>Ga0181561_10002332_pt1 | contig 16786 bp, 9 predicted proteins | sample 011ome_19_FD_133760 | JGI IMG/M metagenome (GOLD analysis project Ga0181561, IMG submission 133760) | Coastal salt marsh microbial communities from the Groves Creek Marsh, Skidaway Island, Georgia - 011510BT metaG (megahit assembly) | ecosystem: Environmental > Aquatic > Marine > Intertidal zone...
ACAGCGCGGTTGTTTGTTACCGTTCTCGTCTCGTTTTCTCTGTTTTTCTCTCTCTGACGACGAGACGTTATTACTCTTCTTCCTCTTCTGTTATTCGATGAATAATGAAAACACCAACCACAGGCGACGTGGACGGACCCGAAAATTGCCCCGTGGATTGACGAGGAAACTGGCAAAAAATACTGGACAACCGCGGACGGCACCGCGACGTGGGAAAGCCCGGGCGATTGGAAGGAAGAGTGGTCCGCGGAACACAAACTTCCGTTTTACGTGAACAAGAAAACGAAAGAATCGACGTGGGATAAACCGGAGGAGTTGGCGTGGGAACGCGTCGAGCACGAGGTGGAGGATACTTTGTAGACGCGAAAACGCGCGCGACGAAGAAGAGAGAGAGAGAGAAAGAGCTAGCTTTCGGGCGCTCCGCCAGAGCGAGGAGAGCGTTTTGGTTTTTATTGTAATCTTAAATTATGGATATAATCTAATAAAATTAACGTTTAATTATTACACTCTATTTTCCGCAATGGTCGCTTGCTGATGATACTCGTCTCTGCCGCTATGATGATGCCCCCCGCTATTATAATGATTCATGTCTTTCAAATTTTGCGCGGATTGATACGCGCTTAAATGTTCCATGCTCGGCGAGACTATGAATCGATTTCTTCGCATGCGTTCCTCGTTGGATAAACTATTCTCTTCGTTCAAACCGACTAACTTGGCTTTGCTCAGCTGATCGGACGAGCTGAAAAACAAGTGCATGGAAATCAAGACGATGCTCACGCCGATGCAAAAGTTAATCGTGATTTGATGTCCGAAGAGGAAAGCGGAGACCAATCCGGTGAAAATCGTCGCCACGGTGCTGCTATACTTCTTCAAAATCGTATCCGCGAATTTAAAGAAGAAGGAACTCAACACGCCTTGCGCGGCGTTGTTGGCGACTAATAACATGGTCATCGAGTTATGCCCGGCGAATAAGCTCCCGATGTCCTGAAACCCGTTTCGCATCCAAACAATCACCAGCGCAATCGTATTAAACATCAACCCGTACAAGTACATGAACAAATTTTGCAAGTGAACCGAGGTTTCAAAGTTCTTCTTCAGCGCGTACTCGTTGTACACGGACGCTAACGACGGGACAACGATCGAGCACAGCGTGTAAAAATAACACCCGAACGATCTCGGGTCCCCCGGTGGGTCCGTCAACCCGCCGTGTTTCGTCCCGTGCAACGGTTTACACGCCAACTGGTTCACCGTGATGCCTAAAATCAACAAAAACAAAGCCTCCCACTGCAAAACGCTAAACACTCTCCCCATGAACGCTTTCATCAGCAACGCGATGGAAAGAACTTTCAAATTCGAAAGCATTTTTACCGTCGTCGGATGAAAATACAGCTGCATGACGAATTTTATGTAGTTGTTCACCGCGTACAGACCCGCCGGTACGACCAACAACCTATTCGACCGCCACGCGAGCTTCGCCTTCTTCATCGAGCGCAAGTTGCGAGCTTCCTCGCCCGGTTTGCGCATCTTTATTTTATGAGGGAAAGAAAAGAGAGAGAAACGTGAGTAAGCTTCGGATGAACGAAACGACTTTGAAGACGTCGACACGAACGAAGACACAATAGATGCTTTAAAAGACGAGAGCGCGAGCGATATCTCTCTCCAACAACGCACCTGCACCATCAAAAACACCACCGCGAATAAAACTTTCGTCGCTTCCGTGATAAAATTCACCGAAACCGGATGATACGCGAACCCCCCGCGACTGTTCTTCGTTAAATGCACCAGTATGGGTTGTAAACCGATGAGGAGGCAATCCGAGGCGACCAGGACGATGGTAAAAAAGCGCTTTTTGTTGCTGATTTTGTTGTGTTTCTTCTTCTCTTTGCCGTCGTCGTCGAAGGAATGGTCTCTGCTGGAACCGTTGTTGTTGTTGTGCATCATCATCGCGTTATTATTATTATTCTCGGAGGAGAAAGAGGACATTTTGTTCACACGCGACACGCTCTTTTTCTGCGACGAGAGCGTTTGTGTTTTAAGGATTGCGATACGCGCGAGAGCGCGTGGCAACGCCGATTGGATAAATGAGGGTTACAACAGAGAGAGAAGTCTCAAAAAATACTCTCGCGGCGGGAAGAAGACGAGAAGAAAACGACTAACATCGTGAAAGAACGGAAGAAAAGACGACGACGACGAGGATTATAACGGGAGTTCGAGGAGAAGCTCGATTATTTTGACTTTCTATTCTTGAGAGCACGCGTTGTGTGCTTGCTTACATTCGGATTGCAACTATTTTCATGTATATGTATGTGTGTGGCGCGTTTACGCTCTCGTTCGATCGAAAAGACGAGAAATCGCTCTCGCGAAATATACGCATCTTATACAGATTCGACGGAGCGAACAAACTTACTATTACGCGACGTAATGGTAGACGTCCCGATCGTCCTTGTCTCGCTCGACGTACTCGCGATCGATGAGACTTTCTATTCGTTTCTTCAAGTCTTGGTTGTTCACCGGGAATTGGAGTTTCGCCATGACTTCGTTGATCAAGTCCGAGTGCGGCAACTTCTTCCTGGTTTTTAAGATGCGAACAATCATGGCGTCGATTTGGTGGTACCGGTCCGCGCGGACGGATTCGCGGACGGCTTCGTTCTCGTCCTCTTCCATGGACGTCGGGTGTTCACCGTCGGCAGTTCGTTTCTTTCCAGTCGCAGAGGATTGAATGGCGGAGATTTTCAATCGAACCAGTTTTTCTTGCAAGTTGAAGTTGAACGTGAACGCGTCGTTCGCCTCGTCGATGTCTTTGCTCATCGGAGTTTTCAATAACACTCTGTATTTGCCGCCGTATAAGGATTGTAAAGTGCGTTTTAATTCCACGTCCGGAATGTTTGTTTTCTCCTTCAATTCTTTATACGTGAACTGTTTGTGTTGTTGTTCGTCCTCGTTGTTGTCGTTTTCGTTGAAAGCCAAGATGACCACGGCTTGCGCCAACGAGACCGCCAACTCTTTCGTGCCGCTCGCGAATTTGACTTTCAGAACGCACGTGGACGTGGAATGTTGCCACGCTAATCGTCTCCCGGTGTGTTTTTCTAAATAGTACGATTCAAAATCGTCTCGCAAAGATTGCAACTCTGGAGGTAATACGACGTCGAGTTTCGCGGCCGACGGCCAAAATCCAGCGGTTAAGATGTTCACCGAGAAAGTTTCGCGGTTCGTGATTGGTGGTTTTGGCGGTAATGGTTCCAACGCTTCTTCTTCTTCTTTATCGTTCATCGTTGTTGTAGTTGTTGTCGTTGTCGCTCTTTTTCGGCTTCGTTTTGACTTGTCTGTCTCGGCGCCTTCCGCGACCGCGGCGGCGGTCATGTCCACGTCCGCCTTCGTCTCGCCGTCGCCGACCGAAGCCGTCGTCGTCGTCGCGTTGTTACGATAGTTGTGCACGATATCTCGACTCACGTCGACGTCTTTGAACATTCCTTCCAGACGAGTGGTAAAATTTGCCCCACACTCGGAACGTAACTTACCGACCACCAATCGTTCGGCGTCGATGGATGCGGATTTTGAAAACAACAAGCGTTTCGCCAAATCCTTCTTGTAAAACGCCTCGAACACGTCTTTGCCTTGTATGAATCGAAACAACGCCACGGCTTTGTTCAGTTGCTCGTCCAACTCTTTTTCAGTCGAAAACGACGTTTTGTTCCCCTTCTTTAACTTGTCGTCCATGAATTTCGCGATTAACTCTGCGATTCTATTGTTCTTTGAAGTGTTGATGAATTGTTCAAACGCAACCTTGGCGCCTTCGCTGAATTGACGTTGATTCTCAAACGCGTTCACGACGATTTCGTCGACGGAGGATTTCATTCGCAGTAAAACATCCACGCAATCGGCAGCTTCGTCTTGGACGGTCTTTTGACCGACATACTTCAAGCGTTTCGTGAACTGGTCTCGCAAGAGTTTCAAGCCGTCCGGGACGCGAGAGAGCAACGAGTACAATCGTTTCAAGTCCTCTACTTTTGAGCTGTCCGCGAGCATTTCGTCCGAGCTTTCGATAATTTCGAGCTTCTTGTCCTCAATCAACGCCGTTTCGACCGTTTTCGTCAGAGCCAGTTTCGTTTGCGGTTGTAAATAACTCTCCGCGCGATCGAGCGTTTCTTCGTTTAATCGCGTTTGACAGTGTTTCAAATAGTCCGCGCACTCCTCTGCAGATTTTTTCGTGATTCCAAACCTCTTGTTCGACTCTTTCGCGTAAAACGTGGCTGTATTTTCTAAGAAGAGACGCTCGAAGTTGAACACCGCGACAGACGCGAGTTCGTCGTCCACCATCATCATCGACGCGTCGTCGTCGTCGTCTCTTCCTTCATCCGCCGAGCGCTTCTTTGAATTCTTCGCGGGGGAGACCGCCGCCCGCGGAGCCGAAAATGTTCCACCACCACCACCACCACCACCGCCGCCGTATCTTTTCAACGTTTCCATCGCAGTAGTGAAACGTTTCACTAAACCTCGATCGATCTTCTCACCTTCTCTTTCGCGTTCAATCAACCGTAAACATCCGCTCGACGCTTTGCGAAGCACGTCTACGTTCGCGTCCATTTGCTTTTGAAATTGCTGAACGCTTAATTCCCACAGAGGAAGCTTTACGCTCTCTTTACTCGCGGTTGTCGTCGTCGTCGTCGTCGCCGCATCCGTCTCACTTCGTCGTCTGCGTTCGTCGTCTTCCAACGGCGACGTCGGGTCGTTACCCCCATTCATTGGAAGCTGCTGTTTAATATTCCTCGAAGCGTTCGCGTTCGCCGAGGACAAAGTCACCGTCGTCCGGTCCAAATACAAAAACAGCGATCGAATCAACATCATCTGCTTCACCCTCTTCTCCCACACGTCGTCCACGAAAAACTTCAAAAACTGTTCCTCGTTCAAGTTTTGTTGCTGCTGCTGCGAGTTTGCACCGCCGCCACCGCCGGCGCCGCGACATTTTTCTTTCAACTGTTTCGCCACGAGGAGCGTCCTATTATAAAATCGAGAGAAAGCGAGAGAACGGGAGAGAACGGTCAGCGAAAAGACGACGACGAAGAAGAACGAAGAAGAACGAAGAAAAAGAACGAAAATACGAACACAACGCGCACAAAATTCGCGACGAAAGAGCATCTTTTCTCTCTCGAATGCGCCCTAAAAACGAAAACGAAAACAAAAACATCTATATGTACGCGCGCGCGTATTTTTATCGAATCCCAATCTCTTTACCTCTCCTCTAAGCAATCCCTCAACTTCTCGTACAACGCGTCCCCGAAATTCCCCACGACTAAATCTTCCACCAACCTATACAACCTCTCGTAAGACTCCGCGCACGGTTTCTGGTCGTGGATGGAATCGAGCGCGATTTTAAGTCGATCGGTCCAGGACGTTTCCAGGAAGTTTTGCGGGATTTGCGGGGCAGTTTTGAACGCTTTGATGACGAGTTTTCTTTGAGTCGTCGTCGAAGAAGAATGAGACGCGCGACGACGACCGAACGCGTCCATCGTCGCTCGTGGTGTGTTTAATAATAACGATGATGATGATGATGCGCAGCCTCTCTGTTCGCTCTGTCTGTGTCTTTGTTTTCGCGTATCGAGCAAAAGAGCGAGAGAGAGAGAGAAAGCGCGTCGAATTTCTAGCGAGAACGGTTTCTGGGTCAAAATGACAACAACAACACGCTAGAGGGGAAAAATTTCCTCCTGGAAGCGCGTGTGCGTACGCGTATCTCTATTTTTTGGATGTTTATTGAAGTTCTCTCTCCACATTTCTTTCTCCATTTCTTTGAGTTCGTTCACGTGCTCTTCCCATCCTGGACGTTTCTTTTCGATGGCGTGGCACAAACATTCGAGGTGACCTTTCGTCCGAGCGGCGAAAGCGTCGTCGGCGTCAAGGAGAGTAGAAAAGAGAGCATAATCAGACAGCGGCAAAGTGTAAGTAAGTACTCCGTGTGAGTACTTGAGGCTCTCGAGATGCCACGCCGCATCGATAGGACACTCATTTGCAACGCGGTACTTTACCATTTCAACGTTACCGTGTTTTGCGGCCTCAGTACTCGTCCATTCATTCCACTCGCATTTCTTCTCCTCTCGCATCCATTTGGCAGCAACTCGAGTTTATTCGTCGTCCAGCAACTTTCTTGCAGAACCATTTTTCCGACGCGAACAACATCCACGACGATGGATTCTCCCGCGCGATTTCCAAAGCAGACACCGAGACGACATCTTTTCGATTCTGAGCACCTTCTTCAACTCATCTCTTGCGAGACGATCTCTCTGAATCAAAGCTCTCGTTTCCGTATATTCACTTCGTACACGAATTTGATATATCATCAGTTTGATTCAATCTCGCGGCAAAATGTGCTCGAAACTTACATCGTCGTTAATCTCTCGTCCTCCTCCCGCGACGACGACTGCAAACAACGCAACGAGACCGATGATCGCTGCTCGGAAGAAGAAGAAGAGGTAAAAAAGGGAGAACATAATATTTTTAGTATATCTCGCATGCGAGATTCGAGATCTCTCTCTTTCTCTCTCTCTCTCTCTCTGCGAGCGTTTTATTTCAAAAAACTCTCTCGTTGCGTTTTTCAAAAAAATTTTCTCTCCTTTATCCCTCACACAAGAAACTCTTCTCTTCGGATTTGTCATTTGGTCTCTACCTCTCGTCGTCGCGCACGCGAAAATCACACGCACAAAGGAAACGAACGGAGAGAAGAAGATGATGGACGGTGCGCGCGTTTTACCTTTTTTTCTTTCTCTGCTGCGCGTCTCTTTTTGTTTCGTGTCTCTCACTCTCACTCTCTCTCGTCGTTTTTTTGAATATCTCATCGTCCTCTTTTTTCCCTAACAACAACAACAACAACCGATTCTCTCTTTCACGCGTGCGCGTCTCTCAAAACGACAGAAGGCGCGGTGTACCACGTCAACCCGCACGAAGGTTTAGACGACGACGAGTTGGATCGTTTGAACGACGAGAATTCGGGAGGGGACGGCATCACGCCGTCTCGCGCGAGAAGGAAATTCGAAGATTTCTTGAGAAATTTCAGAGGCCATCCGAACGAAACCTCCGTGGACGGTCAGTTGATATACAGAGACATTTTGTCCGAAGGCGGGTTGCCGCCAACCATCGACGTGATTTTGGACGATATCATCGCGCACGACGCGGCTTTGGCGAAGGCGTTGAGAGATCAGCCGAACTTGTATTTTCCAATCTTGGAAGAAGCGGTGAAATTGGTCGCGAAGAGTTTACGCGCCGGAAGAGGAGGAGGGCGAGGCGGCAACAACGACGAGGATAACGACGAGGATGACGACGACGACGACGACGACGATGAAGATGGGTACGATTCCGACGACGCCGCGTTTCGGGATTCTATCGAGAACATTCACGTCACGATATCGTCACACGAAACGCCTCGATCGGTGAGAGGATTAAACTCGAAAGACGTTTCGAGGTTAGTGTGCATTCCCGGCATTGTCATCGCGGCATCGAGAGCGAAAGCGAAAGCCTCCATCGTTGGCATTCAGTGTCAATCGTGTAAACACATCCGATACTTGCAAATCCCGCCGGGGTACGCCTCGGCGCAAATGCCGAGGACGTGCGAAGCTGGACAAATGAATAATCAACAAAGAGGAGACAACGAGAACGACGAGAATAACAACAACAACAACAACAGAAGAGGATGCGGATTAGATCCGTACCAAATGCTTCCGGGTAAATCTAAGTTTATCGATCAGCAATCGCTGAAGTTGCAAGAAAACCCGGAGGAAGTCCCGGCTGGGGAAATGCCGCGAACGATGATGTTATGCGTGGACCGAAAGTTGGTGCAAAAGATTGCGCCCGGTACGCGAGTTTCCGTCGTCGGCGTGTACACCATCGGTTCCGGGAGATCAGAAAATAAGAAAAGGGACGCGTCTGGTGGCGGCGTTCAGTTGCCGTACATTCGCGTTCTCGGATTGACTGAAGTGAACGAAGGCGCGCGAGGGAACGCGAAATTTACCGAAGCCGAACACCAGGAGTTTAAAGCCTTTTCGCAAAGACCGTTCAAGGAGGTCATCTTAGACATTCGCTCGAGAATCGCGCCGGCTATTTTCGGGTCCGAGGACGTTAAAATGGCCGTCGCGTGTTTGATGTTTTCGGGAAGTCGCAAACACTTAGCCGACGGCGCTCGTTTGAGAGGCGACGTGAACGTCCTATTGCTCGGCGATCCGTCCACGGCGAAATCGCAATTTTTGAAATTCGTAGAACGGACCGCACCGGTGTGCGTGTACACCTCCGGTAAAGGCTCCTCCGCGGCCGGTTTAACTGCCTCGGTCATACGAGACTCAAACGGTGAGTTTTATTTGGAAGGCGGTGCGATGGTTTTAGCCGATGGTGGGTGCGTCTGCATCGACGAGTTTGATAAAATGCGAGACGAAGATCGCGTCGCCATTCACGAAGCCATGGAACAACAAACCATTTCCATCGCCAAAGCTGGGATCACCACCATGTTAAACTCTAGATCTGCGGTATTAGCCGCCGCGAACCCTCCCAGTGGACGATACGACGACTTGAAAACCGCGCAAGAAAATATCGATTTACAAACCACCATTTTGAGTCGTTTCGATTTGATTTTCATCGTTCGAGACGAACGCGTGTACGAACGAGACATGGCCATCGCCGGTCACGTTTTGAAAATCCACTCGAACGGTGCGAACGCGATAAATAAAAATGGCGGCAGAAATAGAGGCGGAGGAGGAGGTGCGGACGAATCCGCTCAGGCGGAAGGCAAAGAAGACCCGGCGGCGGAGCGCGAGCGAAAATTTATGAAACGGTACATCGAGTATTGCCGAGCGAATTGCAAACCGAGAATCAGCGAACGATCGATGAAAATGTTGCAAGATGCGTACGTGAAATACCGGGAAGAAATGCGAGAGCGCAACAAATCAGGCAAAGGCACCCCGGCGGTTCCCATCACGGTCCGCCAACTCGAAGCCATAACGCGTGTCTCCGAAGCGTTGGCAAAGATGTGTCTTCAATCCGTCGTCACGGAAGAACACGTCGCCGAAGCGCTCCGCCTCTTTGAAGTCTCCACCATCGACGCCGCTCGATCCGGAGTCGCCGGCACCGTCGTCCTCTCCCCGGAACAGCGCGAAGAACTCCAGCTCGTCGAAACGCAAATCCGTCAAAAACTCGCCATCGGTGCGACGACGAGTAAACGACACTTGGTCGAAGACTTATCCCGCGTCGGCGTCAACGAGTGGGCCGTCATGAGAGCGCTGATGGTCATGACCCAAAGAGGGGAAATCGTGGAGAGAGCCGAAGGGAGAAGAGTCACCCGGAACCACTAGAAGAGAGAGAGAGAGAGAAAAAATAGTACGGACTATCGTGAAGAAGAGTTTGGTTTACATTCGGTTTAGGGTATCAAACAAAAATATCTCAACACCCCTTTTGATCGGCACATTTTCCTCATATATTCCTCAGAAACGAATCAGAACAACTCTCTCTCTCTCTCTCCCGAACGCGCAAACCGGCCAGCGCCGCGAAACTACCGATAGCGTTTAACACCATCGCTTCCATAACTGTTCGTACTCGCGAGTAGAGTTGAATTGAGAAGAAGAAGAACTTTTCCTCTCTCCTTCGCGAAGGGCAATAATCACTCTTTGTCGAAGAGAGAAAAGCACGAACAACTGTGAATATATTAATCAAACAAAATGTCCTCCTCCTCGAACGCCAACAATAAAAACGCGTCGTCTAAGAAACAGAGCCGATTCGCTTCCTCCCGCGAACCGGTTTTAGGCGCGTACGATTGCCTGTACAAGGACGAAAAGAGTTCGATTCCGCAGATTGGTAAATTTGTGATCCATCGCTCTTTCGTGGTGTTCACGTCCACGTTCAACGCGAACGCGACGAGAAGGTTAAAACAGAGAGATTTTTCGCGCGTCGACGCGACGTCGAAGATACGATTGATTTTGTACGAGAAGGAGAAGCAGAAGAAGAAGGTGAAGACGGCAGAGAATTCTACGGCGGCGGCGGCGGCCCCGCCGTCGTTTCAGTTGCAATTCGTGGACAACACGGAGTGCTTCGAACGGTTGGTGAAGAAGTGGAAATTGGAGTACGGAAAGATGCCGAAAGAAGAGAAGAGAAGCGATGGGAACGCAGAGGAAGGAGAGGAGGAAGATGTGAACGTGGAGGAGGAGGAAGACGAGGAAACGGATTTGAATGATGTGGATTTGAGACGCGTGGCGTATAAACCGCTGAAAGTGAAAAATCATCGCAGAAACGATTCGATGGGTGGCGATGAGGACGATTCGAACGAAAGCGCGAACGATTCGTACGCGGACGCGTTTATTCGAACGTTGGAAAACGTGGCGGGTAAACTCCCGTTCGGTGCGGGTAAGAAGGTGAAGTACGCGACGTACTTTCTCAGACAACAACTCAGGGCGACGAGACGCATGACGAAGAAATCGGTCAAGTTTACCATGCGATATGTCAATCGTCGCTCGCGAGAGTTGGCGCTGGCGAGGAAACGGCAAGCGGCAAAAAGCTCGATTTTACGAAAAGTCGAAGCCGTGGAAGTGGAAAAAGAAGTTTCGAGGCATTTGTTTGTTCGTTTGATCCGAGCGAAGAACGTGCTCGCCATGGACGACGGCGGCACGTCCGATCCGTTCACGGAAATCCGTTTCCGCGGGTTACAAAACGTCTCCAAGACGATGGAGAAAACCTGCGATCCAGAGTGGGACCAAACGTTTACGTTTAGCATTCCAAACGGAAAGCGCGTCTTGGACGCCTCCGACGCGGTCGAGTTGTACGTGTACGACCGGGACGTGGCTTTGAACGATTTCATCGGCTACGCCAAACTCGATTTAGAAGGCGAAGAGGTGCAAGACGAAGAGTCGATGAAATTGAACCGCAAGAAGATGTCCAATCCGTGGAAACGAGTGGACTCAGCTTCGGAGGGAGGCTTCAGTCCAACCAAACAACAAATGAACGAATCGTTCGAGAGCGACGTTTCGAACGAAAGTTCTTTTCTCACCTCCAAGGATAAGAAACCGATACCGCCAGTCACGACTAAGGTGCGATACGATAAACAGACGGGTAAAAAATACACGCAAAAAACTATCCATCTCTCCGCGTTGCCGGGAAACCAACAGCCATCGTTCTTCGACGTGAACCACTTGAAAGAGAAGCTGATGTTTTGGGAAGGCGAGAGAAAGTTTACCGGGACGATCACGTGCGAGTATTGGTTCGGGTCTAGACACGACGTTGAATTTCGAGCGTCTGGGCAGCCAAAATTGAGAACCGCGAATAACGAATTGACCGCTTCTATTCAACACTATTGCGACCCGGTGACGGCGTTGCTGCGAGTGGATGTTCGCGCGGGGAGAAACATCGTCAATTTGGATTGCGACAAAGGCGAAGATGGGTCCGAAGGTGGGAGCGATCCGTACGTGGAAGTCAGCATCATCGACGCCGTCGATCAATCCAAGGTAAAGAAATCGACGCATTACATCGAGGACTCGAGGGAACCGCTGTGGAACCGAACGTTCACATTCATGACTTCGCAACCGTATTCAAATACCATACAGTTCAAATGCTACGATTACGATGGCGCGACAAGTTTTGACGACGTCATCGGGTGTTATTCCGTTCCTTTGCACGAACTGCCGGTTCGCGTCGGCGTGAAAAGTGTCCCAGAGTACCGATGGGTCACTTTGAGAGACCCGAAAACTGGATCGGATAAAAACGAATTTGGCGTTCCGTACGGGGAAATCGAAATCAGAGCATACATCGACGAGGAGTACTTCGACCACTTGCACGGAGGAAACGCGACGAAAGCGGTTGGTAAACTCTCGGTGGATATTCTCGAGGCAAACGGGATCGACAAGATTCCGCAAGGCGCGTATTGCGTCTGTAAGATTGGTCCGTACTGGTCGAGGTTGGAAACGGTGAAGAAGACTGAGTTTAGCGGCGAAATTGGCGAGGAGGACATGCAGAAACTCTCAGACGATGACGGCGAAGGTGAAGACGACGATAACAACAACGAGGTAAATGAAGGTGGCGAAGCCAGACGAAAGCCCGCTTCTCTTAATGACGAAGCGCGCCGGGCAAAGAAGATCGCGAAATTGATTGAGAACGCTAACAAGCTTCGATGGAATAAACGCTTGATTTACCCGGTCTCTGAACCGTCCGATGAAGTCGTCGTCTCGGTCTTCGATGCGGAAAATGACAACGTCATCGGTACGATTAAGTTACCTTTGTCGTGCATGGAAGACGGCGTGAGATACGAAAACACGTGCACATTGATGATGAACGCCAACGCCGCCATGGGCGAAATCGTCAAAAATGGCACTTTGACGTTAGCCTTTACGTTCACTCACTTCAAAGGAGGTGCTTTAGTCGCTCGGAAATACATGAAACCAAAGTTACCGGCGAAGTGGTACTACTATCCTCTCTCGCCAAACGAAACGCAGCGGATGCTCAGAGCGCAAAAAGATGTCGTGGTGAAGAAGCTTTCACAAGCCAATCCGCCGATACCGGAGAAAGTGTCTCAACACATCTTGGCGTATGCGCAACACTCGGTGAATGTCATGAGCATCAAAAGCTCCATCGCGAGATTGGAAAAATCCATGTCCGGTTTCGTTAAATTGCACAAATTCATGACGTATACGTTTTCTTGGGATTCAATTCCGGTCACAGTTTTAGCGCAGTGCATGTTGGTGTTTTGGATTTACCACCCGGAGTGGTTAGTTCCATCCTTCTGTTTTGGATTATCTCTGAACGCTATGCTGTTATTTCCGGGTCGATATCAGCGAGTTTTGGACCGAATGGTACCGAATGAGTTCCTTTCCGTCGGCATCGCGGCGGGGCCGGAGGACATCGGCGATGCACTGAAATTGAAAGATCAAGAAGATCGAGACAAAGAGATTGAATCCAAAGGTACGCTAATGGATAAAAAAGATGCGAACTTTGACTCGGACGACGAAGACGCGAATAAAGAAAACGCAGCGAAAGATGCCAAAGCTGAGGAGAAAAAGAAGAAAAATATGACCAAACAAAAGGATGCGGCGACATGGGATTCAATCAACCCCATCGCGCAGCTGCAAAAACAATTGGAAGAGGTGAAACTGCTGATCACGCAATCACAATCGATTTTAGACCAAGTTGCCGGTGGCATCGAGCGGTTCGTCGGCATCTTCACGTGGGCGGAACCGCGCGTGACAGCGATGATCATCCTCGTCGTAATGGCGTTCGGTTGGGCAACGTTGTACATTCAAACCATCGTCCGAGTCGGTTTAGAGTTGATGACGGGGGTCATCGCCAAAGTTATTTTCAAAATTATCACCCCCGAGAGAGTAAAATTTGCGTGCACGTGCGGCCTCTTGTGGCTTTTACGTCACCCGGCCATCTTCCCGAACGACGTGCGAAGAGCGATCCAAGAGGAAAAGAACGCTAGAATGGAAGCGCAGCTCGCTGCCGAGGCGAAGAAAGAGAGCGGAGAAATGGACGCCTCGGAAGAGGTTGATTCGGAATTGGCGGAGGCGCTTAAAGATGAGCCGCCCAAGGTTGATTACTTGTTCGATCCGCGACCGATGCCGCCGTTGAATGTATTTTTCAGAATTCCGACGAGGAGTTCTCAATTGGTGTAAAAAAAAGGTGCTTGTTATTATTATTATTATTATTATTATTATTATTATTATCAAGTTTATTGTTGTTATATTATTATCAAAGAAGTCGTTTAATATTACGCGTTAAATATGTATAAGCTATTGCTAACGCCGCACGCCAAGATATCTTCGCTTGGATGCCAGGCGACGTGTAAAATGTTCGACGAAAAGTCACTCAAATTTTGGTGATGGTGTGCATTCGCCAACGAGTTGGGCGGCGTTTTCACGCCCCCGACGAACAAATCCTCTCGAGTGGTGCCACCGTTGCCAAACGCACTCTCGCTTCGTCTCGGAGGCATTCTCGACGTAATTTCAGTCGTCGTGCCTTCACTACCCGATTCGAAAGCGTTGAAACATCTCAAATTTGCGTTGTAGGACCCGCTCGCGACGTGTTTGCCGTCGCCCCGAATGCAACACTGAAACTTGTCAAAGATGGAGTCCTTTTCGTATAAATCACACAAACGCGGTCGCAAGTGATCGTGCACGTTAAACGTCGCCACTGGTGATTTCTCCATGTTTACGTCCCACAATTTCAAAGTCAAGTAATCTCTCGAGAGAAAGTATCGACCGTCTTTGCTAAATTTCACGTCCGAAACGCTCGCGATGATTTCCGAAAAGAACGATCTCTTTTCAACCGGTTCCGGTTCTTCGAACGACTTCGACGCCGTGTTGCAACTCGCGTTAATGCGCATATCCGCTAGCCTAATGGTTCCTTTACTCGAAGAGTACGCGAAGTGTTGACAATGCGACGGATGAAAACACGCCGAAGTGATGACTTCGGTCAACTCTTCCATGTTTTCCGGTTTGATGTCCACGATATTAAACGACCCATTCGCGCGTTCCAAATGCCATAAATTCACTCGCAAGTCGTCCGCGGATATAAACGTTTCTCCATCGCTGTTGACTGATAACGAGTTAATGTGGTACGCGTGCGCGTTGGCGTAACATCGGCGACATCGAGCGTTGAAACCCAACTCCCCTTTCAAGACTCGCGGGATTTTCAATCGATACGTTGCCGAGGTTTCCGAAGACGTGTTTGATGATGTTCCCGCTCCTCCTCCTCCTCCTCCTCCCCCTCCTGCGTTTTCTTTGTTGCTACTATCGTTGTTCCTATTGCTAGTATTCCCACCCCAATTATGCGCTCCAGTCATCGTCGTCGTGATAGAATCGTTCGAATCTCGATTGAACCCGCTCACCGCCTCCGCCCTCTTCTCGAACACCTTCCATAACTTGATCGTCTTATCGTTCGTGGACAACACAAACCTCCCCTCGTTGGCGCCTTGATGACACCACTTCAACGTGTTGATCTTCTCTTCAATCTCTAAAGACTTCAAATAATCAAACTCCGGCTCGTGCGATTGAAACTCCGTCAAGTATCGGAATTCCACCTGTTCCGGTTTGTCGCCGGCGTCGTCCATCGTCAAATGTTGCAGCAGTTGTTCCTGTCCGTTTCTAATCTTATTAATCTCGCTCGTGCTCGCTGAATTATTATTATTATTGATCATCACCCCAACCTGATCGTCCCGGTTATACTGCATCTCCGAGCTCATCTCTTCCATCAAAACGTCCTCCAACTCGTCCTCCGGATGTTGTCTCCCCGTCCTTTTATTTTGCCTCACTCGTTCAAACAACACGACTCTCCCGCCGCGATCCCCGGTCGCGAGCCAATCCCCGGTCCTATCGAACTCCACCGCGGATATGATATCCGCATCTTGCACTTCCTCGTTCGGCGCGCGTTCGCCGAAAACTTGCGAGAATCCCCACGAGAGATGTTGTTCTCGTTCTCGTTCTCGCGCCTCCTCCTCTTCCTCCTCTTTGTGGTGGTGAAAACCTGATTTCGAGCCTCCAACTTCCGATGAAGGAGGCGTCGTCCGGAACGAAAAGTCCGACATTATCACTCGCCCGTCCTTCGATGTGTGTGCGTGTATATCTTTATAAAGAAGCGTTTCTCGAACTTTGAGTCTCTCTCTCTTCTTCCTCTGAAGTCGTTTTTGATGCTATTATATGTGATACCAATTTCCGCGCTCTTATCTTACTCTCACAAAATTGGAAGAAAATGTGTCTGTGCGTTCAGTTATCTCAAAATCCAATAATACGTGTCCTTTTCAATGTGACATATATATATATAACTTTAAAACGATACTCTTAAATATATAGATGAGAGTCTCCAGAGCGCGACGACCGGAAGTGGAGTTTGTGGTGGATGGATGCGTTTGAAAAGCGGAAGAGAGGGAGGAGAGAGAGGGGGTCGTTTTTGTGTTGGCGATTGGAAGTTGTGGCCGCCGAAAAACAAAAATTTGTTTAGGGTTTAGGTTTAGGGTTTAGAATAGACTGAAACCCTAAACTGCTTTGTGCTTTTGACGACAGTTTCTCGTACTTGATTCTTCTCGAGAGAGAGTTGATTGATTCGCGCGATGGGGAACGCGATCGGAACGAAAAAGAAGAAGAAGAAGAAGAAGACGGAGGAAGAGGAGGAGGAGGTGCACGACGTGGTCGTTCTCGGCGCGGGGATTTCCGGGTTATCGTGCGCGAGATGTTTACTGTTTGCTTCTTCTTCTTCTTCTTCTTCTTCGCGAAAAACGACGACGACGAAGTTGGATAAAAACAAAAACGGCGGCACGGAGAAGAAGAAGAAGAAGAAGAAGAAGAGCAGCGAAAAAAACGTGATAAAAACCGTTTGCGTCGTGGAAGCGCAATCGGAAGTCGGCGGGAGAGTGAAACAGAGCACCGAAATCGCGCCGTGGAGCGTGGAGTTGGGGGCGGAGTTTGTGCACGGGGAAGAGAGGAATCCGGTGCGAGATTTAGCGCTCTCTGATGCGCGTCGTGGTGGTGGTCCTCTGGATTTGAAGTTTAGCCACTTCGAGTGGCCGGATCGATACGCGATGGCGACAAAGACGACGACGTCTTCTTCTTGTTCGAGCAGGAATTCTTCGGACCCCCCTGAGATTTTGGAAATCGTCGACGGCGACGAGTGCGAGAAGAACGATAAAGACGTGTGGAAAATCCATCAGCTGTTCGATCGACTTCCGGGAGTTTCGAAGACGTCTCGGTCGAACGGCGAAAATGAAGACGACAACGACGACGATAAAGCCAGAGAAGAGGATCCAATGTCTTCGCTCTCCGCGTTAGAGTGGCTCAGAGAT
>Ga0181561_10002340_pt1 | contig 16768 bp, 7 predicted proteins | sample 011ome_19_FD_133760 | JGI IMG/M metagenome (GOLD analysis project Ga0181561, IMG submission 133760) | Coastal salt marsh microbial communities from the Groves Creek Marsh, Skidaway Island, Georgia - 011510BT metaG (megahit assembly) | ecosystem: Environmental > Aquatic > Marine > Intertidal zone...
ACGGAGGAGGTGGACGTCCCCGCGAGAGAGGCGGCGGCGGCGGCGGCGGCGGCGGCGGCGGCGGCGGTGGCGGCGGCGGCGGCGGACGCGAGGACGGAGGAGACGGAGACGGACGAAGGCGCGGTCGCCGCGATGGTCGCCGCCGCGGTGAGGAGGGTGATCTCGGCGGCCGGGTAGTGAGCGCGAACGAACGAACGAGCGAACGACGCGTAGAGAGAAAGACCGCGTACGGCGCGACGAAAGAACGAAGGAAGAAAGGAAAAACCGATCACCGCGCGCAGTGCCCGACCAGCCCGGCGCAGCCGGTCCAGTCGTCGTGCTGGTTCAAATCTCTTTCCCGTCTAGAGCATCGGGCGCGATGGCGCCGACCGCGACCGCCGCGGGCGATGAGCCGGCGAGCGGGCGCGCGAAGACCGCGCTGGAGAAGGACCTGCGCGAGCTGGAGCGCCTCCTTAAGGTGGACCAGGCGGGCGGCGGGAACGCTGGAGGCGCGGCCGCGTCCGCGTCGACCGTGAAGGAGCAGCTGCGATCGGTGTTGCGGAAGCTGATGGAAGCGTACTTCACGCCTCTGAACGGTGCGTATCGCGCGCGCTCGTCATCACGCCTCGACGTCGTGTATCGTGTAGATGTCGTCCGACGTCGCTCGCCGCCCGCGCGCGCCCGCGCCGCGCGCATCACGCCCACGTCGCTGATGCGTTCCTCGTTTCCCTCCGTGTTTTTCGTTCGCAGTGCACAAGCGCGAGACGCGATCGCTCCTCGCGCTCTTGCAGGTCGCGCTCAAAAGACACGCGGAGGTCTTCACCGGCAGCGCCGCGTTCTGCGTCCGGATGTTCGCGCACCTCCTCCCCCTGCTCACGTGCGCCGGTTTGAGGTTCGTCCCTCCTCTGGACCTAGATCTCGCGTTCGGCATCTCGGCACCCGTGCACACATTATTTTTCCCGACTCGCGCGCGTTCGAACCGTCCGTCGCTCACGCGCTCTGCCTCCTACCGCCCGCCGCAGCGAGAAAGTCACGGACTCGATCGTGTGGACGCTCTGTCAACTCGTCGCGCAGCTCTCGAACGCGAACGACCCTAAGGTGTTCGCGTCCGTCTTCGTCGGCATCTCCGAGCTCCTTCAAGACGCGTCCGAGGCGCTGGAAATACAGCTGTCGTCGTCGACGCGCGGTTTCAAACCCGGGCATCACGACGGACACGGCAACTCGGTCGTGTTGTGCTGCTTCAAGGACGCGCTGAGGCACGTGTGCATCGCGGACGGCGGGCCCGGGACGCCGCCGCTGCGATCGGGCTCGAACGCGAACACGAGAACCACGAGAGGAGGAGACGGCGCCTCCAAGTCGACGGCGGCGAAGACGACGACGAACGGCGCCGCCGACGCCGCGATGGACGTCGACGCGAACGACATCGGGCTCATGGTCGAGGTCAACGGCGTGGACGCCGCGGTGACGCTCGCGTCTGCGGCGTGCAAGCTGTTGAACAACGCGCTGCGGTTATCCCCGCAAGCCGCGGCGGGGTACCTCTCGCCGTCGCACGCGACGGCGATGGCGTACGTCTGCACCGCGGCGAGCGGCGGCGGCGGCGGCGGCGGCGCGGGGTTGGCGAACGACTCCGCCGCGGTCGGGTTACGCCACGCCGCGCTCGCCGCGCTCCGGGGCGTCGCGACCGAGCTCCCGAGCTCGGTCCTCCCCGCGGAGACGTGCTTGCGTCACCTCGCGGTCGCGCTGCGAGAACGCGCCGCGGGCGGCGGCGGCGCGGTTCCGCCGGCGGGACGCGAACGCGACGCGTTCGACGCCGAACTCGCGGCGTGCATCAACGCCGTTTTGGACGTGTGCGACGACGCCGCGAGCGCGGCGGCCGCGGAACCGCTCTCGGAAGCGGCCGCGGCGGTCATCACCGCGGGAGAAGGCGTCGTCGCGGACGCGCTGCGCGCGGCGTCGTTGAGAGCGCTCGCGGCGTGCGTCAACGCGCGCGGGGACGCCGTCGCGTCGACGCTCGCGTCGTTGTTACCGCACGCCGGATCCGAGGACGTCGCGGACGCGCTCGTGGAGTGCTTAGAGCCCGCTTTCAAATCGAGGGGGGCGGGAGTAGAGAGTGGGAACGCGAGCGAGGCTGAGCGCGCGAAGAGAAGGCGCGTGTCCGCGGGCGTCGACGGCTGGGTCGGCGGGGGCGGACGCGGCGCGAGAGACGCCGGCGCCGGTCCCGGGCCGTCGTCCACGCGCGACGGCGACGAAGCCGCGCTCGCGTGGATAGAGGAGTGCGTGATCACCGCGCTGTCGCAGCTTGCCCCGGGGCCATCGTCCGGGCACGGGAGCGGCGACCGCGCGGCGGCGGCGCCGAAGCGCGCGCGCTGCGCCGCGGGGTTGGCGCGCGTCGCCGCCGCCGCCGCGGGGGGCGGCGCAGCGAAATTGTTACACGCGGGGATCAGCTCCATGCACGAGTGGCTGAAGTGGACGCGAAGGGCGCACGACACCGGAGACGGCGCCGCCGCGCGCGCGTTCGCCGCGGTCGTCGACGCCGCGGACACGCTCCTGCGCGCGCGGCCGACGGAGGAAACGAGCGGAAACGCCGCGTTCCACGAGGACGACCTCACCGTCGACGTGTTGCTATGGCCGTGGAGCACGGGCGCGGAGGAAGCCCCCGCGGACGCAGCGCGCGCGGCGAAGGTGGCGTCGCTGCGCGCGGTCCTGTCCGCGACCGCGGCGAGGGCGAAGGCGACGACGAACGCGGCGGCGGCGGCGCGACGGACGTTGAGCGCCGCAGTGTCGGACAAGGACCCCGGGACGAGAGCCGCAGCGGCGTGCGCGACGCCCGCGGCGCACCTCCTCGCGGCGCAGAACGTCGACACGCAAACCCCGCTGAAGCTCGTCGCGAAGCTCGCGGAGAACGCGAAGAAGGAGCCGAGGGTGCGCGCCGCGGTCGCGGTCGCGGTCGGCGGGCTCGCCGCCGCGGGCGCGGCGCTGGCGGGGAAACGCGCGAGCGACGTCGCGTTACGACGCGTCGCGCGCGACTGCGGGCGACGCGCGATCAAGGCTGCGGCGGCCGTCGACGGCGCCGCCGAGCGCGACGCCGCGGCGGAGGCGTTCGACGTCGCCGTCGTGCGCGCGATCACGTCCGAATCCGGTGGGGGAGCGCAGGACGATAAGGGGAAGTCGATCCTCCCGGTCGCCGCCGCCGGGAAGGTTTTGACGGCGATGATGTCCGCGGAGGAAGACGCCGCGGTCGCGACCGCGGCGCTGAAGGCGCTGCCGCGCGTGTTAGACCACGCGCAGCGAGGGACGGAGACGCTGAAAGGCGCGGCGGCGCTGTCCGCCGCGGCGACGCCGCTCGCGCTGCATCCCGACGCGAGCGTCCGCGCGGCGTTGAGGGACGCGGCGCCGTCGCTCGCGGCGAGAGGCGCGCTTCTGGACGCGGAAACCGTCGCCGCGGGCGCGGACGAGTCCGACGACCAAGCCGTCGTCGCCGCGGGTCTCTCCCTGCTGCAGCGTTTAAAGACGAACGTGGAAGACGCGTCCGACGCGGCGACGCGCGAGGCGGCGCTGCAGACGTTCGCGGCCGCGGCGGCGGCGATCCCGTACCCGGACGCCCTCACCGCGGCGTTGATTGTGATTCTTCATCGACTCGACGACAAGGACGCGGGGGTTCGAGCCGCCGCGGTCGGTCTCGTCCGCGCTGCGGCGTCGCGACGCGGCGTGCGGCCGCGAGAGCTTCTTCTGGGGAACAGAATCATCGCGACGCACTTGGGCGTGCAGCTACCGAACGCGCCCGGGTTGTTGTCCACGCTCGCGGAGGCGCTGCTGGGGATGCCGGAGCGGAACGTGCTCGTCGAGCTTCTCCCCGCGGCGGTGCCTCGTCTCGTGGAGAACCAAGACGTGGCCACGCTGAAAGCGTACGCGACGCGGTTAGGTCCGGAGTATAACGTCGCGGGGATCCTTCAAGATTGGTGCTACACCGCGATCGCGGACCTCATCAACAGCGGCGCGGAGCGAACCCCGGAGGAGGTGGAGCAGTGCCGTAAATTTCTCGTGTCGCAAACCGGATGCGAGCTCGAGGTGCTCGTCGCGGATCACAAGAAAGAGCTCATGCGCGCGCTGATTCGCAGCGCGGGCGCGGACGACGCCGCGGACCCGCAGACGGAGGCGGAGCGCCTGCAGCAGGTGTTGGGGACGCTCGCGAAGCTCGTGTCGTCGCGCTCGGGGCCGTCGGACGCATCGCCGCCGTCCGTGCCGGATTTCCTCCGCCCGCACTTCACGTGGCTCGTCATGGGCGACGCGAACGACCGCAGCGGCGACGCCGCGGCGCAGCGACGATTCCTTCGATCGCTCACGATCATGGTTCACCTCATCGGCCTGCACTTACCGCAGTTCGCGCCGAAGGTCATGGCACACCTCGCGAGCGCGCTCGAGCGACCGAGCACGCTCTTACGGCAAGACGCGCTCGCGGCGTGGTCGCTCGTCGTGAAGCAACTCGCGATGCACGCGCCGGACCACCTCCGACGCGTCGCCGGGCGAGTCGTCGTCGCGATGCTCCCGCATCTCCCCGACGGCGCGAGCGGCGGCGGCGGCGCGACCGCGACCGCGACCGCGTCCGCGTCCGGAGGGGCGAGCGCAGGGAGACGAGGAAGCCTCGGCGGCGGCGACGACGGCGCGACCGCGACGGGCGTGGACAACGCGCAAGCCGCCGCGGAGGTGATCGATGAACTCGTCTTACGCGCGGGCGCCAAGTGCATGCGCGGTTACCTCGCGCGGTTGCCCATGCTCCCCGCGTGCGAGCGCCTCGCGCGCGCGAACGCGGCGGTGAGTAAAGAGCGCGGCGAGGTCCCGCTGCCGTCGTTGCTCGCGACGTTGACGGACGGCGCGGAGGACGAATCGCAAGCCGTGCGCGCAACGGCGCTGGGCGAGCTCCGACGCGCGCTCCGCGCTGACCCGTCCGCGGTGTCCGCGCTCCTCGCCGGCGCGGGCGAGGACGGCGTCGCCGCGCCCGCGGTCGTCGGCCGCCTCGTCGCCGCGTTACTCCGGTGCTGCGCGGGAGAGAACCGAACCATCTTATCCCGCCGCGCGCAGCGTCTCGCCGCGCAGTGCTTTGGCGAGCTCGGCGCCGTGGATCCCGGGCGGATCGACATGCCGACCGCGTCCGCGGAGTCGCTCACGACCGGCACGACGCACGCGCTCGCCGCGGCGCTGCTGTGCGACCACATCGCGCGGACGGTGAGAGGCGCGAACGACGTGGACATGCTCGACGCGAGCGCGCTCGCGGTGCAAGAGATTCTCGTGCACGTCGGGTGCCGACCCGCGATGGTTCGAGCGGAGGACGTCGTCGCGTCCGCGGAGCGGTCGCTCTCGGAGCCGTCGTCGCACGGCCACGGCGGCGGCGGCGAGCAACGCCTGCCGGACGGCGCGACCGTCGAGGGCGAGGCGTTCTGGCGCGCGCTCCCCGAAGACGTCAGGGTGTTGCTCGCCCCCGGGCTGACGTCGATGTACTGCCTGACGCAAAAGCCGGCGAAACCGCAGACGAAGCGGCCGCTGTACGCCGCCCCGGGCGGGCCGACGTTTCGACGGTGGATGTACGCGTGGTGCCGCGCGCTCGCGGTGGAGGCCACCGGACTGGACGCGCCGTTGTTCGCCGCGTGCAGCGCGGGCGTGTTCAGGCACGACACGCGCACGATGCTGTTTTTGTTACCCCGGATGGTGCTCGACGCGCTCGCGTGCGGCGGCGACGGCGACGGCGACGGCGCCGCGAACGAACGGCTGCAAAACGTCGGCGCGGAGATCATGGCCGTGCTGCACGACGCCGCGGGCGAAGCCTGGGGCGAGGGCGACATTCATCAGCTCACGCAGCGGCAAGGGAGCCACGGCGAGCAGGCCGAGCTCGCCGCGCAGGCGGTGTTCACGCTCCTCGATCAGCTCACGGCGTGGAAAGAGGAGACGTCCGCCGCCGTCGCCGCGCTCAAGGAAAAATCCGCGGACGAACGCGTGGCGCGGACGCTCGAGAACGCCGGCGCCCTCCTCGAGTCCGTCCCGCGCGAGCTGCTCGCGCGCGCGGCGCTGAAGTGCGGCGCCCCCGCGCGAGCGCTTCTGTACTTTGAAGATCATCTCCGCGCGCGGAAGAACGTTCTGAATCAGGCGGCGCTGCGATCGGGCGAGCCCGAGGGCGGCGGGTTGGACGACGCCTCCGCCGCGTTCCTCGCGGCGACGCACCACGCGCTCGCGGAACCGGACGCCCTGGAGGCCATCTCGCGGATGCGTCCGAGAGCGAGCGGCGGGCACGGCGCGGTCGCGGCCGCGCGACGACGCGCGGAGGACGCGCTGTTACAGCACGAGCAAGCGGGGGAGTGGACGGAGGCGTTGACGCATTACGAGTCCGCGTCGCAGAGGAACGGCGGCGCCACCCACAACCGAAGCCTCGGCGGCGGCGAGACCTCGAGCACGACGACCGCGCTCGACCCCGCGGAGTGGGGTCGTCTTCGATGCCTTCAAGGCCTCGGGCACCTCCGCGCGCTCGAACGAGAGGCGGACGCGCTCATTCAGGAGCGCCCGGCGGCGAGGGCGGAGCTCGCGGAGGCGGGCGCCGCCGCGGCATGGCGCCTCGGACGGTGGGATTCCCTCGAAGGTTTCCTCGACGTCCTCGACGCGAACGGCGGCGCGGGAGGCGGCGGCGGCGGCGCGGGAGGCGGCTTTGGCGGCGCGAACGGCCGCCCCGGAGGCGAAGCCGCGATCGGCAGGGTGCTCCTCGCGTTGCACCGCAGAGACGCCGAGGGGGTGACGCTCGCGGCGACGGCGGCTCGAGACGCGGTGATCACCCCGCTCGCGGCCGCGGCGATGGAAGGGAGCTACCGACGCGCGCACCCGGCGATCGTGCAGCTGCACTTGATCCGCGAGGCCGAGGAAGCGATGCGCGCGGTGTCGTCCTTGAGCGAGAAGACGCCCGGGCGCGCGAGAGGGATGGACCTCCTCCGCGACTGGGAGGCGCGTCTGGACCTGACGCCCGCGGCGCTCGCGACGCGGGAGCCCATCCTCGCGCTGCGCCGAGCGACGTACGCGGCGCTGGACGCGCGCGACGCGGGCGCGTACACGTGGCTCGCGCAGGCTAAGCTGTGCAGGCACACCGGGCACCACGGCGCGGCGCAGCTCGCGCTGCTCGAAGCGCGAGCGGCGCTCGAGTCCGCGCCCGTCGACGTCGTATCCGGGCGCAGGGACGGGCGACCGAGCCCCGGGATGGCGCTCGCGGTCGAGCAGGCGAAGCTGTTGTGGGCGACGGGGAGGCAGCACCGCGCGGTCGTGGAGATCCAGGAAGCGCTGGACGACGTGTCCTTGCGAGAGACGGACACGAAGACGGCGTCTCACGCGATGCTGCGGCTCGCGCGGTGGAGCGCGGCGACGGGGCAGCGACAGAAGACGGACGTGTTGCACATCTACAGCAACGTCCTGAAGGACCAGCAGCACACGGAGAAGGCGAACTTCCACGTCGCGAAGTACCTCGACGACCTCCTGAAGGACGCGCAGAAGCGAGAGCAGCAGCGCGCGGCGATGGGCGGCGGCGCGGACGGCGAAGGCGGCGGCCAGCGCAGGCGTAAGAACCAAGAGGCGGATGAAAAGTCTTTGGACTACGTCGACGACATCATCACGCGGTACGCGACGTCGCTTCGTTACGGGCACTCGCACGTGTACGAGTCCCTGCCGAGGATGTTGACGCTGTGGTTCGACGTCGGAGCCGCCGCGGCCGCGCACGAGGCGACCGCGGCGAGGTCGAGTGGACGAGGCGCGGCCGCGGCGACGACCTCGACGCTCACGGCGGAGCAGCAAAAAGAACGCCGCGTCGCGAAGAAAGCGACGGACGTCTTGAAGCAGTTCTCCGGGTCGCTTCCGTTGTACACGTGGCTCCCCGCGCTGCCGCAGCTCACGTCGCGGCTGTGCCACCCGCACGCGGAAGTCCGACAGCTCATCCATCAGATCCTGTACCGGCTCGTGAAGAACTTTCCGAACCAAGTCCTGTGGAGCATGACGGCGATGGCGCGGAGCACGCACCCGGAACGCGCGGAAGCCGCGGCGAGGATCCTTCAGAAGGCGAAGCAAGACGCGGACGCGTCCATGCGCCCGCTGTTCGACCAGTCCTCCGAGCTCGCCGCGCAACTCATCAAGCTGTGCAAATACGAGCCCCCGAAGGGCGCGGACCGGCGCGCGCCGAAGACGTTTTCCTTGAGAGCCGAGTTTCCGAAACTCGCGTCGCTCGTCGAGGGCGAGGAACTCGGCGCGATGATGGTCATGGTCCCCGGGCAGAGTTCGCTGACGCCGTCGCTCCCGCCGGCGACGTTACGGAACGCGGCGCAGCCAAACCTCGTGCCAACGGTGTCCGAGTGGTCCGCGTTCCCGTCGGACGTCGCGGTGATCGCGTCGATCGAAGACGAAGTCGCCGTCTTGTCGTCGCTGCAAAAACCGAAAAAGCTCACCGTGATCGGCTCCGACGGGCACGAGTACGCGTTCTTGTGTAAACCGAAGGACGACTTGCGCAAGGACTTGCGCATGATGGAGTTCACGACGATGTTAAACAGACTGCTCGCCAGGGACCCGTCGTCTCGGAAGCGCCGTCTGTACCTCCGCACGTTCGCGGTGATTCCGCTCACGGAGGACTGCGGTCTCATCGAGTGGGTCCCGAACACGACGGGGTTGCGTCACGTTTTACAGGCGCTGTACGTCCAGGACGGTCTGTACCACAAGCGGACGCTCGTGGAAGTGAAGGAGATGCACGAGCGCCTAAAGTCGCGACCGTTGACGTGGATGAGCGAGATCTTAGAGAAGTTCCCGCCCGTGTTTCACCGGTGGTTTTTGAACCGGTGGAAGGACCGGCCGGCGGCGTGGCACGGCGCGAGGACGGCGTTTTCGCACACCGCCGCGGTGTGGTCCATGGTCGGTCACGTCGTCGGTTTAGGCGACCGGCACGGGGAGAACATCCTCTTGGACCAAGAGTCCGGGGACTGCGTCCACGTCGACTTCTCGTGTCTTTTCGATAAAGGCTTGGAGCTCGAAACCCCCGAGATGGTGCCGTTTCGGTTGACGCAAAACATCGTCGACGGCCTCGGCGCGGGCGGGTACGAGGGCACCTTCATGCGCGTGTGCGAGATCACGCTGGGGGTTCTTCGGTCGCACCGCGAGGCGCTGATGAGCGTGCTCGAGACGTTCGTGCACGATCCGCTCGTGGAGTGGGCCGCGAGCCGCGCCGGGCCGAAGACGAGCTCGGGCAAGAGTAAAGCCGACGAGGGCGTGGAGATCGAGCGAGGGAAGGACGCGTTGGAGAAGATCCGGTCGCGGCTCGAGGGTGTCGTCGTCGGCGTCGGCGCCGCGCCGTCGCTGCCGCTGTCCACGCAGGGGCAGACGCGGCGGCTCATAGAAGAAGCGACGAGCAGAAAGCACCTCGGGAGCATGTACATCTGGTGGATGCCGTGGTTCTGAAGAGAGGGAGAGAGGGGGAGCGACGGAGAGGGGACGACGCGACGGCGCGGCGCGGCGCGAAAAGGAGGAAGACGCGTCGATGGATATTACGAAGAAACTATTTAGCGATCATAGCGACATTGTCGATCACGCACGCACACGAGGCACGGGAGTTTAATACCGCGGAGGTCCCATGTCGTCGTCGTCCCTCTTATCGTTCCCCGCGGTCATGTTCGACAAGAACGACAGCGCGAAGTTCACGACCCAGAAGAACAGAAGCGCATTGAAGATGAACCCGAGCCCGCCGAACCCGAACCCGTACCCGAACCCGAACGGGCTGATCGGCATGAACATCGGCATCCCGTAGCCGTAACCCATGCCGCCGCGCATGGCGTTCACGGGCGGCGCCTGCCTGGACTGCCCGCCCATGCCGCCTCTGGGCGCGGACCTAGAGGGGGCGCGGAAGGAGCTGCCGCCCATGCGACCGCTGGAGCGCGCGGCTTCCGCCAACTCGGGAGAGACGGCGTCAGTCGCGAACACGGAGCCGGCGACCGCGAGCGCGAGCGCGGCGTTGAACCCGGCGGGCATCTTCTTCTCGAGTTTGTCGTCGGCGGCGGACGCGACGGCGACGAGCTTGGTCGCCTTCGCGGGCGTCGCGACGGCGCGGGGCCTGAGGAATCGAGGACGCGAGCGCGTGAGTTTGGAGATATCAATATCTTTGACGAGGGCGCGAGGCGGACGACGCGAGGCGGAGGGCTCGGTCGACGCCGAACGGTCGCGGTCGAGACGTACCTGATCGCGAGGCCGTTGAAAGCGGCGCGCCGGGCGGCGACGCGCGACGTGCCGTTGACCTGCGCGACGAGAGCGGGGGGGGGAGGGCGTCGTCGGCGTCGTCGCGGTCGTCCGAGTTGGCACGCTCGCGAGCCAGATGGACGGAATGCTGGATCGACGACGCGCGCGCGCGATCGGTCGCGACGCGCGGGGTGGGGACGGCGGAGACAAAGAAACGCACCCGCACGGCGGCGGCGGAGGAAGCGGCGATGGAGGTCATGTCGTTTCTTGTCGTGCGGCGGTGCGCTGCGCGAGAGGAAGTGGCCCGCGGCGCGCGAGGACGTCGAGGAAACGTCGTCGCGGTGCCGTCGACGTCATCATCTGAAGGTTTCTCAGATTCGAGTGAGTTTTTTTTTTTGGCGGAGGGAGGGGCGGAGGGGAGAGGCGCGCGCGGAGCATCGAGGCTCGCGACGTGCGTGTTTGCGTACGTTTTATCTGTAAGCGCGCGGAAGCATCCGCGCGCGGTAATACTCCGTCGCACGAACGCGCGCGCGTCCGTGCTCTAATGCTCTCTCTCGGTCGCCCCCCGTCGTCGCCGCCGCCGCCGCGACTGACCTTTTCCCCCGCTCGCGCTCCGCCCCGCGCCCCTCCCCGCCGTTCCAACCGACCGGTTCACGCATCGCTCGCGCCGCCGCTCACAGCTTCATGATGGTCACGGTCACGTCGTCCGTGCTGCCCTTGGACACCGCCATGCTGCACAGCTCCTTCGCGAGCGACTCCGGGGTCGCGTCCGGGGACGCCGCGGTGAGGAAATCCGCGATCTCTTCGTTCGTGAATCCGCCGCCGCCGCCTCGGGCGTTGTTCTCGAACAAACCGTCCGACGACATCATCAGCCACGTGTCCTTGTCCGTGAGCTGCTCGATGTAGCAGTCCGGCTCCGCGTTCAACCCGAACCCGGAGCCGTAGTCCGCGTTCCGCTCGCCGAAGCCTTCGAACCTCCCGGACTCTTTCAAGAACGAATCGCCAAACGCGCGGGACAACGCGAGGACGCCGCCGACGCGCCAGCTCCCCTCCGTGAACGTCACGAGCGACTTCCTCAAGTTCGGGTTCCCCGCGTCGATCCGTCGGCGTTCCATCTCGTCGTCCGGGATGTGATCCACGGACATCTGCACCGGCTTGCCGTCTCTCACGAGGATGATCCTCGCGTCTCCGACGTTCGCCGTGCACAGCTTCGTGGAGCCGCCCTCCTGGAAGAGCGTCGCGACGACCGCGGTGGAGCCGCACTTCGAGCCGCCGACGCCTCTCTCGCCGAACGCGCCCATGATGCCCGGGGGCGGCTGCACGAGCTCGTAGTCCGCTTTCACGCACGCCTGAGAGAGCGCCTCGAGGCAGAAATCCGCCCGCGGCCACTCCTTCAGGATGATGTCCGCGAGGTTCGTCTTGAGCCACTCGCTCACGGCGAAGCCGCCGTGGCCGTCGTACACGCCGTAGATGGCGTACGGCGTGCCTTCCGGCGCGTTCGCGTTCGCCTGTCGGTCGAGCGCGGAGGGCGAGCGGGGTCAGCGCGAGCGATCGGAAAGGTGGATAACATTTTCGACGTCCGCCGCTTCGACGCCGTCGGGGACGACGCGGACGCCGCCCCGCGCGCGCGAGAGGAAGAGAGGAAGAGAGGGGCGAGGGGCGCGGGACGACGGACGACGCACGTAAGAGGCGAAGCGGTCTTCGTTCTGCTTGCGCGACGTCCCCTTGACGGTCGCGGACCCGGACCGCTGCTGGACCGTCGCGGGCGTGACCGCGCACGTGACCGCGGAGGTCTCCGCGCGCGGCGCGACGGACGCGCGCGGCGCGCGACCGCGGCGCGCGGTAACGCGCGCGCGCATGGGCGCGGTGGCGCCGACGAAGGAGCACGTGGACGCCATCGTTACGACGACGAGGCTGGCGATTCAACGGACACGCGTGAGGGCGTCGGTCGGTGTGACGAGGGTCGGCTCGATGGCGCTCGTACCGGCGTCGACGACGAACACGATGAACAGGCGCGCGGAGAGCCTCTCATCGATCTCGAAGAAACCCCGAAGAAATGACTCGTCGTTTAGACCGTCGAAAAATACTACTGTACCGTAAGACGCCTGCTCGCGCGAGAAAAGGTCCATCCGTCGGCGACGAGGATCTAAAGGAGGAACGAGGCGGTCGCGCGCGCGGACGATTCGAGCGTCGAGACCGAGCGATAAAGAATGTCCTCGCGGGTTATTACAAGCTCAGCTAACGCGCCGTCGTCGCGGGAGCGGTCGAGGGCGGACGGCTAATCCGTCGCGCCAGTCGCCTCTCTCCTCCCTTCTCCTCCGAAGAGATGATCAGAACTCCACGCCCGCATCGCGGCACGCGTCCGCGACCGCCTTAACCCTGCCGTGGTACACGAACCCGCCGCGATCGAACACCGCGGACTTGATCCCCTTCGCGACGCACGCCTCGCCGAGCTGCTTGCCCACCTCTCTCGCGGCGTCCACGGTTTTGCTCTTCCACTCCTCGCCGCCGACGACCTCCTTGACGTTCTTGGACATCGTCCCGATCGCGAGAAGCGTCTTCTGGTTCTCGTCGTCGATCACCTGCACGTACGTGTGCTGGTTCGAGCGGTACACGGAGATCCGAGGGCGGTCCGGGGTGCCGTTCACCTTGGAGCGAATCTTCGTGTGACGCTTGACGCGACGCGACTGCTTCGGGGTGAGGCCCGCGACCGGGGTCGTCGCGACCGTCGCTGATGAGATAGGAGGGTGGAATAGGGGGGGTGGGGTGCTGGCGCGTCAGTTGATGGTCGCGACGGACGACTTCGCGCGGTGTCGACGCTGAAGCGTCTCGGAGCCGGCGGGGGAAAAAACCCAACCCTGGGGCATTGGTCCTCCACCGCCTCCGATTCGGTGTGGATAAAGCGCGCGGACGACGCGCGGCGGACGCCGGCGACGCGAAGACGCCGCCGAGACGTCGACGCGCCGACGCGAAGACGCGCGCGGTGAACGCCTCGCGCGAGACGCGCGGATTGAATCGCCGCGGACGCGCCGTCGCGATGGCACATCCGGCGCGACGTCGACGCCGCGGGAAAACAAACCCTAAGCCCTCAGCGCGTAGCGACCGGGTTCCGCGCATTATCCGAACGACGGGAAGGGAGAGCGCGCGCACCTCGCTTGGGCGTGGACGGCGTGGCGACGCGGACGGAGACCGCCGCGCGCGCGGACAGGGAAAATGCGGCAGCGCAAGACATCGTGCGTGACTTACGCGCGTGGGCGAGTGTCGTCGCGCGGGATGCGCACGGCGAAAAAACACGATGACTGATGCGAAGCGGCCGCGAGACTATCTCGAGACTCGACTCCTTTGACCGACGTATGCGGGCGATTCCATAAAATTCATCGGTCAGTTGAAACCGGACGCGATCAAATGTTGAAACTACGGGGTGGGTGAAATAGAACGCACGCGCACCCGAGGCGACAACTTTATCTGACGTCGTGCGCGTGCGCCCCTTCCCGCCCTCGCACTTCGCGACTCGCCGGGTGGGAACGCCACATCGCGCGCGGCAGACCGAGACGCGCGCTTCTTCACGCGGTCGCGAGGGCGATGCCGCGTCCGTAGACGGCGACGCGAGCCGACGCGAGAATGACGCGAGCGGCGCCGCGCGAGGACGGACGCGGGATCGAGTCGAATCGGTGCGGCACCGGGAACGATGAAGGTCATCGTCTTCGCGGGGACCCAGGCCGGGGTCGGGAAGACCACGGTCGCGGTCGGCGTCATGGCCGCGCTCCGCCAGCGCGGCCTTCGCGTCCAGGGCTTCAAAGTCGGCCCGGACCTCACGGACCCGCTGCTGCACGAGGCGGCGACCGGACGCCCGTCGTACAACCTCGACGGGTGGATGCTCTCCAAGGAGTACAACCTCGGCAGGGTCCGCCGCGCGTCCATCGACGCGGACGTCGCGATCGTGGAGGGCGCGGAGGGGCTCTTCGACGGCGTGGAGGGCGACGAGCGGGGAAGCACGGGAGAGATCGCGAAGTGGCTCGGCGCGCCCGTGATCCTCGTGCTGGACTGCGCGTCTCTGCGGCCGAGGAGCGCGGCGGCGGTGTTGAAGGGATGCCTCGCGTTCGACGACGAGGTCGTCGTCGCCGGGGTCGTGCTGAACAACACGAAGAACGACGCGCACGCGAAGATCATACGCGACGCGATCACCGCCGCGGACTTGGGCGTGGAGGTGTACGGCGCGGTGAGGACGTTGGAGTCGGCGGACGGCGCGACGAATTTTTTAACGACGGGACGCGGCGGCGTCTCGGGAGCGTCGTCCGTCGACCGACGGCGGCAGCTCGCGATCGTCGCGAACAAGGCGCTCATGGCCGGCGGCGGGACGAGCTTGGGGCAGTCGCAGGTTGTAGCTGGCGGTAACGAGGACGGCGGCGCGGCGACGAAGGAGCGGGGAAGGAGCGGGGGAAGAGACGCGGCTGGGAAGGGCGGCGGCGGCGAAAAGGGAGACAACAGAGCGCGGGGGTCCGGGAAGGCGTCCGGGGACGCGGGGGGCCACGCGGATCACCGAAGCTCGTTAGACGGGAGCAACCGCTCGTCGCTCGACGGCGAGGAGTTCGTCACCGGGATCGCCGCGCACCTCGCGGACGCGGTCGGCGCGGGCGTGGACCTGAGCGCGCTCCTCGCCGCGGCGGGGGATTTCGTCGGCGACGGCGACGGCGACGACGACGACGAGAACGACGACGCGGACCCTGGCGTCGCGGACCCTGGCGACGCGGAAGGCGCGGCGACCTCGCCGCCGATGTCTCCGTCGCGAAACTCGGAAAACTTTGGCGGGAGGGACATGAACAAGTTTCCCGCGATCCCGGAGTCGCCGAAACGCGCGCCGGCGACGCCGAAACGCGGCGGCGGGGTGGACGGCTCGCCGAACGCTCGCAAGACGCCGAAAAAGAACAACCCGCTCGGAAGGATCGGCCACGCGCTCGGTCACCTTCGAGGCGTCGGCGGGAACGCGGCGTCGCACTTGATCCCGAGGACGTTCAGCGGCGGCGGCGGCGGCGTGCGCATCGGCGTCGCGCGAGACGCGGCGTTCTGTCACTACTACCGGGAGAATCTCGCGTTGCTGGAAGCAGCGGGGGCGGAGCTCGTCGCGTTTTCTCCCCTCGCCGGGGACTCGCTTCCGACCGGGTGCAAAGGGATCCTGTTCGGCGGCGGGTACCCGGAGCAGCACGCGAACGCGCTCGCGTCGAACCGTCCGCTTCGGATGGCGATCACCGCGTTCGCCGCCGGCGGCGGCGTCATCTACGGCGAATGCGGCGGCCTCGTGTTTTTATCGCAGAGCTTTACGCCGCTTGAGGGGTCGACGCCGCGGCCGATGTGCGGCCTCGCGCCGTTCAGCACGCGCGGCGTCGCGACCGAGCACTCCGGGTACGCGACGGTGACGATCCGCCAGGGGTGCCCTTTATTCCCCGCGGGCGCGAAAGTCCGAGGCCAGGTGTGCAGAAACTCGGAGATCGCGTCGGAGCCCAACTTGTCGCGCGACGGCGCCGGCGCTGGCGGCGGGTGGTTCGCCGCGTACGACGTCCGACCGGGGGGCAACTTCAACGACTCAGGATCGGACGGCGAGAGAGAAGCGACGGAACGCGGCGGCGGCGACGACGACGACGACTCGAGCGAGACGGGGACGCCCGCGGACTCGAGACGACGAAAAAGCCTGGAGGGGTCCTGGGACGACGTCAGAGGAGAGATGGTGTGGGAGGTGAAATCGCCGTCGCCGACGGGCAAGTCCTGGTCAGAGTCCTCCCTCGTCTCGCGCGGCGGCTCGTCCTCGTCGCTCGCCGGGAAGGACGGCGGCGGGTGGCAGTCCATCGGACGCGTCGAAGGGTACGCGTGGAGGAACGTGCTGATGTCGTACGCGCGTTTACACTTTGGCGACGACCCGAGGCTGGCGCGGCATTTCGTCGAGAAGTGCAAGCAAGTCCCCGCCGCCGCCGCGGAGGCGGCGTTGAAAGCCGCGGCAGCGGCGCGCAATCTCAGCGTCTCCGCGTCCTCGAGCATGGGGTCCGTGGGCGGCGGCGGGTTCGGGAGCCGGCAGAAGTCCGTCGGCGCGCTGTCGCAGCTCGGCGAAGGCGGCTCCTCAGCGGGGATCCTCGACGGCGTCGCGGACTCAGGTGCGTTCTATACAAACGTTTTTCACCCACCGCTCGGTTTCAACATTTGATCGCTCCCCCTTTCAACTGACCGGTGAACCGTTTTTGTATGGAACGACCCTCAGTGTGGAGCACCCTGGACGGCGACGGCGACTCCCCCGGCCGCGGCGGATCAGGCGGCGGCGGCGCTCTGGGGAACTCGAACGGGAACAGCGCCGGCAGCGGCCTCGGCGGCGACAGCGGCGGAAGAGAGAAGAAGTCGTTCCGAAGCAGCGAGCCGGTGACGATGCCGAGCCATCGTCGCACGCAGAGCGAGGACACGCCGGACGCGTCGCGCGGCGGGAAAACCGACCGCGACCGCGACGGCAACCGCGACCGCGACCGCGACGGAAACGATCGCGCTCTCGCGCTCTCGACCTCGAACGGCAAGACGA
>Ga0181561_10002342_pt1 | contig 16764 bp, 12 predicted proteins | sample 011ome_19_FD_133760 | JGI IMG/M metagenome (GOLD analysis project Ga0181561, IMG submission 133760) | Coastal salt marsh microbial communities from the Groves Creek Marsh, Skidaway Island, Georgia - 011510BT metaG (megahit assembly) | ecosystem: Environmental > Aquatic > Marine > Intertidal...
AATCAACTTTCTTTTTTGGTTAATTAAAATCCAATTAGTATTTTAAATGATAGTAAAATTAACAGGGTTTACAAATAATTATACGATAAGCTAGAATTGTATCAATTTGAAAGATAAGATCAGGTATTACTAACTGATAAGCCTAAAATCAATCTAATATTATTGGAAATAGCAATACATAAAAACTGATTAATTTTAGTGTTAAGGATTAATTATCAACCATTTAAATTAAATTTTTGGAGAAAAAATTTCAAAAAAAAACAAAAAATTAATAAGTCAAGTAAGCTTAATTATTTATAATAATTTAAATATTTATTTATGAAAAAGGTAGAAAAGTTGTTTTTAGTAGGTCTTTTATTGTCTGTATTTGCTTGTTCTGAAGAGAAGGTAGACATAAATGTAGAAGGTAATTACACGTTATCTAGCCAAGAATATTATTTGGGTGATAGCTTAACCACTACCGATTTGGCGGTTGCAAAACAAATAAAAATTTTCACGAATGAGCACTGGATGTTTATAGGGTTTAGAGGAGATAGTACCGTTGGGTTTTCTGCCGGGACCTACTCCATTAATGAGGATATGCTGACAGAACATACACTGACGAGCAATCCCGACTCTGCAGGAAATGATTTTATGCTTAGAATTGAAATGACTGGTAACGGATACAGGCAAATTATCGATGAGATGGCGTTGGATAATGGTGAAGTTTGGAAGCTTGACGAAGGGTATGTAAGAAATCAAGTTACTGAAGCGAGTGATTTGGACGGTCTTTATCGTTTGACAAAATCTGTGAATATTGCCGAGGGTGATACTTCAGAAAATACGTATCATGAATTTAAGATGATTTCAAAAGGGGAGTTTTTGTGGGGAGCGCAGGCCATAAATCAGGATGGATCCGTTAACAATTACGTCGGCCATGGTAAAATTACGGTTAATGGGAATGAAGTTACTGAGGTATTGGAAGACTCAAATATGGCGGGAATAACCGGCACTTTTGCTATTACAATAGAACGTACGGATTCTGGGTTTACTCAGACGAATACTAATCCCACCACCAATGCGATAAATAAAAAAACGTATACCAAAATTTTAAAATAAATTTCTCTCTGGATTCACTTAAAAGCGCTCTTTTTTACCAAGAAAAGAGCGCTTTCTTTATTTCTAGGGATAGCATCAATCTCTTTCCAATCTTTAAATGGTGCACCTTTGGGCCCCAACTGGTGGATCAAAAAAACAACCTCCTAATAAGGCAAAGACGAAGCCAATAAAAATAGATTTAGTAGGGATTTTCAGTTTTAAACTTAGCTTTGGCACCATCCAAGAACTTTACAAATTGACCAATGTCAGTGTTGTACCCTCTGGGTGAGGCCAATAATTGTTCTTCGTGATTCAAGATGACATAGTAGGGTTGAGCATTGTTGTTGAATCGAGTAATTTGGAAGTCCGCATTTTGCTTTCCTAGGGTCTTTTTTTCCTTGCCGTCGTAGCTGGAGGTGTACCACTTGCTTTCGGGGAGTTCTAGTCGCTCATCGATGTACAAGGCCACCATCACAAAATCTTCTTTTAAACGTTTCAACACCTGAGGATCTATCCAGACATTCTCTTCCATCTTGCGACAGTTCACACAACCATGTCCTGTAAAGTCGATCAATAGGGGTTTCCCTTCCCGCTTGGCAGCAGCAAGCGCTTGCTCGTAGTCGAAGTATCCAGGGATGCTGTGGGGAATTTTGAGTAAGTCACCATACAGTACCATTTCGTTGGAAGATGGTGCAGCGTCGTTACTTGCAGAGCTTCCAGACAGGCTAAATTGCTGTGTGGTGATTGGAGGTAGGTAGCCGCTAAGGAGTTTTAATGGAGCTCCCCAAAGTCCTGGAATCATGTAGACCACAAAGGTAATCGTGGCTATTGCTAGCAGTAGTCGGGGTATCCCTAAGTGTTCCAACTTGGAGTCGTGCGGAAGTCTGATTTTTCCAAGCAGGTAAAGTCCCAAGGCAGAGAAGATAACGATCCATATCGCCAAGAAAATATCTCGGTCCAAGATACCCCAGTGGTAGACTAGGTCGGCGATAGAAAGAAACTTGAAGGCCAAGGCTAACTCGAGGAATCCCAAGACTACCTTCACGGTATTCAGCCAGCCCCCAGATTTGGGAAGGCGTTGCATCCATTCGGGAAAGATGGCAAATAGGGTAAAAGGTATAGCAAAGGCCAACCCAAAAGAAAACATGCCCAAAACGGGCTTTACCAGCTCTCCACCTGCAGAAGATATTAGGATAGAACCTACGATGGGGCCTGTACAAGAAAAAGAAACCAACACTAGGGTAAAGGCCATGAAGAAGACTCCTCCAAGTCCTCCTTTTTCTGCTTTTGCATCTATTTTGTTGACAAAACTGGAAGGCAAGGTCAATTCAAACATTCCCAAAAAGGCCAAGGCAAACACTACAAAAATCCCAAAGAAAAACAAATTAGGAACCCAGTGGGTAGCCAACCAGTTGGCAAATTCGGGCCCCTGAATAGCCGCCACAGCGGTGCCGGCGATGGTATAAATACCAATGATTGAAATTCCATAGAGGAATGCCTGACGGATTCCTTCGGATCGTTTTTTGGACCTTCCGGTAAAAAAGCTTACCGTCATCGGAATCATTGGAAAGACACAGGGGGTCAGTAAAGCAGCTAGTCCAGCCAAGAATGCAAGGACCATAAATCCCCAAAGGGAAGCCGTTTCTTCCTCCCGAGCAAACTCATTCGTTGTGGAGTCTTCTTCAGCAGCTACTGAGGCAGTTTTTTTTCCAGGAGTATTTTCCTCACTAGTGGAGGTGTTGGGAAGTACTTCTAGTTCAAGTAAACTCGTATCTCCGGAGCTTGCTTCTATTTGCAAGCCCTCCACGATGGCAGGATTTTCTGTTGCCGTAAATGGCAATTCGATGTCCAACTCGTAGTTGATGCATTGCCCGGTCAGGTCCGAGCACATTTGGTATTCCAAGGAGCCAGTAACTTTTCCTGCGGCACTGAGCAATTTGACGGGCTGCTCAAAGCGCCCTTTGCCCATAAAATAGGTCACATCTCCTTCCCATACTTCGTCGTACTTCTTTTTGGGATCGACTGCCCGAAGCTTTCCGGTCAGCGAAAAATCTGATGAGTTGGAAGGGATAAATTCGGTCAACAAAGGCCCAAGGCTTTTATCGAAATCATTGGAATACACATACCAGCCCATGGGAATCTGCGCTTCCAATACGACAGTTGCTTCGTCCCCAACACGCAAACTTTTTTCTTCAAGACGAATGCTCCATACCGGTGGCTTGACCAACTGTGCCTGTGCCCAAGGGCTGAGCAATAACACAAGTGCAAGGAGTAGAAAACTATTTTTTTGGAAGCGATTCATAAACTACTGGGTTTGCCTGGGGTAACAGAAAATAGGTTCGTAAGGTTTCCATCTCTCCACCGTTGAAGGGGGAAATCAACTTCCATGAAGGGTGCTAAAGTGCCTAAAAAAGGCAGCAATGGTTTCAATGCCAATGAGGTAGTTTTTTACGCCATAGTGCTCATTTGGCGAGTGCAAGGCATCTGTGTCTAGCCCAAAACCAAATAGGATGGGATCGGAGCCGAGCTCTTTTTGAAAGAGGGCAACGATAGGAATGGAACCCCCTTCCCGAGTAGGAATGGGTCTTTTGCCGAAGGTTTCCTCCATGGCTGCTTCCGCTGCTTGGTAGCCTAGGGAGGAGTCGGACACCACTGCAGGTGCACCTCCGTGATGTGCTTTTACCTTGACGGTTACCGATGCTGGTGCAATGGCCTTGAAATGAGTTTCAAAAAGGGTGGCAATTTCGCGCCAATCTTGATCGGGTACCAGTCGCATGGAAATCTTGGCGTATGCTTTGGATGGAAGGACCGTTTTGGCGCCCTCGCCGGTGTAGCCTCCCCAGATGCCGTTCACGTCTAGCGTTGGGCGGATCCCTACCCGTTCGATGGTGCTGAAGCCTTTTTCTCCGTGTACGTCTTGGATATCTAATTTGCCTTTGTATTCGGAAAGATCAAATGGGGCCTCGTTGAGGCGCTGACGCTGGGCAGCACTCAGTTCTTGTACCTTTTCGTAAAATCCAGGGATGGTGATGTGCTCGTTTTCGTCCTTGAGGGAGGCAATCATTTTGCATAGCACATTGATTGGATTGGCCACCGCGCCCCCGTATGTGCCAGAGTGCAGGTCACGGTTGGACCCAGTGACTTCTACCTCCATGTAGGCCATGCCACGCAGACCTACCGTGATGGAGGGGTCTTGCATGCCGATCATGTGTGTATCCGATATTAAGATCACGTCTGCCTTGAGGCGCTCCTTGTTGGCCAGCACAAAAGAGTCTAGGTTGTCCGAACCTATTTCCTCCTCCCCTTCGATCATAAATTTGACATTGCAGGGAAGATTACTAGTAGCCATCATGGCTTCCAAGGCTTTGATGTGCATGTAAAACTGTCCTTTGTCGTCTGCTGCGCCTCTGGCAAAAATGGCGCCTTCTGGATGGATAGCCGTTTTCTTGAGCACGGGCTCAAAGGGCGGGGAGTCCCAGAGTTCGTAGGGATCTGCAGGCTGCACGTCGTAGTGTCCGTAAACAAGAACCGTTGGAAGTGCTGGGTCAATCATTTTTTCTCCGTAGACGATGGGAAAGCCCGCCGTCTCACAGATTTCCACGAAGTCTGCCCCTGCTTTTTCCAAAGAATTTTTAACAAAATTGGCTGCTGAGATCACGTCTCCCTTGAATTTTGGATCTGCGCTCACGGAAGGAATGCGGAGGAGGTCAAAGAGCTCTTGTAAAAATCGGTCTTTATTTTTTTCTAGGTAAGATGCTACAGACATGGAAGAAGGCCTTAGAATTGAATTATTCTCAAAATTATCCCTTTCGAGCTGATTTTCCTTCTTTTTTCCTTCTTTTGTGTATCCATGCCTTCAGCAAAAATCAAGCACTATGAAAGCAGTTCTTTGTACCCATTTTGGCCTGCCCGACAACTTGCAGGTGCAGGAGGTTTCTAGTCCTATTGTTGGCCCTACACAGGTAGTGATTACCGTAGCCGCTTGTGGGGTAAATTTTCCAGATGTGCTGATTATTCAGAACAAGTATCAGTTTAAACCAGAACTGCCTTTTTCACCTGGTGGAGAAGTGGCAGGGATCATTAGTGAAATCGGCTATGAAGTCAAAGGACTGGCCGTGGGACAACCTGTGCTAGCCCTTTGTGGCTGGGGAGGCTTTGCCGAGCAGGTGGCTGTAGATGCAGACCGGGTATTTCCCTTACCAGATGGGATTTCGGCTGAAGTTGCGGCAACCACCTTGTATACCTACGGCACCGCTTACCATGCCTTGAAAGATCGAGCCCAGCTAAAAGCAGGTGAAACCCTCCTAATTTTAGGGGCAGCAGGCGGAGTGGGCTTGGCGGCAGTGGAGCTGGGGAACTTGATGGGGGCTCGGGTGATTGCGGCTGCATCAACGGAAGAAAAACTAGCACTTTGCCGAGAGAAGGGGGCGGTGGAAACAATCAATTACGAAACCGAAGACCTGAAAACGCGAATCAAAGAGTTGACCGGAGGGCGGGGTGTGGATGTGGTCTACGATCCGGTGGGGGGGAAATTTTCGGATGCCGCGATGCGTGGCATGGCTTGGAAGGGGCGCTATTTAGTGGTTGGCTTTGCAAATGGGGAAATCCCGAAGCTTCCGATGAATCTCCCACTTTTGAAGGGCTGTTCGGTGGTGGGGGTGTTTTGGGGACAATTTGCCAAACTAGAGCCCAAGGGTAGTTTTGAAAATACCCGTCAGCTGCTTACTTGGATTCAGGAAGGAAAGATTCGTCAGCATGTGGGAAAACGCTACATCCTAGCCGAGGCTCCACAAGCTTTGCAGGATCTGATGGATCGAAAAATGCTCGGCAAGGGAGTGGTACTTTTAGTAGCAAGTATTTAGTAGCAAGATTGTACGAAGCACGAAGTACAACGTAGGAAATACGAGCTACCCGCCTGTGGCAGGCAGGCGAAATACGGGATTTAAACTAATGTCAAACGATGAACGCTGAGTGAAGAATGTCTAAGTTGGGAAGCATGTGGCTATGCCAGCAGCGTAGTGTCTAATCTCTTGTCTCTCGGTTCTTGCTTCTAGAAATGTCTTGTTACCAGCTACTTGATACTTCACAAATACTTCCCAGTAAAATTCCCCTTTTCCTTAGCCAAGTCCTCAGGAGTACCGGCAAAGGAGAGGTTTCCCCCTTTATTTCCTCCCTCTGGACCCAAGTCAATTACCCAATCTGCGCACTTGATCACCTCGGTATTGTGTTCGATGATAAGTACTGAGTGTCCTTGGTCAATCAAGGCATTGATGCTGTACAATAGCTTGCTGATGTCATGAAAATGCAATCCTGTAGTGGGCTCATCAAAGATAAACAAGATGTGATCGCCTGTTTTGGTTCCCCCTTTTCCAAGGAAGGAAGCCAGCTTTACGCGCTGTGCCTCGCCACCGGAGAGGGTATTCGAACTTTGACCCATGCCAATGTAGCCCAATCCCACCTCCTGAAGAGGTAGAAGGCGATTGACGAGCTGGGACTTTCCGCTGAAAAACTCAATTGCTTCGTCAATGGTCATGCCCAGCACCTCGGAAATATTTTTGTCTTTGTAGGTGACTTCCAATATTTCATTTTTGAACCGCTTTCCTTTGCAGGATTCACAGGTGAGGTGGATGTCTGCCATAAATTGCATTTCTACGGTCACAATTCCCTCTCCTTGGCAGGCTTCACAGCGCCCTCCATCCACATTGAAGGAGAAGAAGGCAGGCTTATAGCCTCGTTGTTTTGAAAGTGCTTGTTCTGAAAAGAGTGTTCGGATGACGTCGTAAGCTTTTACGTAAGTGACGGGGTTGGAGCGCGAAGATTTTCCGATAGGATTTTGGTCGACAAATTCGACTTGGGTGACCTTTTTGAAATCTCCTTCCAACTTATCAAACTTACCCGTTTCCTCTAGCACCGTTCCCAAAACCTTTCCTAAGGCTGGGTAAAGAATTTTTTTAACCAAGGTAGATTTGCCAGATCCGGATACGCCTGTTATGACGGTGAGGGTATTTAAAGGGAATTGTACTGATAGGTTTTTCAAGTTATTTTCGCGCGCACCCTTAATCCAGATGGAGTCTTTCCAGGCACGGTTGCTAGTCTTGGTAAATATTTTTTCTTCCCCACGCAGGTATTTCGCAGTATACGTGGTGCCATACGTAATAAGGTCTTCAATACTTCCTTGAAATAGCAATTCTCCGCCTTTTATGCCGGCTTCGGGCCCAATGTCTATGATTTGGTCGGCGGCCTTCATGACTTTTTCTTCGTGCTCGACGACAATAACCGTGTTGCCCAAATTTTTTAATGCTTTAAGTACTTCAATCAACCGATCGGTATCGCGAGGATGAAGGCCAATACTGGGCTCGTCCAAAATATACATCGATCCCACCAAAGCAGATCCTAAGGACGTAGCTAGGCGGATTCGCTGGTATTCTCCTCCTGAAAGGCTGGAGCTAAGTCGGTTGAGGGTCAGGTACCCAAGGCCTACTTGGTGCATAAATTCCAAGCGGCTGGTGATTTCCTTCAGTAAGCGGTTGGCTAATTTCGCCTCGTGGGTAGAGAGTTGTATTGTTTGGAAGAAGTGAAGGGCATCTTCTATGGGCATCAATACCAAGTCGGTGATGGATTTGCCCCCAAACTTCACGTAAGAGGCGTCTTTTCGCAATCGTGTCCCACGGCATTCTGGGCAGGCAGTACGTCCCCGAAATCGAGAAAGCATGACACGGTATTGGATTTTGTAAGTCTTAGTCTCCAAGTCTTCAAAGAATTCTTGGAGTCCCCGGAAATACGCATTCCCTGTCCAAAGCAAGGATTTTTCTTTCTCGCTAAGGTCTTGGTAGGCCCGGTGGATGGGAAAATCGAAATCAATTCCTTTTTTCAAGAGCGGTTCCAACCAGCCTTTTCCACTTTCTCCTCTCCAGGGAGCAATCGCCCCTTCGTAAACAGACAGTTCCTTGTCGGGAATGACTAAGTCCTGATCGACCCCCAAGACGGTTCCAAAGCCCTCGCAGCGCTTGCAGGCACCATAAGGATTGTTGAAAGAAAAGAAATTGACAGAGGGAAGTTCAAAGGACATTCCATCCAATTCAAATCGATCCGAAAATGTACGTGTTTCTTGCCCAGGAAGGATGATTTTACAGTTTCCATGCCCTTCAAAAAGTGCAGTTTGGATGGAGTCGGCTAACCTAAATTGGTTTTCTTCTACTTCTTTCTGCACCGTCAAGCGGTCGATTAGTATTTCATAGCTTCCTTTTTCTATTTTTGGCTGTGCCAAAATCTCTTCAAGTAGCAGCACCTCTCCGTTTCTCAAAACCCGTGTGTATCCTTTTTGCAGCAAGAGCTCGAGTTCCTTATCAAGTTTGCGTTCTCTAGAAGGTTGTAGCGGACAAGAAATCATCACTTTGGATCCTTCCTGGAAGGATTGGGTAAAATCAACGATATCACTCACGGTATGGTGCTTGACCTCTTTTCCAGAAACAGGAGAAAAGGTTTTGCCAACACGAGCAAAGAGGAGCTTCAGGTAATCGTAGATTTCGGTGGTGGTACCTACTGTGGAGCGGGGGTTTTTGGTGCTTACTTTTTGCTGGATGGCAATGGCCGGAGCTACCCCTTTGATGTACTCCACCTCGGGCTTTTCCATTCTCCCCAAAAACTGCCGTGCATAGGAGCTCAAGCTCTCTACATACATCCGTTGCCCCTCAGCAAAAAGGGTGTCAAAGGCCAAGGAAGACTTGCCCGATCCCGACAAACCTGTAATGACGACAAAGGCATTTCTAGGAATGGCCACGCTGAGGTGCTTCAGGTTGTTGACCTGTGCATTCTTGATTAAAATAAAGTTCTTCGGATCGAGTGAATCTATGTCTTGGGTGACCGGGGTACTGGGCAATGTCATAGGGTGCAATTTAGCAATCAAACCTGGCAACTGCAGGAAAAGTTACTTCTTTGGCACAAATTTGAGGGGAAGCAACCGAAATTAACAGCGGGCTAAGGTTTTCGCTCTCAAAAATATCCTTTTCTTCGCATCATGGATTTTGAACTACTCCAAAACGGATTGGCAGAAGGACTGCAGCAACTCAGTTGGCTGGAGGGGGTAGCGGTGTTGATGGGAATTGTATCCGTGTATTTTTCTTCGAAGCAGCACATTTGGGTATACCCTACGGGGATTGTCTCGGTACTCATTTACGTGTGGATTTGTTTTGACTTTGGGCTCTATGCAGATATGGGAATCAATGGGTATTACTTTGGGATGTCTGTTTATGGCTGGTACCTCTGGACACATCCCCAAAAAAACCAGGATAGTCTGCCTGTCAGCTGGCTTCATAAAAAGGGATGGTTTTATGCGATTCTCATTTTTTTAATTGCATTCCCAACTTTGGTGGGTGTATTGTCGGAGTTTACAGATAGTACCGTCCCCTATTGGGACTCCTTCACCACTGCTTCTGCCTTTGTGGCCATGTGGTTGATGGCGAAAAAAAAGGTGGAAAGCTGGATTTTTTGGATCTTAACCGACCTAGTTTCCATTCCACTCTATTTTCATAAAGGGCTTTTGCTGACCTCATTTCAATATTTGTTTTTTGCCGCCTTGGCGATAGCAGGGCTTTTATCCTGGATTAAAGCAACCCGAACGCATGCAAAAGCCTAAACGCATAGCAATCTTAGGCCCAGAGTCTACCGGGAAAAGCACATTGGCAGCTGCCTTGGCCGATTATTTTCACGAGCCGTGGGTGCCCGAAGTGGCTAGGGAGTATTTGGAAAAACTCCCTTGTTCCTATGCCTTCGAGGATCTCCTTCAAATCGGTGTACAACAAATGCAGTTGGAAGACAAACTTGCTGGCGAGGCAAAAAGCCACCTCTTCTGTGACACCGACTTGCGAGTGATTCAGGTCTGGTCTCTCCATCGATTTGGAAAGATTGATCCTTGGGTGTTGGAAGAATTGGAACGAAGAACCTACGATTTGATCCTCTTATGTGCACCTGATTTGCCATGGCGGGCCGATCCTTTGCGTGAGTATCCCGAATTGGAGATACGGGAGCAGTTTTTTGAACAGTATCTGCAGTTAACCAAGCGTAGTGGTTTCCCGTATCAGATTATTGCTGGTGATGCCCCAGAGCGATTAAGGGCGGCTATAGAGGCGATTAACCTCATAGAAAGCGATGATTATTTAAGTGGCACTAGAGGCTTGTAATGGGCGTTTGAGGCGGGAGATAAAAATTTAAAATTGACTAATAAATAAATGCAAACCAGGTACTTTCTTCTCTTTGTTTACACCCTGCTTTTCTGGGGACAACTAGGGTTTGCTCAACAGAAAAAAATCGTTTTCATCATTCTAGATGGTATTCCGGCTCAAGATCTAGAACGAGTGTCCACTCCCAACTTAGATCAAATAGCAAGTTACGGGGGTTATGCGCATGCCTACACGGGTGGCTTGGCGGGAGGATATTCCGAATCTCCAACCATTTCTGCTGTCGGCTACAACACACTTCTAACAGGCACTTGGGCACACAAGCATCAGGTTTGGGGCAATGGAATCGAATCCCCCAATTACCAGTACTGGACTATTTTTCGGTTCCTACGAGAAGCCCGTCCAGAGGCCAAGTTGGCTATCTTCTCCACCTGGCAAGACAACCGGACGAAGCTTCTGGGAGAAAATCTTCCCCAGACGGACTACTTAAAATTGGATCGGTCGGTGGATGGCCTGGAACTGGATACGCTACGCTACCCCCACGATGCCCAGTCGGACTATATTCACCGAATTGACCAACGGGTGGCTGAGGAGGCAGCGGATTACCTCAGGAATGAAGGTCCGGACCTTACCTGGGTGTATCTCCAATACACGGATGACATGGGGCATCAGCATGGAAGAAGTTCCCAACTCGATGCTGCTATCCAAAAAGCCGATGCACAAGTGGGATTGATTTGGAAGGTCGTTCAGGAGCGGCAGCAAAAAGGAGAGGACTGGCAATTGTGGATAACTACCGATCATGGGCGTAAGAAGACTGATGGAAAAGGTCACGGAGGCCAAAGCGAGGCCGAACGAGAAATTTGGATCAGCACCAACGCTCAAGATCTCAATGCTCGCTTTCATTCGGGTCAAGCGGCTTTGGTAGATCTGCTTCCTTCGATGATCCGCTTTTTTAAGCTCGTGGTGGCGGAGCATCAGATACGCGAATTAGATGGAGTTCCACTCACAGGGCCTCTTTCACTGAGTGATTTAATGCTAGAAGAAAGAGGAAGAGACCAACTGCTTACTTGGACTTCAGGTTCACAAGCCGAAACTCTTTCTGTGTATTGGAGCCCAGCAGATCAGTTTGGGGAAGGTAGCTCGGATGAGTATTTGTTTTTAGGGCAGGTACCTTCCGATGCAAATCAGTATGTGCTACCAAGGGAGTTGGGAAATAAGCCTTTTTTCAAAGTGCTGGTGGTGGGAAAATACAATTCAGTAAATACGTGGAGGGTGTCGGGGGATTTAGAAGTTGAAAATTGAAATAAATTGCAAAGAAAGAATACAAGAAAAAGAGGCTGTCCTTAATCAGGACAGCCTCTTTTTTTACTGTGTTTGTTTGTGCTCTTATTACAAGTAACTCACAAAAAACAAGCCTTGAGCTAGGAATCTTGTACCGATTGTATACCGAGGTTTATCGTCTAACTAACGATTAATTCACTCCTCCTTTTCGGTTAGGGGATCGCTGCGACGGCCAGGTTGTTGCTTCTCCAGTTCTAGGGTTGATCGGAATTCGCTGCTCACGAGATACCAGTCCCTCTTCTTCGCAGGCCATGTACACCAAGATAGCAGTGAGGATTACATTCTGGCGCACGTCGTCAAAGACAATCTTGTCGTAGGTGTCCAAATTGGTATGCCAGGTATAATTGAAATAATTCCAAGGCAAGGCACTCAAGTTGAAGGCTGGGACACCTGCTGCTACAAAAGAAACGTGGTCAGTACCACCGGAGCCTGGGTTGCCAGGAAACTCGGTTTTCAAGTCCTGGGTAATGTTTCGTGGCACCTTGTTTAGCCAGCGCCCCAAATACTCGTAGCTTTCTACATAGCCTTGTCCAGAGATATTGGCAATACGCCCGGTACCATTATCTTGATTGAATAGGGCTTGGATCTTGCTCATCATTTCGGGATGATCTTCCACAAATGCCCGCGAACCATTTAGTCCTTGCTCTTCAGAACCCCAATGTCCCACCAAGATAGTCCGCTTTGGATTGGGATACACTTGCTTTAATACACGCATTACTTCCATCATCAGGATAGTGCCTGTGCCGTTGTCTGTAGCTCCTGTGCCCCCATCCCAAGAGTCAAAGTGAGCAGAAAGCATTACGTATTCCTCTGGTTTTGTGCTCCCCTTTATTTCTGCTAGGGTATTGTAGGTAGGCTGCAGGCCTGTTTCTTTGGACTGTGCATTGAGGTGCAGCTGCGGTGTTTTTCCACTTTCTACCAGACGATAGAGTAGGCCATAGTCTTCTAGGGAAATGTCTACTGTAGGCACTTTTTTGGTTGAGGCAGAGAAAATCTTGTTGGCTCCAAATCCATTAGACCAATAGGAGGTAAGGATACCTGCTGCACCGGCATTTTCTAGCGCAAGGGGGAGTTGATTGCGGCTTTTCCCAGTTGCTTGCAGGCGCTTGGACCAGGATGCATTGAGGAGAGTTCGATCTTCTTTCATTTTTTCAATGGATTCCGGTTTTCCATGTTCTTCCCAATTATAGTCCGGTCGTCCAGTAGGCTGAGGCACGGAAATCATTACGTACTTGCCTTTTACAGAGGGGAGCCACTTTTGGAATGCAAGGGAATCTGCAAATTCTGGAAGGATCACCACTTCTCCTTTTACACCTCCTTGAGGAGAAGATGGACTCCAGGCCAATTGAGTACCGGCCAAGGATTTGGTCCAAGGAGCAATCATATCGATGTGGGTGATGCCTCTTTCCCAGCCTCTCCATTCGCCCCACTTTTCGTTGCGGGCAGGGATGCCCCAACTCTGGTAGGTGGCGACGGCTAAGTCATGGGCTTTTTGCATGTGTGGGGAGCCGACCAAGCGGGGGCCTACTCCATCCATGATTTCATGAGCAAGAACTTCTAGTTTAGAATTTTCGGTTGCTTCTTTGATAATGGCATCGATGACTTGGTTTTGTGCCTGTACTTGTATAGCAACAAAAAACACAAGCCCTAGATACCAGCTGTTGCGGATTTTCATAACGAGTGGATTTAATTCTTAAAACTAGGAATTAACTTCAATTTCTCTGAAACCACTGGTGGATAATTCGGTCAACAGTTGACGGTCCACATTTACTGCTGATCCTAGGCTTCCTAATAGTTATTGTGAACAGCCTACATTAGTAGAATTCCAACTTGCTGTCGTCTGTTGACCTTCGACTGTCGACAACTTTTTTCCTCCATTTGTCTAAAACAGGATGGATTTTTCTTTCGGTTCGAGTTTCTTTACGTAGAAATTTGGTAAATCTCTCTCCCTATGGCAAAAGCTCAGATTCAAGAAACTTTAAAAAATGCCTTAGAAGCATCTGTAGACCCTGTTTCTCTCAGCTGGATGGTGGAACAAGCTGAAAAATTAAAAGCCTCCACTTCTCCGAATCCCCTCTTTCTTGCCTTTTCCCGTGCCTCACGGTATTTTAATAAAGAGGCAATTTCTTGGACGGAGGGAGTAACCATGGCTCTTCCTGAGGGAGTAGATCCATCTGCCTGGGACTGTCTTCAAGTGGCTCGGATGTTCCTAGTTCTTCAGTTGCCCTTTCAGAATGAAGTCTGGGAGGACATCCTGCAGCGACTCTTTGAAACGGGAGACATGTATGAGCAGCAGGCTCTCTATGCGGCCTTGCCACTATTGCCGAATTCAGAGAGGCTCTTGCCTCGCGCCATTGAAGGCTGTCGTACGAATATTTCACTAATTTTTGATGCCATCGCGTTGCACAATCCCTTTCCAGCACGCTTTTTTCCGGAGGCCAACTGGAATCAGCTGGTTCTGAAGGCCATCTTTATGCAACGTCCGCTCTACCTCATCCAAGATTTGGATCGGCGGCGCAATACGGCACTTGCTGCCATGGCTACTGACTTTGCACACGAGCGCTGGGCAGCCGGCAGAGCTGTAATGCCAGAGGTATGGCGCTTGATCGTGCCATTTATGAACTCTCAGTACCTGGAAGATCTGAAAAATGTACTAGCCTCTACAGATGCCACGGAGCAAAAAGCTGGCGCCTTGGCTGCGTACCAGAGTGACTATGCTCCTGCCAAAGGACTCTTAACTGCTTTCCCCTCGCTTCACGAAGCCTGTGCTTCTGATGACTATAGCTGGGAAGACTTAGGAATAGAATTTCAAAAAAATAGAATTTAATCACTTAGCAACCGCTAAATTCACCCAAATACATCCGCAAATTCCTATGGAAATGTACATAGACCCCCACATTCACCTTGTATCCAGGACTACTGATGATTACGAAGCGATGCGTAAAGCGGGCATCGTGGCCACAATCGAACCCGCATTCTGGCTAGGGCAGCCGCGTACCGAAGTGGGATCCTTCAAAGACTATTTTTCCACATTAGTAGGTTGGGAGCGATTCCGTGCAAGCCAGTTTGGCATCGTCCATTACTGCACCATGGGGCTCAACTCCAAAGAGGCCAACAATGTGGCATTAGCGGAACAAGTGATGGAACTTCTACCGCTCTATGCGGGGAAGGAAGGGGTCGTCGCCATTGGGGAAATTGGCTATGACGACCAGACCGAAGCAGAGGATCGTTTTTACCGCCTCCAGCTCGAGTTAGCCAAGGAAGTGGAGCTGCCTGTGTTGATCCATACCCCTCATCGCGACAAGAAGAAGGGCACGACCCGTTCTATGGATGTAGCTGTAGAGCACGGCATGGACCCGTATTGGGTGGTAGTTGATCACAACAACGAGGAAACAGTCAAAGAGGTACTGGACCGTGGCTTTTGGGCAGCATTTACCATTTATCCACATACAAAAATGGGCTCTGAGCGAATGGTGGAAATCGTCAAGCAGTATGGCCCCGAGCGCATCATTGTAAACTCGGCAGCAGATTGGGGGATTTCGGATCCGATTGCCGTGCCGAAGACTGCCGCTCTGATGCGTAAAATGGGGGTGCCGGAGGAGCATGTCCGCTTGACTACCTACCAAAATGCACTTACTGTATTTGGTTTGAGTGGGCAAATGCATGAGGACGATTGGCTCAAGGCTGCACCGATTGATCAAACCAAAAAACTGGGAGGTAATTCAGTTCTACGTGGCGGTCAGGTTCCCCGCGTAGAGGGTCCGGATGACCGTGTAGAAAACTAATCCATGGCTAGTAAATTTTTTTCTTATCTCCAACTCACTCGTCCTGCTAATGTGGTGACGGCGGTAGCGGATATCTGGGCTGGCTTTGCCATTGCCGGAGCTTGGGATGGGATGGCTACTAATTGGATTTATGGAGATCAAACGTACTGGTGGAACCTACTTTGGCTTTCGCTTAGCACCATCGGTTTGTATGGAGGAGGGGTAGCTTTTAACGACATCGCAGATGCAGCGCTTGATGCGATCGAGCGTCCCGAGCGTCCGATCCCCAGTGGACGAGTTTCCAAAAAAAGAGCGATTGCAATGGCGTCGCTTCTACTTCTAGCAGGTATTTTCTTTGCATTTCAGGTCAACCCACTTGCAGGAGGTTTAGCTATTTGCGTGGCTGCATGTGCCTTGCTCTACGATTATTGGGGCAAGCATCAGTTCTTTTTCGGACCGATCAACATGGGTTTGTGTCGGACAGGGAATCTTCTCTTGGGCATCGCTGTGGTACCGGCCTTGTTAGAGAGCAACTGGTACTTAGGGCTACTTCCCCTTGTTTATGTGGCAGCCATTACGTTGATCAGCAGAGGGGAAGTTCATGGTAAAAATAGAAGTGCTCTTTTCTTAGGGGGAGCCATGTATGCGGCTATTTTCGTAGCCCTTTTTCTTCTTGCCTACCAAAAAAGCCCAGGATACCTTCAAATTTTGCCCTTTTTAGCCTTTTTGGGGTTCCGCTTATTTCCTCCCCTTTTAAAAGCGATTCGAACTCAGGAACCTCGCTACATCGGCAAGTCTGTCAAAGCAGCAGTTCTTTCTTTGATTTTGGTAAATTCCACCCTGGCTACCGCCTTTTCAGGTTGGCCAATTGGGCTGTTTGTATTGCTACTTCTCCCCATTTCTTTGAGTTTGGCAAAAAAATTTGCTGTAACCTAAGCAAAAAAAATTCAATTTCTTTTACATCTTGCTAACCTAGAAGAATTTCCTCCTCCCATAATGCCTACGATTTTACAACAAACATTCTCGGTACCCTTTCGTTATCCGGTTGCGTTCACGGAGAATTTGTTTGCGGCAAGTCAACCCTTATTTGTCGAAATTTTCCCAGAAGGTCAGCTTGCTCGGGTGTTTTTTTGTTTGGACTCAGGGGTATTTGCGCATCATCCTGAATTAATTTCTCAAATCAAAACCTATGTAGCCGCCCACTCCTCCCAGTTAGCCATGGTAGGAGAGCCGCTGGTGGTAGCTGGGGGTGAAGCCTGTAAAAATAATCCAGAGGCCTACCAGCAAGTAGTGGAAGCAACCAACAGCTTTGGAATTGACAGGCACTCGTATTTGGTAGCCGTAGGTGGAGGAGCAGTGCTCGACATGGTGGGCTTTGCGGCAGCAATATCTCATCGTGGGATTCG
>Ga0181561_10002343_pt1 | contig 16758 bp, 11 predicted proteins | sample 011ome_19_FD_133760 | JGI IMG/M metagenome (GOLD analysis project Ga0181561, IMG submission 133760) | Coastal salt marsh microbial communities from the Groves Creek Marsh, Skidaway Island, Georgia - 011510BT metaG (megahit assembly) | ecosystem: Environmental > Aquatic > Marine > Intertidal...
CCCGTCCGCGCCCGCCGCCGCCGCCGCCGCCGCTTTTTCCCTCGCCTCGGCGCGTCGCTCTTTCGCCCTGGCGAACATCGCCTCCGCGTAGAGCTGGTCCGCCTCCACGGCCGCGCGCGAGGATGACAGCTTCGAGAACCGCTTCCGGAGATGCGACTGAATGATCGCGTTCGTCTCTCTCTGCCCCGCGGTGATCGTCCGCTCCGGTCGATCCGCGTCGCCGTCGCCGTCGCCGTCGACGTCGACGTCGACGCGCCCGCCCTCGCCGCCGCTTCGTCCGTCCGTGAAATCGTTCCCGGCGCAGAAACCCCCCGGCGACGGCGTCGCGCCGATCGACGGCATGCTCAACACGAAGTTCGACACCGGAGCGCGCATCCACCGCCCGGGGATGTCGTCCGAGGAGAGCCCCCCGCCGTCGGTCCGCGCCCGCGCCGCGTCCGCGTCTTCGCCCGCCTTCGCCGCCGCCTTCGCCGCCTCGCCCGTCTCCGCGGCGGCGACGCCGCCCGAGGGCGCGACGACCGCGGCGCGGCACAGCGGGCACGTCGCGCTCGCCTGCGTCAGCCACGGCTTGAGACACGCGAGATGAAACACGTGCCCGCACGCGTCCAGCGGCAGCGCCCTCTCCCCCGCCTTGAGCGGCTGCACGCACACCGGGCAGTCGCGTTCGGACAACGCGGAAGCCCACGCGTCGTCCAAGACGAACGTCGCGAGCGCTCTCATCGCGTCGGGGAGCAACACGCGGCGCCCGGACGCGTCGTCGCCGATGCTCGCCGCGGCTCTGCGCGCCGCGCGCTCCGCGGCGATGCGTCGCGTCGTCGCCCGCTGCGCCGCGCGTCTCTCCTCGTGGAAGCTCCGCCGCGCGGAAATCTCCGCGTCGGCGCCGCCGCGGGCCCACGCGGCGGCGCCGGTCTTCTCGAGCTCCTCCACCGGGCTCGCGTCCAAGTAGGTCAGCGACGCGCACGACGAGACGAGCTTCCGGCGGTAGTTGTGCGCGCGTTGGATCGGGTTCCCTTGAAGGTACAGCACCTTCAGCGCTTTGAACGACGCGAACAGCGGGAAGAGGTCTTCGCCGTCGAGCTTGTTGCGCTGGAGGTCGAGGACTTCGAGATTGGGGAGCGACGCGAGCGGCGCGATCGCGGCCGCGCGGTCGAGGCAGTTGCTGTCCAGCGTGAGCGTGTTCAGCGACGCGGGGAGGCCGCCCTCGGTGAAGGACGATATCTGGTTCGTCGCGAGGTTCAGCAGCGACAGCTGCGCGTTCGCCGCGAGATTCACGTCGACGGTTCGAATCATGTTGCAGCTCAGGTTGAGGAGCTTCAGCTTCGTCATGTGCCTGAGCCCGGGCCCCAGCGTCGGGCCGATCTGGTTGTTCTCCAGGTGTAGGACGCCGACGCCCGTGAACTTCTCCAAGCCCTGGACGACCTTCCACCGCCGGTTCTGCAGCCAGAGCTTGTCGTTCACCTCGGGGACGATGAAGCCTTTGCACTCGCGCACGATCGACGCCACCGCTCGGTGCGTCATGACCGGGTGCCCGTTCTCGTCCACGGCGTCGCGCTCCGCGACCTCTCGTTCCGCGCACTCGCGCATGAGCTTCGCGGTCTCGAACTCCGCGGCGAGCGCCGCGGCCGAGGACGACGCCATCGCCCCTCGGTCGCGACCGCGCCGGACGCGAGTGACGACAAGACGTTTGGATTCGAGGTGACGTCGGACAGGACGACATCGTCAGCTCGGCGGGCGGGGCGGCGGCGGAAGCGGCGCGAGGGTCGAACGAAGCGACGAAGGGAAGAGACGCGTTCACGTGCCGTGTAAAATGAATTCGTATTGCAACGCTATGCCGTGCGCGTCCTCGCGACGTTTTCGCGAGGGACGCCTCTAGATGAAAGACAAGGTGTGACTACTGCGCGAGCTCGCGCTTCTCGCGGGGTAATAGTGTCGCGGCGCGCTGGGGAGCGTTCATTCGTTCCCTTCTCCAGCCGCCTCGCCGAGAAGCGACTTTTGGGGCGAAAGTCAAGGATTAGTCCACCTCCTCCATGCGGGAGCCCTCGTCCACGTCCTCCTCGAGCGGCGGGAGGTCAGCCTCGTCGTCGTCGAGGCCGAGGTCCTCGTCGATGGACAGACCGAGCTTGATCATGCGGTGGATGCGGCCGCCGAAGGTGTTGGGCTCGTCGAGGGAGAACCCGGAGCACAGCATCGACGTCTCGAACAGGAGGAGGACGAGATCCTTGACGGTCTTGTCGCTCTTGTCCGCGTCCGCGCGCTTGCGGAGCTCCTGCATGATGGCGTTGTCCGGGTTGATCTCCATCGTCTTCTTCGACGCCATGTAACCGGACATGGAGTTGTCGCGAAGCGCCTGGGCCTTCATGATGCGCTCCATGTTCGCGGACCAGCCGTACTCGCCGGTGACGAGGACGCACGGGGAGTCCACGACGCGGTCGGACACGAGCACCTTCTCCACCTTGTCGCCGAGGATGTCCTTCATGAGGCGGCAGAGCGCTTCGAACGTGGACTTGACCTCCTCCTTCTTCGCCTTCTCCTCGTCCGTCTCGTCGAGCGTGAGGCCCTCCTTGGTGCAGCACACGAGCTTCTTGCCGTCGTACTCCTTGAGCTGCTGGACCGCGTACTCGTCGATCGGGTCGACCATGAACAGAACCTCGAGGCCGCGCTTCTTGAGCTTCTCGATGAACGGGGAGTTCTCCACCGCCTTGCGGGACTCGCCGGTGATGTAGTAGATGTCCTTCTGGTTCTCCTTCATGCGCGTGACGTAATCCTTGAGCGACGTCATCTCCTCGCCAGACTTGGTGGAGTGATAGCGAAGGAGCTCCGCGAGCTTCGTGCGGTTCTGGGAGTCCTCGTGGATGCCGAGCTTGAGGTTCTTGCCGAATGCCTCGTAGAACTTGGTGTAGTCGTCCTTGTTCTCCGCGATCTCGTTCATCATCTCGAGGCACTTCTTCACGATGTTCTTCTTGATGACCTTGAGAATCTTGTTCTGCTGGAGCATCTCGCGCGAGATGTTAAGCGGGAGATCCTCGGAGTCGACGATGCCCTTGACGAAGGAGAGGTACTCCGGGATGATGTCCTCGCAGTTGTCCATGATGAACACGCGGCGGACGTACAGCTTGATGTTGTTCGACTTCTTCTTGCCGTCGAACATGTCAAACGGCGCGCGCTTCGGGACGAAGAGCACGGATTTGAACTCGAGCTGCCCCTCGACGGCGAAGTGCTTCACCGCGAGCTGCTCCTCCCAGTCGTTCGTGAGCGACTTGTAGAACGCGGAGTACTCATCCTTGGAGATCTCCTCCGGGTTGCGCATCCAGATCGGCTTCTGCTTGTTCATGATGGCCCACTCGTGGGACACCTCCTTGACCTTCTTCGTCTTCTTCTCCTTCTTCTCGTCCTCATCCTTGATCTCGGTGATCTTCCCCTCCTCCTCCTTCTCGTCCGTCTCCTCCTCTTCGTCGTCGGACACCTCCTTCTCCGTGGTCTTCTCCGTCCAGAGAGAGATCGGGTACGAGATGAACTCGGAGTGCTTCTTCACGAGGTCCTTCAGGCGGCGCTCCTCGAGGTACTCGAGCTGGTCGTCCTTGAGGTGGAGCACCATCTTCGTGCCGCGGCCCATCGCTTCGGCGTTGTCCTTCGTGACCGTGAACGAACCCCCAGCCTGGGACTCCCAGCGGTACTGCTCGTCGTCGTTGTGCTTCGTGTACACGACAACCTTCTCCGCGACGAGGTACGCGGAGTAGAAGCCGACGCCGAACTGGCCGATCATGGAGATGTCCGCGCCCGCGGTGAGCGCCTCCATGAACGACTTGGTGCCGGAGCGCGCGATCGTGCCGAGGTTGTTCACGAGGTCAGCCTTGGTCATGCCGATGCCGGAGTCGATGATCGTGAGCGTGTTGTTCGTCTTGTCCGGGATGATGTGGATGAAGAGCTCGGGCTGCGGCGGCGGCGGCGGCGCGGGGGAGGAGGAAAAAAAGGAAGGGGGAGGCGGACGGTCAGATCTGTGGATCGGCTGGGGACGTGTCGTGGCGACGGCTGGGGGGGGGCGGGCGCGCGCGCGGACGCGGAGCGCGTCCGCGTCGTCCGAAAGACGACGGCGCTGAGGTGCGACCGCGCGCGTCGACCGCGGCGCGAGGCCGCGATGGCGACGCGCGCGGTTTCGAACCCGCGATCTCGTGTCGGACCGCGCGCCGCGTCGTCGCGATCTTACGAAAAAAAAGAACAGATGCGAAGAAAGCCGCGGCGCGTTGACGTCGTCGGGTTCGCGCGCGCACCTGGCCCTCGAGCCTGGACTTGTCCGTGAGGCCCTCGAAGCGAATCTTATCGAGCGCATCGGAAGAGTTGCTGCGGTTAGAAAAGGAGGTCGACGGTCAGCGGGTGGGATCTCGCGGAGACGTCGGCGCGTCTTGTCGCGGCGAGACGGGATCGGAGACGTAGCGGCGCGGCGGCGATTTCCCGCGCGAAACGAAACGCGGAGAAACGTCGCGCGACGCGCGCGCGGGGCTGCGACGCACCTGATGAGCTCGCGAAGGAAGATCTCCTTGTTCGAGTAGAACGTCTGTGGAAGCATCGCGGGAGTCGTGGGATCGAAGGTCAGTCGAGGACGTCCCGGAGATCGCCGATCGTCGCGAGCGAGGAGAAAGTCGGCCGCCGCTCGATCGTCGACATAAATCGGCGGTCGCGGGAAAACACGCGCGACGGAAAACGGCGCGAGCGCGGACGCACGTTGATGATCAGCGACAGAAGCTGGTTGATCTCGGCCTGGAAGGCGAACGTCTCGGTCTCCTCCGCCATTGTTGGTGTGTTACGGTTCGTCGACGGCGTGTGTCGCGCGTTGTGGAATGACGCGACTACCGGAGAACGAACGCGACTCGACTGTTTCTACAAGCTTCTTCCGCGAGAAGACTTCGCTGTTCGCTCGTGTCGAGAGGAGACGAACCGACCAGACGACCGACCGCTGCAACTTAACCTGTTGAACTATTGAAGGGCCCATGTTAGTCTAATTTTTTGCGGCGATCGTCTTCGTGAGACCTCATCATTCATTTCCAGAGAAAGAAAGGCGCGCGGCGCCGCCTCCCCGTCGTCCCTCGCTCCGCGGTTCAGGGTTCCGGCGCGGACCGCATCGCGTCGTTATCGTCTCGCACAGCGCGCGCGCGAGATGCCTCCCGCGGTCTCGGGAACGACGATCTTCGACGACATCTTCGAGGTGATCGACAAAGATCCGGACGGGAAGAAATTCGACAAGGTGTCCAGGTTCCGGTGCCGCTCGCAGTTCGAGGCCGAGCTCTCGATCGACGTCAACGTGGACATCTACAAGCTCGACGTCGGGACGAAGTTCACGCTCGCGCTCGCGCCGACGCTCAGCCTGGACGGCACCCCGGAGGACGCGGAGACGTACGATCAGGTGCGCGCTCGGCGCCCGCGCCCTCTTTCCCTCGTCATCCATCACATCAATCAGCGCCTCCCGCGGCGACGGAATCGATCGTCGTCGCGACGACTGACTCACCGACCCCTCGCCCCTCCCCTCCCCCTCGTGCCACCGCGCAGACCGGCAAGGAGAGCCTCGCGGACGCGTACGAGTACGTCATGTACGGCAAGGTGTTCAAAAAAGAGGACGAAAACGTCGGCGGCATCGCGAAGACGTGCGTCACCGCGTCCTACGGCGGGTTGCTCATGCAACTTCGCGCGGATCCGAAGAACCTCGCGGACGTGGAGATCGACCTGAGGGTGTACGTGCTCATCAGGAAGATCGCGTGACGCGGCGCGACGCGCGAGCGCGGGAGAGGGTGTGGTAGTCTGTGTAACGAGAAATCTTATTGGGCATCGCGACGGCGTTCGCCGGCGGCGGCGGCGGTCCGAGGCCAGCAGAGAAGTGCCGTCGTCGGCCCTGTCAGCCTGTGTGCCGTGTGTGTCACGGGATATATCGTGACAAATAACATCGGCGGCAACGCCTCGTCACTCTCGCGCGCGCTGCCGTCCGTCCCGTACGATGGCCTCCGCCTTCCCCGACGGCTGCATCGTGTACGAATCCGACGGCGTCGTCCTCGCGGGCGATCTCTCGACCGAACAGATCGCCGCGTGCGTCGCCGCCGGGGCGAGATCGTGGCTGTACCTGAACGACGACGCGAACCCGAACTGCCCGCGCGCTTCCGTGGAGGACGCGAAGGTTCCGTACGCGTGCGTGCCGCTCCTCGACCCGCTGAACGACCTCACCCCCAACGTCATCGAAGCGTTCACGTCGCACATGGCGTCCGCGGCGAGACCGGCGATCGTTCAGTGCTCGACCGCGACGCGAGCGGGGATCCCGTACCTGCTCCACCTCGCGCGCGTCAACAAACTCCCAGCCGCGTCCGCCATCTCGCACGCGCATCGCGCGAGCCCGCCGTTCAAGTTCACGGAGCGCCCGCCGCTCGTGCGCGCGGTCGCGACCGCGCTGTCCCACCCGATGCGTTCTCTCGTCTTCCGGCAGCTCTTCGACACGGCCGGGAGCAGCACGTACACGTACCTCCTCGCGGACCGCCCCGGCGGCGACGCCGTGCTCGTCGACCCCGTCGTCGAGCAGGTCGACCGCGACTTGAAACTCGTGGAAGACCTCGGATTGAAGCTCAAATACGTGGTCAACACGCACTGCCACGCAGACCACGTCACCGGCTCGGGGCTCATCAAGCGGAAGCTCCCTGGGGTGCGATCCGTGATCGCGAAAGACTCCGGCGCCAAGGCGGACGTGCACGTCGCGCACGGCGATCGCGTCGAGTTCGGCGACGCGTTTTTGGAAGTCCGAGCGACGCCGGGGCACACCGAGGGATGCCTGTCGTACGTGTGCGATAACATGGTCTTCACCGGAGACGCGCTGCTCGTGCGCGGGTGCGGAAGGACGGACTTCCAGGGCGGCAGCGCGGAGACGTTGTACGACAGCGTGCACGCGCAGATTTTCACTCTCCCGGACGATACCGTCGTGTACCCGGCGCACGACTACAAAGGGCACAGAAGCAGCACCGTGGGGGAGGAGAAGCGTCTGAACCCGCGTCTGTCGAAGAGCAAGGCGGAGTTTGTGGAGATCATGGGTAACTTAGGGCTGCCGTACCCGAAGAAGATCGACGAGGCGCTGCCGTTGAACCTCGTCTGCGGCATCCAAGAAGAGTGAAGGACGACTGAAAACCGACGACTCGGCGGGGAGGTTAAAACAGACGACTCGCCCCGCGGCGAGTGCTCGCGCTAACACGTTGTACTATTAAAAAACGTGGGCCGCTATCACACCGTGGGCCGCTATCACACCGCGCGCGCAGTACCGCTCACGCCCCGAACGCCTCGCTCGCGCTCACGACGTAGCGGTGCGTATCGTCGAAGACGCTGCGCTCGTCCACGCGCATCTTTCCGGAGAAGTGCCAGAAATTAGGACCGAGCTCCGCGCCCGGCCCTTCGTCCGTCGCGTTCGCGATGGACGCCGCGTTCCACCGAAACACGGACGTCGCGATCTCTATCGTGCCGCCAAAGTTCGCCACCGCACCGCCTCGACCCGCCCGCGCCCCCGTCGCGCACCCCTCGACGACGCATCCCCGCATCGACAGCTCCCCGCCGACGGCGGCCGCGGCGGCGCCGCCGTGCGTCTCCGACCACCCGTTCCTCAAGACTAAATTCTCCAACCGCAGCCGCCCGCACTTCAGTTCCGCGTCGCCGTCCATCCACCTCGGCGCGTCGTCGTCCCCCCACGGCGAGTATCCCCCGCTCGCGGTCACCGTGCCGTCCGGCGTCGTCACCACCGTCGCGGCGGCGCCGCCCGCCGCGCCTTGCGCGTACCCGCGCTTCGCGTTGATCCTGGACGCGCAGTTCACGTCGGACGGATCCCCGACCGCGAACAGCCTCGATAGCATCAAACCGTCGACGACGCACCGCCCGGTGAGTGGGATCACGAACGTCGCGTTCGACGCGTCCATCGTGCAGTTTTCGTAGTTGTACGACACGTTCATCCCGGGCCCGCCTCTCGGGTATCCGCGCGCGCCAAACTTGGCGTGCTCGTGGTACGTCCCCGGGTAGAAGTCCTCGGGCATGACGTACCCGCCGTCGAAGCGCGTCCCGCGCTCGAACAAGTCCCCGGTCTCGTTCGCCCACGCGTTGTACGAGAAGAACCAGTTCGGTTGGACTTCGACTTTGTTCTCCGCGCGCTTGATGATCTCGTCGATCGTCAGCGTGGACTGATACTCCAAACTCGCCCGCTGCGCGAGGAGCAGCTTCTCGACCTGTTCCTCCGTGTACTCCATCGAGCCTTGGAACGACGCGCGGTCGCGCGCGGCGGTCACGGCGTCGTACTCCACGCTCGATGATAGCAGCCGTCGGCGGCGCGCCCGCGACGAGAGCAACGCGCGTCGCCGCCGCTGCGGCGGCGCGGTCTCGTTCGGAAACGCCGTCGCCCACTCCGTCGCGGGGATCGGCCACGGCGACCCGTTCGGGTCGTCGCACATCCCGATTATCGCGAGCTCCCTGTTCCCGCTGATCAGCGGCAGCGCGGTGCCCCCCAGCGCGATGTGGTTCTCCAAGACGATCGCGTTCACCCGCGGGTCTCGCATCGCGCTGGTCAGCTCGAACAACGTCCGGACGTGCACGCGTTTGCCGTTCCCCGCGCCGAGAGACAACACCATGTGACTCGCGTCCTCGATCGGCACCGCGGTGACGTTCCCCAACACCGTCCCGTTCCAATCGGATAACGACACGTAGACGGTTTCGACGTGCATCGGCACGGACGCGAGCTGGGCGTGCCGCGTCTCGGACCACCCCGCGGCGGTGTACCGCCACCGCGGCGCCGCGTCGTCGTCCTCCGCCGCGGACGTTTCGTTCGGCGCCTCGCCGTCGTGGAAGATCGGATAGTCGAACGGTCCTTTCACGTTATCCGCCGTCAGGCCGTAGTAGTAACGCTCGACCGCGTCGAAGATGGGCCCGAACCCGGCGTAGTCCACGAACAGGTCCACGAGCGTCGCCTCCTCCGTCGCGCGAAACGCGCGCGCGCGAATCACCGGATACGGCGGCGGCGGAACGACCGGCGGCGGCGGCGCGACGTATCCCGGCGGCGGCGGCGGCGACGGCGGCGGCGGCGACGGCGGCGGCGGGGACGGCGGCGTCGTGGCCGGGAACACGTACGGGCGGTCGTCCTCGCCGGTCGAGCCCGGGTAGTTGTACCCGCTGTACGCGGCGCTCTCGTCGTCCACGCCTAATATTCGCCGTCGCGCGTGCGGGACCGTCTCCCAGTGCTCCGCCGGGGTCGTCCTGCGGCTCCACCATCGTCGCTTCAGCGCGTCGCGGACGGAGAATCGCCAGCTCTGCACGCGCGGGTCGTCCTCGCCGAGGCCGCCGGGGGGATCGGGCACCTCGAGTTTAAAATCTGGTTCGCGCTCATCATCGACCGGGGCGCTCGCGCCCTCGCGCCGCTCGACGTCCGCCGCCGCGGCGGGGACGTGAACGCGCGACGCCGCGAGGAGGAGGACGAGGAAGAAGAAGAGGAGACGGCGCCGCATCGCGACTCGCGGCGGTCCCTCGCGCCCGGCCCCCGCGCCCTGTCCGACTGCTCGTCTTCGTCCGCGGCCTCGAAAACTTTCGGCAGTTTTCCTTCGCGCGCTTCTCGCGTCGTCTCGCGCGGGTTTTGAGATCGTCGAAGACGCGCGGCCGCTCACTTGCGCCCGAGCCGCCATGGCCGCCGTGCTGGACGAGTGCGTCAACAAAGTCGAGTCCTTGATCCTCGAGGTCGCCAAGGACATGAACGCCGCGGACATCCCGAAGATGCGCGTGGACCCGGACGATCCTTGGGCGGACATCTGGGCGCCGCCGCCGCACGTGTACAAGGTGCGACGCGACGCGATCGATCGCGCGTCGTTCCGTTCGCTCGCGCGCGCGGCGGTCTCGTCCGAGTCGTCCCCCACGACCCACCCCTCGCGTCCTCGCTCGCCGACGACCTCCCCACCCCACGTCTCTTCCACGACGACGCACCGCAGGAACGTTGCGCCGACACGGGGTACCTCATGACAAAGCCGTTCGAGCGGAACAACCCGATGCCGGGGAAGTTCGATCAGACGTGCGAATACATCGTGAAGCTGCTCAAGCCCGTGATCAAGCCGAAGAGCGGCGGCAAGGAAGCCGGCGGCGGCGGTTCGATCCCCGGCGGCGGCGCGAAGAAGGAGAAGAAGGAAAAGAAGGAGAAGCAACCGCAGCCGCCGCAGTCGGACGAGGACCCGTTCGTGAAGGCGAAGCTCGTCGTCGCCAAGGTGGTGGACGTCGCGCACGTGGAGAACAGCGACAAGCTGTACCTGTGCAAGGTGCAGATTGGACCCGGGGAGGAGGACGTCAAGCAGGTCGTCACCGGGCTGCGCAAGTTTGTACCGGAGGAGGAGCTGAGAGGTCGCAAGGTGTTGTGCATCTTGAACCTGAAAGTCGCGAAGCTCGCGGGGCAGACGTCGGAGGCGATGATCCTAGCCACGGAGGCGACGATCGGCGAGGAGCTCTCGGTGAAGCTCGTCAACGTTCCGGACGGCGCCGACGTCGGCGACGCCGTCGGCGCGGAGGGCATCGAGCCCGCGGCGACGTACCCGAAGGAGTGCAAGAGCAAATTCTGGGACGCGGTGAAGACGAAGCTGACGGTCCGGGGGGGGAAGGCGACGTACGACGGGAAGATCGTCGGGTGCGCCGCGGGGGCGTGCTTCGCGGACGCGTCCGTGCCGGACGGGTCCTTCATCAAGTAGACTCAACTTACAGTCGACGTCAAACTAATTACCTTCGTACTTATTAACATTTTTCTAATCTCTACGTGCGCGCTTCAAAGACGCTCTCTCTAGTTGTAGCTAGACTAAAAGAAGGTATTCACTCCCGCCGCCTGACGCCGCTCGCGGCTTTGTACGCCGCGAACCGCCCTCGGTTCTCCGCCGCCTTCGACCGCGAGCGCTCCAAGACGCCAAACGCGCGGCGCGTCTCCTCCTCCGTCGTCGCCTCGAGCTCCTCCCAGTCCTCGAGCGCGCCGGCGCCGCCGAAGGTCGCGCGCGGGTCTATGCCCAGCCGCGCCGCCTCCTCCCTGGTGAACGTCGGCGTCGCCTCGATGTGATTCGCGACGCGTCGGCGAAACGCGACGGACGCGGAATCCGACGCGGCGTCGTTCCGGTTCCGGTTCCGCTCGTCGTTCGCCGTCTTCGCGCCCCAGCGCGCCGCCGCGGAGCCCGCGGGCGCGTTTTCCTTATCCTTCTCGCGCCACGCGCGCGCCGCCCGCTTCGCGAGGACGACCTTCTTCGCGGCGACGCCCGCGTCGAGCCCTTTGGTGTAGTAGTCTTTCGGCACCGGGTTCGCCGCGAGCGCCTCCGCCTCCTCGAGCGCGGCGAGCCGACGCGCGGACGCGGTCGGCGTCTTTGGCACCTTCCCGAGCGCTCTTCGACGCGTCAGCGTCTCGCCATCGCGGCTCGGCGCGCGTCGCAACGACGACCATATCTCGTTCATCGTGACGTCCGAGAAGGACGCGTCGCGCGAGGCGTCCGAGTCCGAGCCCGAGTCGCTCGGGTTCCACCCGCCGTCGTCCGCGCCGCCCCATCCCCCTTTCGTCGTCGCTTTCCCGCCACCGCCGCCGTCGTCGACGAACCCGGGTGGGTATCCGGATCCGCCGCCGCCGCCGGCTCCCCCGACCCCTCGCGCGCGGTCGCGGCGCGCTCCCGGGCTCGCCATCCCCAACGCCGTCGCGTCTTGATCGAGGAGCTCCTCCGCGAGGTACTCGGACATCGTCGGCGCGGTCGACCGCGGGGAGTCTGGGTCGTCGGTCTCGTACGCGTGCGCGCGCGCGCGTCGCCGCGCGCTCTTCGTCGGCGTGAGCGCCCTTCGGATCCTCGCCTTGAACGACGTCGACGGCGCCGCGCCGCTCCCGCTCCCGCCGCTCCCGCCGCCGCTGCCGCCGCCGCCGCCGCTCGCGTGCTTCGGGTCGTTCAGCCACGTCCACAGCCGCTTATCCGCGACCGCGCTCGGCCCGGAGCCGACCGGCCCGGCGACGCGTCGTCTCAGTCGCCCCGGAACGTCCGGCGGGGCGGCGAACAGGTCCGCGGCTCTGCCGCCCTCCAACACCGTCCCGTCGAAAAACGTGCGGTCGCCCGCGCGTCGCAGCTCTCGCACGAGCGCGACCGCGGGGTCCGCGTACACCCTGAGCGCGTTCCACATCTGGTTCGCGGGCGCGAAGACGCGCGGGTGATTGCTCACGGCGTTCACGAACTCGTCGTATCCGAGCTCCGCGGGACACCGCGCTTCAAAGTCTCGAACGAGATCCGCGGCGTACGGCGCCAACGACGCGTCGTCCTCGTTCGCGCGGCGTCGATCCCCCCACACGTCGCCGCCGCGCCGACTCCGCCTCACCTCGGCCTCGTCCTTACGCCGCGCCTCCGCGGCTTTGATGGCGACGAGGAGCTCGTCTTTGCTGAACCGCCCGTCGTTGTTGAGGTCCAAGAGTCGAAACATGAATCTGACGCGGCCGAAGGAGCCGGACAGGACGAACGCGGCGAGGCCGACGACGAACTCCTTGAAGTCGACGACGCCGTCGCCGTCGACGTCGAGAACCTCCACGAGCCTCTGCACGTACACGTCGTCCCTGAGCTTGAACATCCTCGCGAGCTCGTTCGAGTCCACTCGCCCGTTCGCATCCTTGTCCGCGCGTTTGAACGCGACGTACAGCTTTCGCAGCGACGCGGACGTCCACCGGTCCACGCCGCCGAGCCGGTCGCGACGCACGCCGAGCTCGTCCAGGGCGTCGAGCACGTTGCGCTCGCGCGCGGAGCACGCGGACTGGCATCCCCCCATCTCGGCGCCCCGGGGAATGGACGCGGTGGGCTCGACCGCGCGCGTTGTTGACTCGGACAAGTTTCTCGGACGACGCGGAGAGGCGGAGTCGGCAAACGCACGGACGCGGATGACGGCAGACTGGTCTCGGGCTGCCTACCTGACGCGCTAGCTAGCTAGTCTACGCGCTCGGGCGCCCGAGGACCTCACGCGACGAACCAGTGATCGCCCCCGTTTTCGTCGAACCCCGCGAACGTGTCCATCACCTTCGCGCGCGCTTTCGCCATGCCGAACGCGAACAACCGCAGCGGCGCGCGCCCCCCCCCGCCGCCGCCGCCGCCGCCCGCGGATGAAAAACGCACCCCCGCGGCGTCCAGCCCGGCTCTGGTCTTCTCGTCCTCCTCCCTCACGCGCGCGGTCCCGACGGGCGCGCCGGGCTTGTACTCGATCTCCCGCACCGCCGCGCGCGCCGCGGCGACCAGCAGCTCCTCCGCGCGTGTCGCGTCCCCCGCGTCCGCGGCTTTTCTCGCGGCCGGGACGGCGTCTACGAACGCGCACGCCGGTCGCGTCGCCAACGCGTCTCTCAACTCGGACGCCCACGCTCTCAGGGTCTCGCCCGTGCCCCAGACCTGAATCGGGCGGCCTCGCGCGATGGCACCAGACTTCGCGCACAGGAGGAAGTGCACCTTGCACGCGCGCAGCCGCGCGAGCGAGCACCGGTCGTGCGTCCGCGTGCTCTGCGCGGGGTACTGCCGCCAGAGGTACAGCGTCTTCGGCACCTTGCCGACGATGAGCCCGAGCGCGAACCACCGGTGCCAGAAGTCCGCGTCCACGGGCCACCACCCAGTCGGTCGCAGGGATTGTCTGGACGGGAGCGCGTACGTCGGGTCCGTGGCGTGCGCGCAATCCGCGACGGCGTCGTCGATCATCCAGAGGTCGCGATACGGCGAAGCCGCGGCTTCATCAATCTCCGCCGCGGCTTTTATCTCCGCCGCGGTCGCCGCCGCCGCGTCGACGCTCTCCCCGCGCGTCCCTTCCCCCGTCGCGGGTTCGACCACCCCCGCGCCGCGCGAACCCGCCGCCGTCGCTTCCATCACCTCGGCGTCCGTCGCGAGCGCTCGCATCGCGCTGCGGCGGTACACCCCCGACGCCCTCAGCGCGGGAATCTCCAAAAACCGCCCCCGCGCCATCGCCTCCGGGTCCGCGCACGCCTCGTTCATCCATCGCGTCCACCGCGCCATCCCGGGGCGGTCCCACCCGACGAGCGCCACGCGCGACGTCACGCCGTCCCACCCCGGGTTCGCGTCGAGCGCCCTCGCGAGGGCGACGAACGCCCTCGGCGGGCGGAGGTCGTCGCTCTCCATCTCCCCGACGAGCGTCCCTCGCGCGCGCGCGTACGCCAGGTTCAACGCTTTGCCCTGACCGGACCGTCCGAACGGCGCGACGGTCAGGACGACGAGGGTGTTCCCGCGGACGCGCGCGCGGACCGCGGCGGCGACGGACGTCGGGACGACCTTGTCGGATTCCCACGCGAGGCGGTCGGGCGGGAACGCGTGCGCGTCGTCGTCGTCCTCCTCGTCCTCCTCCTCGTCCTCGTCCTCGTCCTCGTCCTCGTCCTCGCCCGCTTTCTCGTCCGCGGCCGCGAGCGCGGCGGCGCACGCCTCGAGCCACTCCCTGGAGCCGTCCGTGGAGGAGTCGTCCACGGCGATGAGCTCGAGCCCGCCGCGTTTCGCGAGCCCGCGCTGCGCGAGGACGCTCGCGACGCAATCGGGAAGCCACGGCATCGCGTTCCGGCAGGGCATCAGCACGGAGACGAGCGGCGCGGACGCGACGGCGTTCGCGTCGTCCGACGCGCGCGACGCGTCTCTCGCCGCCCCCCGCGGTCGCTTCGCCGTCGGCGCCGCGTCGGCGTCCTCCGCGGGAGGGCGCTTGCCCTTCCCCGGCGACATCGCGCGCGAGGGTGCGACGGCGACGAGGTCCCGCCGCGCACTCCGATCTGCGGCGCGCGTATGCGTGATGGCGACGAATGCGAAACTCGACTCGAACGCGTTTCGTCGGGGGAACCGACGCGACGCGCGGCTCAGTTCGCCGCGCGCGCGCGCGACGTCATGACGACCGCGTCGCGCCCCCGCGCGACGCTCGCGCGCGTCGGCGGCGGCGGCGCGCTCGTCGCCGCGGACGCGTTCGTCGCGTTCGAAGACCCGGAAGTCCAAGACGCGGTCGAGGACGCGCGAGCGAAGGTGGATCTCCTGAGGGGCGTCACGGAGGCGCGCCTGAAGAAGCTGAGCCGCGCGCAGCTGACGGGGATCGTGAGCGACCTCCTCGCGATGGCCGCGCGGTTCGAGTTCGAGCGCGAGGAGCGGTTCGAGCGGATGAAGAGAGAGACCGCGCCCCCGCCGCCGCCGCCGCGGAGGAACAGAAGCCCCGGGGGCGCCGCGGGCGCGAGGGCGAGGGCGTCGCCGACGCCGATCTCGACGACGACGACGACGACGACGACGACGACGACGCGTCGCCCGGCGGAGACCACCCGGCGCGACCGCGAGTGGCTGCGGGTGAACCAGCGCGCGCCGCCGACGCGCGTCGAGACCGAGTCCGCGGTCGTGATACAAGCGCACGCGCGGGGGTACCTGTCGCGCGCGCGGGCGCGAGAGAACCGAAGCCGACGCGCGCGAGAGGGCGTGGACGGCTCGGCCGGGGCGCCGGCGGCGAAGTCGAGGACGACGCCGTTGACGGGGCCGGAGCTCGTCGCGCGCGAGATGGCGCGGGCGAAGATGGAGCACCTCGTGAACGAGTTTAAGGAGCGGAAACGGAGGGACGCCGCGTTCTTAGAGAAGAGCGCGCGGGACATAGCGTAGGTAGACGAGCTCGCCGCGGCGGCGCGCGCGAGAACAGTTGTTAGCCGTTTGTTGAAACGCCCACGGCACGGGAACGAAGGATTCGATCGACGCCGTCGCGTCGCACTCGCGCCCGCGCACGCCGCGCGCGCGCGCCATGACCACGTCCGGGTTCGACCGCGCGTTCGACGAGTACCGACGCGCGATCGCCGACGTCGCGGACGCGACCGCGACCGCGGGACCGTCGTCGTCGTCGTCCGCGCGCGCGTCCGCGGTCCCGCGCGCCGCGAGGGCGAGCGCGAGGTGTCGGGGACGCCGAGATCCGCTCGATCCCCGAGACGAGCTCCTCGCCAAGCGCATCGCGCGCAGCTTCAAGCGCTTCGACGCCGGGGACAAAGGCTGGCTCGACGCGCACGACCTGAAGTGCGCGTTCGCGTCGCTCGTCGGATGCAAGCCCTCGAAGGAGGAGCTCCGCGCGATGACGTCGTCGTGCCCGCGCGGGGAGGTCGACCTGTTCCGCTTCTCGCCGTACATGCTCGACAGACTCTCATCAAGCCGCGCGGCGACGACGGGGGAGCGCGACGAAGGCGAGGACGAAGACGAGGACGCGAAGGCGCGCCGCGAAGACGCGAGGCGGACGATCCGCGCGCGCGCGGTGTTCGACGCGTTCGACGCGAGGAGGGTCGGGCACGTGACGTTGGAGGACGCCGTCGCCGCGTTCGCGACGGCGGCGCCGGCGACGCCGTGCGGCGTCGTCGCGGACGTCTTCCGCGAAGCCGACGTGGACGACGACGGGAAGGTGACGTTCGAGGAGTTTAAGGGCGTGTTTTTAGGCGGCGGCGGCGGCGCGGTGTTTGTGGGGTGCTGAGCGCGGGGGTGGGGGTACTGTAGGGAAAGCGACGCGCGCGGCGCCGTGGGCGCGAGCGACTCGGTCTAATAAGCGTATTTTGTAATTGTACGATCGCGGCTCGCGCCGTCGCCGTCCCCCCCCCCCCCCCCCCCCCCCCCCCCCGCGGTCCCCCCCCCCCCCCCCCCCCCCCCCCCCCCCGTGGCCCACCCCAGTACAAGCCGGTCATGCACGTACAGCCACAGAACCCAGACTCCAGTCACGCCTGTAGCTGTGCCGGCATTGGGCAGGCAGCACCAC
>Ga0181561_10002365_pt1 | contig 16690 bp, 17 predicted proteins | sample 011ome_19_FD_133760 | JGI IMG/M metagenome (GOLD analysis project Ga0181561, IMG submission 133760) | Coastal salt marsh microbial communities from the Groves Creek Marsh, Skidaway Island, Georgia - 011510BT metaG (megahit assembly) | ecosystem: Environmental > Aquatic > Marine > Intertidal...
ATACGACCCCGTTCGCGTGGTGAACGCCGATCCTTAAGGACTTTGCCCGGCGCGTCTCTCCGCCCATCCCTCGCTTTCAATCCCCGCCATCGACGCCTTTCAACTCCATCTGACGCCTTTCAACTCCTTTCAACGCCTTTCAAGGTGGAAGAAACACATCGCGGAGTTTTCCCTCGACGTCGCGTTCAGGCCGTCGCTGCCGCGGTTCGAGCGCGCGCGGCTGACGCGCGAGGCGCGGCTCGCGATCGACGCCGCGCGCGCGGACCAGGTTGGCGCGGCGCGCGTTCGACCGACGCGAATGCGCGCGTCGTCGTTTGCGTCGGACGACGCCGTCGAACGCGCGGCGGCGCGCGACGTCGGCGGCGCGACGTTCGCGACCGACGACGACGGAATCCCAACCGTCGCGCCGGCGCGAGGAGAGTCCCAAGCGTCACGCTCGCACCACCACGTGATCGACGTCCCCGTGACGTTGCTCGTCGGCACGCTGGACGGCTGTCAGGACGAGGTGGCCGGCGCGCTCGATCGCTTCGCGAGCGGTTCGGCGTCGTGGATTCGATGCGAGCCGCCCGTCGACGACGCCGGCGGCGGCGCGTGCGCGTTCGACGCCGCGCTCTGCGAGCGCGCGCTGTGGCGAGACGCGCTCCCGAAGTGCGCGCGCGCGGTCGCGTCGAGGCCGCCGAGGGTGGTGTTCATCGCGCGGACGCGGCAGCCCGCCGCGGAGGTTGGCGCGGCGCTGCGAGACGCGTGCGCGGCGGCGACGGCGCGGACGGCGGCGCTGTCGGCGCCGCCGTTCGCGCGCTTCGTCCTCGGCGCGATCACGACGTGCGTCGCCGCGGACGGGTTCTTCGTCGAGGCGGAGCGAAGGCCGAGCCCTTCGGCGCTGGCGCAGCTGTGCCCGCCCGCGGCGAGCAACGTCGTCGTGTTGCCTCGCGGCGGACATCGCTGCGGCGCCGCCGCCGCCGCCGACGCGTCCTCCGCGGGGCCGTCCATCGCGGAGCTCACGCGCGACACCCTGGAGTGGGTCCGCGCCGCGGTCGCGGTCGCGGTCGCGAGGACGCGCGCCGACCCGGTGTCGGTGATCGTCGGCCAGCGCGCGCTGAGAGACGGCGCGCTCGGGGTCACGGAGGGGACGAACCTGCTGCCGCCGCCGTCGCCACCGCCGCCGAAAGCCGCCGCCGCCGCCGCCGCCGCCGCGGGCGCGCGTCTTCTTCTTCCCCCCTCCCCGGAGTGGTCGACGCGTCTGGCGCGCGCGACCGCGTCCGCGTCCGCGCGCGATCGCGTCGGGGCGCGACACGTCACCGCCGAGGGCGACGTCGACGTCGCGAAGCTTCTCCTCGCGCTGCGGCGTTTATTCCGAGACGGCCGCCGACCGCCGCCGCTCTCCCCGTCGACGCTTGCGACGATGACGCCGGACCAGAGATCGATTTACTCCCTGACGCGGTTCGCGAATAAGGACGCGGACGCATCGGTTGTTCTGGAGCACGTGCGCGTGCGCGCCGCCGTCCGCGAAGAAGAAGAAGACGACGACGCGGAGGGAGAGGGCGTTAACGACGCGGGAGGAACGCCGGGGGGGGGCTCCCCGGGGGCGCCGCCGCGGACGACGGTTAAGACGTATTCGTTCAACTTCTCCTCCGCGGCGCCCTTCGCGGTCGGCGCCGCCGCGGTCGAAGCCAACAAAGTCGCGGTCGCCGCGTCTTCGGTGAGCGTTTTCGCGGTGGGGAAGCACGTCGCGGATCAAACGCGGCTTGACCTCGCGTCCGTCCTTCGCGCGTGCGCGCGCGACGGTCCGCCGCTCGTGAAGAAAAAGACGCGACGCGACTGGACGCCGGCGGATGAGGACGCGGTCGTCGAGCGGCTCGAGGTGGAGCAGCGAGAGCGCGGGCTCCCGCGCGGGTGGTACTACGACGGCGCGAAGTACGTGTCGCACGACGGCGAGTCGTCGACGCGACACCCGCGGTACGACGACGCGGTGGAGGAGCGGTTGACGGAGCTGAACGTCGCCGTCGACGCGGAAAACGTTTGGAGGGAAGACGCGAGACGACACGCGAAGGGCGTTCGCGTGACGCTGGACCGAGCGTTTCCGGCGTGAGTGACGACGCGGACGAGAGAGGTTTCCTGTATGGGTTCGGAGGTGCTCGCTCTCTGCGCGAGCGGTGGAATGCGCGGGCGGTACGTTATTATTTGAAAACGCACGACGCGCGTCCGTTATTATATCGCTCGTCACCAGACGATGGTCTCGTCCTGCCAGTCCACGAACGTCCCGCTGTCCGCGAGTCGTTTCTTCCCGATGATCCCCAACAGCTGCGACGCCGCGCGCTCGACGCTGAACAACTTCCCCTCCGGCACGTTCCTCCGAAACGGCGCGCTCAGGTCCGTCGCGACCGTCCCCGGGTGCAACAGCACGAACGCGACCGGGTGCTTCTTCCGTCCAAACTCGATCGACATGTTTTTCGTGAGTTGATTCAGCGCCGTCTTCGACGCGCGGTACGCGTACCTGGAGGGCGGGCGGGCGAGCGAGCGGGTCGATGTCGGTGAAACGGGATCGCGTCGAAAGGAACGAACGAACGGTCGTCGCGGGGGGACGCCGTCGGGGGCGGAGTGAAAAAAGAAGAAAAGAAAAAAACGAAAAAACGCACCACCCGCCCATGCCGTTGTCGCCCACGGAGCTCACGCGCGCGCTCAAGTTGGCGACGATGGCGTGGCAGCCGCCGCCGCTCTCGCCGCTCTCGCCGCTCTCGCCCCCCCCACCTCCCGCGACGCTCTTCGCGGTCGCCTCCATGAGCATCGCCTGGAACGCCTTCGTCACGAGCACGGGCCCGAGCGCGTTGACGCGATACGCCCTCACCATCGCGTCGGGATCCACGCGATTTATGGACGTCTCCGGCGTCATCTCCCCCGCGACGTGAAGCACCGCGGCGACGTTCGAGAGGACGTCCACGCGCCCGTGCGACGCCTTCACCGACTCCGCGACCGCGACGATCGACGCCTCGTCCGTGACGTCGAGGCGGTGCACGGCGAGGCGCGTCGGGTAGCGCTCGCGGAGATCCGCGAGCGATCGCGCAGCCGCGGGGTCGCGGCACGTCGCGACGACGCGCCCGCCGCGAGCCGCGTCGCGCCCGGGCATCGGGTTTTCGCGCTCGAGGAGCTGCCGGACCATCTCGAGGCCGATCCCTCGCGACGCGCCCTGGACGAGCGACACGTGCTCGCTTCGGACGACGTCGGGCGCGGGCGGCGCGGAGGAGACGTCAGACGACGACGACGACGCGGACGCGGACACATCGGACGTCGTCATCGCGCGCGTCGACGCCGCGGCGCGGCGGCGGCACGCGGACGTCATCGCGCGCGTCGCGCGCGGGCGCAGCGCGGACGTCATCGCGGTGCTGAGCGTCGCCATCATCCACGCCGAGGTTTCTCGAGGCGTGCGCGCGCGCGTCGTCGGCGTCGGCGCGAGCGCGAGTGTCGTGAACGCAGAACGCGAGTCGCGCGCGTCATCAGGTGGCGCCACGTCGAGAAAACGAAACCTGAAAACGAATGTCGTGGCGCACTTTTTCGACGCCGCGTCAGAAGAGCGCCCGTTCGGCGGCGGAGAACGTGGCCGAACGCGCGTATTCCTCCGCTTTACTACTACGTTACAGACGTTACAACACGCGACGAGGCTCCGCTAGGTGCTATATGGGTCCTCGCGCGTCGCTACTGCTGGTATCCTACCGCCCGCCGTCGTCGCGTCGGCGCGCCCACTGCGGAGGCGGAGAAAGTTCGGGCGTCGGCGCGTCAGGTTTTAGGCGAAAAGAAGCGACGAAGAGCGCGTCCGTCCGTCGTCGGAGTGCGCGAGCGAGCGGGCGTGTCGCGTCGTCGTCGTCGTCGTCGTCGTCGTCGTCGTCGTCGTCGTCGTCGCGGCGCGCGTCACCTCAGACATCCAAGGAAGATAGGCCTGCACAAGTTCTCGACTGGGCATCCAGAACGAATCTGGCAGGAAAACTCTGAAGTTCGGGCACTGCGAATGGTGTTTCTGAGAAACGCCCTTCTTAGACTTCATCACCGGTGACGTTTTCCTCGCGTCGCGACGTTGACTTCGCCGACTTCGACTTCGACTTCGACGCGAACGATGCGCGAACGGGCGAGCGTGAAACAGTAGTGATGGTCGAAAGAAACGAACGCGCGGCCGCGGCTGTCGTCGCGCGTGTCGGCGGTTTCACAGTTTTCTCAATCACGAGAAATCTGAGGGAATCCGATTTGTGCGTGTCGTCTTCCACGGCGACGACGCGAGCCGCCGCGCCGAAACGAAACGAAACGAAACGAAACGAAACGCGCGAACGGACGGACTGCGCGACGCACCTGGCGCCAGATGACGCGATGAGACGACCGACGTGCGCGTGGTCTCGCTCGTCGGCGGGGCCGCGCCGTTCCCTCGCGGGCGGGGCGGCGGCCCGACGGACCTGGACGCGGAGGGCGGGGCGGAAGGAAAGGAAAGGGTGAGTCGAGGCGTGAGTCGAGGCACGAGGCGAAACCAGACGAAGAGACGAAACGAGACGGGTGACGAAGCGAGCCGCCGCTTCGAGTGCGCCCGCCTCGGCGTGTGTGTAACAAAGGAAGGGTTATCAGCACCGGTTTCCCTTGGAGAAATCCGCTAATGCTTCTCCTCATCGGCGTTCGATTCGATTCGACGAGTCGCGGGCGGGACCGACGGAACGGAACGGAACGGCACTCGGCTCGGCTTCCCTCGCGAGCGTCAGTTAGAGCTAATACGTAAGAGAGATCAACACGAAGTAACACCGGGCCGACCAAGGCTGGAGTCTTCTGATCAAATTAGTATTATTCATCCCCCACGCGCGAAGGAAGGACGCGAAGTACCGAGCGAAAAAAAAAACTCCGATCGACGACGGACCGACCCGACCCGACGACGTGCCGACCGACCGCGCGTGCGTAGGGCTTTAGGTGGTCAACACGACGATCACCGGCCTTGGCGAGTTCTGCCAGGGATAACTAAAGGTTGAATCGTCATTCGCACGCGCGGTCGGGCGGACGCCCCCGGAGTCGTCGAGTCGAGTCGAGTCGAGTCAAGTCGGGGCGACGACGCGATTCGGGGGCCAACTCGGGCGAAGACGCGACGAAGACCGCGCGCGCACCTCCGCGCGATCGCGCGAACGCGCACGTCACTCTCTTTGATACCGATACGACTCACTCGTCGTCCTCCGCGGCCATCGCCTGCAAGTTCGTCGGGTTCCGCGAATCCCGAGCCTTGTACTCTTTCAAGCTCCGCAGCGGCCGCCCTTTGTTCACCTTCTTCGGAAGAAAGCGAAGGATGCGCTCGTCCGTCCTCAGGTCGTACGTGATGACGTCGATCACCTCCGGCTTCGCGTTGAACGACATCTGCATGTAGTTCGCCTGCGAGTCGCGCGCGGGGGGATTCGCGGAGGAGGAGGGTGAGCGCGCGGTGGGAGGGACGCGTCGAACGGCGGCGACAGGACGTACGTCGGGTTCTGTTCGCGGGAAACGATGAAACGCGGTCGTTCGATTCGATTAGGTCTCGACGCGCGCGCGGAAACGACGCGCGAACGCGCGACGCGACGATTCGACGCGCCGAGCGAGCCGACGACGCGCACCTCCAGGTGCCCTTGCCCCTGTTTCCTGATCTGATACGCCAGCGTCTGCGTCCCGAACGACGTGATGTCCGTGATGACGCCGCCCGCGTCGAGGACGCGATGGCCCATCTTCCGCAGCACGTCCGCCATCTGAGACCGCGGGACCGTGCTCTTGACCGCGATGAACATGTCGTACAGCACCATCGCGGCGATGCGGCGCGGAGCGGACGACGCGATGCGCGGCGCGTCGAGGCGCGGACGCGGGGCGCGGCCGTCGGTGGGGCGTCGACGGCGACGCGTCGCGCGTTCTCCGCGAGCGGCGATGTGACGGCGTCGCGGTGAAAAATAATGTTTCCTCCAGCGGAGTCACATGCAGCTGCAGCTGCATCTGCTGCAGTGCCAGCCAGTACCACTGCAGGCTCGCAGCGCGAGCCACCATCCATCGCGCGATCACAGCGCAGGACGCACCGCACGGTCGCCACCCGGTCGTACCCACGCGCGCGTCTCGCCGCCGCGTCTTCGCGATCCACCCGCGCGCCGTCGCCGACGCGCTTCGAACCCGCTCGAGAGTGCGTCCCGCCGCGACGTCCCGCCCGCTCGTCTTCCGCGCTCCGTCGTCCGTCATCCGTTCGTCCGTCCGTCGCTCCGTCGCGTTCAAACGTCCCTCGTGCGGTCGCGCGTCGTTCGTCGTCGCCCCGCCGCTGATCCTCCCCGTTCCCCCCTCTTCCCGACGCGCAGTGAGCATCATGAGTTACAACGGCGCCGCCATCATCGGTGCGTCGCCGCCTCGCGCGCCTCCCGTCGCCGCCCGCGCGAGATCTCGCGCGACGACGACGACGACGACGACGACGACGCCCTTGCCCTAAACGCGGTCGGCGGTCGCCCGCCCAGATCTCGGAGACGCGACGGAGCGAGGGACCCGCGCGCTCACCGTCCAACCCCGCCATTCCATCCCCGTCCTCCTCCTCGCAGCGATGTGCGGCAAGAACTGCGTCGCGATCGCGTCGGACCTGCGGTTCGGCATCAACCAGCAGCAGACGACCGCGGTGGACATGAAGAAGATCTACGAGATCCATCCGCACCTCTACGTCGGGCTCTCGGGCGCGTCCGAGTCGCACTGGTCCCCGTACGACCGCGTTCGCGTCGTGAACTTCATTCCTTAAGGACTTCGCCCGCGCGCGTTCCTCGCCGCCCGCCCCTCCCTCGGTCTCCCGCGCGACGCCTCGACATCGACCTCGACCTCGAACTGACGCGCCCCCGCGCTGCGCTCGCTCGTCAGGCCTCGCCGCGGATGCCGTATCGCTCGCTCAAAAGTTTGCCTTTCGTCACAACCTGTACAAACTCCGCGAGGGCCGCGACATGCGCCCGGAAACGTTCGCGAACGTCGTGAGCGCTATGTTGTACGAGAAACGCTTCGGGCCGTACTACGCGGAACCCGTCGTCGCGGGATTAGACCCGGTGACGTTCGAGCCGTTCATCACCGGGATGGATCTCATCGGCGCGGCGGCGCCGACGGATAACTTCGTCGTGTGCGGGAACAACGAGGAGTCTCTCTTCGGCGTGTGCGAGAGCATGTACAAGGTGCGTTCTATGTCACACTGGTCCCCATACGACCGCGTCGGCGAGGTGAACGCCGATCCTTAAGGACTTTATCTCCCGGCGTCTCTCTCCGCCCACCCCTCGCGTTCAATCCCCGCCCTCGACGCCTTTCAACTCCAACTGACGCCTTTCAACTCCACCCCGACGTTCGCTCGTATGGAACGACCCTAAGCCCGACTTGGAACCGGAGGAGCTGTTCGAGGTGATCGCGCAGTGTCTGCTGGCGGGGAGCGGACGCGATTGTCTCGCGGGGTGGGGCGGCGTCGTGCACGTCATCTCCAAGGACAAACGCATCACGCGGACGCTCAAGGGAAGGATGGACTAGGCGTCGTCGGGGCGATCGGGTCGCGGCGCGATCGGCGTCGTCGGTCCGGTCGGGTCGGCGGCGATCGGATGGATTGATTCGTTCGTTCGTTCGTTCGTCGCGGGCGGGTGGGTGGGTGTCGAGGGTGGGGTGGGGTAGAGGTTTCTTTAGCGAGGCGCGTCGGAAGACGCGAGGCGGGACGGCGGAGGCGGTCGGCTCGGGCTCGACGTCGCGCGCGATGTGATTGATGTTGATGTGATCGACGAGCGTCGAGGATATAAATTACATTCGGCTCGCACGCTAGGGGGGCGGGGCCGAGGGCGCGAGCCAGAGAGCTCGCGCCCGCGTCCCCGCACTCTCCGACTCTCCTTTCGTCTAATCGTTCGCTTCGTGATTTCTTCGTGTTCGACAATGCACGCAATTAATTATTCCCGCGAATCGCCGTCCGTCCGCGCGCGTCGGCGTCGCTCACGGGTCGCCGTGCTTCCGGAACCCGAGCTTGCGTCGAATGAACTTCGACTTCCGCTTCCAGAACCCTTTGGGCAAGCTCGGCAGCTCCACTCCGCCCTCCATCGTGACGCGGAGCTGGTAGTACAGCCAGCACATCAGGAGCCAGATGAACGGATGCACCGCGAGATACACTTTTTTTTCCACCTTGATGTCGTACGTCGTCGACGCGAGCGCCGCGGTCGTCTTCATGAGCCCAATCCTGTTCCCTGAAAGCATCGTCGGCATCGTGAGAGGGACGCGACGCGAAATCACGTGGAGACGCGCGCGGAGAAGTGACAGACGCGGACGCGACGCGACGAGACGCGAGAGCGATTCGCACGTTCGAAGCACGTGTCTTCAAATTCCCTTTTTAGCGCCAGCACGGTAAGCGTCGCGTCGCCGGCTCGCGCGCGCCAAAAGCGCGCGTTTCTCTCACGCATGTGTCGCGAGCTCGTTCGTTACGGGCTATCCGCGCGAGACTACCTACCGCAGCGACAACTTCCTCGACACCCCCGCGCGCATCGTCTCCATCTCCGCCACCTCCAGCTTCCGCTCGTAGTCCCCCGCCTTCTTCTCCCACTCCGTCGCCGCGCGCTTCGCGTGGAGGTAATCCGTCACCGCGGGATTCTCGTCGCTCGACGCCGTCGTGTTCAACAACTTATTCGTCCGCCTCGCCGCCGCGTGCTCCACCGCCGCGCGCTTCAGCGCCTCGTCGAACGTCGCGCTGAGCTGCCTCTTGAATATCATCTGATCTCGGAGCCACGTCCCGCGCTTGATCGTGTCCGACAGCTTGCGCTTCGTCTTCGACAGCTGTTCCACGACGTTCCCAGTCGCGCGCTTCAGCCGCAGCAGCTCTGCGTTTTTCTCCTCGATCTTCCGGACGTACTGCTCGTGCTCGATCTTGAGCTGCTCGAAGTCGATCGGATGCAGCGCGTCGCCCTGCTCATCCTTCTGCTTCAATTGAGACTCCGCCATCGCGACCTGCGCCTTAAGCGTCGAGTTCTTCAGCGCGAGCTTCCCGACGTCGGAGTCCTTGGCGTGAATGCTTTGCTCCATCGCGCGCTGCACGCGCTCCGCGGCGATCTTAGGGTCGTTCCATACGAGCGAACGTCGGGGTGGAGTTCAAAGGCGTCAGTTGGAGTTGAAAGGCGCCGAGGGCGGGGATTGAAAGCGAGGGGTGGGTGGAGAGAAACGCCGGCAAAAGTCCTTAAGGATCGGCGTTCACCACGCGAACGCCGTCGTGTGGGAATCAGTGTGACTCGAACGCGCCTTCCCCGTCCGCGCGTTCACCGCGCCCAACACGACGTCGCGCTTGAACTCGAACGTCTCGCGCTTCGTCTCCGCGACGCGCAGCTCCGTCTCCTCCAGTCTCGCGCGGAGGTCGCCCAGTCGCTTCTCGCCGTTCTCCTCGGCGCGCGTCACCGCCGCCTCGGCGCGCTCGTGCTCGGTCGTCGCGACGCGGAGCTTGTCCGCCGCGCTCAGCTCGAGCGCGGGCGGCTCCGTCGCGACGTCGCGATCGCCCGACTTTTTCCCCTTCCCCGAGCCCTTCTTCCCGCCGACGCCGACGCCTTTCCTCGCGGTGGCGGCTGATGCGGCGGCGGCGTCGTCGTCGACGGCGGCGTCGTCGCCCGCGGGCTTGAGCCGCGTCGCGTGCGTCTCGAGGAGCTCGTTCTCCGCGAGGAGGCGGTCGCGGCGCTCGACGAGCTCGCGCGCGACGCGGAGGCGGTCCTCGGTCGGCGGCGGCATGGCGATGCGAGGCGAGGTGACCGACGCGCGAGGAGGGGGCGGAGGCGTCTCCCTCGCTCGACCTCGCCGCGCGTGGCCCTCGCGCGCGCGCGTCGATCTGGCTGGTGCCCCCAATTTGGGGCATCGCGTCGGCTCGTCCGCGGAAAAGAAACGATCGACGAGAGGCGCGTACGTTTTTCACCCATCCCGTAGTTTCAACGCTTGATCGATACCCCTTTCAACTGACCGATGAACTTTTTCAGTGTACTCGCCCCGAGTGCGAGTCCTTCCATGTCGTACGAGTTCTTCTTCGAGTGTCGTCGTCACTCCATCTCGCGCCGCGCCCGCGCCGATGTCCGCGACGGGTTCGCGTCTCGGCGCCGCTTCTCGCGCCCCCAAGGTATCGCGCTCCTCCCGCGCTCCTCCCGCCGCCTCCTCCTCCCACCGCGCCGCCGCGCGCGCGACCGCTCGTCCCGTCGCGTCGACGCGCCGTCCGACGACGCGAATCTCCGCGACGATGCCGACGTCGACGTCCGACGCCCCCGCCGCGGGGATGACCGACCTGGAGCGCTACCAGTTCGACCTGAACGGCTTCCTCGTCGTGCGGAACGTCTTCTCCCCCGAGGAGATCGCCGCCGCGAACGCGGCGATCGACGCGCGGTCCTCCTCCATCGTCGAGCGCGATGGCGACCTGCGACTGGGCGGCGGCAAAGAGGACGCGCTCGGCGGCGACGGCGTCCGCGGCCGCGCGGATCTCGGCGGGATGCTCGGCTGGCCTTCGCCGGACCGCGACCTGTTCCGAGCGATGCTGACGCGCCCGAGGCTCGTGCCGTACTACCGCGCGCTGTGCGGGGACGGGTACAGGATGGACCACCTCCCGCTGCTCATACAGCAAGAGACGGGCGCGGACGGGTTCGTGTTTCACGGAGGGAAGATGAACGACGACGGGACCTGGTGCGCGCGCGCCGCGGACGTCTATCATCTCTGTCTCTCTCTCTGTGCTCCTCTCTCCTATTTTTCCGCCCGCCGCGCGATGTGCCACGTCACGCGCATCATGGCTCACCAAACGACTCGCTCCGCGTGTCACTCACGCAGGTGCGACGAGCTCGCGTACGCGTTCGACGGCGGGAAGATGTACAACCGACTTCTCGCCGCGAGCGTCGCGTTGACGCCGACGAACCCCGGCGACGGCGGGTTCTGCGTCATCCGCGGGAGCCACAAGGCGAACCTGCCGTGCCCGCCGAGCGTGCAGCGGTACGAGGAGCTGAGAGAGTTCGTTGACAATCCGAAGCTCGACGCGGGCGACGTCTTACTCTTCTCCGAGGCGCGTCCTATCTATCCATCATCGCGCCGGTCCCCGCGCGACTGCGTTCGTATTCACACTGGTCCCCATACGACCGCGTCCGCGTTGTGAACTTCATTCCTTAAGGACTTTCCTTCCCGCGCGCGTCGCGTCTCTCTCCGCGCACCCCTCGCTTCTTTCGATCCCGACGCGCCCACCTCGACGCCTTTCAACTCCGCTTCTGACGCCTTTGAACTCCACCCCGACGTCGCTTCGTATGGGCAATCACCCTCGCGCAGGCGACGACGCACGGCACGCTGCCGTGGACCGCGACGCGCACGCGCCGCGCGTGTCTGTACAGATTCGCCCCGAGCACGAGCGCGTACGGCCGCGCGTACCACCCGCGCTGGCCCGGCGCGGACGGCGAGAACGGAGACGGGTTGGAGGATCTCACGGAGTCGGAGCGCGCGGTGCTTCAGCCGCCGTTCCACCCGCGCCTGGACCGGTTGATGTTAAGGCGCGTTCTATACACTGGTCCCCATACGACCACGTCAGCGTGGTGCACGCCGATCCTTAAGGACTTTGCCCGGCGTTTCTCTCCGCCCAGGGTCCCTCGCTTTCAATCCCCGCCCTCGACGCCTTTCAACTCCAACTGACGCCTATGAACTCCACCCCGACGTTCGCTCGTATGGAACGGCCCTAAGCGACGACGGCGAGGTGACGACGCAGAGCCGCGCGGGGTTTAAGAAGGACCACGACGCGAAGGTGTTCGGGTCCAAGTACTTTTGACGATGTCGTGCGTAATACGTAATAGAAAGAAGAGAGAAACGAACGCAGCAGGCAGATCTATCCGTTACGCCGCACTCGGCTCCTCCTCGCGTTCGTTCGTCGCGGAGAGCACAGCTGTCTCACTTCAGAGTCGAACGCCGCGTCCGTCGCGCGCGAAATGAAATCGCATCACGCGAGGACGGTGGTCGCCTCCCACTCCCCGCCCGCGGGAACGGTCACCGGCTCGCCGCACGCCGCGGGCTCGACGCACACGAACTCCTTGTAGCACGCCTCCATGTCCGTCCACGGCGACCACACCACCGCGTCCTTCCATCCGCCGCTGTTGGAGATGGAGACGTCGTTCCCGCCGCCGACGGCGAGAGACAACTTCGCCGGCGCGTCGTAGTACACCGAGTCGACGGGGCCGGCGATCGTGACGTCGCCGTCGACGACGCCCTCCTCGTTCGCGAGCCTGTCGAGCGACTTGCACCCGGCGAGGCCGCCGACGCTGACGGCGTCGATGTCCGCGGCGAAGTACGCGTGGAAAGACCCGGTGAAGTCGAACGACTCTTTCCCCGCGTTGATCACCTTCATCGTCGCCTTCATCTCGCCGCCGCCGACGGTGATCGTCTGCGTGACCTTGAACTCCTTGTCCCACATCGCCTTCGTGTAGTCGTTCGGCGTGAGCGTCATCTCGATCGTCGCGTCGTCGCCGTCGCACTTCATCCCCGTCAGCGCCCAGTCGACGTTGCGCGCGAAGCCGTGCACCTGAATGTCTCCCGGGCCGAACTGCGGCCAACAGTGCGGGAGCCCGCCGCTGATGGGCTTGGACTTGTCGAACACCGCGTCCGGGCGCACGTACAGGACGTCGCGGCCGTCCTTGACGAAGGACGTGACGACGCCGCCGAAAAGGTACGCGGTCGCGACGGAGCCGTCGCCGCCGGTGATCTTGACCGCGTCGAGGCCGCCGGCGCCTTGCATCGTCTCGACGGACGCCGCGGCTCGCGGCGTCGTCGCGGAGGCGCGTCGCGTCGCGCGGGAGGCGACGCGGCGCGTCGCGCGGAGCGCGACGGGCGCGGAGACGAGGGAGGACGCTGCGGTCATGGAGGAGGCCATTTGTGAGGTGGTGGTGGGGTGGATGGAGATGCGGCGGGGGCGGCGCGTCGACGGAGTGGCGACGCGTTCGCGCGACGATCGGAACACCCGAGAACGTGCTCCAGGTGGCGTTCCGATCTTCTTTTTTCACGTCGAGACGTACAGTACGAATACACTCGTACTGTACGGTTTTTCAGTCTGGACGACGGAAAAAGCGCCGGCGCGTGTCGCGGCGATCCGGATCCAGCTGGCAACCTGCGGCTCTCGCGCGACGCGACGATAAGGTTGCGATCGACGACGACCGCCCCGCGCGCGCGCGCTCGCGCACACACACGCCGCGCCACTCGCGTCACCCCCCACCTCGACCATGTTCGCGATCGCCTCCACCTCCGCTCTCACCGTCCGCGCGAAGGCGCCCGTCCGCGCGCGCACCGCGGCGCCCGCGAAGGCGTCGCTCCTCGTGGACGCGAAGAAGGCGGCCAAGAAGGCGTCCGTGACGCTCGCGACGATCGCGACGACGATGCTCCCGGCCGCGGCCGCGCTCGCGGAGGAGGAGGCGGTCGCGGGCGACCTCAAGCTCTACGCCGGGTTCACGGTCGCGCTCGGCATCGCCGCGTTCTCCACGCTCCCGGAGCCGGAGAGCTCCAAGCACGGCGCCGACCACTGAGCGCGGCGAGGAGACGCGGACGCGGCGACGATCTTGATCGTTACTTGACGGACGGACGAGGCGAATGAATGATTGATTTTCGAGGACGCGAAGACGCGTCGCGCGCGACGGGCGCGGACGGAAGGGAAGCCGCCGCGCACGAGGACGCGTCGGTCGATTCTTTATTCTTAGCGAGATTTATTGCGAGATTGTGATGATCAAGACACCGCACCACGACGTCACCCCAACCCCGGAGGCAACGGCGCGCCCCTCCCGCGCTTCGCCGGCCGCGCCGCCAGCCCCGGCGGCGGCGGCAGCTGTTGTCCGGAAGGCGCCCCCGGAGGCGGCGCCGGCGGCGGCGGCGCCCCCGCGCCCGTCGGCCTCCCCGGCGGCGGCGGCGGCACCGTCCGCGTCACCCCCGGCGGCAGCCCCGGAGGCGGCGCCGCGGGAGGCGGCACGTTCCGCGGCAGCCCCGGCGGCGGCGCCGGCGGCGGCGGCGCGCCGGCGCCGGGTCCCATCCCCGGGATCGCGCCGCCGGTTCGATCCCTCGCGCCGACGGGCCTGTACCCGCCGCCGCCTAACCCGCCGCCCGCGCTGCTCGTCGTGACGTCCCCCATCGCCGCCGCGCCCTGCCGCGTCGTCGTGTCCCTCGGGACCTCCCCCGGTCTGTTCCGGCACCAAAACTTAGTCGTGTTGTCGTTGCTTCCCGAGCACAACACGTGCCCCGCGGGATGCCAATTGAGCGACCACACCGCCGCCTCGTGCCCGCCCTTGATCGTCGCCGCCGCGTCCTCCGAGCCGCTTCCGACGATCCAGTAGTTGATGCTCCCGTCGTACCCGCCGGACGCGAGCAGCGTCTCGTGCTGCGGGTGCCACGCCACGGACGTCACGTCGCGCGTGTGCCCTTTGAAGCACTCGATCTCGCGCATCGTTCGAACGTCGTGCACCTTCAACGTCTGGTCCTTGCACCCGGTCACGAACCAGTTCCCGTTGACGTTCCACCGCAGGCACGTCACCTGGTTCTTGTGGTCGTGCAGCGTCCCGACGCACTTCCCGCCCTTCGCGTCCCACAGCTTCACGAGCGAGTCCTTGCCCCCCGACGCGAGCAACGCTTTCGACGGGTGCCAGTCGACGCACTGGAGTTGAAAGGCGTCAGAAGCGGAGTTGAAAGGCGTCAGAAGCGGAGTTGAAAGGCGTCGAGGTGTGTGCGTCGGGATTGTGAGCGAGGGACCCTGGGCGGAGAGAGACGCGCGCGGGCGAAAGTCCTGAAGGATCGGCGTTCACCACGCCGACGCCGTCGTACGGGAACCAGTGTAAGGAATAGAACGCGCCTTGACGTCGCCGCCGTGCCCCGAGAGCGCGTGCACCGCGGCGGCGCGCGCGAAGTCCCACACCTTTACCGTCGTGTCGTCCGAGCACGAGCAGAACTTGAGGTCCGTGGGCGCGAACGCGAGCGCGCGGACGGGCTCGTCGTGCGCCTTGATCTGCTTCATGTTGTTCAAGTTGGTCTGCCAGTACTTTACGACGCCGGCGTCGTCGCCGGAGAGGAACCAATTCTCGTTGTGCGAGAAGACGCACGCGCGGATCGCGCAGTTGTGCGCCTGCAAGATCGTCTCGAAGTTGAAGCTCATGCCGTTCCACAGCGTGAATTCGCCGTTCTGCGAGCACGTCAGCAGTCTACGTCCGTCGGGGGTGAACGTCGCGACGTTCACCGGCGTGCGGATCTTGTTGAGGGCCATTCCATACGAGCGATTGTCGGGGTGGAGTTGAAAGGCGTCAGGTGGAGTTGAAAGGCGTCGAGGGCGGGGATTGAAAGCGAGGGGTGGGCGGAGAGAAACGCCGGCGAAAGTCCTTAAGGATCGGCGTTCACCACGCGAACGGGGTCGTATGGGGACCAGTGTATAGAACGCACCTTGTTCGTGGAGACGTGCACGAATTTCGTCGCGAACGACGTCGCGGGGAGATGCGCGTACGCCACGGGGGGGAGGAAATCCAGCATCGCCCCGGACGTGGGCTGCAGCATCTCGTTGTCCCACAGGTTCTTCTGGTACACGCGCGATTCCACGTGCCGCACCGCGGTCGCGGAGTGGTCGATCGTGCGCCTCTGCACCGGCTTCCGCGCGCCCTGCTCGCGAAGCCCGGTGAAGCGCTGATCTTCGCCCTCCCCGACGTAAACGTACGTCGACATGACGGACGTCGTCCGCGGTTCTCGGTCGTCGCGTCCGTCGTCGGGCCCGCACCGCGCGACCGCGCCGCCGGTCGATTCGATCGACGACCGAGCCGCGGGCCACGGCGGGGAGGACGACGCGAGCGAGCGCCCGAGGAGTGCGGCGATGGTGATTCGATCATTCGTTTTTTATGGAGTCGCGTCGCGCGTCGTCGCCGAGCAGAGCGCAGAGTTTATTTTATTATAGTCGCGTCGTCGATCGCGCGGCTTCCCCGCGGGCGCTCGCACCTCGCACTCTTCTCATCACTTCGCGACCGCCTCCTTCGCCTCCTCCGCCTCCTTCTTCTCCGCCTCCGCCTCCTTCGCCGCCGCGGCCGCCTTCTCGCGCATGAACCCGATCATCCGGTTCGTCGCCGCGACGTACGCGCGCGCCGACGCGACGACGATGTCCGTGTCCGCGCCAGACGCGGTAAACGTCCGCGCCTCCATCTCGCCGCTGCTCTTCGCCTTCATCGCGACGCTGTCCATCGGCCGCACCCGCACGCGCGTCTCCGCCAGGGACTCGATCCCCTCCACGACCGCGTTGACGCTGTACTCCACGAGCTCCACCTTGCCCGCGGCGACGATGCCGTCGATGGCTTTGTACGTCGCGTCCACGGGGCCCGAGCCAACCTCCGATCGCACTCGGCTCATCCCGTCCGGGCCGCACATCTTCACCGTCGCGGTCGGGAGGCCCATCGTGCCGCACACGACCTGGACGTCCTCGAGCTTCCACGACGCGGACTTATCGACGTCGCCGGCGAATTGGCTGCCCTCGCACGTCACCAGCGCGATGATCTCGTCGTCGTCCACGCCGCCCGTCTTTTGCTCCGCGACGAGCTTGAACCGGTTGAACATCTCATCCAGCGCGTCCCCCTCGAGCGGGTACCCCAACTGTTTGAGCTTCGACGACAGCGCGTGCCTCCCGGAGTGTTTGCCCATGACGACGCCGACGGAGTCTTCGCCGCGGAAGTATCCGATCGTCTCCGGGGCG
>Ga0181561_10002372_pt1 | contig 16671 bp, 9 predicted proteins | sample 011ome_19_FD_133760 | JGI IMG/M metagenome (GOLD analysis project Ga0181561, IMG submission 133760) | Coastal salt marsh microbial communities from the Groves Creek Marsh, Skidaway Island, Georgia - 011510BT metaG (megahit assembly) | ecosystem: Environmental > Aquatic > Marine > Intertidal zone...
AGCCGGACCCGGCGCTCCCGCTCGCGCCGCCGGCGGCGGCGCGCGCGCCCGCGTCCGCGTCTTCGCGCGCTCGCAGTGACGCACCGTCGGCGCCGAACGATCCGCGGACGGTGAGTGACTCAGCGAAGGAAGCGCTTCTTCGCCCGGCGCTCGTGAAGGCGTCGCCGCGCTCGTCATCCGCCGTCTCGCGGTCGGGGCGGATCGGCGGCCACGCGGTTTTCGCCGTCGCGGATCCCCCCGCCTCGCGCCGCGTGTACATGCGCGCCGTGCTCCAGTACGCGATGTCGTCGCGCGCGCGGAGCATGTTCCCCGCGTCGCAGTTCAGAGGGCTGTCCGGCTCGGGGTTGCACAGCAGCGCCAGCACGGCGCGGCACACGGAGTGCAGGGTCCACGCCGGCGACCACGCGTCCTTCAGGATGTCCAGGCAGATCTCGCCCGTCTTCCAGTGCACGTTCGGGTGGAAGATCTTCGTCTCGAACGCCGCGCGCGGGGGCGCGAGCGGGTACGACTCCGGCAGCGAGAAGCGCACGACGAACGTCCCCGTCTCGAACGGGGTCTCCTCCGGGCCCTTCAGCGTCGCGCTCCATCGTAAAAGGTTCTCGCCGTCCGGGGCGAGGCGGATTGTCGCGTCCGCGTCCCGCGCGGCCTCCTTGATCTCCTTCAGCAGGCGCGAGCGGCTCGACATGGCGCCACGCGCGCGGCCGCCGGTCGCGGGAACGCGCGTGACGTGACGAGTGGCGCGCATCGAGGGGCACGCCGCGGACGAGACGAAACACACGCGGCTCCAGGTGCTGACGTGGTTATCATTGACAAAATTTTAGAAGACGCGTTTCGATGGTTCACCAGTGTGTGTCGTTTTCGTCGACGGTTTCGTCGCTCGAAGGCGCGCGGCGCGGCGCGAGAGACGGAGACGCGCGACATGAGCTCGTCGCGGGCGATTCGCGTCGCACGTGATGTGCGCGTCACGCGTCGATCGATGCGTCGATGGATGCGTGTTACCGGTATACTATTACATAACACGCACATGACCCGCCGCCGTCGCGCGAACCCGGCGACGGTTCGCGTTCGCGGAACCGTCGCGTCGCGAGAGCGCTCGCGCTCACCGCGCGGCGTCCGACCCGAGCCGCAGCGTCACGGCTAACCTGTGCGCGTCGAGCCCCTCGACGGCGGCCATTCTCGCGACGGCTGGGCCGAGGGCGTCAAGGCCTTCCTTCGTGAGCTCCTGCACGGTCATGTACTTCACGAACGAGTCCAGCGAGACGCCGCTGTACATGCGCGAGTACCCGTACGTGGGCAGCACATGGTTGGTGCCGCTCGCGTAGTCGCCCACGCTTTCGGGCGTGTACCTTCCCAAAAAGATGCTGCCCGCGTTGTCCAGCTGGGGCAAAAGCGACTCAGCGTCCGCCACGTTCACGATCAGGTGCTCGGGCGCGTACGCGTTGCTGAACGCGCACGCCTCCGCCAGGTCCTTCACGACCACCGCGTACGAGTGGCCGAGCGCCTTGGCCGTGATCTCCGAGCGCGGCAGCGCCTTCGCCTGCCGGGCCACCGCGGCGACGATGGCGTCCAGGTCGACGTCCGGCGTGACCACCAGCACCACCTGCGAGTCCGGGCCGTGCTCAGCCTGGGACAGCAGATCCGCGGCGACGTGGTCCGCGGGCGCGTCCTTGTCCGCGACGACCAGCACCTCGGACGGGCCCGCGGGCATGTCGATGGCGCACATCGCCTCCGAGTTCTGCAGCGTCATCTTGGCGGCGGTCACGAACTGGTTCCCGGGGCCGAAGATCTTGTCCACCTTGGGGCAGGTCTGCGTGCCGTGCCCCATGGCGGCGACGGCCTGCGCGCCCCCGGCGCGCAGGATGTGCGTCACGCCCGCCTTCTTGGCCACGTACAGCACCTCGGGCACCACCGAGCCGTCCTTGGCGGGGGGGGTGGCGAGCACCACCGTGCTGCAGCCGGCGATCTTGGCGGGGATGGCGAGCATCAGCGCGGTGGAGGGCAGCACCGCCGTGCCGCCGGGGACGTACAGACCGACGGCGCCGATGGGCCTGGAAACGCGGCGACATCTCACCCCGGGCATGGTCTCCACGTCCACGTCCCCGAGACCGGCCTGCGCCTGGTGGAACGCCGCGATGTTGTCGTACGCCATGTCGAAAGCCGCCTTGACGTCGTCGTCCAGCTCGGGGTCGGGGAGGTCCGACACCTTCACCACGACGTCGTCGCCGAGGTCGACGCCGTCGAACTTGGCCGTGAACTCCGCGACCGCGGCGTCGCCGCGCTCGGCGACGGCGTCCACGATGGGCGCGACGGTGCCGAGGATGGAGGTGAAGTCCACCCGCGGCCGCTTCAAGATCTCCACGCGCTCCTTCGCGTCGAGGTCATCGTACACGTACGTGCGGATGGACATCTGGTCCGGCTCGGCGACCGCACGGTTCGCGACGCGCAGAGGCGCGCGCGCCGAGCGGCGCGCGGCCGAGCGCGAGCCCGCGCGCCTGGATCCGGCGACGCGCCTGGCGGAGCGATCGACGGCGAGGACGGCGCGGTCGGCCGCCACGCAGGCGCTGGCGTTCATTCCGCGCGCGGAACGGGGTGTGACGCGGCGGGACGCGGCGCGCGGGACGCGAGCGGACGCCGGAGAAGTGTCTCCGAGGAGGAACCGACGAAGCGGTGCTTCGCCTCTGCGTGCGAGCGCGGTCGTGAGTGTGCCACGGGTAGGATGCCCCACGACACGTCGAAAAATCCTGCGAGCGTCTTACGTCACCCGGCCTCTCGCATCATCTCCGGCGCAATCGAAAGCTGCGCTTTCGCAAAAGTTGTGACTAATAAACACAGTGGGTGACGAAATCGTGTCGTCGCAGCGCCTCAGACTGTTTGCCCTGTGAACCCGAAAGATCTCCGATCTCGAGGCCAAGAATCCCGCGTTCTGATTCGTCGAGACTCGCCAGGTGGTGAAGTGCGTGATTACTTTCCGCGCTCGTCTCGGTTCGATCGACGTTCGGCGCGCCACACCCCACGGCGTCTCGTTGACGTTCGCGGCAGCTCGCACCTCGCAAGGCACCATGGCGTCCATGGCGTCCTCCCTGGCGGGCACCCCCATCCTCACGAGGCCCCGCGCCTCCACGGGCACGAAGTCCCGTCGCGCGATGCGATGCAACGCCTCCGCCGTCTCCGACGCCGCGGCCGCGGACGCGGAGCTCGGCTACCCGTTCGTCAAGATCGTCGGGCAGGAAGAGCTCAAGCTCGCGCTCACTCTGAACGTCGTGGTGCGTGTCCCGGTAGTTTTCACGGGCGCGGCACGTCCGACGTCGCGCGCGTTCGCGAACGCGCGGGGTCCCGAATCCGGACACGGGAACGCGTCGTCGTTATCCCGACACTCGCACCCCGGCGAGGGGACCACCTCCCGCCGCGCGCCGCGACCGACGGAACACTCGTGACGCTGACCTTCGTCTTTCTCCTACAATGCTTCCCTCCCCGAACGACGCGCGGAGCAGGACTCTAAGATCGGCGGGTGCTTGATCATGGGCGACCGCGGGACGGGCAAATCCGTCGCCGTGCGCGCGCTGCAAGATCTGCTTCCCGAGATCCCGGTGGTGAAGAACGACGCGTTCAACTCGCACCCCAGCGACCCCGAGCTGATGGGCCCCGAGGCGCTCGAGGCGTTCCGCGCGGGCACGAAGCTGGAGGAGGGCACCATGCGCGTGCCCATGGTGGAGGTGCCCCTCGGCACCACCGAGGACCGCATCTGCGGCACCATCGACATCGAGAAGGCGCTGGCGGAGGGGATCAAGGCGTACGACGCCGGCTTGCTGGCGCGCGCCAACCGCGGGCTGCTGTACATCGACGAGGTGAACCTGCTGGACGACTCGCTCGTGGATGTGGTGCTCGACTCCGCCGCCGGCGGCTGGAACACCGTCGAGCGCGAGGGCATCTCCATCACGCACCCCGCGAAGTTCATCATGATCGGCTCGGGCAACCCGGAGGAGGGCGAGCTGCGCCCGCAGCTGCTCGACCGCTTCGGCATGGCGTGCAACATCTCCACCATCTTCGACCGCGAGCAGCGTGTGCAGCTGGTGAAGAACCGCATGGCGTTCGAGGCGGACCCCGAGGCGTTCGCGAAGTCCTGCAAGGAGGAAACCGACGAGCTCCGCGCGAAAATTTCCGCCGCGCGCGCGCTGCTGCCCGAGATCACCATGGACCGCGACTTGGCGCTCAAGATCTCCGGGGTGTGCGCGCTCGTGGACGTCGACGGCCTGCGCGGCGACATCGTCGTGACGCGCGCCGCGAAGGCGCTCGTGGCGTACGAGGGTCGCAAGGAGGTGACGCAGGAGGACATCCAGCGGGTCATCGGCCCGTGCTTGTCGCACCGCCTGCGCAAGGACCCCATGGACACCATGGACGGCGCGTTCAAGGTGATGCTCGGGTTCAACAAGGTGTTCAACGGGTCCGCGCTGAAGAACTTCTCGGAGGCTATGGACGAGGGCATCGAGGACCCCGAGGCGAAGAAGGCGGAGGAGGAGGAAGCGGCGAAGCCTGCGGAGCCGAAGAAGGCGGGCGCGTGGGGCGGGCTCCCCGGGTCCAGGTAAGCATGCGCGACGAGCTTGCGCGAACTGTTCCGAGGCGAAACGCGAGAGACGTCTGGGCGAGGGCGACGCGAGCGCGCGCGTCGCGAAACGCCGCGTCGACGTCGAGGTCGGGTGGTGCGTTCGTGGAGTCTTCGTCTCTTCGCCGCCAAACGTGAACGACATCGCGTGAACGTGTTATGATCGATACCATCTTTCGTCGAAGCGTCGTGAATAATACTTTCGTACGTCAACTCGCCGTCGAGAACGGGTGCGCGAGCGCCGCCGCCGGCGCGATTCGCTTTTCGGGATCGTACGCGAACATCTTGTCGAGCAGATCGACGAACTGCGCGACGAGCTTGCGTTCTTCGCCGGTCAGCGAATCGTCGTTCCTGGCGTGCGCGTTGACGCGCGCGGCGAGGTCCCGTAGCGGCCGCGCGTCACGAATCGTGCGTCGAATCTCCCGCTTCGTCACCGGGTCCCGTTCCGCGGCGGAGAAGTTCCCGTCGGCGTCGTAGTGGTGCTCGCGAAACGCGGCTTTCCGCAGCAACTTCCGCGGCAACGGACCCTTCATCTCGATGAACAGACGCATCATGTGGTTGTTGGAGCTCCCAGGGAACGCCATCGCGCCGGTGTACAGCTCGTACAGGCAGCACCCCACGGACCACACGTCCAGGGGGAACGAGTACTTCAGCCCTAAGATCACCTCCGGCGCGCGGTAGAAGCGCGACTGCAGGTACGGCGTGATCTCGTTGTTCCCGTCGAACAACGCGCTCCCGAAATCGCACAACTTGACGCGGTTGTTGCTCTCGTTCACCAGGATATTATCCGGCTTGATGTCCGCGTGCACCACGCCGCAGTCGCGAAGGTGCCGCAGCGCAATCAACAGCTGCGTCGCGTACGACCGGACGCCGCGGATGTTGATCCCGACGTCGCGCCCGTACTTCTTCTGCACCTCGCGCAGGTTCGCGTGCATGCTCTCAAACACCATGAACGCGTGGTCTCGGAACTCGAACGAACGCAGGAAACGCACGACGTGGCGCTTGTCGTCCGGGTCGGTGGCCATCAGCTTCTTCAGGATGGTGATCTCGAGCTGCGCCGCCTTGTACATCGTGTCGTTCGCGCGGATCACCTTGACGGCCACGTCACCGAACGCGCCCGAAGCCGAAGCGTTCTCGCCCGTGTCGCGCGCCTTCACCACCGTGCTGAAGACGCCGCGGCCGTGCGTGTCGGAGACCACGTACCTGCCGTCGAGAACTTCGCCGACGCGCGCGCGGTAATACCCGTCGGCGTCGTCCCAGTTATCCGCCAAGCCGCGGGACATGTCCGCGGCGCTCCCTTTCGCGTTCTCGCGCTCCTCCGCCTCGTCCTCGTCGTCCTCCGCGGCGAACATGTCGGAGGCGGGTTTCGGATTCGGCTTCGCGGCGACGGGTTCGCGAGGCACGGGGGGCGTCGCCGACGCCGGGCCCGTCGGCTGGGCCACCGGCGCGGCAGCGTTTGCATCTTTCGGCACGTCTTTGGCGTTTTCGTCGGTGTCGACGTGCGCGTTCTGCTTCGCGGCGGCGTGCTTCGCCATGATGGCCTCGCGTCGTTTCCTCCGCTCCTCGGCCAACCGCGCCGCGCGCGCGTCCTCGTCCTCGTCCTCGTCCTCCTCCATGGCTTCCATCGCCGCCGCGACGCGCGCCTGGTACGCGCGCTCCTCATCCGCGGTCATCTCCTTCTCTTCCGTCTCTACGGGAGCCTGTCGAGGCGCCGACGCGGCGCTCGGTCGGTCACGCATCGCGTCGTTTCGATAGCGGTCGTAGTCGCGGTGTCCGCCGCGGTCGCGGTCGCGGCTTCCATCTCGGTCTCGTGAGTGTTCGCGATCTTTCCTCCCCGCGTCCCACGCGCGTCCCCCCCGGGGGCGGTCACCGTGTCTGTCTCTGCTATACCCACGCCTGCGCTCGTCGCGGCCGTCGCGGTACCCGCCGCGGTTCTCGCGATCGCCGGCACGATCGCGCTCGTCGCGTTCGCGAGACCGGCTGCGGCTGCGCCGGTCGTCTCGGGAGAATTCGCGAATCTCTCCCAACTCGCCATCCTCGTTCGAACCGGCACCCATGGTCCGCGGTGTCGCTTCCTGAGCTCTCGCGCCACGCGCCCAACTCCTCGACACGGAAACTCGAGCGCGCCGCCGAGCGCGTCCCTCCTTCTCGAAACGAGCGCGCGCGGGAACAGTCTGGAAGGCTCGCGAAGACAGTTGCGAAGAAAAATGCATCTTCGAAAACACGCATGTATGACGAGTTGGACTCGTTTCCTTTTCGCGCGTTTTCACTGTGAGGGCGCGCGCGGATCTCGTGGGACCCGAGACCGAGATGGGTGGCGGCGGTCCGCCGTACAACGTGTTCTTCGGAAACGTCCCGTACGATGCCACGGAGGAGCGCCTGCGAGAAATGTTCAGCGAGGTGGGCCCGGTGCACGACCTGAGGTGCGTCTCCGCATTCTCGCATCCGCGTCTCCCGCCGGCGGTGCCTCGATTTCGTCCGCTAGGGTTGCCTTCCGATCGCGCGCGCGCGCCTCTGACCTTCGTCCCCGCTCGTCCCGGCTCGTCCCCAACAGACTGATGACCGACCGCGAGACTGGCAAGCTCAAGGGCTTCGGCTTCTGCGAGTTCATGGACCTCGCCGTCGCGGAGAGCGCGAAGCGCAACTTGAACGGGCGGGAGTACAACGGAAGGCAGCTGCGGGTGGATTTCGCGGGCGACGGCGACGCGGCGGCGGAGAAGAAAACGGAAAAGCCGCAGGGCGCAGCCGCCACGCCGTTGCACTACGACACGCCCATGGGGAACGCGACCGCGTCCTCCGCGCAGCAGCAGATGCACGCGGCGGGGCTGGGAGGGGGGGGAATGGACGCGGTCACGGCGCGTCTCGCGGAGATGTCCCCGGCGCAGCTCTTCTCGGTGATGAACCAGCTGAAGACGCTCACTCAGCAGAACCAGAGCCAGGCGCGTCAGTTGCTGGTGGGCAACCCCCAACTCACGCTGGCGCTGTTCCAGGCGCAGCTCGCGCTGGGGATGACCAAGCCCCCAGCCGCGATGGTTGCGGCGGCGGCACCGCCGCCGCCGCCGGGCGTCGCGGGGGGCGCGCCGCTGCCGCCGCCGCCCGGCGGCTATCGGCGTGGGATGGGTGTCCCGGGGATGGGTGTCCCGGGAATGCCCCCGCATCCGGCCGTCCCGGGGATGCCGCAGTACGGCGCGCCGCAGTACCCGCCGCCGCCGCCCAGGCCGGCGATGGGGGGTGTCGCGCCGCTGCCACCGCCGCCGATGGGGGCGCCGCTTCCGGGTCCGCCGGCGGGGGGGGGCGCCGTGGACCAGCAACAGCAACTGCTGCAGCAGGTGATCAGCATGACCCCGGAACAGATGGCGCTGCTGCCTCCCGACCAGAGGCAGCAGGTGGAGATGCTCAGGCAACTCGCTGTTCAGCAGGGGATGATGTGACTGAGTATCGCGCGGCGTATAACGGAAGGGTGCGGCGAAGGCCTTTTTCTGTCGTTTTGCGTTTCCCGAAATACCGTATAGGTAGGCGCGCGGCCCCTTTCATCGCCGGTGCGGTGCCGTTCATCTCCGATTTTTCCTCGAGCCGAAGGATGACGAGACAATCACAACACAATGCACAAGCTCCGTATGAGCTTTGCGGTGATTCGTAGTTAGTATTTCCGACTTTGGCGATTCGGGCGAAACGAATCCTCTCGACGCGCGTCGCCGCCGCCGACGACACCACGCGCCGCGCCTATTCTGGAGCACGCCACCTGACCACGTCGGCATTATCTCCCGTTCTCGTACCATAGGCGATGCTCCGGAAAATTCCGGCAGAACATGGGGGGGAAGGATGAGGCCGAGGGCCGTAGAAGTGTATAAATCGGAGCTCGTTTTTTTTTTTTTGGAGTGCTTCGTCTGTCTGTTCGATGTTCCTCACGAGCGATCTGGTGCGCACACAGGCACATCGAGAACTCGGACGGTCCGCCGCACGGCGCGCCAATTTCCATCTTCGCCGGCTTTGAGTGAACCCACACCGATCCGCGCTGCGGGGTCAGGAGCCGAGGCGTGACGAGCCCGTTCCCCCTGTTCGGAGTCTCGCCGCGCGAGCTGATCGACGGGTGACTGTTCGGTCGGATCGCGGCGAACGGAGGCGCGAGGGTTTGCCCCCGTCGAGGGCGAGATGAGCGCGCCCATGGACGTGTCCACGACGGTGGTGAAGGATGCGGGCCTGGAGGCCCGCTCGGTGAACGTGGAGGGCGGTGCGCGCGTGGAGCTCGAGACGCAGACGCATGCCGTGGGCGTGATCACCCCCCCGCCCGACATTCGCGCGATCGTGGACAAGACGGCGCAGTTCGTCGCGCGGAACGGCCCCGAGTTCGAAACCCGCATCCTGGGGAGCGAGAAGAACAACGCCAAGTTCAACTTTTTGCTCCCCGCCGATCCGTACAACGCGTACTACAAGAGCAAGATCGCGGCGTTCAAGGAGGAGGCCGCGGGAGGTGACGCCGCTGCGGTCGCGAAGAAAGCCGAGGAGGCGGCGAAAGCCGCGAACGCCGCCTCCGGGACGGTCGCCGTCGCTGCCGCGGGAACCGCCGTCGCCAAGGTTCTCGTCGCGCCGAACAAGGAGGCGTTCACCGTGAACGCGCCCGACGGCGTCGCGAGCCGCGACCTGGACGTCATCAAGCTCACCGCGCAGTTCGCGGCGCGGCACGGCGAGGCGTTCATAACCGGGATAAAGAAGAGGGAACACGCCAACCCCGAGTTCGCGTTCCTGAAGCCGACGCACTCCATGCACGGCGTCTTCAACGCCTTGGCGGACGCCTACACCAGGGCGCTGCGCCCGCCGAAAAACATCGACGCGACGCTTCGGAAGGACGAGGACAAGTCCGCCGTGCTCGAGCGCGCGCTGCAGCGTTTGGAGTGGGAGAGGTCGCAGGACCTCGCGAGGAAAGCCGCGGACGATGAAGCGGAGAAGGAACGCGAGGCGTTCGCGCTCATCGACTGGCACGATTTCGCGGTGGTCGAGACCATCGACTTTGAGGACGGCGAGGACGACGACCTACCCGAGCCGATGACGCTGCGTGACATCGTCGCGCAGCTCCGGGACACGGAGGCGCCTCGGTCCTCGGACGCCGCGCCGGCCCAGCCATCGGCGGCAGCGGCGAACGCGGACGCGAGCGCGGGCGGCGACGCGGAGATGGACGAGGAGGAGAAGGCGATGATCGACGCGGGCGCCGCGGCGGCGGCGCCCGCGGGCCCGCCGGGCCCCGCGCCGGGCATGAAGATCGTCCGCGACCACAAAAAACCGGAGGTGCTCGCGGCGGAGGCCAAGGCGCGCGCGGCGGCTGGCGCGGGCGCGGACGCGACGAAATTCGCGGTATCGCCCATCACGGGCGAGCTCATCGCCGTGGACGACATGGCCGAGCACATGCGCGTGTCCCTGATTGACCCCAAGTGGAAAACGCAGAAGGAGGCGATGCTGGCCAAGCTCAAGGGGAGCACGACGGCGAACGACGACGAGGTCGCCGCCAACGTGCTCTCGCTCGCGCGGACCCGGCCGGACATCTTCGGCACCACGGATGAAGAGGTGAGCAACGCGGTGGCGGAGTCCATCGAGGCCAGGAAGCAGGGACCCTCCGCCAGGGGAGGAGGACCGCCGCCGCCGCCGGAGCCGACGGGCCCGTCGCTGCGAGCCGGATTAGCGAAGGCGCCGCCTCCGCCGCCGCCCGCCAAGGCGGCGCCCGTGATGCCCCCGCCCCCGGCGCCGGCGCCCGTGATGCCGGCGCCTCCGCCCCCAGCGCCCGGACCCGTGCTAAAAGCCGCTCCGGCGGCACCGCTGCCGGTCGCGCCGCCGGCGGTGGCGCCGCCGCCGGCGGCGCCCGCGCCCGCGCCCGCGCCCGCGGCGGCGCCCGCGCACGCGGCGGAGGCGGAGGCGGAGGCGTCGAAGAAACGCAAAATCGGCGAGACGGAGCTGTTGGAAGAATCGGAATTCCTCGCCGCGAACCCCGGCGGCGGCGTGGTGCACGTGCGGTGTCCCTCCGTGGACGGGGACGAGCACATGAACGGGCAGACCCTGGCATTGGCCGTGGACGCGTTCGACCTGCCCCTTTCGGAGTTCAAGAAGCTCGTGAAGGACGCGCTGGGGGGCTTGGCGGCGAACAAACAGAAAATCAGCGCCGCGGGGCTCGGTTTCCTGACGGACAAGAAAACCCTCGCGTTTTACAACCTCGCGGGCGGGTCCGAGGTGACGCTCTCGCTCAAGGAACGCGGCGGGCGAAAGAAGTGAGGTCGTTCGACGCGGTACCTGTACGTAGTGTGTTTCGAAACGACGCGATTCGGTATCGTCTCGAAGTCTCGACGCAAACGCGAAACGAAAGCGAAACGAAAGCGGAAGCGCGCCACCCGGGACCCGGGACCCGACGCGCGCGACGCGCCTTCTAGAACGGTTTCCCCGCCTTCCCTCTGTCCTCGAAGAGCGCCATCCCGGGCTTGGCGAACGCCGTGCCACCGACTTCGCCCCGCGCCGCCGCTGCGGCGGCGCGCTCGCGCTCCCGAGCCGCCACCTCCTCGGCGTCGCGCTGGAGCCGACGCGCGCGGCACATGCCCTCGGAAGCAGACGCCAGCCCCGGGCACGCGCGAAGCGCCTCGCCGAAGTCGGCGGACGCGGCGTCGTACCGCTCGCGCTCCGCGTGGCACTCGCCGCGCGCGACGAGCGCGTCGACAATCTCCGCGGGGCACGCGTCGCCGCGTCGCGCGTCGTCTCCGCCGCGAAGCGCCTCGATCGCGGCGCTGAGATCGTCGATGCACTCGCGCACGCAGCCGAGGCTGCGCCGCGCGCGCGCGCGCGCGACCAGGAGCCTCGCGTCGTTTGGGTCCGTTCGTAACCCGCGCGTGAACCGCTCGACCGCCTCAGCGTACGCGCCGCGCTCGGACGCGAGCGACCCGCCAGCGAGCGCCGACGCGACATCCTCGGGAACGACTTCTGAGGCTCCGTCGCGGGAACGATCGTTCGAGGCGGCGGCGTCTCCGTCGCCGCTCGCGCCGTATTTTTCTGTCTCGGCTGCTTTCTCGTCTCCGAGCGCGAGAGGCGCGTTCGAACGACGCCACGGCAGACGCTCCGCGAGCCGGCCTTCGCGTCGCTCGATGATCTCGCGCCGCAACGCGACGAGATCCGGCGGCGGCGGCGCTTCGCGCTTCGCCGCCGCCTCCAGCGCCGGCATCGGATGCGTTTCAGTCAGCGCCGGCCACGGCGCGGGCGTCCTCTTGTTGAGCGTGACACGGACCGCGTCCACCGCTCGGTCGTGCGTCAGCGTGCACATGGCGGCGTCGACGGGCGCGTGCAGACGGAGTGACAACACGTGAAGTTGGAGTGCCGCGCTGTTTCGTTCGCGACGCGTCGAGCCCTCTTCTTCTTGTTCTTCTTGTTCTTCTTGTTCTTCGTGTTCTTCTCCGACGGGACGCGACGGGATTTCCAGCGAAAACGCATTGGCGTCGCTCGGCGCGAAATCCATCGCGGCGTCGCGCATCCGCGCGGCGCCGCCGAGGTCGCGCGCGCGCACGGTCAGCACGACTCGGTCCGCCTCGTCGACCCAGACGTACCGCTCGATCGCGGTCTTTCTCGTTCGGACGCTGGGGGAAATCTCGCCGTCGTTCGCGGAAGGTAACGCGCGTACCAAAACCGGACCCTCGCGCGTTGTCGTGCCGCGGGCGCGCTCGAGTCGAGCCAGTCTCTGCTCGCTGTCTCGGTCGGGAGCCGTCAGCGCGTCTTGCGCCAGGTCGATCGCGCCCTGCGTCATGTGGTTCCCCACGAAGTTCGTGGTCGCGCCGGTCGGGGGTTTCTCGTACCCGGGCTCGATCACCAACGCCGTGCCGTCGGGGTGTTCCTCCAGCGCGTCGTAGCCGCCTCGAGCGCCGGGGCCCGTGGAGATGCTGTACTTGCCTCCGTGCGCATCCTTGGTCCAGACGCGCGGGTACCTCTTGCCGTACGGCTTGCGTTGTCCGTCATCCGCGTCCTCGACCGCCGAAGTGTTTTGAGCGCGGAGCGTGGGGACCGGGAGTTGCTGCGAAGGAGGCTGTGACATCGCGTCTGACGGTACGACGCGACGGGGTCGCGGTCTCTTCAGGTTGGGCGTTTTTATTGGAAGCCGAAACGCCGCGGAACCGAAGCACTGTCGAAGAGCCGGCCGGCGCGACTTTCGCGCGGGAAAGGAACCTCGAAGGTTGGCTCTTCCGCGGCATTCGTCGCGCGCGCTCCGTGCGCGCACGATGCGGGCCGCGGCGAAACTCGTCGCGCACGGCTCGCGGTGCCGCTCATGCGTCGCGTGGCGCCTCCCCCCCCCGCCGCACCGCCCGGTGCGCCTCGCGCATGCCGGCGCGTCCCGCGAGCTCCTCGGGGTCCATCCGAGTTCGCTCATCGGGGAGAACGCCTCCATCGCGCCCGGCGCGCGCATCGGCCCGTTCTGCGTGGTGTCCGACGACGCCGTCATCGGCCCCAACTGTGAGCTGGGCGCGGGCGTGCACATCCTCGGCGCGACCACGCTCGGCGCGGACTGCGTGGTGCGGTCGCACGCGGTGGTGGGCTCCCCCGAGCCCGGCACCACCGTGCTGGGCCACGGCAACGTCGTGGGCGCGCACGCCGTGGTGGGCGCTACGTGCGCGGACAAAAAGCACGAGCCGGCGCTCGCGTCGCACCTGGTCATCGGCGACGGCAACGACATACGCGAGCACGCGCAGATCCACCGCTCGTCCGGTCCGGACGCGGTCACGAAAATAGGCAGCGGGTGCCTGCTGATGGGGGGCGTGCACGTCGGCCACGACTGCGCCGTCGGCGACGGCGTCGTCGTGTCCAACAACGCGTTGCTCGCCGGACACGTCGTCGTCGGCGACCACGCCGTGTTGGGAGGTGCCGTCGCGATCTCGCAGAGAAACGGCGTCGGCGCGCACGCCTTCGTCGCGGGAGGCGCGCGCGTCGACGGATGGGTCCCCGCGTGCGCGCGCGCCGCGGGCGACCGCGCCGAGATCCGCGGCGTCAACGTCGTCGGCCTGCGGCGCGCCGGGTACGCCCGCGAGGAGATCCTCGAGACCATGCGGGTGGCCTCGGCGCTGTGGCGCCCGGCGGAGGAGACGGCGGAGGGTTCCGCGGAGGGCCAGTCGGCGTTCGGAACGGCGATCGGCGGCGTGCACGCCCGCGTGCGCCCCGCGGACGCGCGGGAACTCGCGCGCCGGGTGGAGGCGGCGCTCGCGGAGGCGGAGCGCCGCGCGAAGAAACCGACGAAGGCGACGGAAAAGAAAAAGACGTCGACGCCGCCGCGCGCGTCCCCCGCCGAACGCATGCTCCGCGACGCGCGGGTGACGCTCACGGAGCCGGGCCGAACGCTCGTGCCGTGGCGTGCGATTCCGCGAGGCGAGACGTACTCGCGCGCGCGCGCGCCGGAACGCGCGGCGCCTGCGACGGAGTCGGCGGACGTCGACGGATGGCGCGGCGCCGAATCGCCGCCGGCCGAGGCGGACGCCGCCTCGACTTCGCCCGCGCCGCCTCCGCCGCGGCTGGAGCGCACGTCGCCCGAGTCGCTCCCCGAGCCGGAGAAGCTGAAGCGCCTGAACATGGCCTCGCTGAAGGCGCTCCTGCAGGTGCGCGGCCTGCCCACGGACGGCATGAAGTACCTGCTGGTGGCGCGGCTGGACCAGAACCGGGGCGCGCCGCTCAACGCCGACAGCAACGCCGCGGCGGCGGCGGCGGAAGCCGCGGACGTGGCGTGGCGCGTCCGCGACCCCAGCCGCGCGCCCGACTGCCAGTGTGGGGTCCCGTGCAAGGAGAAGACCGTGCGCAAGGAGGGCCCGAACAAGGGCAAGACCTTCTGGGCGTGCCGCCGCCCGAAACAAGCCGCGCCTTGCGGGTTTTTCCAGTGGCGAATGGGGACGCGGAAGCCGGTGGCCGCCGCGCCGCGTAGCGCGACGCGTGCGGCGGTGACGTCGTCGGCGCCGCCGGCGGCGGCGCCGACGGTGGACATCAGGGGGGGCAGCGACATGTTCGAGGACCTGGTGATCATGTCCTCGAGGCCGCGCGCGCGGGACGCAGCCGCGGCGTGAACGCGAAGAGAAACGCGGCGTACTTCCGCTAGACTTTGTAGAGTTTGACAAACATCATCATGTACCTTGGCTACGGGGGCACACGCTCACAGGGGCTTCGCCGTCTTCGCCTTCGTCGCCTCCGCGGGCGTTTTCGTCTTCAGCGACAGCGCGTGAACGCCGTCCTTGATCTCCTGGTCCAGGAGCTCGTACACCATGCGGTGCCTCGCGACGGGCAGCTTCCCCTCAAACTTCGGAGACACGATCTCGACTTTGAAATGGGTCTCCGCGTCGGGATCGCCCGAAGGGTTGCCTGAGTGTCCCGCGTGCATGAAGCTCTCGTCTTTGATCACGAGCGACGTCGGGGCTAGGCCCTGAGTGACTTTCGCGTGTATTCTGCCGTAAATCGGCCGCATGGCGGTGGACATCGCGCGATGAAGCATGGACGCGCCCCTCCTAGTGACGAAAAAGCGGGAGCGAGTGCCGACGTGGCCGAAACACATCATTTACCTGGGTTCGTCACAACGAGCAGCGCTCGACCACGTCGCTCGCGGTTGGCGCCTGGTGACGCGTGTGCGGCGACGCGATGCTGACAACGTCCCGCGCCGTCGCGTTCGCCTCCGCGGGGTACCGCGGCGCGCGAGCGACGACGCGCGTCGAGACGGTCGCGGCCGCCGCGAGCGGTGCGTCGAAGCGCCAGGGTCGAGGCGGTCAGCGCGGGCGCGGAAGCGGCGAAGGCGGTGGCGGCCGCGGTACCCGGCGCGGGTCCGTCGGCCGCGGCGACGGCGCGTCCACCTCGGGCCGCGGCGCGCGCGGCGCGCGCGGCGGGCGCCGGGGGGGGAAGCCGAGCAGGCCGAAACGGTGTTCGCTCGACGCGGTGGCCGAGGCGGAGGCGATGACGGCGAGCCTCGCCGCGGACGCGGACGCGCGCGACGTGGGCTCGGCTCTGGCCGACTGCAAGGATGTGCGCTCGGAGCGCGCCTCGGACGCAGCTTGGGAGCTGTACCGAGCCGCCGTGCGCCTGGGGGTGGTGGACCGCTTCAACGTCAGGCAGCACAACTTCGCGCTCGGCGCCGTGCAGATTGGCCCGCGGGGCCCGGCGCGCTCGCGCGAGGTGTGGGCGCGGCTGGCGAGCGGGCCGGCGGCCCCCAACGGCGTCACGATGGCGCTCCTGGCGCGCGGCCTGTGCCGCACGAGCGCAGATGTGGTGCCGACGCTCGCCACGCTGCGCGAGGGAACGTCCCGCGGGGGGGTCGTGGACGCGTACGTGCTGAACGTGCTCCTCAACGCCTGCCTCCGCGACGTCGCCGGCGGCGGCGCGGCGCGCGCCGAGACCTGGGGGGACGCGCGGACCGCCGCGCTCGCGGTGTGGACCGCGGGCAAGGGCATCCACAACGAGCGCACAGTCACTAGTACGATCAAGGTGCTGGCGGCGATCGGTGACCCCGACTTGGCGATGCGCACATTCGAAGAGGCGTGGCGCGACGAGACGCCGATGGACGTCGACTGCCTCGCCGTCGCGATGGGCATCTCGGCGAGCGCCAAGAAGCGAAACTCCAAGAACGTGCTCGAGCTGTACCACCGCGCGACCCGCGAGCTCGGCATGTCTATGAGCACATACTGCGCGAACGTCGCGCTCGCGGCGTGCTCGCGGGACGGGAACTTCGAGGGTGCGCTCAAGCTGTGGCGGGACATGCTGGAGGGCGCGGCGCCAAAGCCGGACAAAGCGTCGCTGGCGTCGGTGATTCTGGCGTGCGGCCGGAGCGGGCGGGGTGACCTCGCGCGCGAGGCGTTCGAGCAGGGCAAGGCAAAAGACGTGGAGTGCGACGTGGTGGTGGTGAATGTCTTGCTGGACGCGTGCGCGAAAGGGAACCTGCCCCCCGGCGACGCGCTGGACGTGCTCATGGACGCCATCGAGAACCGAGTGCCGGTGGACGCGTGCACGATCGCGTCGCTGCTCACCGCGTACTGCGGCGAACCGAGAACGCGGAAAGAACCTCCCGCGGCCGCGGCGACGGAGCCATCCACCGG
>Ga0181561_10002383_pt1 | contig 16621 bp, 18 predicted proteins | sample 011ome_19_FD_133760 | JGI IMG/M metagenome (GOLD analysis project Ga0181561, IMG submission 133760) | Coastal salt marsh microbial communities from the Groves Creek Marsh, Skidaway Island, Georgia - 011510BT metaG (megahit assembly) | ecosystem: Environmental > Aquatic > Marine > Intertidal...
ATGTCCATGACCAAGGCACGGGGGAAGCGCAGGCGCTTGTCCTCGCCCATGATCGCACCAGCGGCGACCATGTAATCCACACCCGATTGCGGCGCGTCGCACAGGCCGATTTCCTCTAGAGCGCGCAGGGCGGCCTCGTGGATGCGGTCCATATCTTCGTCGGTGAGCGGTCTATAACGTCCACCTGACATGCCCGCTTTGATCGGTTGCATATCTGTTGGCAGTGGGGCTGCGCGTGCGGCAGTGCGGGCGGCGCGGCCACCAGAGCGGCGCGGCGCGCCAACAATTTTGCCCGCAGGGGCATTGGCTTCGGAAATATCCGTCATAAAAGATCTCGATGTGTAAAGGAAGGGTCAGAGCGAAGGCGGATCAGGCCAGTGTAGGACGCCCACGGGCCGCGCGACCACGGCGTGCGCCGATGGTGCGTAGTATCACAACGATATAGGCGTCTTGCGCGTTCATGTTGCTCTCCCAGTTCCTGCTATCGAAGCTGTGGAGTGGCTGTCAGTCTTGTCTATCCGCGACCAATTGTCGGTTTTGGGCTATTGCCTGCGGATTATTCTTTGGACAGGAGTTCATCGACCGCAGCGCCTGACATGGCACCGGTAAGCTTCGTGAAATCCCCATCGCCAAACATACCGTTTGCAGCGTCGCGAATGGCCGCGTGTGTAACGCGGGCAAGCGATGAGCCGAGCGACAGGCGGGCAACGCCTGCGGCTGCGAATTCGGTGAGTCTATGTTGGGCGTAAGGTCCTGCGACGAGGACGTTAACAGGGGCCTTGGTCGCGGCACATATGCGAGCGACGGCCGCCATGTCTGGTAGCACCGGCGCGTAAAGGCAATCGGCACCTGCGGCTTCAAAGGCGAGCAGGCGGCGCAGGGCCTCGTCAGTGTCATAGCGTTCGGTCATCACACCATCAGCGCGGGCGGTCAGGACGAAATCATGCGGAAGGGCGCGGGCGGCAGATGCGGCGGCTTGGATACGTTCGACGGCGAGGTCGAAATCATAGGCATCGACCGAAGGAAACATCATGTCTTCGATGCAGATGCCTGCGAGGCCGATTTCGGCAGCAAGCCGCACCGTTTCGGCACATGTTTCCGGATCGTCGCCAAAACCGTTTTCGAAATCACCCTGCACAGGGAGCTTTGTGACGCTGAGGATTTCGGACGCATGGGTCAATGCCTCGTCACGGGTGACTGTCCCGCCGTCAGGTCGCCCAAGGGTAAAGGCATGGGCGGCGGAGGAGGTCGCAAGCGCGCGTGCCCCAAGCCCCTCCATCATCAAAGCAGAGCCGCGATCCCAGATATTGGCGAGGACAAATGGCTGACCTTTGACGTGCAGATCGCGGAAACTGGTCATGGTTTTACCTTTGTTTTCGCAAAGGCAACGAGCCGTTTGATGGCGTCCAGGTAAGCGTCGTCGTTGATCGTCATGGCAACGCGGATATGGCCTGCTGCGGCTTTACCAAAGCTTTCGCCCGGCATCGTTGCGATGAGTTCTGCGTCGAGCAGGGCATTGGCGAATTCCTCACCGCTCATGCCTGTGCTGCGGATGTCGAACATAGCATACATGGCCCCCTGAACGGGCACGGCGCGTACGACGTTTTGGCCGTCGAGCGCTTTCAGGGTCAGCGCGCGGCGGCGCTCGAATGGCGCTGCGATTTCAGCCTCGAGCGGGGTGCCTTGCCCAAGCGCAAAGAGGGCCGCGTCTTGGATGTAGCCTGGCACGCCGTAGGTGGTATGGGTGGCGAGGTTGATCAGATGCTTGATGACCTCAGCAGGCGCACAGACCCAGCCGATCCGGCTACCTGTCATGGCGTGACTTTTGGACATGGAACCCACCACGAGGGTGCGTTCGGCCATATTCGGCAGGGCGCGTGGGGAGAGGTGTGACCCTTCCCAGATTTGGGTGTCGTAGACTTCGTCCGAGATCAGCCACAGGTCGTTGTCAATGCAGACTTGCGCGATTTCTGCCATGGTTTCAGCGCTGTAGATCACGCCCGTCGGGTTGTTGGGGCTGTTAATCAGGAGGGATTTGGCACCTTGCGCGGCGGCAGAAATATCGGCGGCGCGCGGTTGGAAATCGTTTTCCGCATAGGCTTGGATCGATTTTGGGACGGCGCCGATGCCACGGATCGTGCCGGGGTAGGTGGCGTAATAGGGGTCGATATAAAGGGCTGTGTCGCCTTGATCGCAGACCGCGTTATGGGTCGCGAATAAGGCGGCTTGTCCACCCGGTGTAATCAGGATGTTGTCGCGCGTTGTTTGTACGCCTGTACGGGTTTGAATACGGGCCGCGACGGCATCGCGCAGGGCGAATGATCCGGGCACCTCGGCATAGCCAGTGCGACCGCTGACTGCGGCCTTGTTCATGGCGTCCAGAATGCTCGGATGCGTCCGAATGTCGTGCTCGCCAATGGTAAGCTCGGTGACCTTATGGCCTGCGTCAATCATGCGGCGGGCGCGGTAGAAGACGTCCCATCCGTCAGAGCCGCCGCCGGTGATATTGGTGATGCGCTGTGATAATTTCATGTGGCTGAAGGGATAGATTTGACGCGCTCCTGTCAACCCGCGAAGTGGGCGAGATTGCTTGGGCCTTGGTCGTCTTTAGCTTTGGCGCCAGCGGGGCTGTAAAGGGCGTAGGATTTTAACGACAGGCACTCACAACCGCTGCAACCGTCGAGTTTTTCGCGCAACTCCTCAAGGGCCGCTATGGGGACGTCCATGTCGCGATCTATACGGTGCCAGATCGGGGCGAAGGCATTGGGCTTGGAAACTTATAGCCACACCGAGTCCGACTCTGGTCGACGGTCCCATTTCCACGATGCAACGCAGATCCAATTTGAGGTCGTCGCTTAAGGTTATAGCGCGTCTCGGATCTTTTTCGGCAGCGCCTTACTGATGATATTGTAGGAAAGGTTGATCCGATGGGCGAGCTCTTCATGGTCCCCATCAACGCTCACGGAGACCCAAGGGGTGTGGAAATAGGGGCCTTCATGGCGCCACCTGCGTCGGTGAGCATGGCGGCAGTTTCTCCGCTGTAGTTTTTGGTGCAAACGCGTGTTGCATCGGGGTTGCCGAAGCAAGCAAACATTTTGCCACCCATTTTCCAGCTATCAAGTTCGGTTGTGAGGTTGGCAGCAGTCGCTTCAGCGAGGGCGCTACAAATGGCGTTGACGTCGGCACGGGTCATGCGACAATGATGACCTTAATTGCGTGAGGTTGCAGGTATGCCAAAATGGGTCGGGTTGTTGCGAGGCATCAATGTGGGCGGAAAAAATCGCTTGCCAATGGAAGGCCTACGCGACATTTGCACGGCACTTTGGCCCGAAAGCCAACCCAAGACACTTATCGCGTCAGGTAATTTGATCATCAAGGCACCTGACAGCGCGACAACGTTGGCAACCGATCTGGGTGCTGCCATCAAAGAAGTCTACGGGATCGACGTGCCTGTTTTGATGTTTGCTGAAAGTGTGTTTCGTAAGTCTGTCGCTGGGTGCCCGTTTGGTAGCGCTGAGGGCAAGGGCGTACACGGGTTCTTTTGCTTTACCCCAGCGCAGATTGATCCGCAAAAGCGTGATGCTTTGATGGTTCTCGGCGAGGGGATGACGCAGGACGGCACCATGATTTGGCTTCATACGCCGCAGGGGATCAGCAAATCGAAACTTGCTGAAAAACTGGGGCAAGTGATTGGGCATGTGCCGACCACGGCCCGTAATCTCAACACACTGCGCAGAATCGTGGAAATGCTGGACGAGACCGATTGATCCTGCTAAAGGTCGCAGCATGAAAAGCATAGCACTCATTATTTGCTGCATTATTACCTGCTGACTTATCTCGCGGGCTGCTCTTTCACGTTTCATCTGATCCCTGAACTTGTTAAGCCCGCTGGCATTACACCTGCGTGAGGCACCATGACCCAAATTAAGCTGTACAACACCAAGACCCGCCGCAAAGAAGACTTTGAACCGATTGATCCGCGCAATGTGCGGATGTATCTGTGCGGGCCGACGGTTTACGATCGCGCCCACTTGGGCAATTCACGCAATGTGCTGATGTTTGACGTGTTGTTCCGCTTGATGCGGTTCGTTTACGGCAAAAAGTCAGTGACTTACGTGCGCAACTTCACAGACGTCGATGATAAGATCAACGCACGCGCCGCCGAAAGTGGCCGTGAGATCGGTGACATCACAGCCGAGACAATTGGTTGGTACCACGATGATATGGATGCATTGGGCGCGCTGCGTCCAACGCATGAGCCGCGTGCGACGGCCTATATTGCGCAGATGATCGCGATGACTGAAGATTTGATCGCGAAGGATCATGCTTACGAGGCCGAGGGTCACGTGCTGTTCGCGGTAGAGAGCTATTCAGAATACGGCGCCCTTTCCGGCCGTTCGATTGACGATATGATTGCAGGTGCTCGTGTCGAAGTCGCGCCGTATAAACGTAACCCGATGGACTTTGTGTTGTGGAAACCGTCAGGCGACGGTCAACCTGGATGGGAAAGCCCATGGGGCTATGGTCGCCCTGGTTGGCATATCGAATGCTCGGCAATGGCGTTGGATCTGCTGGGCCCTTCGTTTGATATCCATGGCGGCGGCAACGATCTGCAATTCCCGCACCATGAGAACGAGATCGCGCAGTCAACTTGTGCTGGTCACGATTTTGCGAATGTCTGGCTGCACAATGAGATGCTACAAGTCGAGGGCAAGAAGATGTCCAAGTCTTTGGGCAACTTCTTTACCGTCCGGGATCTGCTTGATCAGGGGGTGCACGGTATGGTCATTCGCTTGGTCGTGCTTGGCACCCATTACGGCAAGCCGATGGACTGGACCGACAAGAAGAAGGTCGAAGCTGAAGCTGCATTGCGCAAGTGGTATGGCATTTTGCAGGGTCACGGATTTAGCCCAAAACTGGTAAAGGCACTGACGGCTGAGGGCCATTGGAAGGCAGATCCAGAATTTTTGGGTGTGCTGGCCAATGATCTCAACACATCTGGTGCGATTTCTCGACTGCATGTCATGGCAAAGGGCAAGACGCCGGCAGCACTCGCTGGTTTTGCCCATGCGATGCAAATGCTCGGCTTCGTGAGTAATTGGGATGAGATTCCGATGTTTGACGGCGGTGAGGGCGGCGCTGATGTGACGCCTGAGGTGGCCAAACGCATCGATGCGTTGTTGGCGCAACGTGCAGAGGCGCGGGCTGCCAAAGATTGGGGCTTGGCCGATGAAGTCCGCGATATTTTGAACGCGGCTGGTGTTCAGGTCACGGACGTCGGGGGGCAAGCCACGTGGACACCCGGACCGGATTTCGATGCGGCAGAGTTAGGGGACCTGTGATGGGCAAGGAACGGCTTTATCTCTACGATACAACCCTGCGCGACGGGCAACAAACCCAAGGAGTTCAGTTCTCGACTGCGGAAAAATACCGCATTGCCGAGGTCCTTGACCAGCTTGGTGTGGATTACATTGAAGGCGGCTGGCCGGGCGCAAATCCGACGGATTCCGAGTTTTTCGAGGCCCAACCACAGACGCGGGCCGTGATTACCGCTTTTGGTATGACCAAACGGACAGGGCGCTCTGCAGAGAATGATGATGTACTGGCCGCGGTGATGAACGCCAATACACCTGCGGTCTGTCTGGTGGGCAAATCTCACGAATTCCATGTGAAAACAGCACTTGGGATCACATTGGAAGAGAACACCGAGAACCTGCGCGCCAGCTTTGCCTATCTTGTGGAGCAAGGGCGTGAAGCGCTATTTGATGCCGAGCATTTCTTTGACGGCTATAAAGCAAACCCGACTTATGCGCTTGAGGCAGTTAAGGCAGCCTATGACGCTGGCGCGCGCTGGATCGTGTTGTGCGACACCAATGGCGGCACGATGCCCCATGAAATTGGTGATATTGTCGAGGCCGTGATCGCGGCAGGAATTCCGGGCGATCACATTGGTATTCACACCCATAACGACACCGAAAACGCGGTGGCCAATTCGCTTGCGGCTGTGGCCGCTGGTGCGCGTCAAATCCAAGGCACGCTCAACGGTTTGGGCGAGCGTTGTGGCAATGCGAACCTGACGACATTGATCCCGACCTTGCTGCTCAAAGAGCCATTCGCGAGCCAGTTTGAAACGGGTGTGACACGCGATGCACTAAAAGGTCTGCGCAAGGCGTCGCGGCTGCTAGATGACATCCTGAACCGATTGCCCGCAAGTCAGGCGCCATTTGTTGGCTCGTCTGCCTTTGCCCATAAGGCAGGCCTGCATGCCAGTGCGATTGCAAAGGACCCGACAACTTACGAACATATTGAGCCAAGCTTAGTCGGTAATTCGCGCATCGTGCCAATGTCCAATCAGGCAGGGCAATCGAACTTGCGTGAACGGTTGGAGCAGGCAGGTATAGAGGTCGAACGCGATGATCCCGCCTTGCCGCGTATCCTTGACCGGATCAAAGAAATGGAAGCGCAGGGCTATTCCTATGACACCGCTCAGGCAAGTTTCGAGCTTTTGGCGCGTGAAGAACTGGGCCTATTGCCTGCGTTCTTTGAGGTGAAACGCTACCGCGTGACCGTGGAGCGCCGCCGCAATAAGCGCAACAAAATGGTCTCGCTGTCCGAGGCGGTTGTTGTTGTGAAGGTGAACGGCGAGAAGGTTCTGAACGTCTCGGAAAGCCAAGGGCCTGACGGCAAGGATCGCGGGCCTGTTAACGCGCTTTGGCGTGCACTGGCCAAGGATTTGGGGCCATATCAGGACCTGATCGAAGACATGCGGCTTGTCGATTTCAAGGTGCGCATTACTGATGGCGGCACAGAGGCCGTGACCCGCGTTATCATCGATAGCGAAGACGCGCAGAACCGTCGTTGGTCGACTGTTGGCGTCTCTGCAAACATCGTTGACGCCTCTTTTGATGCGCTGGTTGATGCCATCAATTGGAAACTGATCCGCGATGGGGCGAAAGCACCGTGAGCCTGACTGCCTGCGCTGAAATTGTCCAAAAGGGCGATCCCGAACGGTTCCGTGCAGTCATGGCCGCCAATGTGCCTGCGCGCCGAGTCCTGTTTCCACTTTATGCGTTCAACATCGAAGTGACCCGCGCCCCTTGGGTAACCAAGGAACCGATGATCGCGGAAATGCGCCTGCAATGGTGGGCGGATGCGTTGGAGAAAATCTGCGGCGGCGTGCCTGCGCGAAAGCATGAAGTTGTGGACGCGTTGGCCGAGGTTCTGGACCCGCAGGGCGCGCTCACGCTGTCCAAATTGGTAGCAGCGCGGCGTTGGGATATTTATTCTGATGCTTTTGAGGACCAGACACATTTTGACGAGTATATCGACGGCACCACGTGCGGGCTTTTGTGGACAGGAGCGCGGCTTTTGGGGGCGGAGGACGAACCCGCAGGCCGTGATTACGCTTACGGTATCGGTGTTGCCAATTTTATGCGGGCGATCCCTGAGTTGGAAAGCCGTGGGCGCAAGCCGCTGGTGGATGGCACCTCTGACGGGGTGCGCGAATTGGCAGGCGAGGCGTTGGCGCGGCTCACACGCGGGGCGCTTCCGAAAGATGTGGCCCTTGCAGGTTTCCTTGCAAAATCAACGTTGAAGCGCGCAATCTATGACCCGCAACGGGTTGTTCATGGGGCGCTGGAGCTGAGCCCACTTGGTCAAACAATCCAGCTTATGAAAGCCAGCGTGCTAAGTTAACTTCTCGATTTTTCTAAGCCAGATCAATGCACCAGCGGCCAAGATCAGGAAAGGTATCATCGCGAGGTTCACGGCGTCCCAGCCCTCGACAGCAGTGCCGCCCGAGCAGTTCATCAAGCCGCCAGATGACAGCGACGCGACGGTGACCATGCCAAACACGATCATGTCGTTCATTCCCTGAACGACGCCACGCTCGTGCGGCGCATGCGCAGCTGAAAGCATGGTTGTCGCGCCTATGAAGCCGAAGTTCCAGCCTATGCCGAGCAGTATGAGCGCTAAGAAAAAGTTGACGATTTCCACGCCCGAAAGTGCGACAACGCCCGCACCCATCAGGATTACGAGGCCAATTGCGATAATTTTTTCTGCGCCAAAACGGGCAATCAAGTGGCCTGTAAAGAACGAGGGGATAAACATGGCAAGCACATGCGCAGAGACAATATCGTTTGCGTTATTCTTGGTGAACCCGCAGCCGACGACGGCCAAAGGCGTCGAGGTCATCACGAGGTTCATAAGCGAATAGGCGACCATGCCGCAGATTACGGCGACGACGATACGTGGATCGCGAAGGAGTTCACGGCGCGAACGGGACTTAGGCGCGTCTGCCATGATCGGCTGGCCTTTGGTGCCTTTGGGGAGGTCGAGCGCGAGGAACAGAAGCATTCCGAAGAGGTTAAGTGCTGCAACAGCGAGGTATGTTCCCAAAAACGGTACAACAAATGCGTCTTGCACGAGTTTATTCAACTGCGGACCGATGATCGCCGAGATGAGCCCACCCGCCATCACATAAGAAATCGCCTTGGGGCGGAAAGCTTCAGAAGCTGTATCGGTCGCGGCAAAGCGGTAGAAACCCTGCGCGGACATATAGATACCCGTCAAAAGAGAGCCGAGCAGCAGTATGTAGAAAGATCCGATGTAGAGCCCGTAAGCTGAAATCAACGCGCCCACCGCACCAGAGGCGGCGCCAAGGAAAAATCCGAACCTGCGACCATTGCGCTGCATCAGCGGGCTAAGCCACGGGGCGGTGATCATTGAGCCAAAGACGATGAAAGAAATCGGTAGCGTTGCGAGGCAAGGGTTCGGCGAAAGCATGCCCCCTGCCAACCCGCCGATGACAAATATCATCGGCATCTGAGCGCCCAAGATCGCTTGGGCGGCGACAAGGACAGCTACGTTGCGCTTGGCGCGGCGATCATCAAAAATTTCAGTCATGGGCTATCGGTAAGCCCGCGTTTCTTCAGTGGCAATACCCGAAGTTATGCACGATCGATAATATGAGCAAAGGAGCCCGCGACGCGTTCTTGGCATAAGCCCATTGCGGGCAGGGCCGTGTCGGTGGCGTCGGTTGCTTCAAAAAGGGGCGTGCCATTCGCGTGTAAGGTCGTGGCATAGTGGAATTCATGGGCTTTCCACTGGCCTTTGAACGGGCCACGGGTGGCGCTGATGTTGCGGTAGCCGAGGTGCAGTTTGCGCGTGGCAAAAGAAGTTGTGAGTGGGAGTACGCCCGCCATTTTGTGAGCGGTGCCACTTGCGTCGACGAGTGCCTCGCCCAGCGTCATGTATCCACCACATTCACCATATATATCAGTATCTTCTGATGCGTTTCTCAGGCTTTGCATGAAGTCAGTGTTGTCTGCCAGCCGGCCTGCGTAAAGTTCTGGATACCCACCCGGGAGATAGATCAAATCGCAGTTCGGAGCCGCTTCATTTGCGAGTGGTGAGAAGAAGGATATTTCGGCCCCAGCACTGCGCCAGTCGCGCAATAGGTGCGGATAGGCGAAGGCGAAAGCGGCGTCTTGGGCGACGGCGATCCGTTGTGCGGGAGCAGAGGGTTTTGCGGTTTTCGATGGGGCGGATATGTCTGATCCAAGCGCGGAAAGCGCCCCAAGGTCGACATTCTGTCGCGTTATTTCGGCGGCTTTGTCGAGGAAGGCGTCAAGGTCTGGCCGCTCTTGTGCTTGCACTAATCCGAGGTGGCGGGACGGGGTGCCAAGTGCGGTCATGCGCGGCACAGCTCCGAAAACGGGCATGTTGATACGGGTCAAGGCGTCGCGCAACATGACCTCGTGACGGGGTGATCCGACGTTATTGAGGATCACTCCTGCGATTTTTACGGTTGGGTCGAAGTTCGCGAAGCCTTGCACGAGCGGGGCAACAGATTGCGCCATGCGGGCCGCATCGACGACGAGCACAACGGGAAGGTCGAGACAGTGGGCAAGATCCGCGCATGCCCCTTTTCCGACCGGCGGCGCGCCATCAAAGAGTCCCATCGCGCCCTCTACGATCAGGTGGCCTGTGGCGGCAATCGAAGTGATCCGCTCGGGTGTCATTGCCCAAGCGTCGAGGTTAAAGCAGGGCTGGCCGCATGCGGCTTCATGAAAGCGGGGATCGATGTAATCGGGGCCAGACTTTGCGCCTGAAATGGTCAAACCGCTCTGCGCGAAAGCTCTCAGTAGACCCAAGGTGATCGTGGTTTTACCGCTCCCAGAGGAGGGGGCCGCGATCAGGAATCTCATGCGCTTTCGGCGGGCCGTCCGCGCCCGAGGGGGTCGAGATTACGTGGGGCATCGCCTGCTGCTTGTCCCTGCCAATCAAGGACTTGCCGCATTAAGACGGATCTGCCAATGCAGAAGATTGCCGGTGGTTCCATACCTGATGCGGCCACATCTTCGACGACGGTGCCGAGGGTCGTTTCGAGCACTTGTTGCTCGGGCGTTGTTGCGTTGGCGACCACGGCGACAGGTTCATCTGCGCCGCGACCCGCATACACAAGCTTCTGTGCGATTTGGGCGATGTGTTTCATGCCCATGTAAATCACGAGGACTTGGGAGCCTTTTGAAATCGATTCCCAGTCGAGCGAGCTCGGCGTGTCACCTGATTGGTCGTGACCAGTCACAAAGGTCACCGATTGGTTCACATCGCGGTGGGTGACGGGGATGCCAGCGTAGGCCAAGCCGCCGATACCAGCGGAAATGCCCGGAATAATGCGTACAGGAATGCCATGCTGAACAAGCGTTTGCGCTTCTTCGCCGCCGCGCCCAAAGACAAATGGATCGCCGCCTTTAAGACGCAGCACGCGCTTACCCATCCGCGCAAGATCAACAAGCTGCAATGAGATATCACGTTGCTTGGCTGATGGTTTGCCGCCACGCTTGCCTGCGTAGATGTGTTCGGCTTGCGGCGCCCAAGTCAGGATCGTTTCTTGCACCAGCGCATCATAGACGACAACATCTGCCTGTCGCAGTGCGTTGAGCGCGTGCAAGGTCAGCAATCCCGGATCGCCAGGGCCAGCGCCACAAAGCCAGACCCAACCTTGTTCAAGTATGGGCCAACTATGGGCGGGAAGGGTGGTATCTGTATTCATGCGCCCATTATGCCCAATCTTGCTGCCGGAGGAAAGGTGACAAACGACACCTCTTTGCGGATTGGCGGCAGGTGATTTGCTTCCTATAGTCAAGGGGATGGAAGATTTGCCAAAAACCGAATTGCGCCGAGGCTGGACCACGGGCGCTTGTGCGACTGCCGCGACGAAGGCGGCGTTGCAACGGCTATGGGGTGGGGCATTTGGCGCTGATGTGCAGATCACATTGCCCAAGGGCGAGACGCCCACTTTTGCTCTCGCGCATACTGACGCGGGCGAGGGATGGGCTGAGGTCGGGATTATCAAGGACGCAGGCGACGATCCCGATGTGACGCACGGCGCGTTGATTATCGTGCGTGTATCGGCATCGGATGGCGGGGTGGTTTTCAAGGCGGGAAAGGGCGTGGGCACTGTCACCAAGGCGGGTTTGCCGATTGGTGTCGGCGAGCCTGCGATCAATCCTGTCCCGCGCTTGATGATGGATGAAGTGGTGGCCGAGGCGGCGGCGATCTACGGGCAGACGCCCGATGTAACGATCACCGTGTCAATCCGTGATGGTGAGGCGCTTGCGCTCAAAACGTGGAATCCGCGTTTGGGGATCGTTGGCGGGCTGTCGGTTTTGGGGACCACGGGCATTGTGCGCCCGTTCTCCTGTGCGGCTTGGATCGCCTCTATTCACCGTGGGATCGATGTCGCGCGTGCGGAAGGGCTGCCCCATGTTGCGGGTTGCACGGGGGCGACGAGCGAAAAGGTGGTGCAAGACCTATACGGGTTGCCAGATCATGCGATGCTGGACATGGGCGACTTTGCGGGCGGGATGTTGAAATATCTGGTCAAACACCCTGTGGAGCGCGTCACGATTGGCGGTGGGATTGGGAAGATTGTCAAATTGGCGCAAGGCGCGATTGATTTGCATTCGGGGCGATCTCAGGTGGACTTCGCGGGGCTCGCGGAGATGATGAACGATCCGCGTCTTGCGGATGCGAATACTGCGTTAGAGGCCTATCAGATTGCAGGCGCACCTTTGGCGCAGGCGGTGGCCGAGGCCGCATTGCGTCAAGTAAATGCGCGCTTTGCAGGGCCGCGCTATGATATCGTGATCATTGACCGCGCAGGAGCGATTTTGGCGAGGGCCGGGGCATGACGATCTTGGTTCTGGCGGGCACCTCGGAAGCCAAAGAGATTGCCACATCACTGGCCGCTTTAGGGGTGCGCGCTGTCGCGTCGCTTGCGGGGGTAACGCGTGCGCCACAGCCGTTGGATTTGCCGACGAGGGTTGGTGGGTTTGGTGGCGAGGCGGGTTTTTTGGCTTATCTAAAGGCCGAAAAGATAAGCGCAGTGATCGACGCAACGCACCCCTTTGCATCGCAAATTACGGATCGTACTGCGCGGCTCTGCAAGGCACTTGGTTTGCATTACGTGCAGGTTTTGCGCCCCGCGTGGGCACCAATTGTGGGCGACAATTGGACCGAGATCGCCCGCGAGGAGGATGCCGCTGCCCTGATTCCCAAAGGGGCTACAGTGTTTTTGGGTACGGGGCGGCAGACCTTGGATCGCTTTGCAGGTCTCGAAGGCTGCCGCGTGATTTGCCGCCAGATTGATCCGCCAACGTCACCGTTTCCGTTTGAAGGCGGCGAGTTTCTGATTGGGCGTCCGCCGTTCCCCGTGGAGCGTGAAAAAGCATTGTTTGCAGCCCTTCAGGTCGATTTTATAGTGGTGAAAAATGCGGGCGGTGTGGCGAGTGCGACAAAGCTGACGGCGGCGCGGGAAATGGGAATACCTGTGTTGATGATCGCCCGCCCCCAGATGCCCGATGCACCGCGCGTTGAAACGGTGGGTGAGGCCGTAAAATGGGCGCTTGCACTTTGACGGGACGGATTATCACAAACGCGGAGGATGTGGCTGAAGGGGCGGCTTGGTTGGCAGCGCATGTGCCGCAATTTTCCACTCTCCTGCCGAAGATTGAACCCCTGCCACTACGGCTGAAAGCAGACGGGTTCGGCCCGCTTGTGCATGCGATCATGGGGCAGCAGGTGAGTGTCGCCTCTGCCAATGCGATCTGGGAGAGGTTGCAGTCTGAAGGGCTGACCACGGGGCCAACGATAGCCGCTGTGAGCCAAGACGCGTTGCGCGAATTGGGCCTTAGCCGCCAAAAGGCCCGCTATGTGCATGCGCTGGCAGAGGCCGACATTGACTATACCGCTTTGCGCTCGGCACCGACTGAACACGTCCTTAAAACACTGATCGCCGTGCCAGGCATTGGCGCTTGGACGGCTGAGGTTTATGCAATGTTTTCGCTCGGGCGTGCCGATGTTTTCGCTCCGGGCGATCTGGCTTTACAAGAAGGCGCACGGCTGATCTTTGATCTGCCCGAGCGGCCCAAAGACAAAGATTTACGCGAGATGGCAAAGGCTTGGTCTCCATGGCGATCGGTTGCAGCGCGGATCATCTGGGCTTATTACGGTGCAACAAAGAAAAGGGATGGAATTCTATGACACGTGCGTTGACTGCAGGCCGCAAAGAGCCGCTTTCCGGTGAAACCCAATCTGCGGTGATTTTCCTGCATGGCTATGGTGCCAATGGCGCGGATCTACTGGGGCTTGCTGATCCTTTGGCCGAGCATATGCCGGATACGTTGTTCATCTCCCCCGATGCCCCAGAGGATTGCGCGGGTTCGCCCATGGGCAAACAGTGGTTCCCGATCCCTTGGATTGATGGATCATCCGAAGAAGAGGCGCATCACGGGTTGCTGCGGGCGACCGATGATCTCAACGCGTTTCTTGACGGCGTGATGGTCGATGAGGATTTACTACCAGAGCAGGTGATGGTCCTGGGCTTTAGCCAAGGTACGATGATGGCATTGCATGTACTGCCGCGCCGCGAAGATGCAGTGGCGGGGATCGTTGCGTTTTCTGGAAGATTGCTGGAGCCGGATGCGCTGGTCGATGAAGTCAAATCGATGCCGCCCGTGTTGCTGATTCACGGTGATCAAGATGACGTTGTGCCGCCACAATCATTGCCGCAAGCGGCCGAAGCATTGCAAGGCGCGGGATGGACGGAAGTCTACGCTCATATTATGAAAGGCACCGCCCACGGGATTGCGCCGGACGGACTTCAGGTAGCGCTCGCTTTCATGCGTGACCGCTTTGGGATGGACTGAAAACTTAGCCATTTGTTAGGATACTTGGAACATATCGAGGGGTATGAAAGAAAACGTAGCCTTACCCGACAGAATAATTGAATTTGTCGCGCCACGCGGTGTGGTTGATTATTGGTCAAAAGTCTTCCTCCTTATCATGATTATCGGCCTGATGAATTTCATCCGAGACAATATCGAGCATGGGGCTGACGCAGACACGATTTATGCAAATGTGATCGAGGCTGCACCGATCGGGCTTCCGTTTTGCCTTCTGGCGCTATCGCTGATCGGTCGATTGAAAAGAATGCAAGACGAACTGATTGCGCTTGCCGCGACAGATATGTTGACGGGGCTGAACAACCGAAGGGCCTTTTATGAGAGGGTCGCGGCAATTCCTGATGCGGCAAAGGGTGTTCTTATGATCATTGATGCCGATCATTTTAAGCGGGTGAACGACACTTACGGGCATGGGATTGGCGACCTTTGTTTGCAGCAGATCGCAAAGCATTTGATCGCCTCAGTGCGGGAAAACGATATCGTTGCGCGAATTGGTGGAGAAGAGTTCGCGGTTGTCATGATTGGTGTCGATCGCGACATGGCCGAATGCATCGGTGCGCGGTTGGTGAAAGGAGTGATGTTGGCAGTAGCACACGACAACACGATCACGGTCACCCTGTCAGTGGGCGCTGTGATGCTTGCACACCTTAAACAATTCGACACCTATATGGGGCTCGCGGACGAAGCACTATATATCGCGAAATCATCGGGTCGTGCGAGGATTGTCCTTGCCGCAGATAGAGTTCCTACGGCTGCGGTAAAGGTTGCTTGATCGCGGAACGTCATAAAACCGTTTCGGAAACCGGGGAGCATATGTAGGGGTTGCCCTTTGGTAACTGCGATATATAGTTTCTCCCAAGCGGCCGGAGCGGGGCTCCCGCTCTGAGCCATGAAGGCGACAGAGCAGGGATGGTTTTGCAGGAATGGACGGCGACTTTCAAAAAGATTTTGTGCGCGTGTCGGGGGCACTTAAAAACCGACCTGCCTTGGTGCTAAATGCGGATTATCGGCCGCTTTCTTATTTTCCACTGTCCTTGTGGCCTTGGCAGGAGGCAGTAAAAGCGGCGTGGCTCGACCGTGTGGATATTGTCGCTGAATATGACGACGTGGCCCGCAGCCCCTCGACGGTGATCAGGATACCAAGTGTTGTTGTCCTCAAAGATTATGTGAAACCTCAAAAGCGCGTGGCCTTCACGCGCTTTAATTTATTCTTGAGGGACGAATTTTGCTGCCAATATTGCGGGGCAAAGGGCGATCTTACCTTCGATCATGTAATCCCGCGTGCGTCAGGGGGCGTGACAAGCTGGGAGAACGTCGTGGCCGCTTGCAGCCCGTGCAATTTACGCAAAGGGTCCAAATCATTGCGGCAAGCGGGGCTGCACCTTGCGCGCTCACCTCGGGCACCAGACGCCGCAGCTTTGCATAATGTCGGGCGCAAATTCCCGCCAGATCATCTCCACAAAAGCTGGATCGATTTCCTCTACTGGGATGCCGAGTTGGACGCCTAGGGTGCTTATGACACCGCCTGCCTTGGGTTTACGTAGTAGATTGTCTGGTCGCCAAAGCCGCCTGCACCTGCGAGATCATAACGGGATGCGATCACGCCCAAAGGCTGTATCCCCGCGCTCATAAGCGCTTGAATTGCACTTCGGATTTGATTTTTTGACGTGTGATTCCATCGCCCGACGATGACGGTCTCGTCGGCAGATTGGCAGATTTGGATAGAGCCGATATGTGACAGCAGAGGCGGCAGGTCCACGACAATGCGATCAAAACTCTCGCGCAGGATTGGAAGCATTTCTTCGAGTTCAAAAATGGTTTTTGCTTCTTCGTCTTCAATGTCGGAGAGCTTAACTTTCAATGTCGAGATGCCGTTATGCTTGGAAGGCAAACTCGGCTGTCCGATCCGCGACGCGGCGAAATTTGACTTTTCGTTATTCTCACCAGAAAATTCGATGAAAAGTACCTTTTCGCGGGCCTCGGAAAACGCAACCGCCATAGCAATCATGGCGGTCGAACTCCCTTCATCTGGCAACGCAGCGCAACCGGCAATGACCTGTGGCCACGGTTGGCCGCTTGGTGTAGGGCGCTGATGCCTCATTGATCGGGCGTGTGCCAGAAGACTTACACGGAGTTTTCTCCCAAAGCTCAGCAGCATCGGATTAAGCTTCTTTTCGCTTATATAGACAGAATCGCGTTGCGATGGGAGGTCAACAATTTCTGGAATAACACCCAATAGTTCGAGGTGAGTGAGAGGTGGTCCTGCTTTTTCGACCAGTTTGCAGCCTTGCTAAGGTAGATCAGGGTTTCATTTCAGGCTGCTAATCTCATTGGTTCTGTTTTGCTGACATAGGCCTCATCGGGGGTCAAGA
>Ga0181561_10002390_pt1 | contig 16600 bp, 10 predicted proteins | sample 011ome_19_FD_133760 | JGI IMG/M metagenome (GOLD analysis project Ga0181561, IMG submission 133760) | Coastal salt marsh microbial communities from the Groves Creek Marsh, Skidaway Island, Georgia - 011510BT metaG (megahit assembly) | ecosystem: Environmental > Aquatic > Marine > Intertidal...
ATACGCAGAATTTTGAGGGCATCGAGGAAGATCCTCCTGACAAAGAGAGCGAGGAAGAAAAGAAAAGACAGGAAAAAGCGGCGAAAGAATCTGCGAAGAAGGCTGGAAAGAAAGGCGGATCTTCTCCTGGAGGTCAAGGAGAGAGCGGGGTTCAGCAAAAGAAGGATTCAGAGTGGATTGGATACACGTACAAAAATTTTGAAGTCGTCGGGGAGGAGGTGAAGAAGAAGACCTCTTCTCGACCGTCAATGAGCTCCGTTTTTCGCTCGCCGTAAGTGTACGATAGCACCAACAGATTATGAAAATATCGTAGGAAATGTAAAGTAAAGCTTAAAAGCAATTCGTCTGTCAGTAAAATCATATTATATTTACAAGTTTGACAATCTAGGAACCGTGGATTCTTAAATATCGGCTATACGCATAATGTGTATTTTTCTTTCGTATCAGCTACAATGCGCGCGGCGGTCGCAACTTTTCTTTTCTTTCTATATATACATTTTTCTTTCGCGGAAAAGATTCCATATCAGCATTTGTACAATTTTAAACATCACGGCGTGGTGCTATTGTTGTTTTATTAATGTTTGTTTTGTTCGCTCAAATCCGGTCTCGCTTCTTTGATGTAGACATCGACTTCAATCTCGAAAAGAACGATTTGGAAGGCAACAAGCTCATTTTTGTCGTAGATCCGAGCATATACGATTCAAAGTCCATAACTAAATCAGTAAAGCGTGGGCGATTTTCCGGTTCAGAAACCCAGCATCGCTCCATCGCGTTCATCATTATCGGGTGTGAATTGTATGGCAAAATTGGCCGTATTCCTTTTTGAACAACCGCAACCGCCGCCTGTAAAGGTGTGTGTTCTGGGTATGGAACGTGGCCTTCGCAAACGATTTCCCATAAAACGATCGCGAAGCTGTACACATCGGCACTGATTGAATACTTCGAATGAGCGATTACTTCAGGGGCCATCCACCGGTAAGTTCCAGTTTCTGGCGTCATTGCGCCATCTTTCGCAACTTCTCTTGATAAACCAAAGTCACAAATAATCGGTCGCAAAGAGCCCTGAGGGCCCGTGGAGATCATTTTCCCTTCGATATTTTCGCCTTTTGCGGTCATTGGAATTGTTGTAGATTGCAACAAAACGTTCGAAGCTTTCAAATCTCTGTGAATGAAATTCTTCGAATGTAAATAAGCCATACCCCGCGCGATCCCGCACGCGATTTCAACCTGTGCCGAAAGCTTTAAGCTCGTACCTTGATTCAAGAGATAGTTATTCAAAGGCCCGTTATCAACATATTCCGTCACGATGCATAATCTTGGCATCTTAGTCATTGCACCGACGACTCGAATGATATTTTCGTGCTTGACTTTCGACAACACGGACAACTCTTGGAAGAATTCACGCATTGCTCGCAGCTGATCCTGGTTATCATTGTGCGTTCCAGATGGAAACTTTGCTGCAACTTTCTTCCCTCGATATTCGCCTTTATACAAAACACCGAAAGATCCTGATCCAATTTCTCGAATCAATCTCAGCTTTCTCGAATCAATCGCTGGCTCCTTGTTCTCTTTTCTCGATTTCTCCATCGCTTCCATAACATCTCTTTCAAGTGATTTCGTTGAGTCCAGCGCTGAAATCTGGTTCCGGTTCAAGTTATCTTTGATTTCTCTTCTCCCGCCATCCTCATCGTCATCGCCGTTATCATTACTCGCATTATAAGTGCCACCTTCCCTATTAATAGTAGTAGCACTGTTGGTGACGTTCATTAGCTCTTCGCTGTCTGACATTTGATTTGAAACTTTGAGAGGATCTTCTCCGTCGTCCGAGTGATCGCTCTCCCAACATTGTCGATGCTCGCTTTCGGGGTCGATGTCGTATATTTCGCAGCTGTCCAACTCCATGCACACTTTATTCACGTCTGTTTTCGATGGAAACGGAGAGCCACCTAACCCCCTTCTTTCGGGAACGATCCCAGCCGTTAAAAACTTCACCACTGCTTGCGACAACCCTTCTTCGTCGTCGTTCTTCCACCCGTGGACGGTAAAAACGTCGAGGACGTAGCCATCTTTCAAGTTGTATATGTGCGCCTCGTGCACGTCCAAACCGCAATCGTTCACCGCGGTACTAATCTCGCTCAAGACTCTTGGTCTATTTTTACACGCTACGGCTAAGGAGTAAAACGGTTGTTGTTCCTCCTGGAGAGCCTGCGCCGCCGCTCCCGCCGAGAAGTGGTCTTCGCTCCCTTCCTCGGAATACACGCTCGAGCTCGTCGACGTGCCATAAAAATTCAAGTTCCCTCCGTTCATCCCTCGCCCACGGTTCATCTGTTGTTGATTTTGATGTTGGTAAAATCTCGACGTCGGCCCTCCGCTAAAATGATTTTTTGCACCGTTACTATTGTCGACCGACGGCGGCAGTGGCGAGTCTGGTGAAAATTTTCCAACTTTTTCGCTCAACAAATTCCTGCTGCGACCTTTCGGAGCAAATTTTAATCCGTCTCCTTCAAACGCGCTCTGTATCTTCCGACTTCTCGTTTTTGAGTTTGACTCTGGTTCTTTCTCTCGTTCTTCTTCTTCTTCCTCGTTTGTTTCTCTCCGTCGATCTCTGTTGCGATACGCTTCGAGCAAACTTTCTCCTTCTTTCCTATCGTCTTCTTCACCGTCGTCGGCGCATTTTTCGGTAACTTCCTCTTCTTTTTCCTCTTCTCGTACTTTTCGTTCTTCCTCTTCTTCTTCTCGCTCCCAAAACTGGTCTTTTTTGACCATTTTGCTCCGAACTGCGAAAGCGCCTTTGCTCTTACGAGAAACATCTAAAGCGTCCATGTGTAACAATATTTCCTCTCGACTACTGAAATCTCTCGCGTATCTCACCGGAACGAGCTTCATGTGTTCTTTTATCATCGCATCCTCTTCCATCGCCGCGAAAGAAGACGTCGTCGTCGTCATCGCGCCGGGGAGAGAGATGCCCAAGTTTTTTTTTTTTGTGGGCGCGACGTTTGGGCGCCTCTTCTCCGACACTTAAGTGGTGTGCCCTAGTGCCCACCTTTTTATTTAAGACTCAGTTAAATTCACTCTCTGTATCTCTTTTTTTTTGCGCGCGCGGGGGGGGACTTTCACTTCCTCTCTCTCTCTCTCTCTCTCTCTCTCTCACTAGACTCGAGCCGACGGACTCGAGCCGCGCTTAATATATGTATGTATATATGTATAGCTGCAGCGAAGAGGGCGGAAGAGTTTTGTAATGAGGGAGTAGAGGCGTTTTTTGGACCCGGAAGAGGGATATTTTTTATTTTTTGGATATCTTTTTAAATTCGCGAAAGGACGCGAGACGTCCGCGCTTGCTCTCTACTGCCTGACTGCGCTTTTTTTTTGTTTTGTGCACTTAGCTTTGCGAGTCGACGCATCGTTCAAGCGTGGAGTGACGGCGGTTTTGGAAAAACACAAAAACACACGCTACTGTTTTAAAAACGCTCTCTCCTCATAAACACACCTCTACACATATTTCAACGTGTTCAAAGACACACAGCAACAGCAACAGCAACAACAACAACAGAAAGAAAGAAAGAAGAGCATTAAAACGCCATGGCTCTCTCCGCTGCTGCTGCGCCAGCCGGGATGGTGATTGGGTCTTCTTCCTCGACGGGAGGTGGTGGTTTTAAACAACAACTTCAAAAACAAACGATGAAGACGAGAACGACGGCGACGATAAATAGAAAGAAGAAAAACAGTTTTAGCAGATATAATAATAGAACCATCTCCACCACTGCGATGGCGAGTAGTAATAGCGGCAGCAGCAATCAGATGAAGTATTCAGACAATAATGGCTTACCCAGAGATGCTAAGATTGGCATCTTGGGTGGAGGACAACTCGGACGAATGCTCGCCATCGCCGGCGCGCCAATGGGGGTTCGTTTAAACGTTATCGATCCTACGGAACCCTCTTGTCCAGCTTCGATTGCCGCGGAACAAACGATTGGATCGTTTCGAGACAAAGCTGCGGTGATGGAATTCGCGAAAGATTGCGATGTGGTTACGGTTGAGATTGAACACATCGACTGCGACGCGCTCGACGAGTTGGTCAAAAACGGCATCGACGTGCAGCCGACTCCAAAGACGTTACGAACGATTCAGGATAAATACGCGCAAAAGGTACACTTTCGAGATAATAACGTGAAGATTGGACCGTTCATGGACGTTCCGGACGAAGCGCAGTTGCAAAATGCCGTCAACGCGTTTGGGTTTCCGTTGATGTTGAAGAGTAAAAGGTTAGCTTACGACGGGAGAGGCAACGCGGTGGCGAAAACGGCCAACGATTTGAACGATGCGCTTAAATCCCTCGGTGGATTTGATACCGGTTTGTACGCGGAGAAGTGGGTGCCTTTTGAAAGAGAGTTGGCGGTGATGGTGGCGAGATCGAAATCCGGCGAAGTCGTCGCGTACCCAGTCGTAGAAACCGTGCACGAAGACAACATTTGCGATACAACCTTCGCGCCAGCGATGATTTCCAACAAGTTGGCTGAGAAAGCACAAGCTGTTGCGAAATCTGCAGTTGCCTCGTTCGAAGGGGCCGGAATTTTTGGCGTGGAGCTGTTTTTGCTCGAGGATGGCGAGACAGTCTTGTTGAACGAGTGCGCACCGAGACCGCACAACTCTGGACATTACACCATCGAAGCGTGTAACTGCTCGCAATACGAGATGCACTTACGAGCTATTTGTGGTTGGCCGTTAGGTAACCCGAAATTGAAAGTTGGTGGTAGCGTCATGAAAAACATCTTAGGCGATGGCGACGGCGAAAAAGCCATGACGAAATGCCACAGAATGATGGGTAAAGCGCTGACCGTCCCGGGCGCGAGCGTCCATTGGTACGAAAAACCAGAGGTGAAAAAAGCGAGAAAAGTAGGTCACATAACCACCGTCGGTGCATCTTTGAACGAAGCGAAAGAACGCATGTCAGAAATAACCGGGGATGATTACAGCGTCCAACCGTCGATTGGGATCATCATGGGTTCGGATTCTGATTTGCCAACCATGGCGGCTGCCGCGGACGTGCTCAAAGATTTTGGGATCAAGTGTGAAGTGACGGTCATTTCTGCGCACAGAACACCCCAAGAGATGTTTGAATACTCCAAAAAGGCGCACACCCGAGGTATTCGAGCTATCATTGCCGGTGCCGGAGGGGCGGCGCACCTTCCCGGTATGGTTGCCGCAATGACACCTTTACCAGTAATCGGTGTCCCGGTGCCTCTGAAATATCTCGACGGCATGGACTCTTTGCTTTCTATCGTACAAATGCCAAAAGGTGTACCGACTGCCACCGTAGCCATCGGCAACGCCGCGAACGCGGGTTTATTAGCGGCTAGAATTGTTGGCGCGTACGAGCCGGAAGTGTTGAAAAAGATGGAGGAGTACCAAGACAACATGACGGATGTGGTTTTGAATAAAGCGGACAAGTTGATGACAAACGGCTACGAGAAGTATTTGAAAGAGATGTAAAGAAGATAGTGACGATAATGTTGGCTTTAGCGCGTTTCCTTTGTTATTATTATTCTCATTTATTACTGGACGGTATGTCTCACCCAGTTGTATTTTTTTTTCACCTTCGTACTCCCTTTCAATGCCTCAAACATTTAAAAGAGATAAAGCACGCGACGGACGACCACGATTACCCACACATCATCGCATCATTTTTATCATCGGTTCATCTTTCCATCCCGCTTCCTCTCTTTGAATGCTCTCGCGCTCCGTTTACATTTTTAGAACGACAACAGCAGCAGCAGCAGCAGCGAGAACCAAACTCTTCAACAACGTTGATAGCCGCCGGGTTAAAATTAGCATAACCAACAACAACACGACGATGACTTCGCCAGCGACGCGTTGCTGTTGTTCGTCGAACTTTCGAACTATTTCTGCTACCACTAATAATAAAAGTAATAACAACAGCAGCGTCATTGTCGTCAGACAATGCATCAGATCCCCGCATCGACAGAAAAGCGGAGCAGTCGTCCTAGGTACTAAAAGCAGACGAAGAGGAATTGTCACCTCCACTAGATTTGCACTGAAAGCCACAGACGATGACGATGACCGAGAGATGGAGATGGACGACGACGACGACGACGAGGAAGAACGAAAAGAAGAGCGACACAGCATACTCGCCGCATCAGACACGTTAGTTTCGAACGAGATTTGGGGCGCCGATTGGCCAGAATACGTTCAATTTTTAGCCATGTTGCAATCGCAAGGTTACGCGCAACCGTCGCCAGAGTATCAGAGAGGTTCGTCTTCGTCTTCGTCCTCAAAGGCAGGCGTAGATTCGAACGTTCCCGCGTGGGCGCAAGGTGGTGTAGACTATAACGGAGAAGAGCGAGATGGACCCACATCATCGTCGTCGTCCTCTAAAGATGATGATGATGATGATGACGGGGAAGGCGATTTCAAATCGAGGTTTGAGGACGAGTTTGAAGATCTCACGATTACGGATTTAGGAGATAGGAAACGAATGATCATCGCGTTTTGTCGCGATCGTCGCGATATTTTTGATAATGCCGTCACGGAAGCACAGTTGTATCAACTCCTCGATTGGCCCATTCCAAAGCTTCTGGCTTCGAGAAAACTCGTATCCGCGATGTCAAGATTGCGGAACGCTTTCCAAGTGGATTGCTCTCATTGGCGGGGGAAATGTGCAAGCTTGAACGGCCCAACGAAAATTCAGGCCGTGAACCCGACGTTGCATTTCACAGACTTGATGCGCATAATTATGAGTTTATCCTACATAGAAGATCCAGATCAATTCAGCGATTTACCGCCGAAAAGTGTTGCTTCGAACGTGCTCAGATCTATCATGGAAAAAGCAGTCGTTCCAAAGGACCCAAACTACAGGGAACCGGAAGCACCGAAACCTCGAGCAACTTCTTTCGGGGAGTCTAAATTCACAGTTCGCGAGAAAATTAACGCAATCGAGGAGCGAAACCGAAAAGCTCACTTGTTGAGATATGAAGGTGGTGCGGGACGCACGGATGGAATCACAACATGGAACCCAGAAACGAGAGGACGCCAGGTTGGTAAACAACGCATACTCGAAAGTCAACGCGAACGAAGAGAAGATTACGACGACGAGGGCAGCAGAAGAGGTTTTGGTGGAAGAGAGCGGTTTAATAACTACGATAACAGATATTCAGAGCGAGGAGGATTTGAACGCGGCGGAAGAAGAGATTTTGGAGGAAGAGGCGGCGGTAGAGGTGGCGGCAGAGGTGGTTCAAGTGGTCCGTGTTTCAACTGCGGCGAATTCGGGCACATATCAAGAGACTGCCCTCAGCCGCGACAAAGAGATTCAGGAGGAGGTAGAGGTAGAGGTAATTTCGAAAATAGAGGAGGTAGAGGATTTGGTAGATCTGGAGGAAGATATGGCGGTCGAGAAGGCGGAGGGCGACGTGGCGAACGACGATTCTCAAATGAAGACCGAGCGCCACGAAGAGATTTTGAAGACAACGAGGATAGATGGACGTGATCGAGTGCTTTTTCAATATGCCAGGTACTCTCACATTATACAGATAACAATAAAACTAATGATACAAACTAATGATACAAAATTTGAAAACGCTCACACACCGGCATGTTATTTTTGTCGTAGTATTATACATTCCCACACTCAACATCTCCAATTTAGAGCGGACCAAATTTGCCTTCGGTGTTTTCACCTCCCGAGGTTGAAATAGGAATGGCATTCAACGCTTCGAAACTTTCCAAGTCAATCTCTTCATCGCCGAAGTGTGAAAAGGTCGCTGGAAAGACGGCAAATTTGTACGAAAAGAACCCAAAGATAGTCCATCCCAAGCAGTGGTCGGCGCCAAAATGTTGCGCGGCGAGACAACCAAAGTACGCCACGACCGACATTCGCGCCGGTGTACTTCCAATGATCATATCTGCGATCTTTTGAAGATGTGCGAACGGAGATTCCGTCGGCTCTCCTCCATCTTCGCCTTCGCTTTCACTCCTCTTCCTCTTCTCTTCCTCTTCGTCGACTCCACTGAAGAACTGATCGATAGATTTCGTAAGCATTTGCATGTACAAAACACCAATCACGCCTCCGCTCGCAAACGCTTTCGCCTGTTCGATGTCGCCTTTTGTAAACTCAAAAGTGAAACCAGCGGCGATGATACCTGCCGTGAAACAAAACAGTCTCATTTTGTACGCGTCGTAATTATGCATGGAAACTTCTCTTTCCATCTCAATCTGTTCCGGTGACTTCTTCTTCACTTCCCCTGGACGAAGTTCCAACGCTCCGGCTTTGACCACATCGCAATCGTAATACTTGGTTGGAAAATTAATCGCGTTTTCCTCTGGATGCTCATCGAAAGTATCCACGATGGAAATACAATCCAACGTCCACGATTTCACGTGTTTTCCTTCAACGCTAACCCATAATGCGGTCGGCGTCCCAACCTCTCTCGCTCGAAACGTCACGACGTCCGTTTTACCGGGAACGTTGAACCTGCCTTCGCACCCGTCCGCGGAAAACGAATCGATGCGTTCCATCAACGCCCTTCCGTCCGTGCCTATGATACAAACGTTCAACGCGGACGGTTGTTCCCAGTCAAAACTGCTGTTGCTTTCTTTCTTGTCCGGGAATCCCGAGCGAATGTGCAGCGTGTACGTTCGAAATCGCGCGTCTTCGATTTCATCCTGTTTCCATCAAACACAAATAAAATATCCAAGTCAATAACGAGACGTTTTGGAAGAAAACTGAAACGAGAGAGGCACCCCCTCTGCTCTGGTCAAAAAAAAAAGAGCAGCAGGAGGAAAAAGACAAAATTTTAAACTCTGATATTTTTATATACGTACGTACGCTTTGGGAAAAACTAAAACGTACCGTGGTGAGATCGGAGGACAACAACCTGTTCGGCATGGCGAAATCGACTTTAGAGGAGTCAATCGTACTCTTCGAAGTCGCGATCTGCTCTGCGGCTACCATCGCTCGATCGTCGTCGTCGCCGTTTGCGGCAAAATTGACAAAATAACGTTTCGACATTTTTTTTGACCTCGGCGTAATTCTTCTCTCGTCGCGGCTCTTCATCTTTCGCGACGCCTTCAACGCGCGCGAGAGAGAGAGAGAAAAAGAAGAAGAAGAAGAAGAAGAAGAAGAATGCATCGTTATTGTTGATAGGTCGCTACGGATCAAAATGCTTTTTGCGTTGTTTGTGTGTGTGTGTAGGAGAACAGAAACACGCGCTGCAGGTGAATAAAAGCGCCGGCTCTGCAAAAAGAAAAATAACGAACTTTTTGGTACGATGATGCGAGTTCAAATTTCTGCCACCGATTTTTTTCCCGTTTTTTTTTTCGTGGAGGAGAAGGCGAAACGCACACCCACACGAAGAAAAGGACCGTGAAGGAGAAGCAGCTCGTGGAAAGAAATCGTGTTCGTTTGTCGTTTGTTGTGCCCAGGTGGCATTTTTTTTCCTCGACGTCACACACCAAAAGCATAATCCTTCTCTCGTTGGTGTCTTTACGACCTCCTCGCGATGATACTACCGATGACCACCTGCCCGCGAACGCTCTCGTCCTCGTTCACTTCGTCTTCCTCGTCCGCGGCTACGCGTCCTCGCGGCGGCTGTGCTCCTCTCGCATCCCTCGCGTACAAAACGAAGCGCAGGAGAGCGGTTACGACGACGACGATTTCGACGACGACGAGAGCTTCAGTCGTTTCCGAAGCGACCGCTGTCAGTAGTATTCAACCGTTGCCGGCTGATTTTGAAGCCATAAAATACACGCCATCACCTCTGGAACCCGGAGCGTTGAACGCGCAGTTCGCCGTTCTAGGCGTCGTCTCGATTACCGTCGCGTATTGGTGGTTTGTGGTCGTCCCAGCCGCGCGAATCAACTTGGCGGTGAACAAAAATCAAGGCAAACTGAAGACATACTTAGAGGAGTTGAAACGGGACGAGTCGCGAACGTTAGAGAGATGGTTTTTCACCGAGTGGTTGATGAAGATAGACCCAGAGACGAAGTATTTGTTGCGAGATGATGGTGAAGAAGAAGAAACGATTGGATTGGGAGACACCGAAGGCGGTGGCGACAAAACGAAAAGCGAGGACATCGATATCATAATCCAAAGAGCGCGAAAAACACCGGACTTTTTCTCGTTGGATAATCCCGTATTGGTGGCGTTTATAATCACGTTTGGGTTCTCCGCGGTTATTGGACTCTTAGGCGAGGTAAGCGCTGGCGTGTTAGAGAATTAGATGTATTGTTATGCTTATAGAATGTGTGTTGATAAATTTTACAAGCTGTGTGTTGTGTGTTGAGCGGAATCTCATGCGAATAAAGATGTTTTACATGGGGTGAAAAACCGCCGCGCGCGCAACTTGCTCTCGCCATCGTATTTCTGTTTTTTTACACTCTCTCACTTTTATTTTTCCGACGACAAGAGGAAGCTCTTCCGATATTTTGACATGTACAACAATGTGGTGGTATTATCTCGTCCCTTTCTTTCGTTCGTGTCATCTCTCTTTCTCTCTCGTAAACTCTTTTTTTGTCGCTCTCGCAGACTATTTATTTTAACGAGGGCCGGCGCCTCCTTTGGAAGTGGACTTCGGGTTGGCGATATTGGCTTTAGCAGCGGCCAATCTCGCGCCCAAAACGCGGAACGCCGAACACGAGACGACGTTCAATCCGGCTTCGTGGAAGAATGCGATGGACTTCTCGTCGCCGCCGTGCTCGCCGCATACCGAAACTGGAATCTTTGAATTCACCGCTCTGGCGCCTTGGACGGACATTTTGATCAATTCCCCGACGCCATCAACATCGATGGTGTTGAACGGATCCGTCTCGATGATGCCGAATTCTTTATACTTCTCCAAGAACGAACTCGCATCGTCTCGGGAGAAACCAAAAGAAAGTTGCGATAAATCGTTGGAACCAAAGCTCATGAATGCGGCGCCTTCTTCGACCAAATTGCCGGAAACGATGCAAGCGCGCGGCGTTTCGCACATCATGCCGATCGGAATTTCGCGGTTGTCCGGTCCGAGCACGTCGGCTCGACTTACTTCGGAAGCGCGAGCATTAAACGTTTGTTGGATGGTTTGAAAAATTAACGCCCGTTGGTTTTCAAATTCCTCGACTGTGGAAACGAGAGGAACCATGATTTTACCGTTCGGGTGCACGCCAGTGGCAATGTACGCGTCAATCATTGCGTTTACGATAGCCTTGGTTTGCATGGCCGTAATTTTCGGTTCGAGAATACCGACGCGAACGCCACGTAAACCCATCATCGGGTTCTTCTCTCTTTTGGCTTCACACGTCTCTCTCAACGCATCCGCGGATTCCAAAGAGCACTTCTTCGCCAAGTCCGTGGCGAACTTCTCGTCCTTCAACTCGAGCTCGGTCGGCAAAAATTCGTGCAAAGGTGGATCCAACAAACGAATGGTAACTGGCAAGTTACCGGCTTGCTCGAACAACGCTTGGAAGTCATCCTTGAGCATTGGGCCCATCTTATTGTCCAAGATTTCAACTCTCGAGGCGTCATCCTTGGCCAAAATCATCGAACGTGCTACGGAGACACGTTCCGCGGTCGCCAAAAGCATGTGCTCTGTGCGGCACAATCCGATACCTTGGGCGCCAAAATACATGGCGAGTTTCAATTCTGCCGCGGTATCGGCGTTTGCGTACACGCTCAAGCTCTTCGCTTCTTCCACCCAACTCATGAACTTGGCCATCTTCGGGTGTTGTTCGTACACGCCCTCACCGGCGGCGTTCATTTCAACTTTCCTGTTGATGACGTACCCTTCACCACCATCCAAAGAAATCCAATCGCCGGACTTCACTGTGGCAATCAAGTTTGCAGGCGAGATACTTTCACTGCTGTAGAAATACGCCTCTTTCTTCGCCTCGTCCACTCGCATGGTTGCGACGCCCGAAACGCACGGCAATCCCCATCCGCGAGCGACGACGGCGGCGTGCGACGTCATGCCGCCATTTTGCGTCAGGAAACCATTCGAGGCGTGCATACCGGAAACATCCTCGGCAGACGTCTCGACGCGGCACAAAATGACGCCTTCTTTCGGATTCGCTTTCTTCATCGCCAAGACATCTTCGGAGGAAAACGCGACGCGACCGACGGCGCACCCGGGACTCGCGGCTAAACCGGTGGAGATTTTAGCATCGATGTACTCTTCTTCGGTCTCTTTGAACGCTGGATGGATCAATTGGTTCAAGTGATCCAACTCGACCATTTCGATGGCTTCTTCTTTCGTGATCAAGCCTTCCTCGTACATGTCCACTGCAACGTTGATAGCGGCGACGCCATTACGCTTGCCGTTTCTCGTTTGCAAGATGAACAATTTGCCAGAATCGATGGTGAATTCGATATCTTGCATATTCTTGAAGTGCATCTCGAGTTTATCGAGCGTATCTTGCAAACTTTGCGCGACGACCGGCATTTTCTCAAACAGCGTGGAAATTGGTTCTGGCGTTCGAATACCCGCGACGACGTCTTCGCCTTGCGCATTGATAAGATATTCACCAAAGATGATCTTCTCGCCGGTATCCGGTCTGCGCGTAAAGCATACGCCAGTGCCAGAAGTTTCCCCGAGGTTACCGAAGACCATAGACTGGACGTTGACGGCGGTACCACCCAAGGAGCTCAAGCCGGCAATTTCTCGGTACGCCTTGGCTCTCGGCTTATTCCAAGACTCAAATACAGCTTCGATGGCGAGTTTCAATTGCATCGTTGGGTCCGACGGGAACGGCCTGTTCGGATCAACCTTCAAATACACTTGCTCGTACGCATCGCACACTTCCATCAAATCTTCCGCGGACAAGTCCGTGTCCTTCTCGACGCCCTTTTTCTCCTTGACGCGTTCGAGTTCCATTTCGAATTGACTCCTGTCCATCTCGAAAACGACCGACCCGAACATATCCAACAAACGCCTGTACGCGTCGTACGCGAACCTCTTGTTCGCACCGCCGTTCGCCGCGGCAATTTTCTCGCAGACCGTTTTGTTCAAACCAATGTTCAAAACGGTCTCCAACATCCCTGGCATCGACACGGCGGCGCCGGATCTCACCGAGAACAAAAGCGGTTCGGCGTCGCCTTCGCCGCCGAACTTCTTCCCCAACTCTTTTTCGGTTTCAGAAATGGCGAATTCGACGTCTGCCCAAATATCTTCAACCGCGTCGGTGCCTTCAACTCGGCACGACTCGTACGTTTCGCACATGGACGCCGGGATGGTAAAACCCGGCGGCACCGGTACGCCGAGTTTCATCATCTCCGCCAACAACGCGCCTCTGTTTCGTTTTTTTTATAAATGATAGAAAACGCTATGTGTTAGTATGTGTTGTTATCGTCGTCGTTATCATCGCCGTCGAAAAGAAGAAGAAGAAGAAGAAGAAGAAGAAAAGAGGGTGGTATGTGTGTGTGATTTTTTATGGGCTCACACTCAAATTTCAGGAACACCCTTCCCCCACCAAAAAAACAATTTTTTTTTTTCCTTTTTGTGAGTGATGACGTAGAAAAACGTGTACAAACCAGAGTTCGTTAGTGAGCTCAAGTAGGCACCCTCGCGCCCACTTTTGTGGTTGTAACAGTATGTGGAAAAAAGATACGCACTTGTTGCCGAGAATGTCCTTCAATTCCGCGCCACCATCGCAGGTTTTGGAGTTGAAAATGTACACCACTTTCGGTTCTCCGTTTGGTTTCAAGATTTGCACCGCGTTGTTCGCGATCACATCTTGTTCGGTCGAAGACACTTTCGCCGCTCGAACGTGTTGAATTTTGTTCGAGCGAATTCGGTGTCGACGCGCAATCTTTCTTCCCGAAGAGGAGGAGGAAGAAGAAGACGAAAAATTTTGTTGTTGTACAAAGCTTTGCGAAGCGGACAAAGAAGACGACGCGGAAGACATCATCGTTATCGGTGTTCGCGGGCGGTAGTGTTACAACTTTAACGATGAGAGTGCGTGCGTGTGTTGCGAGAGCGCGCGCGTGTGAGTGTTTTACAATAAAATAACGACGATTCGAAAATGAAAAAAGTCTACGTAGGCACCTGGCAGCGCCTAGGTGTTCGTTTTTCGCCGACACACGTCTCGCGTTGATATTTTTTGCTTTTTTTTCCCTACGCCCCCCCCCGGCACCGGACTTTTGCAAACAGTGCCCACACAGAATTTTCAACAACAAAGAACACAAAAGGAAAAGAAAAATTTTTTTTGGAAAAGCTGTTTGCCAGCTCATCGTTTCGCGTCAGAAAAAAAATTCACATCACATCGCATATTTATTATCGCGCGCGCGCGCGGGGGGGTGAATAGAAACGGACGAGAAGAAGAGAGAAGGATGTTGTTCCGTCGCAGTTTGACAAATTTGCGTCGAGCCGCGCAGTTGCGCAATCGCATTTCGTCCGCATCTTCTGCGTCTACTTCTGCCTTCGCGACGACACCAATTTCCCCGTGCTCCTCGTTGAAACGACAGTTAACGAAACGTGCCTTTGCGCATTCCTCTTCCTCGAACTTTTCTCACGCGCAACTCGCGGAAAGCGAAGAGGAAGAGTACGTGCGAGCGCGGATGAACGACGCGAATGATTCCCCCCTCGGTGGGTGCGAGTCGTCGTTCAATGGTATTCATCAATCCTCGCCATCGACCGAGAAGAACAAGAATGAGAATAAGAATAAGAACAACAACAACAACAACAGCGCGGCTTTGACTTTTTCAGCCACGAATTTGGAAAAGGTGTTGAGATTTCGAGGCGAAGAGGGAGGAGAAGAAGAAGGAGGAAGAAAAATGACGACGAAACAAAAGAAGAAGAAGATCACCAATAACAACAACAACAACAACAACACCAACACCAACACCAACATCGCGAAGAAAAAAAGGTTCATTGGGAACGTGCCTGAATACGTGTGCTCCTCTTCTTTTACCTCCGTCGCTGCAGCTGCAACGAAAAAATGCGACGAAACGACGAGTACTGTATTATGTCGCTCGGAGTCCGATTTGCTCGGCGAACTCGATACTATTCCGCGGAACGCTTTGTACGGTATCGCCACTCAAAGAGCAGTGGAGAATTATCCAATCACCGGAGTGAAACTGAGTCACTTTCCGGAGTTCATTCGCGCTTTAGCATTCGTCAAGAAGGCAGCCGCGACGGCTAATTTTAAGGTTGGATTAATCTCGAAAGAGATTTTTGAGGCGATTTCGACCGCGTGCGATAGTTTGTTGGATTCGAACAAATATCACGGAGATTTCATCGTGGATGTCATTCAAGGCGGCGCTGGAACAAGCACAAACATGGCTGCGAATGAAATAATCGCAAATTTGGCGAATTTGAGTTTGAATAAACCGATCGGATCGTATGAAGTCGTCCATCCGAACGATCACGTCAACTTGTGCCAATCTACAAACGACGCGTATCCGACTGCCGCCAAACTCGCGGTTGGTTTACATCACGAAAAAATGGTCAGCGAACTAAAACTGTTGATTGAATCGTTCCGCAAAAAGGGCGACGAGTTCAAAGACATCGTTAAAATGGGTCGCACGCAACTTCAAGACGCTGTTCCGATGACACTCGGGCAAGAGTTCGCATCTTTTGCAAACTCTCTCGAGTCGGATCTGGCGTATTTAATGAAGAATGTCAACGCGTTGTACGAGTGTAATCTCGGGGGCACCGCAATTGGCACCTCCATAACCGCACACAAGGAGTTCTCCAAAGAATCGATCGACGCTTTGAGGCAGTTGACGAAATTGCCATTCACGAGCGCGAAAGATTTCGTCGAGGCATCGAGTTCCACCTCTTCGTTTTTGTTGTTTTCGAGCATTTTGAGACGAATCGCTTTGAAAACGAGCAAAATATGCAACGATTTACGTCTGTTAAGCTCTGGTCCGAGATGCGGTTTCAACGAGATTGATTTACCCGCCGTCGCACCTGGATCGTCCATCATGCCGGGAAAAATTAATCCCGTCATCCCCGAGGTGATGAATCAAGTGTGCTTCCAAGTTATTGGAAGTGATGCCGCAATATCGATGGCATCAGAACACGCGCAGTTGCAACTCAACGCGTTTGAGCCTGTGATCGTGTACAACTTACTAAACTCATTAGACTCTATGTCTAACGGCTTAAAGGTCTTGCGCGAGAAGTGCATCGACGGTATCACCGCGAACGAAGACGTCTGCGCGAGCCACGTGAACAATTCCATTGGTATTGTAACAGCTTTGCTCCCGAAAATAGGCTATAAAAAAGCCACCTTGGTTGCAAAAACCGCTCTTGAAACAAACAAGCCGGTTTCTCATGTCGCCACGGAAGTGCTGAACTTCCTCTCCCAAGAAGATGCGGACACGCTGTTGAACATCGAAAATATGACCGGCGTCGTCGCTGGCGATAAAGAAGCCGAGGAGAAGAGAAAATCCTATCCTAAGCGAGGCGTGGACATCGAGTCTCCGCAATCCGCCGGAGGGAAGAAGTGCAACTTGTGGAGTTACATGTATCCGCCGGAGAGGCAATTGTTTCAATCTGCTGGTGTTATGTAATTTAAAGAAGCACCGTGTGTAATAATAATAACAAGATGAGCAGTCGTTTCGTAATCGAAGGCCAACGCGCGGGGGATCCAAACGATGATTTTGATGTCGAAA
>Ga0181561_10002394_pt1 | contig 16584 bp, 8 predicted proteins | sample 011ome_19_FD_133760 | JGI IMG/M metagenome (GOLD analysis project Ga0181561, IMG submission 133760) | Coastal salt marsh microbial communities from the Groves Creek Marsh, Skidaway Island, Georgia - 011510BT metaG (megahit assembly) | ecosystem: Environmental > Aquatic > Marine > Intertidal zone...
AGGCCCAAACGCGCCGCGTCCGCGCGCTCGAGCGCCTCGGTCCACATGCGGAACGCCTCGAGCGCCGCCGCGGCGACGGTGGCGGTGGTGGCCACCGCGCCGGCGTCGGCGCCTTCCAGCGCGTCCGGCAGGAGCTCCGCGACCGTGATCCAGATCATGCACCCCGCGGCGAAGCCCATCCCCAGCGGCAGGAGCGCCGCGAAGGTCTCCACGAACACGAACGCCGGGACCGCCAGCAGGGGCTGCGGCAGCGACGTCACCACCGCCCAGCCCGCGCACTTCCAGGGAGACACGCCCCGCGCCGCCAGCACGGTCGCCACCGCCATGCCTTCCGGCACGTTATGCGCGCCGATCGCGAGCGTAACCAGCGTGCCTTGCGTCCACCCGCGTTCGCCCCCGAAGGAGACGCCCACGCCCGAGCCCTCGCCCAAGGAGTGCGCGGTCATGATCCCCACCATGAGCAGCGTTTTCCGCGCATCCGCGCCCCGAAGCAGCCCGAACTTCACATCCTCCTGGTCCCGGAGCGCCCTCTGCGTGAGCGCGATGAACACCGCGCCGAAGCAGACGCCCACGACGACGAGGATCGCACCGTGGGGCTCGCCTTCGTGCACGAGGTCGAAGGACGCCGCCAGCATCACCCCGCACGCCAGCGCGTTGGCCAGCGCGGCGAGCCGCGGGGAGAGGCGACGCACGAAGAAGAACGGGACCGCGCCCAACCCGCTCGCGGCCGCCATGAGCAGGGTCATGAAGAACACCGCGCCCACGGTGGGTGATGCGCCAGTCATGGGAGCGCCTGGAGATAAGACATCGTCCGCGACGTCCATCGCGGGGGCCTCCACCATGGTTCCGTTCGTCCTCGGTCTCCCGGTTCCGTCCCCGAATCAAACGCGTCGATCTGTCGAGAATTTCGGTGCCGTCTCCAATCGGATCGAGTCACACGGGGTCGGTCTATCCCGCGTGACCCGCCGGCTCCGATCGGTCCGCCGACGGCGTGCGACCCTCACGGAAGCGCTGTCGCCGAGCTCGCGAGCCGAGAGCCGCACCACCCCTCGGGTGCGCTCTGAGTCTGGACTATCCCCCGGGCCGCGGCCCCGAGAGTCCCGAGGCGACGTTTTCGCGGCCGAAAATCGAGGCGCTCCATTATCTGCGAAGCTCGACGTTTCGGGACGCCACGCGCGACGTCTCCATTGTCTGGGACGCGGCGATGGGGTCACCGCCGGATTATTCGCACACGGTGACCGTCCGATACAGCGAGTGCGATGCTCAGGGTGTCGTGTTTAACGCCCACTACCAGTCGCTGTGCGACGCGGTGATGGATCTCTGGGTGCGGGACCGCATGGGAAAGCCGTGGCAGATGTCGAAAGGCAGCGACTTCTCCATGGTTCGGTCGTCTCGCTTCGATTACCTGTCCCCCGCGACGTTCCTAGACGACCTGGTCATCAAGGGCCGGGTCTCGAAGTGGGGAACCAGCTCGTTCGAGCTGGCGTGGGAAGGCACGGTGGCGGACGAGGCTGGGTCCGTCCGTGACGTGTTCCGGGGCTGGATGACCCACGTCTGCGTGGAAACGAAACCCGACGGGTCGCGAAAGAGCACCGCCATCGACCCCGAGTTTCGGGCGAAAATAGTCGCCGGCGGCGGGAAACCGCGCGCGCGGTTGTGAAGGCGTTCGGTAGCTACGTATAGGTATAGTATGAATACGTAGTCTAGCTACCAGTATTAGCGTGATGAATGATAGACTCACAAATAAGGAACGGCGGCGACCACGAACGCGCGCGCTTTGTCACGCGGACAACATGCACGCCGCAAACGCGTCGTTGCCGTAATCGATGAAATCGTCGAAGGTGATGAACGCGTCGCCCTTGCGCGACGGCATGGGTCGCTGTTTCGGCCCGCCTCGCTCTTCGCACGTCTCGAACTTGGAGTCCACGGTCCCGAGCCCCGCGCTCTGGCGCACACCTCGCTTGCCTCGGTTCGTAAGCACCTCCCACGCCGAGCTCAGCTGCTCCGCGGGGACGTTCCGGTGCCCGCGGCGCATCTCGTTCAGGTCGCCGAGCAAACACTCCAGCTCGCTCTCGTCCAGCACGCCGTTGTGGTCGGCGTCGTAGCGCTGCCAGAGCGCGCGCAGGACGCTCTCCGGGACCACCTCCGTGACCTTGGCCTGCTCCAGGAGCCACGCGCCGCTCTTCGGGCGCCACGGCGCCTCCACGTACTCGGAGGAGGACATCTCCGCCAGCCGCGACGCCGCGCGGTCCCACGCGAACGCCTCGTCCACGTTCGCGTCGAGGTTACGAGACGTCGAGGTTGGTCGAGGTTCGCCGTCGCGTCTCCGCGGCGCGCGCGCGTCGGCTGGCGACACAGATCCCGCGAACAGGCGCGCGGGCGTCTCCGCCGCGACGGCCAGCAGCTTGACCTTGTGCTCGTACAGCACGTCCACGAAGGTGATGAAGCGGCGCATCAAGTCGACGCGGTCCATGGTCATGCGCGGCACGCCTTCCAGGCCCACGGTGTGGAACACGGAGGCGATGGCGGTGTAGTCGCCCGCCCCCAGCGCGCTCGCGCACGCCTCGTCAAAGGTGAGACGCGCCACGCCTCCCGCCGCGCGGTTGACCCGGATGCGGCGGCCGCTCATCGCCACGTCCACGGTCACCATCCGGTCGTTCTTGGCGAGGCGCGAAAGGCGCGAAGTGAGCCACGCGTCCGCCTCCGCGAGCGCCTCGGGGTCATCACCCGGCGCCACGAGCCACGTCCCGCGGCGCGTTTCGCGTTTCAATTCGCCCGAAGCGCATTCGCCCCGGCCGGCGCTTTCGTCAGCCGCGGCGTGCCCCGTGAGCCTGTAGTCCCTCGCGCTGCGCATCTCGTGCACCGCGCACCGCGCCTGAAGCGCCTCGATGCAAGGCACGAACTGCGCGCGGTTGAGCCCGTTTTTGTACAGCTCCGCCGGCGCGCGGTTGCTGGTGGTCACCAGCGCGACGCCGTCGGCCCAGAGCCGGTCCAGCAGACGCCGGATGATCATCGCGTCGGCGACGTCCACCACCTGGAACTCGTCCAGGCACAGCACGGAGGTGTGCCTCGAGATCTCGGAGGCGTACAGCGCGACGGTGTCTCGGGAGTTCGAGCCGCCCTCTCGCCCGAGCTTGTGCAGCGCGTGGTGCGTCGCCAGCATGAACGAGTGGAAGTGTTCGCGTTTCTTGCGCTTCCCGGTTTCCCCCGGGAGGCACGCGAACGCCAGGTCCATCACGAACGTCTTGCCGCAGCCGGGGCCGCCGTGCAGATACACGCCCCCGCTCTGAGCAGAGGCCGGGCTCGAGGAGGGCGATCCGCTCGCGGATGACGTGAACAAGTCCGTGAACCAGCTCCCTTCCTTCTTCTCCGGCTTCGCGCGCGGGTCCGGTCCCGCGGAACCGCCGCCCGCGTCCGCGGAATCGTCGGTGCCGACGAGCCTGGCGTGCAGGTCGTCCAGGACCCGGATGGCGTCTCTCTGCGCGTCGTCCGGCCGCAGCACGCCCTGCGCCGCGAGCCTCGCGTACGCCGCCGAAGGCCTCTCCCCGGGATTCACCAGCTTGGTGAAGTCCAGGGTCACCGGCCCGATGTCGTCCTGCGCATTCTCGACAGCCGCCTGCGCGGCGAAGAAACGGTGGTGTCGGGCCCCCCACCTCGGGCCGCCGAACCCGACCGCGCCGGGACGCCGCGAGGACGCCCCCGCGTACGACGCGCACAGGCGCGCGAGGCGCCTCGTCGCGCCCCGCACGGACGACATCGGCCTGATGTCGTTTCCGTGCGCGGCGGACTGACGCACGACCGGGATGCGCTCGAGGCGGGTTAACCTCGTGGTTCTCGCCTTCAGGTTGCGAGAACGTCTTCGGACAGTCGGAAAATTGCGTGGATTCAAAACGAAGCTCACGGTCTATTTCTGGTTCCCCTGTCCCGTATGGTGTGTTACGTGTAACAGCCAAGACAAGGAAAAAAACACTCATTCGTTAGACGCGCGCAGACGACGGTGCGAGCGTGAGGCGAGGCAACGATGTTCTCGCGATCGACGGGGGAGACGGATGAGCTCCTTGGGGGCTCGGCGGCCGCGCTCGGGTCGGGCGGGGCCAGGCGCGGCACCGTGACCGTGAACCGCGGCCACTTGTATTACGGCGATCCCGCGAGCGCCAATCCGCCTCCCGCGGCGTCCTCCGGGCGCAGGTACCAGGGCGGCGTGTCGTTCGAGGACACGCTGGTGGACGTCGGGGACTCCTCCGCGTCCTCCTCGGACGGGGAGTACTCGTACGTCGAGGACAGCTCGCCCGCGTTCCGCCACATCGAGAGACGCGCGCGACGGGAACAGAGCGGGCTCGGTTCGACCGCGAGGGGAGACCGCGCGCGTCGCGGCGAGGGAGGGGGCTTCGGCGTGTGGACCGCGGTGTTCACCATCGCGGTGTGCGCGGTGCTGGCGGTCGTGGGGCTGGTCGCCGGCGGGGTGGTCCCCGTGGAGTCGCTCCCCGTGCCGGCGGGCGTGCTGGAGGCGTTCCAGGTGAACGCCCCCGGGATCGCGGCGTCAGAGGACATGGACGAGAACCTGAGCCAGAAGGAGAAGAGCGTCGTGGACGTCCGCGCCTCGCACGCGTCCAAATCGCGCGAAGAGGAGGAGGAAGAGACGAAGGAGACGAAGGAGACGAAGGAGACGAAGGAGACGAAGGCGAAATCGAAGCGTCAAGAGGATGACGACGACGACGACGATTTGGTTTTGCTCGGGCGCGACGAGCACGATTTCGTCGCCGCGGCGGACGCGGATTCGAACGAGCCGACGGCGGCGTCCAAGGTGCCCAGACGCGCGGGCGCGGACGCGTCCAAGTTCCTCTCCCCGGACTACGATGACGCGCGGACCCGCACGAAACGGTGAAGAGGGCGCGAGCGAGCGCGTCGCTGAAAACTGTAATACCACCTCGCCGCTAAAATAAAGACGAAGGTCGATATTCTTCTCCTCTTCTAAGGTCTTGAGAGGTCCCACAGCGTTCCGCCGGCGATTCCGCCGAGTACCAGCGCGAGCGCGACGAAGAACGGTCCGCAATGCCTCCACAGCGCGGCGGCCACGACGCGGGTCCAGGTGGCGACCGGGTCGGCGCGTTTCGCGCCCGACGCGAAAGCGCTCTTTTTCGCCTTGGGCTCAATCCCCGCGCGCCTGGCGAACGCCTCGACGTCCCCGCTGCGCATGAACGCCGCGGAGATGCGGAGGGATGGCCAGACGAGAAGCACGAGCGCCGATACCCCTCCCAGGTACGCGTACGACCACACGCCGGCGAGATGTTCCGGGAGCTCGCATATCGCCGTGTCGACGTGTCGGGCGTTTCCTTCCGCCGCCGCCGGGCGCTCGCCGCGAAGCGTCATCAGCGCGAAACTCGGTTTCGGGTTCCCCATCAGCCAACTGAACGTCCCCAGGGTGAGCTCCGTGACCGTCGCTCGCGCCTTCGCGCCTTCCGCCTTCGGATCGTCCGAACGCCTGCCGGACGCGTCCCCGGCCGCGTCCCCGTCCCCGCTCCCCGTGTCGGGAGCGGGGATCTCGTGGCGAGCCGCGCACCGGTCGTGGTCGTGCCCCGCCAGGACCAGCGCCGGGCGCGCCGCGCGAAGCAAACGCGCCGCGCTGGCGTCCGAGAGGTAGTCCTGGTACTCCACGCCCCGCCTGGTGCGCCGCGTGCGCGGCTGAATCACGGGCCCGAAGCGCGCCTCGCCGCACGACCCGGGCGCGTACGAAGCTTTGGGCAGGGGCAGGTGCGTGACGAGCACGCGCGGCGGCGACGAGACGAGGCTCGCCGATGCGTTTCCGGCGAGCGCGTCCGCGAAGGCCCAGGCGTCTCGCGTCGCCCGCGACCTCGGGTCGCCGTCGAGCGCCATGGCGTTCACGCCGACGAGTTCGACCCCCCCCACTACCTCGAGGTAGTTCGAGACCCCGAACCGCGACTCGTGCCTGGCGCGAATCTCGGGAAACGACTCGGCGCGCGACGCGTACCCCACGTCGTGATTCCCGTGCACGGACAAGTACTTTTTTTTTTTTTCAGTAGGCGCGTCTCCGAGCGCGTCGCGCCGAGAGGGCCACCGGAAGATGCGCTCGAACCTCCGCGCGGTGGCGTCGAACGTCTCGTCGTCCGCGGTGAGCCAACCGCCGTCCAGCAGGTCGCCCAGGAACAGCACGTGCTCGGGTCGCTTGGGGAGCACCGCCAGGCGGAACGCGCGGTGCTGGTACGCGTCCGATACGCGCTCGATCGCCGCGAGCGTCCACGAGCCTTTCGGGGCGAACGAGCGGTACGACGTGAAGTCCGTGACCTGGGGGTCCGCGATGACCACGACGCGCGCGTCGGGTGAGGCGCTCGTCGAGCCTTCCAGCTCGGGCCAGGCGCACGACGCGGACGTCGCGCGGAACGCGACGTGCTCGTGCCACGCCACGATCGGCAGCCACGCGAGAACCAACAACGCGACGGCCGAACGCGCCTGACCGGAGTCGAACACGTGCCCTGCGCGACGGCCGCCCGGCACGCCACCGTCGGCGGCCGGTCGCGTCGCGCGCGCCATGCGGGTACGTGACGGCCCCTGCGGGCACACAGTCCGCGCGTGGGTTCGACTGGTTCGACCTCGATGAGACGGCTGGACGAATGGCGAATGAATCTAATCTGTCTTTTTTTTCGGTCGTCTTCTCCGCGCGTCCTCGGTTTCAATCACAAAAGAACCGCGCGCTCCCCGACCCGACGCGGGTCGGGGTCGCTGTGTTTTTCTACGTGTACGCGCACCCGCGCTTTCACGCGCCGGCGCGCGATCGTTCCCCGCGCCGCGTATTCCCCGACCGGCGTCCCGCGTTCGAATTTCGAAACGCGGTCGGGCCGGCGGCGTCGTAGACGCGGCGCGGAAAACGTTCGCGTCAGGTGACGAGCCTCGGCGCCACCGCCATGGACATGAGCTCCTGGAAGAGCAGCTTGCACGCGTACGGCAGCATCACCTGCACCACCTTCGTGCGCTCGCTCGGGTTCTTGCAGCACTCGAACGTCTGGTTCTTGAGGTTCGCCACCGCCACCAAGCCGCACGTCTGGCACACGTGGATGCGGTACGCGTCCGACTGATCCATCAGCCGCTCCTTCAGAAACGCCGACGCGCCGTGCGAGATGATGCAGTCGCGCTCCATCTCGCCGAACCGCAACCCGCCGTCGCGCGAGCGCCCCTCCATGGGTTGCCTGGTCAGGATCTGCACCGGCCCGCGGCCGCGCGAGTGGATCTTGTCGTCCACCATGTGCTTCAGCCGCTGGTAATACGTCGGCCCGAGGAAGATCTTCGCCTCGAGCGCGCGCCCGGTGTGGCCGTTGTACATCACCTCCTCGCCCTTGCGCTGGTATCCGCAGTCGTGCAACATCTCGCTGATGTCGCTGACGGTGACCGGCGTGAAAGGCGTCGCGTCGCCCTCCTTGCCCATCATCGCCGCCACCTTGCCCATGAGGCACTCCACCAGCTGCCCGATGGTCATGCGCGAGGGGATGGCGTGCGGGTTGACGATGATGTCCGGCACCACGCCCTCGCACGTGAACGGCATGTCCTCCTGCGTGTACGTCATGCCGATGGTGCCCTTCTGGCCGTGCCGCGACGAAAACTTGTCCCCGACTTGCGGCGTGCGGCAACTACGCACGCGGATCTTGACGAACCGCAACCCTTGGTCGTTCGTCGTGAGCAAAACTTGGTCGATGATGCCCGTCTCCGCGTTTTTCATGCCGGTGGAGCAGTCGCGTTTCGTGAACCGCTTCGACACAGCGGACGGGTCGTCCTCGGGAAGCGGGCTCGTCTTGCCGATGATGATGTCCTCGCCCGACACGCGCGTGCCCGGGCAGATGAGCCCGTCGTCGTCCAGCTTGTCGTAGGTGCCGTGGCGCATGCCGAGCGTCGTGTCGCGCGTGGGGCGCTCGAGCTCCTCCTTCGTCAGAGAGCCTTGCTTCTTCTCCTCATCCTTGAACGACCGGTAGAAGATGCTGCGGAACAGCCCGCGGTCGATCGAGCTCTGGTTCATGATCACCGAGTCCTCCTGGTTGTACCCGGTGTAGCACATGATGCCGACGATGACGTTGACGCCGGCGGGCAAGTCGCGGAAGTGCAGGTGCTCCATCGCGCGCGTCGTGACCAGGGGCTTCTGGGGGTAGAACAGCACGTACGCCAGCGTATCCATGCGGATCTGGAAGTTGCTGATGTACGTGCCCATGGCTTGCTTCCCCATCGCGCTCTGGTACGTGTTGCGCGGGGACTGGTTGTGATCCGGGAAGGGGATGATGGACCCGCAGATGCCGAGGATCATCGACGGGTGGATCTCGCAGTGCGTGTACAGCGTCTGCACGCCCCCGTCCATGTCAGCCATCGCGCGCGCCTGCACCAGATCTTCGATGGTCATCGAGATCATCGTCGTCTCCTCCTCTTCCGTGTCCACGTACTCGATGCACCCCGTCGCCACGAGGTCGTTCCACGTGTACCCGGTGACGTCCTTCTCCTGAAGCATCTCGATGTTCTGGCGCTTGATCACCAGCTTCTGGTCCTCCACGATGAACAAAGGCCGGATGCACCGGCCGTAGTCCGTATACAGGCGCAGCTCCTGCAGGCGGATGTCGTGCACCACGCCCACCTCGATGGTGATGTCCAGCTTCCTTCGCAAGCCGCGCAGCGTGTTCACGAGGTTCGCCGGGTCGCGGTGCACGCCCACCCAGACGCCGTTGACGAAAATCTTCGTCGACTTGGGGATGACGCTCGGCGAGATCTCCTCCAGGTTCTCCATCGTCCACTCCTCGAGGAATTCCAGCAGAGGCGCGGAGGGCGAGCCCACGGAGACGAGGGCCATGAGCGATAGGTTCTTCACCAAACCCACCGCCTGCCCCTCGGGGGTCTCCGCGGGGCACACCATCCCCCAGTGCGAGTTGTGCAGCTGCCGCGGCTTCGCGAGCTTCCCCTCGCGCCCGATGGGCGAGTTGAGCCGCCGCAGGTGCGACAGCGTGGACGAGAACGACAGCCGGTTCAGCACCTGCGAGACGCCCGCGCGTATGTCCTGCGCGCCCTGCGCGCCCCAGTTGCCCGTCGCGAGCGAGTACTTGAGCCCGGACGTGATGGTCTTCGCCTTGACCGCGAGCGTGAGCTGGATGTCCTTGCCCGAGTCCACGCAGCGCTGGCAGTACAGGCGCACGTCCTTGGTGAGTTTCCGGAACAGCTGCCGGAACAGCATCCCGATGAGCGGCCCGGCAAGGTCCATGCGCTTGTTCCCGAAGTGGTCGCGGTCATCCTCGTTGCGGCGCTTCAGCTGGCACAGCAGCAGCCTGTGCGTGATGTACCCCAGGAAATACGCTTTGCGCGTCTCGCAGTTCGTGTCCACGCCGACGTGCGGCAGCAGCTCCTTCTGCAAAATCTCCTGCGCGTACTTGATGCGCTTCTCCCGCGTCACGCCGACGGCGCTCCCTCTCTTTCCGATGAAATCGAGCGCCACGGCTTGGCTCTGGATCACCATCGCCTCTTCGATGGACGGGCGGAGTAACCCCATCATCTCGTCGTCCCCGAAATCGTACACGATGTGCTCCAGAATGTCTTTGTCCGCCACGAACCCCAGCGCGCGGAACACCACGAAGAGCGGAATCTCCGTGCGGATGTACGGCAGCGTGACTCGAATCACGCCGGGCTCGCCCTTCGTGCCGGGGGCGTGGAACAGCCGCGCGACGCACGCCGAGGCGGCCCGCGCGCCTGATTCCGGACTGGAGCGACACTCCGCCACCCACATGTACTTACTCGGCTGTCGTTTCTCGAACACGTACACGTGGTTGGTGCTCATCTTCTCCTGCGCGATGAGCACCTTCTCCGATCCGTTGATCACGAAGTACCCGCCCTCGTCGTACGCGCACTCGCCGAGCTCGGTGAGCTCTTTGTCCGTGTGGTCGTGCAGCGAGCAGTACTGCGACCGGAGCATGATGGGCACCTTCCCGATGAACACCTTGTTGATTTTTTCAACTTCCTCCGACACGGTTCCCTCCGCCGAGACCGTGGTCACGGTCTTGGTCATGTCCACGTACAGCGGCGCCGAGTACGTCAAGTTGCGCAGGCGCGCCTCCTTGGGGAACAAAGTGCTGGTCATGCCATCCGCCTCCGTCACCATGGGCTTGGACAGGTAGATCTGCCCGAACTGCACCTTGTACGTCTTCTTCTCCGCGAGCTCGGCGTCCTCGCCGGGCATGTGCTGGTGCTCCGGCTCGATCTCAAACGTCGACATCTCGTCTGCGATTTCGCGTGTCGAGGGAGAAAAGATGTGAGCGAGAGGCGTCGGAGGCGAACGAGAGGGGGGGTCGGGAGGGGGGTCCTCGGCTCGATCCGGGCACGCGTCCGCGCCCGTGCTGTCGCACGACGCGCGTTCGCGTCGCGCGCGTCTCGCGGCGCTCGCGCGCGATCCGCGCCTCCGGCGAGGGCGCGGCCCGCGAAAGCAAAACCCTATGGGCAAAAGCACAGGCTCCCGTTTCTTGGCGGGCAAATCGCGCGCATTTCTTTTTCGCCGATCGACGCACCGACGATCTCCTGCATGGTGTGCTGGATGAACTCGTTGAACGAGTCCAGCTGTTGCCGGGCCAGACCCTTCTCCTCGAAGAACGAGGAGATGACCGTCCACGCGTCCTCCTGGCCGATCTCCTGCGCGCCGTCCTCGTCCATGTCGTCGCGCAGAGGGACCATCTCTTCGTCTCCAAAGAGCTGATCCATGGTGCCAGATCACCGACGCGCCGCGCCGATAACCGCCACCGAGAAGGGCCCGAACGCGCGCCCGCGACTGTCGAACGACCGACGCGCACTCGCAACTCGCCGATCGGTGCGGGACACCGAGGGGAGACGCAGCAGCTACGCGCAGGCGTGAAGTGAATTCGCTCACCGGCGGCGAAAACACGCAACCTCTGTACGCGGGCGCTCCATCAGGACATCAGGTTAGAAACCGCGGAAATGGGCCAGACAGACGAAATCACAGCTGTCGGTTCCGGCGTTTTCCTCGCTACACGTCTCTTGCTGTGAAACGTCGCACTCATCATGGCGCCTGCGACGCGCCGCGGTACGCGCGGGGGCACCCCGGTGACCCCCCCGGCCAAGAGGCCCAGGACGAGTAAGCCCGCCCGGAACTTCGTGAAGACCGAGGATGCCTGGGTGGACGTAAAGCCCGAGCCGGGCGCGAAGAAGCAGACCGCGACCCCGGTGAAGCGTTCGCGCGCGAAAACGAATCCCGCGTCGTCCGCCGTCGTCAAGACCCCCGCGACGCCCAACAACGAGGTGGCCGTCGCGGCGGCGTCCGACGCCGGCGCCCCCGATTCGCCGTACCCGCACCTGCAGCGCCCCACCCCCGAGGAGTGCTGGGCCGCACGGGACGCGCTCGCGCAGCTGCACAGCGCGTTCTTCAGGCACAAGGAGGAGGCGCAGGCGGACGGGTCGAACCAACTCGGGCCGGGCAACCTGGGCGTCGCGGCGCCCTCCGCGGACTCGAACCGACTCGCGCTTCCTTCCGCGGAGACGCCGTACACGATTCTGCACGGCACGACAACGCGACGGTTTCCGAACGACCCGGACGATTCGAACGAAATGCCACAAACAACGTCGCGTTTGAAGCCCGTGCTGGACTCTTTGGTGGGCACGATCTTGTCCCAGAACACGACGGACGCGACGAGCGCCGTGGCGTTCGCCAACCTGAAGCGCGCGTTCCCGACGTGGGAGGCGGTGCGCGTCGCCGACCCGCGGCCGGTGGAGGCGGCGGTGAAGTGCGGCGGGCTCGCGGAGATCAAGGTGCGGCGCATCCAGGTCATCCTGAACACGCTCCACGAGGAGAGGGGCGCGGCGTGCATGGAGTACCTGCGCGAGATGGACGACGAGGCGGTGAAGAGGGAGCTCTCGAGATTCAAAGGCGTCGGCCCGAAAACCGTGTCGTGCGTGTTGATGTTCTGCCTGAAAAGGCCGGACTTCCCGGTGGACACGCACGTGTGGAAGATCGCCATGACGCTCGGCTGGATCCCCAAGTCCGCCACCAGGGACACCGCGTACGAGCACCTCAACCGGCGCGTCCCGGACGCCTGCAAGTTCGACTTGCACGTGCTGCTGGTCGAGCACGGAAAGGTGTTCAAGAACGACGCCGCGTGGCTGCGACGCGCCGTCTCCGAACAACTCGCCGGCGCCGGCGAGGTGGGCTGGATGCGCGCGCTCGAGGCGCCGGGGGGGATCAAGCACGCCGCGGACGAGCACTTCGCGCTCAAGAGCGGGAAGAGTGTCTGCGGGTGAAGTCGTCCGTCATAGTCACAGTGTGAGTCACAGTGTTCGTTAGAGCGTTCGCGTGTATAACTTTGTATGCGTAGTCCGTACTTTCGCGGCTTTCATCAACGTCTCTACGTAGTCGTACGTATTATGACGTCCATCGCGCGGTGTCTGTTCTGTCGCGCGTTTTCGATGCCGACGCGCGCGCGCGGAGGATCGAATCTCTTTGCCGCTCGTCGCCGCTCTGTGGACGTGCGCGAATCTTCCCGCGTCGCGTCACTCCGCGCGGTAGTCGCGCCCCGAGCCCCACTTCCACGCGTCCAGCCTCCGCCGGAACATGAACCTCTGCCTCTTGTCCAGCACGGCGAAGTCCCAGCCCGCGGCGGCGGACGCCTCGTCGTCGCCGGCCACGAGCTCGCCGGAGGGCGCCACGCCGGCGAGCGCGCGGGCGACGGGCTTCAAAATCCCCTCCGCCGCGCGCGACGCCACGTCGTACGCGCCCAGCGTCGCGAAGTGCTTGGCCCAGTCCAGGATCGGGCCGGGCCCGGCTTGCGCGAGGATCTGAGGCACGAAGAGGGGCGCCTTCACGGCCATCGTCAGCAAGGTTTTTCCCAGTCCCCCGAACATCACGACGTCCTGCAGGAACGGGCGCGATACCTCGTCCCCCAGGCTCTCCATCACCCCGAAGTTGGTCGCCATCAGCTGGTTGATGAACGTCTTCGGGGGGCGCGTCCCCGGCGCCACGCTCATGCACTTCTGGAACAGCCACGACGCGGAGAGCGCGGGCTGGTACGCGTTGAGCGTCGCCAGGCATTCGCGGTCGAGGACGTCGCTCAGCAACGCGTCTTCCATGGCGTCCGTCAGCCTGCCGACGTGCCTGAGCAGCGCCGCGAGCCCCCCGAAACTCAGGGGGCTCTGGATTCCCGACGCGTCGCCGATGGCGGTGACGCGGTCGAACCCCGCGGGCAACGGCGAGTCGCGGTAGGTGGGGAAGTACCCGAAGAGCACGCGCAGCAATTCCACCTCCTCGACGGAACGCAGGTTCTGGTACGGCGGCATGAGGTCCCAGTAGTCGTCCAGCACCTTCGCGAGGCTCGGGCGGCTTTCGTGCGCGTCGACGTACGTGAACATGTACGTGGTGCGATCGCACGGGCCGCTCCCCGCCGGGAACGCCTCCCAGAAGTACTGCCCCTGGTACGCGTCGTCGATGTCCGTGGTGGTGAAGATGAGATCCGCGCTCGCGTTCGCCGCGGGCTCAAACCCGCGCGCGCACGACCCCACCACTAGGCACACGCCGTCCGGCTTTTGCCCGTGCCGCTGCTGCCGGACGATGGGGGACCCGAACCCCATGCAGTCCACGACCAGCCGCGCCGTGCACGGCTGAGGCGAGCTCTTTTTTTCCATTTCCGACTTTTTTTCCATCTCCGGAGCCTCCTTTTCGGCGGAGGCTCCGGCGCTCGCCGGCGCGACGTCGAGGAGGGCGCCGTTCGGGCGCACGTCGATCCCGGCGAGCGCGGCGCGCTCCATGACGACTCCCCCTTTTCGCTCGAAGTTGGCGCGCGCGCACTCCAGCAACGCGCTGGGCTTCACGCCGCAGTTCAGGATGTCGCGCGTCACCATCGGGTCTCTCCCCGAGCCATGGAACCCGCACCGGATCGGGTTGAACTCCTTGGTCACGCACGCGTCCGCCTGCGCGGCGGTCAAGACCCCAAGCGGCACGAGCGCCTCCAGCTCCGGCCGGGAGATGTTCCACTCCTGCTCGCGGCCTTTCAGGGGGCCGCGCTCAATGACCACCACGCGCTGGCCGCGGTGCTGCAGCGCCGCCGCGAGGAGGATCCCGAGCGTCCCCCCGCACACGGCGACGTCGTAGTCGCACGAGGCCGAGGCGAGCTCCTCGTCGGATTCGGTGACGAAGACTGGCGCGGGACCAGCCTCGGCGCCGGTCTTCATGTGGCGTATCGAGCGCCACGCCGCGTCCGCGCGCTCGAGCGCGGCGAGCGTGGTCCCGCCGCCGGCGCCGCTCGCCTGCTCGCCCTCCGTGCCCTCGATGCTCGTCAACAGGCGTCGCGTGCGCTCGCTTATCTCGGAGACAGCCTTCTCGGAAGTCACGGACGCGCGAGCGACCGTGGGGCGTCTCCGAGCGACAGCGCGTCCGCGAGTGCGCCGTCGTCCCGCGGAGGAGCCGTTCGCGATGCCGCGCGACGGCGTCGCCGCGAACGGCGCGGATGCCGCGTGCATGTCTCCCGTGTCCTACGCGCGCGCTCGCTGTGACGATACACCAACATGACAAGATGAGCAAACACGTGTCTCCTCGTCCGAGCGGTTTGTGACGGAATGGCAAATGCGTGACTCGGAAAAGCGCTGGCGGCGGTCCGAGGTTAACATAGACTAGTTTCGCGACGACACCTTGGCGACCCGTCGCTAGTGACACAGTCCACGCAGCACGAACGCGACAGGGGACGCGCGAGCGCCTCGCCGCGACCCCGGAGACGCACGAGACACGACTCGCCCCCCCGCCTCCGCGCCCCTCCCCCGGTTCGTCCCCCCCGCGTCTGAGGCGCTCGACGCTCGATTCCATCGCGCCGAAAGCGACGGCACCATGGCGGAAACGTTCACGAACCCGGACGGCACGCCGTGGACGCCTCCCTCCAGAGAGGCTCTGGAGTCCTACGGCAACGCCCCAGTGAAGCGCGAGTACCTTCGGCCGCCGCCCCCCTTGCCGGTGGAGCCCCCCCGGCCCGAATCCGCCGCCGCGAAGGACGGCCCCGTCGACCCGAGCGCGCAGAAATCCCGGCGCCAGCTGGCGCGCGAGAAGAAGGCGAAGAAGCGTTCGGGCGGCGTCGGCGAGTCTCTGTGCAACGCGTTCGCCAAGGGTATCTGCACGTTCGGGGACAAGTGCCGCTTCTCGCACGACGCCGCGGCGTACCTCAAAAACAAGCAAGGCGACCTCCCGGGTGTCTGCCCGTTCGTGAACGCCAAGGGCGCGTGCCCGCACGGCGTGATGTGCCGCTTCTACTACACGCACCCCGGCGTCGCGGCGGAAAAGCGGGACGCCGCGGAGCACGCCGCGGAGAGAGAGGCGTTTCTCGCGGGCGTCCTCGAGCTCCCCCTCCCCGGGGAGGGCGGCATGTCCGCGGAGCTGAACCTGTTCTCCCCCGAGCTCAAGATGCTGCTGCGTAAGGGGAAGGTGCGCTTCGACCGCTCGGACGCGCGGCTCAAAGAGCTCGGGGTGAAGACCAAGTGGACGTACGGCGCCGACGCGCAGAGCCGGGGCGCGCCGGCGGCGGAGGCGGGCTCGGTTTCCGAACCCGGACCAGCCGAGACACGCGTCGACGAAGGCTCAGAGCCGCAGATCCCACAACAAGACCCGCGCGGAGAGGACGACGGCGGGGGCAAGCGCACGAGGCTGTCTGAACTGTCTGACGGCGAGGCTGGCGGCGTCGACGCGCGGCTTCGCGCCGCCGAAAAAAAGGAGGTGGATTTCAAAGGCAAGCTGTATTTGGCGCCTTTGACCACCGTCGGCAATTTGCCTTTCCGGCGCGTGTGCAAGGGTTTGGGCGCGGACATCACGTGCGGTGAGATGGCGCTGTGCACGAACCTGCTCCAGGGCCAGCCCGCGGAGTGGGCGCTGCTCCGGCGGCACCCGTCGGAGGACGTCTTCGGCGCGCAGATCTGCGGCGGGTACCCGGACGCGGTTTCGCGGTGCGCGCAGCTCATCGACGACGAGTTCGCGCGGCGCGGCGGGATCGACTTCGTGGACATAAACATGGGGTGCCCGATCGACCTGATCTGCAACAAAGGCGCGGGGTCCATGATGTTGCAGAAACCGGACCGGATGGAGCTCGTCGCGCGCGCGGCGGCGCCGCTGCTCTCGTGCCCGCTGACGCTCAAGACGCGCGTCGGGTACTACGACAACAAGCGCGTGGCGCACGAGATCATCCCGCGCATGGCGTCGTGGGGCGTGCGCGCGGTGACCCTGCACGGGCGCTCTCGGCAGCAGAGGTACTCGCGGCTGGCGGACTGGAAGTACATAGGCGAGTGCGTGTCGTCCGCGAACGCGCTGTGCGGGACGAAGACGAATGACGACGCGGACGACGCGTCTCGCGCGTTTGACCTCATCGGCAACGGGGACGTGTTCGGGTATCGCGATTACGACGCGCACGTCTCGGCCAACGGCGGCGCGGGCGTCGCTACGTGCATGATCGCGCGCGGCGCTCTGATCAAGCCGTGGATCTTCACGGAAATCAAAGAACGCCGGGACTGGGACATAAGCTCGGGCGAGCGTCTGGATCTGCTGCGTCAGTTCGCCGCGTACGGTTTGGAACACTGGGG
>Ga0181561_10002395_pt1 | contig 16582 bp, 19 predicted proteins | sample 011ome_19_FD_133760 | JGI IMG/M metagenome (GOLD analysis project Ga0181561, IMG submission 133760) | Coastal salt marsh microbial communities from the Groves Creek Marsh, Skidaway Island, Georgia - 011510BT metaG (megahit assembly) | ecosystem: Environmental > Aquatic > Marine > Intertidal...
CGCAGAACGACCTCATTCGACCCACGGCATCTTGACCCCCGATGAGGCCTATGTCAGCAAAACAGAACCAATGAGATTAGCAGCCTGAAATGAAACCCTGATCCACCTTAGCAAGGCTGCAAACTGGTCGAAAAAGCAGGACCACCTCTACCCATCCATTATAAGCGCCGCAATCGCAGGCAAAATACCGCAAGGTTTTGCGGGTGGTCTTGTCGAGGCTCACCACACCACCTCAAAGACGTTGTCAGGCAGATTTGGCACTGGCTCGGTTTTCTCGCCGCAAAAATGCACATTCCCGCGCCTCGCTTTGCTCTATCCCTTGTTGGACAAATTACCGATGGTTTGGCGCACTTCGGTTGGAAAGCGCCGCGAAGGTCAACATCACTCAACATGCTAATGACTGATATTCAAGGCGAGGCCACTGACCTGCCCCTCATCGTTCCGGCCTTCTGGATCGATCCGCTAGCTTCGCTCATCACAGTATTCCCAAGCATCATACTTGCGGCAGTCACCCATATCGGTTCGGAGCGCCAATGATTGATCCGCCAGATGTCGCGCGACTTTTGCATGAGCTGGGCGCTTGTGTCCTGATCGGAACCGATGCGGGACTTGCAGTCGTTATGCTCACGGCGCACCAAAGCAAAGATGCTATGAACATTGCCCATACAAGCGCAATCGTTATCACTGCCGATCCGATTTCGACCACCCAGCGGCAATTGCCTAGTCGATCACCCGGACGATCCTTGCCTATGCTATCGGTTGGTAATTGAGCGAAAGCTGGCTCGCGCTTTCCCTTGTTCTTTACATCGGTATTGGCGTATTTTCGCGGCCTGTCCTTCCTATTCAGGCGCAACTACGAAACGAGGCGCGAACAGGAACACGCTTTTGTCCGCCTCTTTTCTCTAAGGTATCACCGCTCATTTCGCATCTAGTTTACCTGCGGCGACCCAGCATTTACAGCCATCATCGCGCTTTTATGGCTGATGATCTCACGTCCAGACTTTGGGAGTTGAGTAGAAATATCGGCGCTAACCGCTTGCCCCTGCACAACCGTTCGCCTACAATTTTTGCAACATATTGAAGGAATTTGCCCATGCGTCGTGTCGTCGTCACAGGTCTCGGAATTGTATCCCCTATCGGGAATAACGCGGATGAGGTTCTGGCCTCGCTCAAAGCTGGCAAGTCGGGGATCGTTGCCAGCCCCGAGATGGCCGAGCATGGGTTTCGCTCCCAGATTGCGGGCACTGTGAAGCTTGATATTACCGAGCATGTCGAGAAGCGCGCCCTGCGCTTCATGGGGCCGGGTGCCGCTTACGCCTATATCGCGATGGGTCAGGCAATTGCTGACGCGGGTCTCGACGAGGACACTGTTTCCAACGTGCGTACAGGACTGATCGCGGGCTCCGGTGGTCCGTCCACCTCCGCGATGTTTGCTGCGCATAACGTCGTCATCGACACCGGTGCGACCAAGCGGATCGGGCCATTCGCCGTGCCAAAGTGCATGTCGTCCACAATCTCGGCCAACCTGTCGACCCAATATAAGATCAAGGGCATCAACTATTCGATCACCTCCGCTTGTTCGACTTCGCTGCACTGCATTGGGGCCGCCTCGGAGCAGATCATGATGGGCAAGCAGGACGTGATGTTTGCGGGCGGCGCGGAAGAGCTCGACTGGACGCTGTCGTGCCTGTTCGACGCGATGGGTGCTATGTCGTCCAAATATAACGACACGCCAGAAAAGGCCTCCCGCGCATTCGACGCCAACCGCGACGGCTTTGTGATTGCAGGCGGCGGAGCGATGTTGGTGCTCGAATCCCTTGAGCACGCCCAAGCACGGGGCGCGAAGATTTACGCCGAAGTCACAGGCTTTGCCGCGACCTCCGACGGCCACGATATGGTTGCCCCGTCGGGCGAAGGCGGCGAGCGGGCGATGCGATTGGCCCTGCAAACCCTGCCCGAAGGCCGCAAGGTCAGCTACATCAACGCGCATGGCACCTCGACACCCGTGGGCGATGTGGGCGAAATCGAAGCCGTGCGCCGCGTGTTCGGCCAAGGCACCACGCCGCCAGTCTCCTCGACCAAATCCATGACGGGCCACTCCCAAGGTGCGACGGGAGCCTCCGAGGCGGTCTATTGCCTGCTGATGCTGCAAGAGGACTTCATCGCGCCATCCATCAACGTCGAAACCCTCGACCCAAACCTAGACCCCGCCGAGATCGCCACAACCCGCGTCGATAACGCAGGGCTGGACACGATCATGACGAACTCGTTCGGGTTTGGCGGCACGAATGGGTCGATGTTGTTGAGCAAGTTTGCTGGGTAGTCTTGGTAAATGTGAGGAATTCAAACTTTGAATATCCAACGTGCGGATGTCATTCGCGAGAACCTCACTTTTTTCGAAACAGCGTTGCAGTCTCTCGCTGCAAGGCATTTCATCCTTGATGCTGTGCGTTGCACGAGTCCAGAGCCGCGACTATCGTTGGCCGGTCTCACCTGTCTTTTATGTGGGATCGAAGGGTGTCTTCGGTTCAGCATAAGTGAAAAGAAGGCCGGAAAATTCCAACCAGAAACGGTTGACTTGGATAAAGCGGATAATTTTAATAATGACCTGCTAAAAGAAGCAGATAAGCTTGGCTTGGACATTGAAGTTTTTGCTTTTCCTGAAGAATCTAGAAAAATGAGAGAAATTGTTACTGCGCAAAAAGTAAATGGCCAGAAGACCATAAAAGCAGGAATAGTCGAGTTTCGAAACGAATTCTCTCATGGACGCGCATGTAGAGCCGCAGAAAAAATTGGCGATTTCGAGTTCAGTGACTCGCTGATGTTGGGACCACAATTTAAAGAGATGTTAGAAATCTCTTATTTATTCTCTCGGGAATTGGCGAGGTTTCGTGGGGTTGAACTTTCTCTTGAAACCCCGAGAAACCCTTTCGATTTTTGAAGACCTTGGCCTCCAAATGACTTCAGGTCTTCAGCAAATGACAAACCCAAAATAATCAACGGACCTCATCTGTATCCAACTTTACAATATGCGGCCAAGCTACCGACGACCTCCGCAAAAACTTGACGCCGCGTCCCAAACCGTTCACCTAGATAAAAACGAGTGAGGGACACCACATGACCATTTCTATGCAAGGCAAACGCGGCTTGATCATGGGGGTTGCCAATGAGCGCTCCATTGCTTGGGGGATCGCAAAGGCGATGTCCGAGGCTGGTGCGGAATTGGCGTTTACCTATCAGGGCGAGGCCTTTGGCAAGCGGTTAGAACCCCTTGCGGCGAGCGTTGGCTCCGACTTTATGGTCGATGTGGATGTGACCGATAAGGCGTCGATGGATGCCGCTTTTGCCGCCCTTGGCGAGCGTTGGGAAACCATCGATTTTGTCGTGCATGCCATCGCCTATTCCGACAAGAACGAGCTGACGGGGCGGATTTCGGATACGAGCGTCGAGAACTTCAAGAACTCGATGGTGATCTCTTGTTATTCACTGATTGACGTCTCTAAACGCGCCATGGCCTTGATGCCAAACGGCGGCACGATCCTGACGCTGACCTATCAGGGTGCGAACAAAGTGACCCCGTTCTATAATGTCATGGGTGTGGCCAAGGCCGCGCTGGAGAGTGCCGTGCGCTATCTGGCCAATGACCTCGGCCCCGACAAAATCCGTGTAAACGCGATTTCACCCGGTCCGATGAAGACGCTTGCAGGGGCGGCCATTGGTGGCGCGCGCAAGACGTACAAGCATACGGGCGAGAACGCGCCCTTGCGCTCTAACGCGACTTTGGAAGCGGTTGGCGGTACTGCCGTTTATCTAGCCTCCGATGCGGGTGCTTGCACGACAGGCGAGATTATCCGCGTGGATGGCGGCTATCATGTGCTCGGGATGCCGCAGTCCGAAAACCTCTAACTCTCACCCCCTTATAAGGACCCGTGACGATGACGCAGATGATTTTTGTGAACCTACCCGTCACGGACCTGCCGCGTAGCAAAGCGTTTTACGAGGCCTTGGGCTTTTCAATCAATGAGAAGTTCAGCAACGATGAAGCGGCCTGTGTTGTGCTGTCCGACACCATCTATCTGATGATCTTGACGCATAAGTTCTTTGAAGGCTTCGCGCCCCATCCCATCGCCGATAGCACAAAATCAACAGGCGCGATTTTCGCGATTTCTTGTGAAGACCGCGCGGCGGTGGATATGATGATGGATGCTGTCGTGGCCAATGGTGGCCACGACAATGATAAGGTTCAGGACATGGACGGGTTTATGTATTCGCGCAGCTTTCGCGACCCCGACGGCCATGTCTTCGAGCCGATGTGGATGAACCCAGAGGCCATGGCTTAAGCCGCGTCGATACCGACCACTTCAAAGTCGAACGTCAGGTCTTGGCCTGCAAGCGGGTGGTTGGCGTCGAGTGTCACGTCGGTCTCGGTGATTTCCACGATTTTGACAGGGATAATCTGACCTTCTGGTGATTGCATTTGCAACTGGATGCCAACTTCCATTGGGATGTCGTCTGGGAATTCGGTCCGCGGCACAGGCTGACGTGCGGCGGGGTTGATCGGGCCGTAAGCCTCAAGGCAAGGAATTTCCGCAACCTTCTTTTCGCCCGCGATCATGCCATGGATCGCCTGATCGAGACCCGCGATGATCATGCCAGAGCCGAGTGTGAACTCAAGTGGATCGCGCCCTTCAGAGCTATCAAAGACTTCACCTGACTTGAGAGTGCCTTTGTAGTGGATGCGGATTGTGTCGCCTGCTTTTGCTTGGGTCATGTCGTCGTCTTTCATTTGGTCAATTCCGATAAAGGCGGCACGCTATGCGGACTGACCTCAAGATGCAAACCGCTTTGCCCCTTTTCGCCGCCTGCGATGCATGTAAGTCTGCGAACACTGTAAAGGGAGACCGTTTTGACCGAATACGTCTATGTTTTTGATGCTTATGGCACGTTGTTTGATGTGAACTCAGCGGCGCGGAAAGCCAGCGCAGAACCTGACTTCCCCGAACTCGCCGCCCATTGGCCCGCAGTTGCCGGAAACTGGCGGCGCAAACAGTTGGAATACACGTGGTTGCGGGCGGTGGCTGGGCGACACTGCAATTTTGAGAAAGTCACAAAAGACGGGTTGGATTGGGCGCTTGAAGCAGCAAAACTGACCTCCCCCGCATTGCGCGAGCGGCTTTTGGCACTGTATTGGGAGTTGGACGCTTACCCCGAAGTCCCTGCCATGTTGGCGCGACTGAAGGTTGCAGGCGCACGCACCGCTATCCTCTCCAATGGCACGCCCGAAATGCTTGCCGCCGCTGTCGCTTCCGCTGGGATCACCGAACACCTCGACGCGGTTTTATCCGTCGAGAGCGTCGGCGTTTTCAAACCCCATGACACAGTTTATGACATGGTTGGCCAAGAGTTCGCCTGTGAGAAATCAGATGTACTTTTCGTCTCATCAAATGGTTGGGATGCAGCTGGCGCGTCTGGCTATGGCTTCACAACTGCTTGGGTGAACCGTGCTGGCGATCCCGTCGATAAGCTCTACGCTACCCCGCACCATATCCTTCCTGACCTCACAACAATTCCGGATTTGACCTGATGCCCTTTTTTCATGCCGCCGACGGGACCAAGCTTTATTACGAGCAGAGCGGTGAGGGTCTACCTGTGCTGGCGCTCGCGGGGCTGACCCGTAACACCCGAGATTTTGACCATGTCGCCCCCCACCTGCCCGTGCGCCTTATCCGTATGGATTACCGCGGGCGTGGGCAATCGGACTGGGCGGATTACAAAACCTATAATATCCCCCAAGAAGGCGCGGATGCGTTGGCCTTACTTGATCACTTGGGGATCAAACAGGCAGCCATCCTCGGAACCTCGCGTGGCGGCTTGATTGCGATGCTGCTGGCGGCGACAGCGAAGGATCGGCTCTTAGGTGTTGCCCTCAATGACATCGGCCCCGAGATTGATCCCAAGGGGATGAAGGTCATCGCCAACTATATCGGCAAGAACCCCGTCGAAGATAACCACGAGGATGCGGCCCAAGCGCGCGCCCGAAACTGGGTGCAGTTCAAAGGCGTCCCGCATGCCCGTTGGCTGGCCGAAGTGCGCGCCCATTATGCCCAAACGGTTGACGGTTTGGTGGTCAACTATGATCCAAAGCTGCGCGATGCGGTGCTTGAGGCGCTGGACTTGCCCGCCGTTGACCTTTGGCCGCTTTACGATGCACTTGGCGGTTTGCCCCTTGCTCTCATTCGCGGGGCGAATTCCGATCTGCTGACCGAGGCTTGTGCGGACGAGATGTTGCGCCGCCGCCCTGATATGATCCGCGCAGATATTAAAAACCGGGGCCATGTGCCGTTCTTGGATGAAAAAGACGCCCGCGACGCACTTATCGAATGGTTGGAGGACCTTCATGAATATTGAGATGATCCGTGCCGCAGCGTTGCGACTTCAAGGACATGCAAGGGTCACGCCCCTGCTCTCCTCGCCCTTCCTGGATAAAATCGCGGGGCGTCGTGTGCTGGTAAAAGCAGAATGCCTGCAACACACGGGGTCTTTCAAGTTTCGAGGCGGCTGGTCGGCTGTCTCGATGTTGACTGACGAACAATTAATGAACGGCGTGATCGCCTATTCCAGCGGCAACCACGCGCAGGGCGTCGCTTTGGCTGCCAAGGAACACGGCGCACCCGCAGTGATCGTCATGCCATCCGATGCGCCGAAGATTAAAATAAATAACACGCGGGCCTTGGGTGCCGAAGTGGTGCTTTATGACCGCGCCAGCGAGGATAGAGACGAGATTGGGCAGCGGATCGCCGCACAACGTAGTTTGACATTGATCCGCCCTTACGACGAGCCAGAAGTCATCGCCGGCCAAGGCACGGTGGGCCTAGAAATTGCCAAGCAAGCAGCCGAGTTGGGCGTGACCGAGGCCGAAGTTGTCGTTTGCTGCGGCGGCGGTGGGCTGACCTCTGGTATTGCCATTGCGCTTGCCGCTGATGCGCCCAAAATGCGCGTGCACCCTGCAGAGCCTGAGGGCTTCGACGATGTGATCCGCTCGCTTTCTGCTGGCCGTATCCTCGCCAATGCCACGCTGAGCGGCTCGATTTGCGACGCGATCATCACCGCACAACCGGGCAACCTGACCTTCCCAATCATGCAGGCGCATTGCGGCGCAGGGGTCGTTGTCACTGATGAGGATTGCTTGCGCGCGATGGCCCTCGCTTATGAACGGCTCAAGATCGTGGTGGAACCCGGTGGTGCCGCCGCCCTCGCTGCGGCCCTTTTCCATCCCGACCAATTCGGAGGTCACACCGTGATCGCCGTAACCACAGGCGGCAACGTTGATCCCGCCACCTTTATCCGCGCCTTGGAAACTCTTTGAACCAGTTTAAGATTGCTAGTTGAAACTGAAAAACCTGATTGAAGCCGATCAGGCGTCCGAGCGTCGCCACTCTCTCGGGGTTTAGCTTTGTCGGCGCGCCCGAAGTTTTGCAAGATCTGTCCAAACCGCTCCAAATCCCGTTTAGCGCTCTGGATGGATCGGAGGGCGGCGGCGGCACGGTCAGGCGGCTCTGGCGCCCAGTACCCAAGGCCCTATCCTGTGGGCAGCACCGTCATCACAGTGTTTAACTGCCGCCTGAATCAAAACCGGGCGAATTGGATCGTCCCAAAGGGACACCCATCTCGTCTGCCGCTGTTTTACCTGTTGGGTGCGCAATTTGCAGATTGCGGGTAGGCCTGCGGCCAATGGCCGACGCGTGCGTGTTGCGCCGCGAAATTCTGACCGAACCCCAAGCAGGCAACCCTGTCATGGTACTTGACGATTTCAACGACAATGAGATCGCCGTCAGATTCGGAATAATTACCGTCGAGACGCCATTCAGGAGTTGCGCTTGAATGCGCGGACACGGCTCCACCAACAAGTGTGACCGCTTCGATGATACGGAAAACGAAATCATCCAAGAAAAGATCGGTCGCGTGCGTCTGCATTCTGCGGCGTAACTCCTCGTGCGTAAATCCCTGCGGGATATGGTGTTCACAGCGGCCTTTGGCGGGGTTTACGAATCCATCGACCAGCCCCTCATGTCGCGGCATTTCCACCCCGATCAAGCGGTTAGGATCGAGGAAATGGGCTATTTCTGGTTCTCAACGATCACATCAAAGGCGGCTCACATCCCGAGTTTTCCCATAATAAATTGGCCTCTGACCACCGGTAAATCATTGCGCATATGCAAATCTATGATGAATCAGCTCAGGGGTAATACTTAGAGTTGACTCATTGATATGAAATGCATTTTATGTGCGGCGGGAGGGCTATTCAGCGTCCCGCGCAAGCGGAGGACCGAATAGCAAGGGAAAGCCGCGCAGGGGAAACCTACAGCGCGGCTTGAACTTTTCTAGGACTGAGGAATTCACGATGCGCGAACTGAAAATCGACCAAAATGGCGTGAAAATTCATGCACGTGTTGACGGCGTTGACCACCGCCTCGCACCCACTTTGGTTTTCGCAAATTCACTCGGGACGACGCTGAACCTTTGGCAAAAGATCATGCCGCTTCTGCCTGAAGGTCTACGGCTGATCCGCTATGATCTACGCGGGCACGGACAATCTGACGTGCCGACCGCGCCCTACACAATGGGCCAAATGGTCAGCGATGCCGAGGCCGTTTGCGATGCGTTCGACGTAAAAGACGCGATGTTTGTCGGCCTCTCGGTGGGCGGCATGATTGCGCAAGGGCTGGCAGTCAAGCGCCCCGATTTGATCCGTGCCTTGGTCTTATCCAACACTGCGGCCAAAATCGGCAATCCAAAGCTTTGGCAAGATCGCATCGACGCGGTGTTGGCCCAAGGAATGCCCGCTCTCAGTGACGGCATTATGCAGCGCTGGTTTGGTCGCAACTTTTACGGCACGCCCGACATGACACCTTGGAAGGCAATGGTCGCGGCTTGTGACACCACGGGTTACATAGGCGTTTGCGGCGCAATCGCAGGCACCGATTTCTATACCCCCACCTCTGGCCTGCGCATTCCAACGCTGGGCATCGCGGGCGGCCAAGATGCGGCGACGCCTGCCGACCTTGTGCGCGAAACCGTTGATCTGATACCTGGTTCGCAATTCAAGGTCATGCCGCAATGCGGCCATCTTCCCTGCGCCGAAGACCCGATTGGCTATGCCGAAATCCTCTCCGAATTCATTAGGAACACTGGCCATGTCTGATTTTCTGCTAATCCACGGATCGTGCCATGGCGCATGGTGTTGGGATGTTCTGATCCCTGAGTTGGAGGCTTTGGGCCACACCGCTCGCGCAATTGACTTACCCAGCCACGGCACCGACACGACGCCAATCAGGGATGTCACCCTCGACCTCTATGCGCGTGCGATTATCGACGCGATTGACACACCCGTCACGCTCCTCGGCCACTCTATGGCAGGCTACCCAATTACGGCTGCGGCGGAGCTTGCGCCCGAGAAAATCAACAAACTGATCTACCTCTGCGCCTATGTTCCAAAGGCGGGAATGACCCTGGGTGATCGCCGCAAAAGTGCGCCGACCCAGCCGCTCATCGAAGCTATCCGCATTTGCGATGATCGTATCAGCTTTGAGATCGATACTACATTGGCCGCCGAAAAATTCTATCATGATGTGGAGCCAGCCCGCGCCGCCTGGGCGGTAGGAAACCTTGGCCCCCAACCCATCGCACCACAAGAAACCGTGCTTGAGACTATCCAAGACGTGCCGCGCCATTACATACGTTGCACCGACGACCGCACGATTCCGCCAGCTTTCCAAACCACAATGACCGAGGCGTGGCCCGCCGAGACAGTATCCGAGATGTCGACCTCGCATTCGCCATTTCTGTCGGACCCGAAAGGCCTCGCCAAGCTGCTCAGCAGGGTTGCAAATTAACCCGCAAGGTATGAGTCCAACCGACACCGAAATCGGAGCACGAGATGCAGAGCCGGCTACCCATGATCTTCATATTGCTAACTGTCGTTCTCGACAGCATGGGGATTGGCCTCATTATGCCCGTCATGCCTGACCTGATCCAATCCATCGAAGCGGGCGATCTTGGGCAAGCGGCCGTATGGGGCGGCATTCTAGCGACGACGTTTGCGGTGATGCAATTCGTCTTTGGTCCGACGATTGGGTCGATCTCGGATCGGTTCGGGCGAAGGCCCGTGCTGCTTGTCGCACTTGTTGTGATGTCGTTCGACTACGTCCTTATGGCCCTTGCAGGCACGATTTGGCTCTTGGTCATTGGGCGCATTCTTGGCGGAATCACGGCGGCGACTCAGTCCACTGCCTCCGCGTATATGGCCGATATTTCCAAACCCGAAGACAAGGCTGCCAACTTCGGTCTCATCGGCGCCGCCTTTGGCGTGGGCTTTGTCATTGGCCCCTTACTGGGTGGCCTCCTCGCAGAATACGGCACACGCGCACCTTTTTGGGCGGCAGCCGTACTGGCAGGCGCCAACGCAATATTCGGCTATTTCGCATTGCCAGAAACGGTGACAGACCGCATCCGCCGCCCATTCGATTGGCGTCGCGCGAATCCGTTGGGCGCGTTCAAATCCATAACCCAATTGCCCGACCTCGGACGTTTTATGATCATCAGCTTCGTGATCAGCCTCGCGTTCTTCGTCTATCCCAGCATCTGGGCCTATTTCGGCAAACTGCAATTTGGTTGGGGTCCGGGGATGATCGGGCTCTCACTTGGGGCCTTTGGCATCGGAATCGCCGTGGTACAAGGCCTGCTCATGCGCCCCATACTCAAACGGATCGGCGAGAGAAACGCCGTCGTCCTCGGGTTAAGCGTGGATGTCATAGCCTTCATTTCACTCGGATTTGTCACCAATGGCTGGGTCGCCCTTGCCCTGACGCCGTTCACCGCGCTAGGTTCAATAGCTGGCCCCGCGCTGCAAGGGATCATGTCGCGCACCGCCGCTGACAACCAGCAGGGCGAATTACAAGGCGCGCTGACTTCTATCAACGCGGTAGCCACGATCTTGGCGCCGCTTTTGATGACGCAAATGTTCTTCTACTTTACCCATGAGGCAGCGCCCGCTCACCTTCCGGGTGCGCCGTTCCTTTTTTCCGCCGTGTTGACGTTTGGGGCCGTTCTAATCTTCATACCCGTACGTAAGTCGATCCCGCGCACAGAAACGACGAACGAGGTCGGATAAGACCTTGCATCTAAGCCATGTAGTGGCACTGTGATGGCAATATAGCCACGCAGGACCACCACTATGAAACTCGCTGACCTCGACATCATCGTCACCGCACCTCCCGCGCCAGGCTGGGGCGGACGTTACTGGATCTTTGTAAAGGTCACGTCGGATACGGGCGTTGTAGGTTGGGGCGAATGCTATGCCTCAAGCGTTGGGACCGAGGCGATGAAATCCGTCATCACCGATGTCTTCGCGCGGCATATGGCGGGCGAAAACCCCGAGAACATTGAACTGATGTTCCGTCGCGTCTATTCGGCAGGCTTCACACAACGACCAGACCTTACCGTCATGGGCGCTTGGTCAGGCTTGGAAATGGCGTGCTGGGATATGGTCGGCAAAGACCGCGACCGTCCCGTACACGCAATGATCGGCGGACGCATGAACGACCGCATTCGGGCCTACACCTACCTTTATCCGCAGGACCATCATCCGCTTCCCGCCTTCTGGGCCAACGCGGATATGGCAGCCGAAAGTGCAGCGGCATTGGTCAAGCAAGGCTACACAGCCGTCAAATTCGACCCTGCTGGCCCTTACACAATCCGTGGCGGACATATGCCCTCGATGCACGACATCGACACGTCCGTCACCTTTTGCAGGTCGATCCGCGAAGCGGTGGGCAATCAGGCGGACCTCTTGTTTGGCACGCATGGACAATTTAGCACCGCTGGCGCGATCCGCTTGGGACAAGCCTTGGAGCCTTTCTCGCCTCTCTGGTATGAAGAGCCAACACCACCTGACGCCGATATGTCTGCCGTCACCAGCGCCGTTCGCATTCCGGTCGCCACAGGCGAGCGGCTTACTACCAAATCCGAATTCGTTGCGGCCCTAAAGGCTGGCGTGCAAATCCTGCAACCCGCCCTCGGTCGCGCTGGCGGCATCTGGGAGGCCAAGAAGATAGCCATCATCGCGGAAACCTATAACGCGCAAATGGCACCGCACCTTTACGCAGGGCCCATCGAATGGGCGGCAAACATTCAACTTGCGGCCTCCATCCCCAATCTTCTCATGGCCGAAACGATCGAGACTGATTTCCATTTTGCACTGATCAAAAACAACCTTTCAGTCGAAGGTGGCTATATCCCTGTTCCAACAGGCGCAGGTCTCGGCATCGAAGTCGATGAAGACCTCGCCCGCGCGCACCCCTTCGACGGCGACGGGCTTCACCTACAAATGCAGAACGAGCCCATCGGCTATCACGAGGTCAACAACTTCGCGGGCGGCGCACCTGTGAAAGCCTGACTTCCCTCTCGGCATTGCCTGCGATAGAGTGAACCACGTTCAATAGGAGGCTCGCATGGCTGGCAAGGTTACAGAACGGCGCAATGCGCTGCGGGAAGGTTTGATCAATATCGCCGAGGCGAACATCGCCCGCGATGGGCTATCTGGCCTTAAGGCCCGCGACTTGGCGACCCAAGCAGGCTGTGCACTTGGCGCGATCTACAACGTGTTTGGCGATTTGAACGATCTGGTGCTGGCGGTGAATGCGCGGACTTTTCATGCGTTGGGCGCGGAAGTTGCGGCATCTTTGGCCACTGCCCCACAAGACCCTGTTGAACAACTCGTCGTCATGGCCCAAGCCTATCACGCCTTTGCGGCGGGACATCATAACCTGTGGCGGGCTCTTTTTGACCTTGATCGGCCCAAGGGCGAGGCTGCCCCCGAATGGTATGTGCATGAGCTAAGCCAGCTTTTCACCTATATCCACGACCCGCTTATGGCGATTTTCCCTGCGATGGACCAGAATCAGCGGCTGCTTTTGACCAAAGGGTTGTTCTCATCGGTGCATGGAATCGTCCTTTTGGGGCTGGATGAGGCCAACGCAGGTGTGCAGACCGACAATATCGACACCATGATTGCCCTTATTTTAAGACAATTAGCGCGCCCTTCGTAAAACGTGAACGTTGTTCAATTTTTTACTTGCGGAGCGCCGGATGCCTCCCTATAACAAATTTATGAACAACGTTCACAAATGGAGAGACAGATGTTCAAGACACTTAGTACGCTCATCCTCGGCGCGAATGCCCGTGCAGAAGACAGGGTCCGCGATGCCTTTGCGATCGAATTGATCGACCAGAAAATCCGCGAAGCAGAGGGCAATCTCAAGGCTGCTAAGGCCACCCTCGCCAGCTTGATCCAACGCCAACGTTCAGAAGAGCAACAGCGCAGCGGCTTGCAGAACAGGGCCAATGACCTGAGCAAACGCGCCAAAGCTGCACTTGACGCAGGCAATGAAGACATGGCGCTTGAGGCTGCAAATGCCAGCGCGCAGATGGAAAACGAACTGACGATCCGCACCGAAACCCTGCGCCGTCTGGAGCAAAAGGTTCTACGCCTCCGCTCTAGCATCGAGGCAGGTCACCGCCGGATCATCGACCTCAAACAAGGTGCGATTCAAGCCCGTGCCGTGCGTCGCGAGCAAGATATCCAAATGCGGATGGGACCAATGCATAGCAATTCCAGCAGCGTCGAAGAAGCCGAAGAACTGATTGGCCGCGTGCTTGGTCGTGATGATCCTTTTGAGCACAGCGAAATCCTGTCGGACATCAATAAGGACCTGAGCCATGGCTCGATTACAGACCGTATGGCCGACGCGGGCTTCGGTGATGCCAACCGTGCCACCGCCCAATCCGTCCTCGACCGTATCAAAGCCACAAAATAACTATTCAATCGGAGTAACGACTATGAACAACGCAAAATCAGATAACGCACTTATCATGTTCTTTAACGGCGCAGCAGTACTTGTGGCCTACGGGATGCTTGCGCTCTCGCTCTATATGTCACCCGATGTGCCGCTTTCGACCAAAGGGTATTGGGGGATTGGTATTCTCTTGTTGACCCTCGCGCTGGTGAACTTTGTCAAATACCGCTTTGATGACCGCCTGTCCGCAGACCGCATCCAGCGCTTGGAAGACGCCCGCAACGAAAAGCTTTTGTCCGAATACGTGAGTGACAAAGACTAACCACAGAATAGACCAAGGGTGGGATGGGTTAAGACCCGTCCTACTCGCTTCCATATCCCCACACCTTTGCTAAGGTTCGCTCCATGAACATCTTGCGCCCCCTCGCCGCCCGCATCGTCGGGCAATCAATCCGCCTCTTTGCGCGGGCAGTCACGGCCGTGCGGGCCGACTGGCAGGGGATCGAACCTATTCCGCGGCAGCGAGTCTATTATTCCAATCACACTTCCAACGGTGACATGCCGATGATCTGGTCGGTGCTGCCCCCTGCCCTGCGCCGCGAAGTGCGCCCTGTGGCCGCCGCCGACTACTGGCTAAAAAACAAGCTGCGCGCTTTTGTCGGGCCCGAAGTTTTCAATTGCGTCCTGATCGACCGCCGCCCCGAGGTGGACGACAAACCGATGGACAAAATCCTCGCAGCTTTGGACGAAGGGTCATCCCTGATCATTTTCCCCGAAGGTAACCGCAACATGACCGACGCGGATTTGCTCCCCTTTAAGGCGGGGCTTTATAACATGGGACTCGCACGCCCTGACATAGATCTCGTGCCCACTTGGGTTGCGAACCTCAACACCATCATGCCCAAAGGCGAAATCATCCCGCTGCCTCTCATATGCACAGTCACATTCGGAGCGCCCGTGCATGTGCAAGACGGCGAGAGCAAAGACGATTTCCTTACCCGAGCAGCCAAGGCCCTCTCAGACCTCAAACCTGAGGTGGCCTCATGAACGACACAACAATCGATATCATCTGGCTAAGCCTTGGTGCTTTTGCCATTCTCATAGGCCTCACATTCTTCGGAGAGGTCCTGCGCGCCCGCCAAGACCCAAACAAACAAAACCCCGTGCTCGAAACGTTCATGACCCGCGTCCAAAGCTGGTGGGGCATGGTTATTCTCGTAGGCCTCGCGATGCTGACAGGCAAAATCGGGGTCACAGTGCTCTTTGCCTTCGCCTCCTTCGCGGCCCTTCGCGAATTCCTCACACTCACGACCAAAGCCCAAGCCGACCACATGTCGCTCGCGCTCGCGTTTTTTGTGATCATGCCACTGCAATACATCTTTGTTGCGATGGAATGGGCGGGGATTTATGCGATCTTCATCCCCGTCTATGCGTTCCTCCTGCTGCCCATCGTGTCGGCGCTGCGCGGCAACGCCAACAAATTCCTAATCCGCGTCGCAGAGACCCAATGGGGCCTGATGATCGCCGTATATTGCGTCAGCCACGTCCCTGCTCTGATGAACCTCGACATCGTAGGCTATGGCGACCGCGCGATCTTGCTTGTCACATTCCTCGTTATGGTCGTTCAACTTGGGGACCTATTGGAATACTTCTTTGGCCGCCGCTTCGGGCGCACCAAAATTGCGGCAGGCCTCTCGCCAAAAACATGGGAAGGCGTCGCTTGCGGCGTGATCTCAGCGATGCTGATCGGCGGCCTGCTCAATTGGATCACGCCGTTTGGCATATACGGCGCAATGACCATGGCTGCCGTCGCTTCAATCACAGGCATGTTCGGGAATATCGTCTTCGCGGCAATCAAACGCGACCGCGGCGTCAAGGACTGGTCACACCTCATCCCCGGCCAAGGAGGGCTGGTCGATCAACTCGACAGCGTGATCTTTGCGGCACCAATTTTCTACCACCTCACCAAATTCTTCTGGGTCGGATAGTTAAAATCGAAAACGACCGCAGCAATTTCCCAACATAAGCGGGTTTGATCAGACGTTGCATCGTTGACAAATTATCCCCATTAGAACATTGGTTGCCGTGATTGCGGGCCGTTAGCTCAGCTGGATTAGAGCAGGGAACTTCTAATTCTCAGGTCGGGGGTTCGAGTCCTCCACGGCTCGCCAAATCACCCACTAGTTGCCAATTAGGCATAAGCGTGCAAATTGAAGCCGTTTCGTGCAAATCGGTGTCAATAAGTTTGTTGTTGTGGATTTACGGCTACGATCAGAGATTTATGTGCGTCGGCGCGCAGATGAAAACCTCGGAAATCAGCTGGAGCAATGACAAAGTCGGACCTGAGAGCTTTGCTTTAAGGTGAATGTTTGCCATCTTTCAAAGCCGAAACAAATCTGGTGCATCGGAATTGGTGGTTGCGAGCCCGGTTAAAAGTTCAATCCCAACGCATTTCGCATGAGTAGAAAGCCCAACCTATTGCGAGCGCTCGACAACGGGCAGAGGTGGTCGCAGAATTTCGGACCATTAGTTAAGGTAGATCGACTAGCGAGAAAGACGATCTGAGATGACAAAGAGGAAGAACCATTCAGCCGAGTTCAAGGCGATTGATGCGATCCGCGAAGAGATGACGCTTGCGGAGCTTGCGAGGAAGCACGGCGTTCAACCCGGCCAGATTAGTACATGGAAACGTGCGGCGCTCGACAATATGGTGACCGCTTTCACGAAGC
>Ga0181561_10002396_pt1 | contig 16581 bp, 12 predicted proteins | sample 011ome_19_FD_133760 | JGI IMG/M metagenome (GOLD analysis project Ga0181561, IMG submission 133760) | Coastal salt marsh microbial communities from the Groves Creek Marsh, Skidaway Island, Georgia - 011510BT metaG (megahit assembly) | ecosystem: Environmental > Aquatic > Marine > Intertidal...
AAAAAACGAGGACTCCCGAGTCCGGCGCGAATCCGAGGAGGCGCTGACTTGTCTCAGAGCGTGGAGAGCACGCTCTGGCACTTGGACGCGAGCACCTTGATGGCTTCTTTCACGAGCACGTCCGGTGGCAGCTGCCCCGTGCTCTCCACTGTGAATATGAAGTGGTCCTTCCTCTTCCGCAGAGCGATCTTGTCCCCCCATCCAGGCTCGCCGCTCAGCTCGCGCACGCGCTCGACGCACAAGTCGCACCCGCGCTCCTCGCGAACCTCCACCGTTCTCTTCGCGCCGCTCCCCGAGACGGCGTAGCACTTGTGCCCCGCGATGGGCGCGTCGCACTGCCGCACGAACACGTCCGCGTCCTCGCCGACGATCGGCGCCAGGAACTCCACCTTGGGGACCATGCGGTACCACGCCGTGCCCACCGGCGAGAACTTAGCGTGGTCCTTGCCCAGCCCCTTGACGCAGTGCGCCTCGAGCTCGATCTCCTGCCCGGCCACCATCTTGGCGAGCAGGATGTCGTCGTGCACCGTGGACACCGATGAGGCGTCGCCCGCGCCCGGCCCCGCGTCCGGCCGGCTTTCCTTCGCCTCCGCGGCCGCGCGCGCGAGGTACTCGCCCTGCGCCTGCGCGAAGGACGTGAACTTGGTCTCCTCCTCGGGCGGCAGCTCCGAGCCCGCGGGCGCCCATTTCAGGGCGTCGGTGTACACCAACTCGTTCACGAGCGCGCCCGGGACGGACCCGTCGCCGCCCTTCTCGCGGTGGCACCGCACATGCATCTTGAACACGATGGTGTTCCGCTCCGTGGGCAGGTCCGAGTCCGCGCGGTACTCGAACGCGCGCGGGTCGGCGCGGATGGGCACCAGGCCCAGCCGGTGCGCGAAAACCTCATCCTGGATGACGCTCGTGTTGTTCACCACGAACACCTTCTCGATGGCCATCGTGGGCACCTCAGCGATGAGGATCCGGCGGAACGCGTTCGCGATCGCGGGGCTTATCCCGCGCATCTCGAACTCCACCTTTTCGGCGTCCAGCTTCGTCACCTCCGCGCCGAACGACTCGCGGAAGGACTCCATCGAGAACGTGTTGTCCAACCCCACCGCGGCGTACGCGCCGGAGAAGGCGTGCTCGTTGACGTGCTTGTTCTCATCCGCGCCGCACGTCACGAACTGACGCTGACGCTCGATCTCAGCCTTGACGGATGTCATGTCGGGCTTGACGGACGCGTCCTTCTTCTTCGAGCCCGCCATGGAGGTGTTCGCCGACCGATACGCGAAAAGCAACCGCCGCCTGGAGCGTGTACCGCCGCCGGATTCGCGGCGAATGCTTCTTCGGCGTCGCCGAGGGTCGGTGAGGCCGCGAGCGCGGCGGGGACGACTGAGACGGTGGAGTCGAGCCGGTGGGCGAGCGCGCAAAGCGAGCGCCCCGATCCTGGCGTGCGGTGCGCCCGGCGGTGTACCCAGTCGCGCGCCGGGAGAGGGATGCTGCCCCCCCTGGCCCTCCGCGAAAAAGCTCTCGAGGGCGCGGCGAGTCTGGCAAATCGATCGAACACAACTCGCCCCGCCCGGCGGTTTGCCGGAAATCGCTTCGACTCGGAAAAATCTGGCGCGAATGATGACTGTGCCCCTTCGCGCAGCAAAACGACTCGCACAGCACACCGCGCGCGTGCGCGCGGCTGGTTTCCGAGCTTCACGACGCGTGCGACGCGTCAGAGACGCGACACCATGTCCCAGGAGGGCGGTGTCTCCGCGAGGTGCGCGGCGACGGTTCCCGCCGCGACGCACGCGCCAAAGCCGCACCCGACACCTCGTCTTTTTTGTTATCTTGTGCGCGTGTCCCGGATCTTCGCGCGAAAGAAAACGAGGCGGCGAGACCCGCGGTCCGCGCGAGCCCGCGCCCTCGTCGCTGACACGCCCATCCTCCCGCCCGCCCCCGTCCCTCCCGCCGTAGCGCGCGCGCCGTCGAGCCGCGCGCCTCGTCCAAGCGCCGCGGCGCCTCCGCGCCCGAGGGCTCGAGCGAACGCGCACCGAAAAACCGACGGGTCGAGTGCGAAAACTCCGAGTCAGCGTCGGGGTTCTCGCGCGATGGCGCCGCGGGGTGGGCGCGCGTGCCCGGCGGAAAACGCGGAGTGGAATCCCACGCGCGGAAACCTTTGAACCCGCGCGACGACGGCGGCGCCGGCGGGCGCGCCGCCGCCCCCTACCTAAACCCTAAACCGACCCCCGTCGCCGCCGCGGTCGAGGACGACGAGGCGTTCGCGCGGCGGCTCCAGGAGGAGGAGAACCAGCGGTTCGAGCGCGAGCGCGCGGAGTCGCGGCGGCGCGCCGAGGAGTGGCGGCGCGCGCACGACGCGATGATGTTCGCCGCCGACGACGTTCCCGGGTTGGACCCGTTTCCGGATGAGGATGACGACGACGAGCGCGACGGCTCCGACGACGAAGACGGGAGTCTGTCGGAAGATGACGAGATCGACGCGAGCGACGCAGACGAGGGAGATGAAGACGACGTTCCCGCGCTCGACGCGACGAACGCCGACGCGGACGCGGACGCCGAACGCCGAAGACACGCGGCGCGGCGCGCGCGCGGTGGTTTGGCGCGGATGCACCGCTTCTTCGGCGCGATGCACGCGCACATCCACGCCGCCGGCCGCGACGCGCGCGAGCGCGGGGACTTGGCCGCGCTCGTGCTGAGCGACCGCGACTTCACGGACCAGGACTACGAGCGGCTCCTGACGCTGGACAACGTCTCCGTCGCGAAGAAGGGCCTCTCCGCGGACGCGATGGCGCGGCGAGGCGTGGTCACGCGCGCCTGGGCCGAGAAAAAAACAAAAACGCCGAGCGACGACGCCGACGCGCCGCGGTGCGCGGTGTGCCTGGAGAGCTTCTCGCGCGGCGATTGCGTGAGCCGCCTACCGTGCACGCACCAGTACCACCGCACGTGCATCGAACGGTGGCTCTCGAGCCACGTGGAGTGCCCGGTGTGCCGCGTGGACCTCGCCGGCGACGAGCGGAGGTGAACCCTACGTTTTTTTTTGTACGTACGCGCGCGAGTACGTCCTCCGCGCGCGGATGGTTGACGGACTGTTTTTTCGATCGCGAAAGGATCGGGGAACCGCCGCGCCGAGGACGCATCGAGGACAGATTCGCTTTTGTAACCACGCGCAAAGAGACAACGTCTCTTCCTTTTTCTTTTCGTCGTGTCGTCGTGTCCCGTCACAACGCTACTCTCCGCGACGGCGAACGAACCGCGCCGCCGTCCCGCGACGACCGCGCGGATTGATTTTTTTTTTTGCCTTCACTCGGGCTTCACCGCCGCCGACCCCGCGGACGCGAGGATGATACCCACGATGAGCCCGTACAGCGCGAGCGCCTCGGAGAAGATGAAGATGAGCAGGATGCCGGTGAACAGCTTGGGCTGCTGCGCGTTCGCGCGCACGCCGGCGTCGCCCGTGATGCCGATGGCCATGCCGGCGGCGAGGCCGGAGAGGCCGCACGCCAGGCCCGACGACAGATGCGCGTATCCCTGGAACAGGGTGTACCCCTCGGGGTGAACTGCGTTTGGAGGAGGGAGAGGAGAAGGACGGGTCGGGGGGCGTCAGGGATGTCTGCTCCGTCGCATGCGCGTGCGGTGAACGCAGACGTGCGCTGCGCGTTCGGCGGCGTTCCCGGATCCGAACGCGTCGGCGCGCGGGAGGACGTGCGTGGAGGGTCTCCGAACGAAACGTGTCTTCGCGCTGCGGCGAGCGAAATCGATCCTAGGGATCGGGTCGCGGTGGACGCACTGTTGGTGGAGATGATGACGGCGTTGATGAGCCCGTAGATGCCGAGCACGCCGGCCATGACCACGGGCACGATCGACTTCATGACGAGCTCGGGGCGCATCACGCCCATGGAAGCGATGCCGACGCCGGACTTCGCGGTGCCGTAGGCGGCGCCCATGCACGAGAACACGAGCGCGGACATGGCACCCATGAACCCGAAAAAGGGCGCCACCTGATCGCCGTCGGCGGCCTGCGCGCCCGTCGCGCACAGGGCGACGACGGCCCAGAAGAGGGCGAACCGAGTAGAGGACTGCATGCCGATACCCGTACAGGTGGTAGAGACGTGAGTCCCTTCGGTGTGCCGGGCCGGCGCGAGCGCGAGCCTTTGAAAACGAGCGGCGAGATCTGGCTGCGCGGTGCGTGCGAATCACGGCCCGGGCGCCACTCCGCGGTACTCGGACGATTTCAGAAGAAACACGTGTGACGAAACGCGTTATTTCGTTTCTTCGAATCGCGCCGCGCGGCGCTCTCGTCTACGGTACATCCAAAACGGCGTCCACGCTATACCCATACATCTCAGTCATCTACCTGGAGTCGCGCGCCGCCGCCGCCTCCGCCTCCTCCGCGCGCCTCGCCGCCGCCTCGCACGCGCGCGACGCCTCGAGACGAAGCCGCGGGTGCCGACACGTCGCGACGGCGAACGCGGCGTGCGTCGCCGTCGCCGCCGCCGCGCCTGTTTCTTTTCCTATCGTCGCCGCCGCCGCCATCGCCTCGCGCACGCACACTTCGAAATCGGTTCGATCGTCGATCGTCGCGTCGGGCGCGTTCCCGCTTCCCGCTTCCCGGCCGTTCGCGTCGTCGCGTACGCCGAAGCGCGACGAGGAGGATGAAGATGATGAAAAAAAAATCGTCTCCAGGCACCGCTCGGCGTCGCGGGGCGCCTCCGGCTCGCCGCCGAACGCGTCGGCGAGCGCCTTCTCGAGGAACCGCCACTGTTCGACGGCGACGCGCAGCGCCGGCGCGAGCGCCGAAGCGGACGCGTTTTCGGACGCGTTTTCGAGGGGCCCCCCTTCGTCCGCGCACGCCGCGCGCACCGCGAGGCGCGTCACGCCGAACGGGAAATCCGGACACAGCCGAACGAGAATCTCGTGCCAGTCCTCGGCGGGCGCCGCGCGCTCGTTCGCCATCGTCTCGAGCACGCGCGACGCGTTGACGTGGAACGCCGCGCGGTCTCGGGGGCTCGCGGTGACCTCCTGAAACGCGCATCCCACGACGTGCCTCGCGGTGGCCACGGAGTGGAAGTACTCCGCAGCCGCTTCGACGTGGCGCACGGTGTCCACGTCCCCGACGCACGCGCGCTGGACGTGCCGAAGCGCGTTCAAAAGGACGCCGCGCAAATCTTGGGCGGAGAGGTACTCCTCCGCGGACATACGCGCGCGCGCCTCGGCCGCGGCACGTCGCCCACCCAGCTCCGCCGACGTCCCGGAGGACGTCTGTTCGAGCCGGCCGCCACCCAAGGCGGTCGCCATGACCGGGGTGGGGAAGCACGAGCGTGCGGTGCGCACTTCGTTCTTTTCTTTTTCTGCCGAAATCGTCGTTGTTACGTTCGCCGCGTCACCTCAGACGCTCAGATTGCGCCCGCACACGCGATGCGCCTCGCGCTCGTCGCAGCGCTGGTCGCGCTCGCGGCCTCGCGCGCCGAGGGCGCGCGCGGGCTCCGCCAGTCCCCCGACCCCGAGCCCTCCCGGCGCGTCCCCACGCCCATCGTGATGTGGCACGGCATGGGGGACAACTGCTGCGACCCCGTCTCCATGGGACACTTGAAGTCCGTGATGGAGTCGCGCGTGCCCGGCCTGTACGTGCACAACGTGATGGTCGGCCCGAACCCGTGGGTGGACACCGTGGAGGGCTTCTTCGGGGACGTGAACCGCCAGGTCGCGGAGCAGTGCGCGCGCCTGCTGGCCGAGCCCAGGCTCGCGGAGGGCTTCTACGCGCTGGGTTTCTCCCAGGGCTCGCAGTTCATGCGCGCGGTCGTGGAGCGGTGCGGGGGCGGCGCGCGCCCCGGCGACGGGCGTCTCGCCGCGAAGCGGCTCGTGACCATGGGCGGGCAGCACGCGGGCGTGAGCGACCTGCCCGGCTGCGTCGCGTACGAGGGGAACGCCACGCTCAGCGCGTACTGCCGAGCCGCGGAGACCGCCGTGCGGTTCGCCGCGTACTCGTTCCCGGCGCGAACCGCCGTCGTGCAGGCGCAGTACTTTCGCGACCCGCGCTCTCTCGAGAAGTACCTGGCGAGAAACGCGTTTCTGCCGGACGTGAACAACGAGAAGGCACGCAAGAATCCCGCGTACAAGGCGAATCTGTTACGACTGGAGCGCTTCGTGATGATTCGGTTCAGCGAGGACACGATCGTGGTCCCGAAAGACAGCGCGTGGTTCGGCGCGTTCCGCGAAGGCACGCGCGTCGCCGATAACGACGTCGTGCCCCTGCGCGAGTCGCGGCTGTATCTGGAGGACTGGCTCGGCCTGCGCGCGCTGGACGAGTCCGGGCGGCTGGTGATGTTCGACTGCCCCGGGCAGCACATGGCGTTCGGGGACGACTGGTTCGTCGCCAACGTCTTCGAGCCGCACCTGCTGGACGACGAGCGTGTGGAGGGAGCGAGTGGAGGCCACCGAGTGGAGGCGCGCCGGGGCGCGGCGAACGCGCGGGTCCAGCAGAGCGACCGGAGTCCACCGCGAGTCGCAAACTAGTCTCGCGCAAACGCGCAAACGCGCAAACGGCGCGCGGCGCGTGATTGTACTTTTCTGATTTTGGCGTGAGATGGCGTGAAGTGGCGTGAAACCAGGGCGAGTATGCCGTGCCGCCCGGGAGGTGACCGAGAGGCGTAGGTGTGTTTTTGAGGAGTCGGGGGGGGAGACGCGAACGAAAGGGACGCGCTGGTTCGCGTCGAATGTCGTTGTTAAGTCAACAATTCTCTCGTCACTCCTCCGCGACGATGGCTTCGCACCCGTTGGTCATGGTGTTCGCCCCCCCCAGCCCGCATCCCGCGACGTTCTTGAACAGCGCGTCCGGACCCGTGTCCGACAGCCGCAGCACCGTCACCTCGTACGTCAGCGTCGAGCCGCCCGGGACGTCGGCGTACGGCGAGCGCACCGCGGTCGGTCCGAACCCGAGCTCCGGGGGGACGGACAAGACGCGCGTCCCGCCAACCTTCATGCCCTGCACGCCCTGCTTCAGTCCCCGGGGGATCCCGGGGACGGGGTCCGTCCCGGCGACGCGCACGATCACCGGGCGCGCCTCCGCGGGCTGGATGGACTGGTTGTTGCCGTTGGTGAAGAACTTAGCGCCGCCCAGAGTGGTGTCCACCATCGTGCCGTCGGACAGGGTGGCACGGTAGTTCACCAGCAGCAGGTCGCCGGGCTTCGCCGCCTTGCCCCCGAAGCCGGGCTCGTCCTTGACCACGGACACCTCCGCCGCGCGCGCCGCGGGCGCGAGCGCGCCCGCGAGCGCGAGCGCGGCCGTCGCCAGCGCGCCGCGGCGACCGAGACCGGCGCGTTCGGCGTCGCACGGGGCGGTGCGGCGATCGCCGGAGGGACGAACGGCGGAGGCGGCCGCGCGGACGGGGCGAGACGCGGACGCGCGCGACGCGCGGGCCCTCCGCGCGCCGCGGGGGGAGAGCACGACGCTCGCGAGGCTGCTCATGGAGGCGGACATGTCGCGCACCGGGCGGGTCCAGAGTGCAGAGCAGATCTGCCACCTGGCATCGACGTCTGTCAGCCAAAAACTGACGCCGGAAGATGAGTGACGTCGTGCCGAAGAATCGGTTCAGGGTCTTCGTGCTCCGAGCTCGTTGGATCAGTGTGCCGCGCGCGGCGACTCCGCGCGCCGTTCGCCATGACCCGTCGCGCGACGAACGTGGTCCGTCGCGTCGTGGACTACGTGCGGCGGGACCTCCGCGAGATCGTGTGGCCGAGGCCGATGGAAGACCCCCCGGGGACGAGGTACGCGAAAGACTTGTCCGTGCAGCAGCACGCGAGGGCGTTCCGCGAGGCGCTGCGCATGTACACCGAAGGCTGGCGGTGGTACAATGGCGAGCCCGAGAAGGAACGCCGCGAGCGCATCGCGGCGGAGCGCGCGGCGAGCGGCGAAGACGCGAACGCCTCGGGAGACTACGACGAGGTTGTGGACGATTGGAGGCCCGATCCCGACGACACCACGACGATGAAGGACGAGCTCGGTAGGATATACGGCGCGGGCGCGCGCGTGGGCGCGGACGGGTGGCGGCGGGAGCTCAGGCGGTTCTACGAGACTAGAGGTGTGGCGTACATGGACGCGATGAACCAGTTCGTGGCGGGGTATAAGGAGGGCGTGGCGCAGGCGAACGAGCCTCTGTCCGAATCGGAGAGCGGCGAGCGTTTCCGCGGAGACGGCGCAGACGCCGCGGACCGACCGCCGGGGGACCGGGAGAGATAGCATCAGACACCCGTAGACGACGCATAGACAGCACCCGTCGCGTCGTCCATCGACCCGCCATCGAGACCCGCCCTCCCCGCGCTTCCCTCACGCGTCCGCCGACGCGAACGACCGGGCTGGGGAACCGCGAGGTGATGGATGACCCGCGGCGTTTTCCGATCGATCGCAGCAACGAACGCGTTTTCGTGCGACGCACTCCTCGGCGCACCCCCTCCCCCCAGGGCTTCCGCGATGGGCGACCGCACGAGCTTCGTGGGCACCCTCGCGGCGAGCGCGTTCTCCGCGTCGTTCGCCGAGGCGTGCACGATCCCCATCGACACCGCGAAGGTGCGCCTGCAGCTGCAGGGCGCCGCGGCGAAGGGCGGCGCAAAGCCCAAGTACAGCGGCATGGTGGGCACGATGGTGACCGTGGCTAAGGAGGAGGGCGTCGGCGCGCTGTGGAAGGGCATCACGCCCGGCATCCACAGGCAAATCTTGTTCGGGGGCTTGCGGATCGGCCTGTACGAGCCCATCAGGAACCTGTACGTGGGGAAGGACCACGTCGGGGACGTGCCTCTGCATCTGAAGATCGCCGCGGGTATGACCACCGGAGGGCTGGGCATCGCCGTCGCGTCCCCCACGGACCTGGTCAAGGTGCGCATGCAGTCGGAGGGCAAGCTGCCCGCGGGCGTCCCGAGGAAGTATCCCAGTGCGTTCGCGGCGTACGGCATCATCGCCAAGCAGGAGGGCGTCGCCGCGCTCTGGACCGGCCTCGGGCCCAACGTCGCGCGCAACTCGGTGATCAACGCTGCCGAGCTGGCGTCGTACGACCAGGTCAAGTCCTCGCTCCTCGCGTCTGGGATGGAGGACGGTATCCCGACGCACCTGCTGTCGGGCCTGGGCGCGGGCTTCGTGGCGACCTGCGTGGGCTCTCCGGTGGACGTCGTCAAGTCGCGCGTGATGGGAGACTCAAAAAAGTACGCCGGGTTCGTCGACTGCGTCGTGAAGACGGCGCGGAGCGAGGGCGTCGGCGCCTTCTACAAGGGCTTTATCCCCAACTTCGGGCGGCTCGGAAGCTGGAACGTGGTCATGTTCCTCACCCTGGAGCAGGTCAAGAAGGCAATGCGCGAGCGGGACTTGTGAAGAGGCAAAGCGGCGAACGAGACGGCGCGGGCGTTTCGCGTATGTATTAGACTCGCGAGTGACTGGTTCGTTAGATCGCGTTCGTTTTGTCAGATAGAATCCATTACACCTGACAATCTATGACCACCCGCGAGCGGCGCCGATGAGCCTATCGCCGCCGCCCGCACCGAAGTGCGATCGGCTTACTCGGAGGCGGCGCGCTTCTTGGAGACAGCCTCCGTGCCCTCGCGGAAACCGTTCTTGAAGCGGCGGGGCAGCGTCTTGAGGTACCTCATGCGCCCGGTGCCCGTGGTGCGACGTCCCATGGCTTTGGTGGACCAGTTGTAGTTGCGCTTGCGGGCGGAAGGGTAGCCGCACGCGCCGCACGTGGCCTTCTGGATGTGGTACGAGCGGCGACCGCACCTGCGGCACATGGTGTGGGACTTGTTGTGACGCTTACCGAACGAGCCGGTACCCTTGCCTATTTTCCCCATGGTGTCTGAGTGCTGTGGTGGGAGGCGGAGCGGGAGAGGCGGGGTGAGGACGCGTCAGGCGGCGTCATCAGCAGGAGCACGGGCGCGCCCGAGAAGTCGGGGAGCCGCGCGGCGACTGCGGGGAGCTCTCGCGCGCGCCGCGCCGGCGCGAAAAAAGTGTGTCCCGATGGACACGGAAAACCCTAAAAGGCGCAAAACCTTCGCGACGCGCGGTGATGGGGGCGCCGAGCGCGCGGTGACGCGGGAGAAACCCACGGACGCGTCACGATCGTTCGCAGCGAGCGCTACTCGGATCAACAGCGCGTCGTGTGGCCTTCGCCGCGCGTCACCTCGCGCCCGGAGCCGCCGCCGTCCGGGGCGAAACAGCGCGCGGGATCGCGAGAAACGCGTTGGCTTGGAGCCTCGCGGCGCGCCGGAACCGGCGCCCGTCGCGTCGCGCGAGACGCGCAAGGCGCCTGGCCGAGGGGAGGCGCATTAAGAGGCGCGCGGTCGATGGGTCGCGCGACGTACCTTGCCGACGAGATCGTGCGACGCGCGGTGTAGAAAGGGCTCGCGCGGTCGCGACGGCGGGCCTACGGAGGGATTTATTATTCGCCACGCGAAGAGCGAAAAGCCGAAAACCATCAGAAACCGCCACGTGCTGCCGCGCCAGTTTCGTTTTTCGTCGGCAGCACATCCACCTGTGCCCGTCATTCTCGATCAACTCCGTCTCTCTACGCGTTCTGCGTTACCGATGGGTATACGTACGTAGACTACCTACTAAACTCCCTCTACTAAATATCCCCGAACCCTGTGGCACACGCCGCCTCGACATCACGCCTCCCCGATCCCGCTCGCGCCGTAGAACCCGTTGAAGTCCAGCCTGCTTCTCAGCTCGGCGAGCTCCGGGAACGACCCGATCTTCAGCTTGCTGTCCACGACGCGCGCGATGTACGACCGCGCGCGGCGGAACCGCGCCGCGACGCGCTCCGCCTCCGCCTCGCGCACGGCGCCGCTTTCGCGTTCAGAAAACGCCTCGCCGAGTTTAGGGTTTACGCCGCGCGCGCGGTCCGCGCGGCGGCCGGCGGCGGCGAGGTCGCACGCCGCCGCCAGCGCCGCGCGGACCTGCCGCGCGAGAAGCGTCCACGTGGGGTCCGGCGACGCCAGGCACTGACGGCAGGCGGCGTCCAGAAACGCGGCGTGCGCCTCGCGCGCCGCCTCCAGCGTCTCCGCGCGCGCCAGCGCGGCTTGGAATTCGCCCCAGCTCGTCTCCAGGACGCGCGACGAGACGTGCTCGTGGAGCGCCGAGACGAAGTGCCGCGTCTCGGCGGCGAGGAGCCTGGCGACGCCGCCGCCGCCGCCGCCGCCGGGCCGCCGCCGCGCGGACGCCGTCCACGCGCGCGTCGCGTGCGACTCCGTGGCGGCGCGCGCGCGGCGGAGCTGCGCGAGAAAGGCGCCCGCCGCGCCGTAGCCCTCGGCTGTGCGCGCGGGCACGACCAGCGCCAGAGGCCAGGGCGCCTCCACGCGCACGCGCACGCGCGCGAGCGCGTCCAGCGACGACGGCGCGGCGTCTTTTACCTCGGCGTCTTTTACGTCGTCTTTTACCGAAGCGTCTTCGAAAAAGGGAAGCACTTCCAGCGACACCGTCTCCGGGTCGGGGAGCGTCCCCGAGGCGTCCGCCTTGATCGCCTCCGCCAGCGCCGACTCGAGCTCCGCGCGGTCGAGCGCCTCCTCCACGAACGCGCGCGCCGACCCCGGGTCGGCCTCGGCGGCAGCCTCCGCGGCGTCCAGCCGCGCGTGCGCGACGCGCGCGAACGACGACGCCGCCTCGCCGGCGCCGCCCAGGTACGTCGCGCGGAGCGCGGCGAGGTAAGCGCCGAGCCCCCACTCGCCGCGCAGACGCGCCATGAGCGCGCGCGAGAGGCGGCGGGATCGATCCCGCGCGGGCGCAACTGCGGCGGCAGCCACCACCGCCGCGAACGGCGTCGTCGCCGGCGCGCGCGCCGCCGGAGCGTCGCGCAGCCACGCGTCCAGCGCGGCGGCGGTGGAAAAGGAGGACGACGACGCCTCCGCGCGCTCGCCGTTGCCTCCGTTCCCGTCCGAGAAGGCACGCAGACGCGTCGCCGCGGCGGCTTCCTCGAGAAGCGGAGCGATCCCGGTTCCCGCGAACGGGCCATCGCGCGTGTCGCGGGAATGGGGGGGCTGGCGCTCGCCGTCGACGCGCACGGCGCGCGCCAGCGGCGCCAGCGGCGCCAGCGGCGCCAGCGGCGCCAGCGGCGCGACGAGACTCGGCGCCGAGTCGCGACGCGCGGCGGCGACCGGACCGGTTCCCGCCGGGGCGCGGGAGCGCCGACGGTGGTCGCCCGAAGCGCCCTCGAGCGCGGCACGCACGCGGAGGCAGAACGCCACGCCGAGGTGTTCGCGCGACGGCGGGAGTGCCGTCGAGACGGCGTCTGTCACGCCCTGTTTCGCCCGGTTTCGCCTCTGGCTGCCCGACGGGGAGGCGTTTCGCGCGACGGGCGCGCGCGCGCGGAGGAGCCCCGCCGTTTTCCCAGCCTCGAGGAGCTCCTCCGCGAAACGCCCGAGGAACTCGGGGCACTCGGGCGCGCCCAGCCGCCCGCGGCGGATCTGGAACCCGGCGTGCCAGTGCGCCTCCGTGCCGGGCGGCTCGGCGGCGGCCGGCCCGAGGCGCACGAAGAGCTCGCCCGCGGGGTCCTCCAGCGCGCCCGAGTCCACCCAGCGGTGCAGCGCGCCGAGGTACGGCTGCGCCGCCGCGCAGAAAAGACGCGCCGCGTCCACGAAGCCCTGCCCGTCGTCGCTCGCCGAGGTCTGGCGCGTCGCCGCCGCGCGGCGCAGCGCGTCCAGGCAGACGGACGCGGCGCGCGCCGGAGACGCCGCGCGCCCGCGCTCCGGCGGCGGCGAGGCCAGCGCCGCGTCGGCGAGCGCGCGCAGCGCGCGCGCGCGCGCTGAGACGACGCGCGTGGACGCCCTGAGCTCCAGGAGGGTCGGCGCGCCTCGCGTGGACGCCGACTGAAGCCCCGCGGCGCGGAGCAGAAGCGGCGCGAGCGCGTCTCGCATCTCCTGCTCGATGCGGCTCGCCGCGGCGGCGGCGGCGCGAAGCGTCGGGCCCGAGCCCGCGTTCGGGTCGAGCGTCGCGCGCGCCAGCCTCCGGGTGGCGTCCAGGCTCGCCGCCGCCTCCCTGGCGCTCGAGAGCGCCGCCCCGAGCGCGTCGGGCGACAGGTGCGGCACGGACGCCGGGCCCGAGCTCCCGTCCGCGGGCGCGACGCCGTGCATCGCGTGCAGTGCGGCGCCCACCGCCGACGCCTCCGTGCGCCGTCGCCGCGACGCCGCCACCTCCCTCTCGGCGAGCGTACCCCCCCCCTCGGAGAGACGCGCCCCGCGCTCCGCGGCGCCCGCGAGCGCGTTCGTCGCGAGGTCGTCCCCGCGCGCGGCGACGAGCGCGGGGAACAGACGGCTCGCCGAGTGCACGACGGTCTCGCCGGCGCCGCCGCGCCGGGGCGCGGGCGGCGCCGAGGAGACGAACGGCGCGTCTTTCGTTTCCGTCCCTCGCGTCTCTCGCGTCTCTCGCGCGTCCGCGGCGTCGGCGGCGTCCAGCGCGTCCCCCAGCGCGCGCCACGAGAACCCCGACGACGGCGTTTTCGTGTGTGAACCGCCATCGATCGACGATTCGTGCGTCTCGTTCGTCGCATCCACGCCTCGCGGGCGTTCGTTCTCCTTCGCGGCGCGCGCGGCGCGCGCGGCGCGCGCGGTGGCGGCGGCGACGGCGTCGGCGCGCGCCGAGACTGTTTCCTCGTCGTCGGACCAATCGCTCAGCGTCGACGCCGAGCGGACGCTCGCGTCGTCCTCGGACTCGGTCGCGTCGTCCCCGGACTCGGTCGCGTCGTCCTCGCCTCGGTCGCTGCGCTCGCGCGCGCGCGTCGCGAATCTCGAACCCCGAACCGAGGCGGCGCCGCGAAGCGTTCCCGTCGCGTCCGCGTCGCCGACGGCGCGCGCGGCGTCGACGTGCGTGTATTTCGTCTGAAGCGGGTTCCCGCTGAGCCGGAGGAGCAGCAGCATGACCCTCGATTGGACGTCGGGCACGTCCACGTCCGCCCACGGCGTCGCCTCGAAGCGCCCGACCAGCATCTCGAGCGCGCGTTGCTTTTCGAGCTGCGCGTGTACGCCGAGACGCTCGCGCAGGGCGTCCACCTCATCGCGCACCGCCCGCGGATCTGGGTCGGGAAACGAGTGGTGCCTCGTGTGGTACAGGCAGTAGTTGTGCGCGATTTGGAGGTTTTCCTCGCCCGCCTGGACGCCGACGACGCGCTCCACCACCTGCGCGAACAGCGCGTCGACCTTATCCGCGCGCCGCGCGGCGAACGACGACGCCATGGCGCCGACGTCGCGCGCGTGCGGCCGACTTTGAGGGTGCATTTTCAAACAATCGAAAAAACCGTCGCAGGAGACGGACGACGCGCGTGGTCGCTGGGTTCGTTGAAAGCAAGCTTGAAACATAAAAAACGAACTCCCGGTTCTAAAAACGCGCTGACGCCTTTCGGCTTCGCCGGTCAACCGGTGATCAGCCGTTCAAAACCACGCGAACTCAGAATCTGCGTCGGTTTTTTCAACACCGGCCGTTTTCGGTACGTTGTATCCGACGGCGTCGCGCCAGCGAGGCGTCGTCGGCGAGGCGTCGTCCCGCGCGCGGGTCACGCGAGCGCCGGCGAGGAACGCGTCCGTCTCTCACTCGGGCATGGTCTCGTCGGATCCGCCGAACGGCGCGGGCAGGTCCTTGAACTTGGGCAGCCCGTCCTTGATCTTCCACGTCGCGGACTGGTAGTTGATGTGGAACGCGGGTTCGAAGGGACGGTCGAGGATCCCCGAGCACACGTCCGTGAGGCCCATGCCCGGGTGATCGTTGAGCACGTTGCCCTTGCATTTGACGCAGGTGGTGCGGTACGAGCCCTGATCCTTGCCCTCGGGGGGGGTGTTGGTCACCTCCACCGTCTCGCCGGTGACGGTAACTTTGTCGCGCTCGAAGAGCGTCGCCATGTTGAGAGACCCGAACCACCTCGCGCAGTCGCGGCAGTGGCACACCAGGACAGCCTTGGGGTCGCCCACCGCGGTGACCTTGACCGCGCCGCAGTAGCACGCGCCGTTGGTGACAGTTTCGCTCATGGTATGAGGTGTGGAGTGCGTCTTCGACTCGGCGCGCGAGAGAATAACGTTATACAAGTACGGGCCGTCGATATCGCGCGCCCGGCCGTTTCGCGGTTTTACCCGGTTTCGACGGTCAGGCGAACAACTGACGACGTCAGCGTTGTCGACGCTGTCGGCTTTTCAGAGGGTCGCATTCGTGTGTGCGCGGCACCGCGCTCAGTTGGCGTGCACGCGATGGAGGACGATTTGGACCCCGCGTTCGAGTGCACCGTGTGCACGGACCTGTTCCTGGACCCGGTGACCGCGCCGTGCGGGCATTCCTTCTGCCGAAGATGCCTGGCGCGGAGCCTCGATCACAAGCCGGAGTGTCCCCTGTGTCGCGCTCAGGTGTTCGGCGTGTTCGCGCACGACGCGAAGGTCAGCGTGACGATTCAGGAGATCATCGAGAGGCAGGTGCCCGAGAATGTGCGCGCCGCACGCGCCGCGCGTGCGGAGGCCTCCACGCCGGGCCCCGAGGACACCGCGCCCATGTCGATGTTCGTCATGGTCGCGGTGATCCCCGAGAAGGACACCGGGATGAACCTGGTGATCTTCGAACCGAGGTACAGACTGATGATACGCCGCGCGATGGAGAGCTCGAGGCGGTTCGGGATGATGGCCCCCGACAGCGACAGCGCCACGGAGGTTGAGCTCGCGCGAGTCGACCCCCTGCCCGACGGCAGGTTCCACATCACCATCGTGCCCACCGGAAGACGCGTGCGCGTGATTTCCAGCGACGCTGACGAGAGCGGGTACCTCGTCGGGCACGTGCGGGACGTGACCGACGCGAGCGACGGCGACGCGGCGGCGTACATGCGTCGCGCGGAAGAATTGATCGAGCGCGGGACGGTCTACCAACCTTCGCATGGGGACGTATCGGTGTTGCGTTTGCGCGATCGGCGGAGAACCCGGGCGGAAGCGAACGACACCGCCGCGAGGTGGTTCGCGGAGCACCTCTGCGAGCTCGATAAACAGTTCGTAACCGCGCCAGGCGAGTATTCGCTCGAGCGTGACATCTTCCGCATAGGGAGCGCAGAAAGGGGTGCGTACGATCCCGCGACGGACGGCCGCGAACACCTCAAACGCTTGCCCGAGTTCCAGGAGGGGGGGTCGGGAACGATTCCGATCGCGGACGTCTCGCTGGAAGTGTTCATGCGCGAGTTTCACTTCGGCGTGAAGCGCGCCATCAAGTACTTCGAAGAGTGCACCTATCACGTTGATCCCGATGCGCGCAATAACATGGAGACTTTGAAAGAGGCTATCGAGCCGAGGAAGTGGGACGATCCGGACGCGGTTTCGTGGTCCTTGAGTTGCGCGGAGGACTTTTCGTGGAAGATGTGCAACGCCGTCGCGGGACTGGGTTTGGTCATGCCAAGGGAGTTCAGCACAAGTCGCACGTACAGCTCGTTTTGCGCCATCGCCGTGGGCTCGCAGAGCGTTCGAGAGCGGCTGGTGCTTTGCCGAGCGCTCCTGCTCCAAATCGAGCGCATCGGAGGGACTGCGAACTCCGAACTCGAAGACGAAGACGAAGACAAAGACGAGGACGAGGACGAAGTCGAAGACGAAGACGAAGACGGGTTC
>Ga0181561_10002401_pt1 | contig 16561 bp, 19 predicted proteins | sample 011ome_19_FD_133760 | JGI IMG/M metagenome (GOLD analysis project Ga0181561, IMG submission 133760) | Coastal salt marsh microbial communities from the Groves Creek Marsh, Skidaway Island, Georgia - 011510BT metaG (megahit assembly) | ecosystem: Environmental > Aquatic > Marine > Intertidal...
CAGCCCCGGTTTTGATTGCCTTGAACAGGTCCCGCGCACGCGCCATCGTTTCGCTGCGTGATGTGGTGTAATTCACCAATGCACATCGTGCGATATAGGGCGAACCCAGGCCGCCCGTATCCGCAATATCGGTTTTGGGCGGTTTGCCCGAAGCGCTGCCGAAACTGATGACAGACCCGCGCAGCCGAACACTGGCCAGGGACTCTTCCCAGGTGTCCCTGCCGACGGAATCATAGATGCAATGTGCGCCCTCACCGTTCGTGAGTTCGCGGACTTTCTTGGCAAATTTCGGCTTGCTCCGCTTCACCACAATCGGGTGATGACAGCCATTCTTTTTCGCAATCTTCGCCTTTTCCTCGGAACTCACAATTCCGATAACGGTCGCACCGATCGCGTTGGCCCATTGGCACATGATCAAGCCCACGCCGCCGGCCGCCGCGTGCACCACAATCGTGTCGCCCTTTTTGACGCGATAGGAATCCCGCAGCAGGTACTGCGCCGTAATCCCCTTGAGAAGTGCTGCTGCCGCTGTCCGGTCGTTGATATAGTCCGGAATCGGAATCAGGCTGCCAACCGGCGCGACGCGACGTTGGGAATAACCGTCCAGCGCCATGCCCCCAATATAACCAACGCGGTCGCCAACTTTGACACCCCGGGTGCCGGGACCAACCGCCTCGACCACGCCGACAGCCTCATTGCCGATGCCGCTGGGAAGCTTGATCGGATAAAGCCCCGTGCGGCGATAGGTGTCTGCAAGGTTGAGACCCACGGCCGTGTGCTTGATGAGCGCTTCACCTTTGCCGGGCGCGGGAACATCGACGGTTTCCCATTTCAGGACCGCGGGTCCGCCATGTTTGTAAACTCGGAATGCGTTGGTTTTCATATTGTCCTCCCAGGACTGAAATCTAATTTTGCCGCGACCCTAGGACGCGCGTTGATAGAGCTGAACCAGATTGCCATCCGGGTCGCGAAAGGTGAGCGTCTTGCCATGGTCACCCATGTCACGCGTACCAAATATTTCGCCGCCCGCGGCCTCGATCGCCGCGCTCATGGTCGCAATATCGTCGACCTCAAAGACAACCGTTGCCCCGACGGCACCATCGGGCGCTTCGTCATCCGAGGCCATAGCGAAGTTCACACCGCCTGCCTTGAACTGGGTCCACTTCTCGCCATCCTGAAACATCAGATCAAGGCCCAGCGCATCCCGGTAGAATCCGACCGCGCGTTCCATATCGCTGGTGACGTAATAGGCGTTCTGGAGTTTTTCGACTGTCATCTTATGGGTCTCACTTCATGTGTCTTGTCGGCGGAATACAACCGACAAATTATTCACCGGCATGTCAATGGCTTGGTCCAGATCGAGCCCGACTTTCAGGGCGGCATCACACACCTGTTCCAAATCCCGCAATCCCCACGCGGCGTTTTGCGCACGGAGTGAGCGATCAAAGGCTTCGTTCCCATCCGAGGAATACGCACCTTCCACAATGAACGGGCCATAGAAATAGACCAGTCCGCCTGTCGGAAGCAGCGCAGCACTTCCTTCGAGTAATCCAGCACAAGCCTCCCATGGGGCAATGTGAATCATGTTGGCACTGATCACCGCGACCGGGTCCGACGTTACGGATTTCTGCCAGCCTGTCTGGCTTACATCGATCTGCAGCGCAGGAAGCACGTTCTTTCCGGGAAGCCGATTGAGATACTCAACAAGTTCAGAGTCACGCTCGCTCGGCTGCCAGTCGAAATTCGGCAGCGCATCGGCAAAATGCGAGATGTGTTGACCACCCCCGCTCGCAATCTCGAGAACCGTACCGTGCGAAGGCAGCGCGTCACGCAGGACCGGCAGGATGGCGTCCTTGTTGCGATCGGCCGCGCGAAACATAGGCACGTCAGGCGTCACGACAGCTCCGCCAGATACTTTTGCACCAGCCGGTGCAATTCCTGGGTTTCCGGATCATCGAGTCCATAGTCGTCGAGCGCCTGTGCAAGCAGTGCGACGTATTCATGACAGGTTCCCATGGTTCCCAGTGCATTCGCGATGATGCGCGCCGACTGATCCAGTGGAAGTATGCCCGCATAGTTGCGATGTTCCCGGTTGCCCACGAAACCCAATGCCCAGACCGGCCCGTCATCGGTTTGCGCCGAAATCCAGGTCGGATTGTAAACACCACCGCTCATTTCGCGACGCCACAGGGCATCAAGAATTTCCTCACGGCCCTCCTGGGGCACGTCAAAAACCACGCCCGCACACGTGCCACCCGGTTCCAGCGCCAGACCCAGACCAGGGCGCTCAAACGAGCCACGCGCGCGCACCGTCCAGAAACAGAAGGCACGCCGATGTTCCTCAAGCAGAGCCGTGCGGGTTTCCGCCGGTTCAAAGCGCGGGTCCCAGATCAATGAGCCTGCACCAAACACCCACAACCGCGACGGGTCCGGCGAAGCGGCCATCGTCTCCTCAAGGTTGGCGGTACGCTGGGCGTCCGTCCATTGGGCAAAGGATGACGGGGGAGGATTGAAAGGATATTCAGTCATGTGAGTCGTACGCACCGCGAACAGAAAAAGAAAAATCAGGCAGAATTTGCAGGCAGGCCGAAACCCGCCCTGCTATTCTGCCATTCAAATTCATCAAGACACAGGGGAGAGTATCCAATGTCGGGCGCAGACATGAAATCACACACCGTAGGCTGGATCGGCACCGGCAAAATGGGATACCCGATGGCTGGCCTGCTGATCGCAGCTGGCGCGGATGTGAAAGTCTATAACCGCACCGCAGCCAAGGCTGAGCCGCTGGGTGTCGAAGTTGTCGGAAAACCCTCTGATCTTGCGGATCGTGACATTATCTTCTCCATCGTGACGGATGATACCGCGATCCGAGAAATGATCACCGGTCCCGACGGCGTGTTGTCGGGCAGCATATTGCCGAAAATCATTAGCGACAGTTCCACCGTTTCAATCGAAACGTCGATGGAAATGCGCGCAGCTTGTGAGGCCAAGGGCGTGATGTTCCTCGCAACGCCGATCAGCGGTAACGGCCATGCCGTCGCCGCCGGGAAGGCAACACTTGGTGTGTCGGGCCCACGGGAAGCCTATGACATTGCCCGCCCCTACATCGCGGCTTTGGGCCGCGCCGAGACCTATATCGGCGCAGGTGATTCCTCACGTCTGGCAAAGCTCGCTCACAACGTCATGCTGGGTGTTGTCGCCCAGTGTCTGGCCGAGATCACGGTGCTCTGTGAGAAAGGCGGCATCAAACGGGCCGATTTCCTGAACTACTTCAACAACAGCGCGATGTCGTCGACCTTCACCAATTACAAAGCACCCGCGCTGGTGAATCTGGACTTCACAGCGACCCATACATCCAAGATGCTGCGCAAGGATCTTGATCTGGCGCTTAAGGAAGCCAAGGACCTCGAAGTGCCGATGCCCGTCACCAATCTGACCCGCGAACTGGTGCAGGCTCTGATCGGGCTTGGCCATGGAGAGGACGATTTCGCCTCCATGATTAAAGTACAGGCCGCCATGTCGGGCTACGACATTGAGCCAGAGAATGTCGTGGTTTCCGACGGCCTCAAAGATGCGGCCGAATAGCGCGACACCACCTTTTCAAACTGAGCAACCGGGGTCAGCGCCCCGGCTCGACTTTGACACGGGATGCAGACTGATATGACCAAGACCCTCATCAAGGGCGGCACCATCATCTCGATGGACCGCAAGACCGGCGACTTCGCCAAGGGCGATATTCTTGTCAATGGCACGGAGATCGAGAAGATCGGCAAATCGATCCGCTCCCCGGGTGCCAAAGTCATCGATGCCACCGGCATGATCGTGATGCCGGGCTTCGTGAACGCCCATCTGCACACCTGGCAGACCGGCATTCGTGGTGTTGCTGGCAACTGGTCGATCCCGGAATACCTGCATCAGATGCACGCAACCATCGCGCCACGCTACACCGCCAAGGACACATATCTGGGCAACCTGATTGGGGCGCTCAACCAGATAAATCTCGGCGCGACGACGATTTTCGACTGGTGTCACAACAATTCCACCCCGGCCCATTCCGATGCAGGTGTTCGCGGACTTCAGGAAGCGGGCATCCGGGCCCTCTTTGGACATGGATCGCCCAAGCCGGATGCAAAAAAAGGTGCAAAGCATTTCAGTGAAATTCCGCATCCGCGCGCCGAACTCGAACGCCTTCGCAAAGGTGCCCTGTCCGATGATGATGGCCTCGTCTCGCTGGCCATGTCCGCGCTTGGCGTCGACTTCTCCATCTGGGACGTCGTCGAGCATGACTTTGCTCTGGCCAAGGAACTTGACCTGATCATCAGCACCCATGTCTGGGGCGCACCCACCCGGTTGAACCCGGACGGCTACAAAAAGCTGTCGAAACTCAAGCTTCTCGACAAGCGCCACAACCTAGTCCATGGCAACTACCTACCGGACGACGAATTGCAGCTTGTTCTCGACAGTGGCGCATCCGTCACGATCACGCCCGAGGTTGAAATCCAGATGGGTCACGGCCAGCCATTGATCGGCCGGGTCCGGGCCATGGGCGGGAAGCCCTCAATTGGCATTGATGTCGAATCCAATATCTCCGGCGATATGTTCACGGTGATGCGGATGGCGATGCAGCCACAGCGACTGGTCGACAATCAGGCGACGGTCCGGGAAACCAAAACCCTTGTTTCAGAGCTTTCGATCAAGCCGCGGGAGGCCCTTGAATGGGCGACGATCAATTCCGCACGTGCCATGGGGCTGGACAAGAAAGTCGGCTCCCTGAAACCGGGGAAACAAGCCGATATCATCATGATCAACGGGAATGACCTGAACCTGTTCCCGGTCCACAACCCGGTCGAGAGCGTGGTTTTCCACGCCCATGGCGGCAATGTGGACACCGTCATGATCGCGGGCAAAATCCAGAAGCAGAACGGCAAGCTGAAATATCGCGGCCTGCGCAGCAAGATGGATGAGCTCGCCAAATCGGGCCGTCGCATCCTGAAAGGCGTCAAACTGGCTGCCTAACCGGGAGTTACCAAGCGGCAGGCTGGTGATGTAATATGACGTCTTCCCCACTGGAGACGACAATGCCTGATGATTCCCCACGGCCCAATTCCCCCGAAGCGCGCGATGCCGCGTCGATTATTCATCCGCTGACCAATCTCAAGACCCATCTTGAGAAAGGCCCGGTGGTGATCGACGAAGGCAAAGGTGTCTGGGTCACCGACATCCATGGCAAAAAATACATTGAGGGAATGGCCGGGCTCTGGTGCCTGTCGCTTGGCTATGGTCAGGACCGACTGGTGAAGGCGGCCGCCGACCAGATGGCGCGCCTGCCCTACTACCATCTGACCAATCACAAGAGCCATTCACCCGTCATCGAACTGGCAGAAAAGCTGCTAGAGATGGCACCGGTCCCGATGTCAAAAATCTGGTTTGCCAACTCCGGATCGGAGGGCAATGACAGCGCAGCCCGGATCGTCTGGTACTACTGGCACGCCAAGGGTCAGCCGGAAAAACGCAAGATCATCGCCCATCAGCGCGCCTATCACGGGAACACGATTGCTTCAGCCAGCCTGTCGGGCATGCATTACAACCACGCGTCCTTCGGTCTACCGCTCGATGGTTTCCTGCATGTCACCCCGCCGCATCACTATCGCTACGCCGAATCCGGCGAGAGCGAGGAAGACTTCGCGACCCGTCTGGCCGATGAGCTGGACGCCCTGATCATCGCGGAAGGTCCCGAGACGGTCGGCGCCTTCTTCACCGAGCCGATTATGGGATCGGGTGGCGTCATCGTTCCGCCACCAACCTATTACGAAAAGATCAAAATCGTGCTCGACAAGTACGACATGCTGCTGATTTCCGACGAGGTGATTACCGCGTTCGGGCGCACCGGCAACATGTTTGGAACGACCACGATGGGCTTGAAACCCGACATGATCGTCTGCGCCAAGGGGCTTTCGAGCGCTTATATCCCGATCTCCGCTCTTATGGTGAATGCCCGTGTCTTCGATGTGATTTCCGAAGAAAGCGACCGGGTTGGCGTATTTGGCCTGAGCTTCACCTATTCGGGTCATCCGGTCGCCGCCGCTGTCGCTCGCGAAACACTGCGCATCTATGAAGACGAAGACATCGTCGGTCATGTGCGCGCCATGGATCCGCATTTCCAGGGCGGTCTGCGCGAGCTGCTCGATCACCCTCTCGTCGGTGAAGTGCGTGGCATGGGCCTGGTCGCCGGCGTCGAACTGGTCAAGGACAAGGCCACCGGCGAAGCTTTTGACCCCGCACTTGGTGTCGGCCCCTTCTGCAATGACCGGGCCGAAGAGCATGGCCTGATCATTCGCGCCATCGGCGACACCATGTCATTCTGTCCGCCTTTGATCATCAGCAAGGACGAAATCGAGGAAATGATCGCACGGTTCAGACTGGCGCTCGATGACACGATGGAGATGTTGCAGGAGCGCGGCGTAAAATGAGCGACAGCCTGACAGCCAAAACAGCCTCCGAACTCGGGGAGCTATATGCCAGCGGCGAGCTTTCCCCGGTCACCGTCACAGAAGCGGTCCTTGCGCAGATCCAAGCGCACAATCCGACCCTGAACTGCTTCTGTCTGGTTGATGCAGATTCGGCATTGGCCACCGCCGGGGAGTCCGAAGCCCGATGGCTCGCGGGTGAACCGCTCTCGGTGATCGATGGTGTGCCCACATCCATCAAGGACCTGACCCTGACCAAGGGTTGGCCGACACTGCGGGGATCGCGCACCAGTGACCCCAAGGGACCCTGGGACGAAGACGCACCCGCAACAGCACGCCTGCGAGAAGCCGGTGCTGTTCTTGTCGGCAAAACCACCACACCGGAAATGGGCTGGAAGGGCGTCACCGACAATCCGTTGACCGGGATCACGCGCAACCCCTGGAACCCTGAACGCACGCCGGGCGGGTCCTCGGGCGGCGCGGCGGCCGCAACAGCGGCTTTCATGGGTCCGTTGCATCAGGGGTCTGACGCAGCCGGGTCAATCCGTATCCCGGCGGCTTTTTCAGGGGTCTTCGGACACAAACCGACCTTCGGACTTGTCCCGAACTATCCCCTGCCCCCGCATATCGGAAGTCTCGCCAATATGGGGCCGATCACCCGCACCGTGACCGATGCGGCCATCATGCTGAACGTGCTCGCGCAGCCGGATTCACGTGACTTCATGTCCGCGCCATCCGTCGCACAGGATGAAAACTATCTGAACGGCCTTGAGGCTGGCATCGAGGGCGTTCGGATCGCCTATAGCCCCACCCTTGGCGAGAACGGCTGGGCCGATGACGACGTCGCCAATGCCGTCAAGGCGGCTGCAGACGTCCTGTCCGACCTTGGCGCCATCGTCGAGGAAGCCGATCCGGTCATCCCACCGACCCGGCCGATCATTGATGCGATCTGGTCGACGGCAGACACCTGGCTGGTCGATCAGATGTCGCCCGAACAGCGTGACATGATGGACCCGGGCCTGCTCGCAATCGCTGAAGAAGGCCGCAAGGTTGGTGTGACCGAACTCGTCGATTCCTATGCCAAACGCGTGCTGCTGGGAAATGCCATGGCGCGGTTCCACGAAACCTATGACCTGCTGCTGACCCCGCAAATGCCGCTCGAAGCGTTTGCGGCCGGACAAAATGTTCCCGATGGCCGGAACATGAAGGAATGGGTGGACTGGTCGCCCTTCACCTATCCGTTCAACCTGACCATGCAGCCGGCCTGTTCGGTCCCTTGTGGTCTGGGTGATTCTCGCATGCCGATCGCGTTCCAGCTTGTCGGACGACACTGGGAAGACGCATTGGTGCTTCGCGCAGCCCGGGCTTACGAGAAAGCCCGTCCTTTCGCGGCAGCCCCCGGATACGTCTGAGGCTGCCCCCGGTACTAGATTGCTTCGCCTGCGGCTCGCAATGACGGTCTGATAAAGTTGTCATTGCGAGGAGCATCGCGACGAAGCAATCCAGAGTGAGCTTCACCTAAGTTGCGGAGAGCGGGCACTTGAAACAACCAGCAGTCTATATTGTCACCAACAAGCGCAACGGAACTTTGTGCACCGGCGTGACCTCCAAACTACCGCAGCGCATAGCGCAACATCGTTGCGGTGACATCCCCGGTTTTTCCGCTCGTTACAACTGTCGAATTCTTGTCTGGTTTGAATTGCATGACGAAATGCTCTCTGCAATCACGCGTGAGAAGCAAATCAAAGCCGGTTCGCGCGCACGAAAGCTCGCGTTGATCGAAAGCGGTAATCCCACGTGGCGTGATTTGTACGAGGAACTTTTCTAAGAATCAGCGTGTCGGCTCTGGATTGCTTCGCCTGCGGCTCGCAATGACGGTCTGATAAAATTGTCATTGCGAGGAGCCTCGCGACGAGGCAATCCAGTCTCAATGACGACTGTACTCAAACAATTGGCAGACCTTCCGGACGACGATTACGCCAAGGCATTGCAGTTTCCAGCTGGGCCGAAAGCCGGAACAAGGTGGCTTCATCGGCAAAAGCACCAACGGCCTGAACCGAGACAGGAAAGCCTTCCTCAGTCGTGCCCACAGGCAGGCTGATCGCCGGTTGACCGGTCAGGTTGAACCACACGGTGTAAGGCGAGAACGCGGCCACCCGGTCCCAGTATTCATCAGCGTCATCCATCATCATATCGAGCCAGCCGAGTTTCGGCGGCATGTGACCGAGACCCGGTGTCAGCAGGACATCATAGGCCTCATGGAACGCCGCCATGCGGCGGCCCGCGCCATGCATACGGCCTTGCGCGAGAAACACATCATAGCCGGTGACCGATTCACCTTTTTCCGCCGTTGCGGCCACAACCCGCTCTATTTCACCTTCTTCGGGAAGTCGGCCCTTGGTCGGATGTAGGCGGATTGTCTGGGCAGCATTGGACGCCATGAGCGTACGGAAAATATCCTGCATTTCATCGTTCACAAGCGGTGGATCGACCTCCTCGACCTCATGTCCAAGATCGGCGAGCACCTGCAGCGTCTCGTCGAGAACCCGAGCATGTTCGCCATCACATTTCGCGCCGGTGGCACCGCCATAAGAGAAGGCAATCTTCAGTGACCCGGGATCGGCACCAACTGCTGTGAGGAACGGTCGCGACGGCGGCGGCGCAAAATACGGATCACCTGCTGCCGGACCGGCCGTAGCATCAAGGATTGCAGCATGATCGCGGACCGTGATCGAAACCGTGTGCTCGGCGACAATGCCGCCCATCCGCTCGCCAAGACCCGGTGAGAAGCTGTTGCGCCCCCGCGTGGGTTTCATGCCCACGAGACCGCAACAGGATGCCGGCACACGGATTGACCCGAAACCATCGCTGGCATGGGCGGCGGGCAGGATGCGTGCGGCCACAGCAGATGCCGCCCCGCCCGATGATCCGCCTGGCGTGACATCACCATCCCAAGGGTTCTTCGTCGGGCCATAGAACTGCGGCTCACACGTGATCGACATACCGAATTCACATGTGTTGGTTTTGCCGAAAATGGACATTCCGGCCGACTTAAGGCGGATCACGGTTTCACTGTCCGCGTCAGGCACAACATCTTCCATAAATTTGCTGCCTCCCGTGGTCGGCGTACCTGCGATGGCCGCCCCCAGATCCTTGATCAGATAGGGCGCGCCGGACAGCGGCCCATCGGGCAGGTTACTCCTGGCCATATCACGACCGTGCTCATACAACTCCAGAACGATCGCATTAAGCCCGGGATTGCGGACCTCGCACCGCGCGATCGCGGCCTCCAGCACCTCTGCGGCGGTCACATCGCCGTTCCTGACCAGTTCTGCCAGACCCATGGCATCGTAGGATTCATACTCACTAAAGCCCGACATGGCTGTTCCCCGTCTCTGATGTGTTTTACGCACGCGCCCTGTACACTCTGGCGCGTCACCCCAACATGGTCCACCGAAACACCCGAAGATGTCACGCTCCAACATTCTGCTCGGATCGATCCTTGCCGGCGCGGCGGGAATTGGCTTCGCTGCCAATTCGACTGCGGCCAAACTCGCCTATGACGGTGGGACGAATCCACTGACATTCCTGACGCTCCGCTCCGCCCTGGCGGCCCTGCTGGTGCTCACCATTGTCCTGATCACACGCCGCAGTCTGCGAATGCCGTTTCGCCGCCGACTGGCGGCCTGTGGCATCGGCGTAATCCTTGCGACCTATTCCTATGGCGTGCTCGCGGCCATTCAGTACATCCCCGTCGCGCTCGCAATCCTGATTTTCTACACCTTTCCACTGCTGACAGCCGCCTATACCTGGGTCTCGGGTCGCGAACGTCCGACCGTTCTCTCCGTCGGCGCCTTGCTGGTCGCGTTTCTCGGGCTCGGTCTGGCTCTGGATATCGGCAGCGGGCAGATGAACCCGCTCGGTATCGCGCTCGCGGCAGGTGCAGCTCTGGGTGTCACAGCCGTTATCCTTCTGAACAATCGGCTCGTGGGCAACGAGGATTCCTATCCGGTGACGTTACACATGATGTTTTCGGCTGCCGCGCTCTGCGCCCTTGTCACCGTGCTGCTTGGTGATTTCATGCTCCCCCAGACAAATACCGGTTGGGCCAGTCTGGGTATCGGAACCGCATCCTACGCAGCCGCGATCACCACCGTCTTCATCGCCGTATCGCTGGCCGGGCCCGTACCTGTCACGCTGTCAATGAATTTGGAACCGGTGGCGAGCATGGCGCTGGGCTTTATTGTGCTCGGCCAACTGCTTTCGGGCATTCAGTTGCTCGGCGCGGGACTGGTCATAATGGCCGTCACATCGGTACGCTTGGCCGATATACGAAAGACCAGCACAATCACCTTGCCACGTCAGGAGACGAACTGATGACCTTACTCACAGAACACACAATGGCCATTGCCGAAATCCTCAAGGCACGCGGCGAGACGGTGGCCGTGGCCGAAACCTCGGCGGGAGGTCTGGTATCGGCTCAATTGCTGGCCGTTCCCGGCGCATCAGCATATTTCATGGGCGGCGGCGTGCTTTACACCGGTGACGCGCGCGAGGGCCTGGCAGGAATCACGGAAGCAGACATCACGGGCATGCGCTCAAGCAGTGAGCCTTATGCCGAATTGTTGGCCAAAACCATGCGCGAGAAACTGGGCACCACCTGGGGTCTGGCGGAAACCGGGGCGGCCGGACCATCGGGAAATCGCTATGGCGACAACGCCGGCCACACATGCGTCGCTGTTTCGGGACCGATTTCGATGGTGCAAACACTGGAAACCGGGGACGATGACCGCAGTAAAAACATGTGGCTCTTCTCGCACCAGGCATTGGCGCTATTTCGGACCTGCCTGAACCAAGTGGATTGATATTCTTACAGCCCTTGGAATCCCTCGCGAATTCGTTACAACCGGCCTAACTCGGGAGTACCCGGTTGGGGGAGTTAAAGACCGCTGCCGCGTCGGCAGGTCGGTTCAGCGCAATAAGGGTAATCATCTAAGGGGATACCTAATAATATGAATATGAAGGCTTTTATGGCCGTAGGGGCGATGGTCGCTCTGACGGCATGTGCCGGGCAAGACCTCGGTAATGCACGTGGTGTGAAGGCAAATAGCACCGAATTTGGTAACGCACTTTCCGCAGGCTACCTGCGTTTGTCGCAGGCTGAGTACTCGGAAGGCGATTATGCCGATTCGGATTACTTCGCACTGCGATCGATTGCAGCAGGAACTTCAGGAACGACCGTTGAATTGCCTGAGGCAACAGCGCGTAACTTCCCTGAAGGAGATGCCATCATTGTCGCCACCGCGCGCAATGAGCTGGATGAAGTGTTCAAAGCTGGTGCCCGTGAAAAGGCTCCGCAGCTCGCCGCATCCGCACAGATTGCATACGAATGCTGGACCCAGGAACTCGAGGAAAACAACCAGCCTCCTCACATCGAAGCCTGCCGCGAGCAGCTCGAAGGCCTGATCCCCGCACTGCGTAACGCTGTTGCCGCCCCGAAGAAGGCCAAGCCGGTCAAGGCCAAGCCGGTCAAGGGCAAGCTCTTCAAGGTTCTGTTCGGCACAGGTTCGGCCCGTCTGAACGATGAGGCCAATGCCGTCATCACCGACGCCGCCAAGCACGCCAAAAACTTCAGCCCGGCTCGTGTGGTCGTCAGCGGTTACAGCGATTCAGCCGGTAGCGCTGCAGGCAACCAGGCGCTCTCTGATCGTCGTGCCAAGGTTGTGGCTGCTGCACTGCGCCTGCGTGGTGTTGCACGTGATGCGATCAAGACCAACGCATATGGCGAACGCTTCCCTGACGTCCGCACCGGTGACGGTGTCCAGGAAGCCAAGAACCGCCGCGTGGAGATTTCAGTCGCGCCGTAAGCGCCATACTGACATTCCAAAAGAAAAGGGCATCGGCTTGCGCCGGTGCCCTTTTTCTTTGTCTGAAGCCTTCAGGCGTTGTGCAGGTTAGTCCGATTGAACGGTCGCCGCATTTGCCCGGGCGTTTCGTGCCAAAACCTTGATCAGAGCGCGGATAAACGGGTCCGCATTGGTGAACTTCGATTCAAAGACATCGACGGGAACAATCCAAAGTATGGCCTGTTCACGGCACACGGCACTGGCCATACGGCATTCATCATCGACAAGAGCCATTTCCCCGAAGAGAGCGCCTTCAGTCACCGTCCCAAGCAAGGTGGCACCCTCGCCATCACCCTTCGACTTGAGGATATCGATCTTCCCGGACTGGACGATATAGGCCTCAATTCCCAAGTCGCCTTCCTGAAACACGACCTCGCCAGCATCATAAGAGCGGGTGCCGAACTTCCATTCAGATTTGGTGCTTTTAGGGTCCATGACGAGACTGACGGCTGGTTTCGCGAACCATCAGGCTATCGACCGAACGTAAACAATCCATTGATCACCTGCATAATCGCGCAAATGGTGCGGGCGGCCGGACTTGAACCGGCAAGGCCGAAGCCGAGGGATTTTAAGTCCCTTGTGTTTACCAATTTCACCACGCCCGCATCACATGGTCGGCAACTGCTATACTTGTAGCGAAGGAATCGACGCGTCGACAAACGCCAAAGCGAGACAGGATCATGGACCGTTACGATATTGCCCGGCTGATCGCCCTGATCGGCGCGCTTGTGCTGGTCGCACCCGCACTATTTTACATCGTGAAAGACCGCAAAGCCGCGTTCCGCAACGCCGTCATCTGGTTTGCGATCGTCGGCGCCGTGCTGCTGCTCTGGACCGCCGTCTTTCAGGGGTAACCCGCCCCGAACCGCTAGTCGTCCGTCTTCGGGACCACAACCCCATCATCAACGGGTTCGCCGCCCAGATTGCGAATCAGGTCGCGTAACCGATCTGCGGCTTCATCCAGACGCGCCTGATCGGGGCCCCGGAACACGAGATTGGAACCGGGCTTACCATCGAAGTGGAAGGGATAGCTGCCGATATCGATATCGGGATAGGCGTCCTGCAACAGACCGAGTTCGGTTGCGATTGTGCCCTCGGGAATAAAACTCCCCACGGTCACCGAAATCAGGGTCACACCACGCCGGAGTTGGGACTTTGCGCCTTCGAACATGGCCTGCATGATTCGGGGAATACCCGCCATCACGAACACGTTTTCCACTTTGAAGCCCGGCGCGCCGCTCACGGGGTTGTCGATCAGGTCAGCAAACTCGGGCGTTTCGGCCATTTTCAGGCGCGACTCGGTTACCTCAACGCCCATCTGGGCAATGCGTTCGCGCAGAATTCGTTCGGCTTCTGGATTGCGGATCAATTTCTGACCGAAAGCCTTGGCCACACAGCCGGCGGTGATGTCGTCATGGGTCGGGCCGATGCCGCCGGTCGTGAAGACATAGTCATATTTGGCCCGGCAGGCATTGAGCGCCTCAATGATTTCACTCTCGATATCAGCCACCACGCGGGCTTCACGCATCTGGATGCCGAGCTTGTTCAACTCTGCGCCGAGGAATGGCAGGTTTGCATCCTTGGTCCGGCCTGAAAGAATTTCATTGCCGATCACAAGAACGGCGGCGGTTACGTGCTGCGGGTCAGTCATGTTCAGATACTTTCGATACGGTCAGGTCTTTGGGTGAGTATAGCCCAGGCCACGCATACAGCGGGCAAACAGGCGGTCAAAGTCACGAGCGGATTTCAGGTCACGTGTCTCTTCGATAACCGCGCGGGTGTCGTTTCGACCACCGGGGATGGATGACCTGATATCGCGGGTAATATTGTCGTTACGCGATGTTGCGCGTTCCGCAGAACGTCGACACGACAACTGGTCCGCACGGATCTGGTCCTCGTTCGCGCCCTTCTTGACCCAGGCTGTGCTGGCACCACTGCACCCGACAAGGGCGAGAAGCAGGAGCACGGGAATAGTGGTTTTCATCATCATGTCACCGCTACTTTCAAGGCAAGATCATCGCAGTATCATGCACCGAACAGTCAGTCAAAACCATGATCTGTCCGAGTTTCTGTTGATCCTTGCGCGCGGCAAATCTAGGTTCCCCGCAGCATGAACTTTCCAGATCCCCTCATCCGCGGCCGACTGATCAAACGCTACAAGCGGTTTCTGTCAGATATCGAAATCATAGGCCCGAACGGCAAACCGCGCGAAATCACAGCCCATTGCCCCAATCCCGGCGCAATGACCGGTCTGGCCGATCCGGAATCCGAGGTCTGGATATCGCCGGCGCGAAACCCCAATCGCAAACTCAAATTCACCTGGGAACTGATCCGCGTTGGCACAGAAATGGTCGGGATCAATACAAGCCATCCAAATGGCATTGCCGCCGAGGCTGTTGCAGCCGGACAAATCGGGGAACTCGACGGCTACCAATCGCTGCGCCGGGAGGTCAAATATGGCGAAAACTCGCGCATTGACCTCCTGCTCGAGACCGAAGGTCGCCCGCCCTGCTACGTCGAGATCAAGAATGTTCATCTAAAGCGCGATGCGGCGCTGACAGGCGGTCTGGCCGAGTTTCCCGATAGCGTCACGGCGCGCGGGGCAAAACATCTGCGTGAACTCGGACATGCGGTGGAAGACGGGTCACGCGCTGTGATGCTCTACATCGTGCAGCGCAACGATTGCGACCGGTTCCGACTTGCCGAAGATATAGATCCGAAATACGTCGACGCGTTCCGGGAGGCCCGGCGTCTGGGGGTTGAGGCAATCTGCTATGCGTGCGAGGTTTCGCCCGAATCAATACACATCGTGCGCCCGTTGCCGATCGACGTGTAGCCCGGACCTGCAAGACAAACCGACAAGACAATATGACTGATAGCCAAACAGCGCCGCTCGACCCGGAAGCACGGCAAATTCGAATTCACGGACCCGATGCCTTTGAAGGCATGCGCCATGCCGGAAAGCTCGCTGCCGAAACCCTGGATCACATCACGCCGCTCGTCGTTCCGGGCGTCACCACCGAAGAGATCGACCGCGCCTGTCACGCGTTCATTCTCGACCATGGCGCGACACCGGCTCCGCTTGGCTATCGCGGGTTTCCAAAATCGATCTGCACCTCTGTAAACCACGTGGTTTGCCACGGTATCCCCGGGGAAAAGAAACTCGGCGACGGCGATATCGTCAATATCGATGTCACCGTCATTCTTGATGGATGGCACGGTGATACCAGCCGCATGTACAATGTCGGCAAGGTCAAACGGCTCGCCGAACGGCTGGTTGATGTCACCTTCCAGGCGCTCTGGAAGGGCATTGATGTGGTGCGGCCGGGCGCCACGGTTGGCGATATCGGCCACGCGATCCAGGCCTATGTGGAAGCCGAACGATTCTCGGTCGTGCGCGATTTCTGCGGCCATGGGCTTGGACAGGTCTTTCACGATGCGCCATCCATTTTGCACTTTGGCACACCGGGAACCGGTGCCGAGTTGCGTGAAGGCATGTTTTTCACCATCGAACCAATGGTCAACACAGGCCGGTTTGATGTGAAAATTCTTGGAGACGGTTGGACTGCGGTCACCAAGGATCGTTCTCTGTCGGCACAATTCGAACACTCCATCGGTGTGACCGCGGATGGCTGCGAAGTGTTCACCCACTCCCCAAAAGGTTGGGACCGCCCACCTTACGACTAACGTTTCCACGTGACATTGCCATGGCTGAAACCGATGACCGCAAAGGACACAGAGATCGTTTGCGCGAACGGTTTGCCGCTGATTACGGCACCTCGATGCCGGACTACGAACTGCTGGAACTGCTGTTGTTTCACGCGGTGCCACGCCGTGACACAAAACCGCTCGCCAAGCGCCTGATTGACAGGTTCGGTAGTCTTGCGGCCACGCTTGCCGCAGATGCCACAGACATTCAGGGCGTAAAGGAATCAGGACCTGCAGTCGCCGGTTTGCTCAAGCTGTCCACCAGGCCGGGCGGCGATTGGCGCTCGAAGACATGCGCGCACGCCCCAATCTGGGATCCTGGGACAATGTGATCGCGTATTGCCGGGCAGAACTGGGGCATTTGCCGCGCGAAAGCTTCCACGTGCTGTTTCTCGACCAGAAAAACGGACTTCTGGCGGCTGAAGAACAAAGCCGCGGCACGGTGGATCAGACCTCTGTCTATCCGCGCGAGGTGGTGAA
>Ga0181561_10002402_pt1 | contig 16555 bp, 9 predicted proteins | sample 011ome_19_FD_133760 | JGI IMG/M metagenome (GOLD analysis project Ga0181561, IMG submission 133760) | Coastal salt marsh microbial communities from the Groves Creek Marsh, Skidaway Island, Georgia - 011510BT metaG (megahit assembly) | ecosystem: Environmental > Aquatic > Marine > Intertidal zone...
ATAGCAACGAGGACGAGAACAACGAGAACAACGAGAACAACAACAAAGCTCTTCACCCAATCGCAGCAAAAATGGAGAGACTTTGAATCATCGCATCGCGGAGAATAAATATGCGCGCGCGTACCAAAAAGAATGGGGAAATGTGTCCAGTTGTCTTGTACCGGTAATATTTAAATAGTACGTACAAATAAAAAATAAACATCAACGTATCATATCATCGTCATCGTCGACGCCTTCCGTTTAATATTTCTTCGCGACGATTCTTTTCAAAAGATGAATGATGCACACCGCGATTTGTGTGACGGAGATCAAGTTGAAACCGGTGAAGAAACCAATGTGTCCGAATATGACGCCTATGAAGACGAAGAAATTGAAAACAGGTAACTCTTCGATAACTTCCAAATTCAAGGCGTTGTAATACACGTGAACGTTCGCGTAGTCGTTCAAATCCGTCGATGGCTTCATGGTAGCATCGATGGAGGCGGTCGGGTGTACTTCTGTTGTCGACACGATTGGTATGAATTCGTCCGATTCGCACTGCTCATCACATTGGCAGATTTCCGACGCCATCTCTCTGTTATAACACGCGTGATATTTCGAATCCGCACCGTGCAGATTTTCCTCGAGCGTTTTAGTCGTATCGTACTGACACTTATCGTGGATATCTTCTTCGCACGCGGTGATACAAACAGATTTAGAATACAGTGGATCTTTACTGCACTCTTTCTCGTGATACGGCTTCCCGAGTCGCCTCGTCTCTCGTTCGCTCATCGATATGAACGTAGCTTGACCGACGGCGCTTAAAACGGAACTGAATGTGGGCATGGCTTCGTGTTTAGTCCCGTGAATCTCGACGTACACTCCGTGATACCTTTTATGGATATCGCCCGCGTCGTACAACGCCGTCGCGCCGGTATACGGATCACTTTCGTCTATCGAGTTAAACTGCAGAAGCGGATCCAAAAAGACGTTCAAACCGTACTGATTTCCGTATAAACCAAACAAGCAATCCGTCTCGTGCGTTTCTCCGTTCTCGTCTTCGGCGCAAAACTCGTCGTTCACTTTGTCCTTGTAGTTGAACTCCAAACAAATACCATATCTCTCTCCTAAATTTTCCACCGTCCAATATTGATCGATTTCATCTTCGCCGCACTCCAAACCGAAGAACTCGCACTTTCTCACCATCGACTTCATGAACGTTTTGTTCGCGGCGTCTGAATACCTCTCCACTCCGCCCTCTACGATTTTCTCCATCTTATCTCTGCTCAATTCAGCGTGGTTCGGGCAAAAAATAATCGCCGGCCATCTCGCGTTTCTTCGTTCTTCGAATTGTATGTTCGTAGCGAACGGGTAGGACCGATATTCGGCAACGGTTTCGTTTATCAAAAACAACATCGTACCAAAGCTGGCAAAAAGTACAAGGCCGATGATGAACCTCGTCCAAAGAGGCATAGACGTATCGAACCAGACGTATTCGAGTCCATCCGCGGATAGTCCAGACACGTGCGCCTCGAGCACGTCTTTCAACGACTTGACGCCGGCGCCGTCGTTCTCCGATGATGATCCCCCTTTTCCATCATTTTCCTTCTTCAATGCGTCCTCCTCCTCTTGTTCTTTTCTCAATTCTTCCTCGTCGTGGATGTCCACGCCCAACTTTTTCTCCAATCGCGCCAGGCGAGTCGCCAGAGATCTCTTCGTCAGCGCGGGCATTTCTTGTGTTGCTTTCTTCTTCTTCTTCTTGTTATTAATACATATCGCGCGCCGCGCGCAGCACAAACGTTTTTTGAAAGAGAGAGAGAGAGAGATATTTTTTTTTTGCCTTTGAACTGGGCGTCCCAGGGGATATCTGTATATGTAGTACTGTATACATATCATCGTTTTGGTGAGTCATCATCGGAGACCAGTCTCACATCATCCACATATCCAAAACAAAAAAAAAAGGAACCAAAAACGAAAAAAGGCAAATAAAACTGTGTTATTTGATTGGATTTTTCCGCGAACGAACACGCACAACAAACACGCACACGGCGCGCACACACGCACGTATCCGCAAACGTCAAAATAAAAACCTTTGCAAAGTCTCTCGAAGACAAATACGCGTCGTCTTTTCTTCACAGAGAAAGGAGAATTCTCGATTTATAATAACAATACTAAGAGAGAGAGAGAGAACACTTTATCACACTGTTCGTGACCTAAGTGCAAAACACAACAGAATAAGAGAAGACGAGAGAAGAGCTCTATCTTGTGTACATTGTCTCCCCGGAGAGATATAGTTTTTTATCTGGATCTCCTCGTCGCGTTTCGGTAAGCACACGCACGAAAAAGAGGACGTAGCAAAAAGACGACGCGATGGCGAAACCGTCGTCGTCGTCGTCGGATGCGGCAAAGAAGAATGAGAAGAAAGAACGAGACACCAAAGCGACGACGATGATGATGACAAAAGCGGAGTCGAATCCGGACCATTACGCCTCCATAAAACCGTACATCAACGAACCGCTGGAAAAGATAGTTCCACCGGAACGACCGCGCACGAGTAAAGAGGAGATGTACAAAGTGCCGGGGTTTAAGAATAAAGATGGATCGGTCAGTTCTGGAGGCGTGGCATCTATTCACGTGAAGCAGAACGTCGCGCAAGCGTTGGCAACGTTGAGACACACGTTCACGGTGTGCGATGCGACTGCTCCGGACTGCCCAATCGTGTACGCCTCGGATTCGTTTTTGGAGATGACTGGATATCCGTCCGAAGAAATCATCCATCACAACTGCAGATTTTTGCAAGGAAAAGATACGGATCCAGAGAGCGTGAAGAAGTTGAGAGATGCGGTGAAAGCTGGGGAGAGAGTATCGGTGAGATTGTTGAACTACCGCAAAGACGGGACGCCGTTTTGGAACTATCTGACGATTGCGCCGGTGAAGTTGGCAGATGGGACCGTAGTAAAATACATCGGAGTCCAAGTAGACGTGACGGATAAGACGGAAGGGAACGTGGCGCCCTCAGTTTTGAAAGACAGCGATGGGTTTCCTTTACTGGTGAGATACGATGCGCGGTTAGCTGCGCAGAATTTGGGCGCGTTTACCGAGGTGGAAGAAGCCGTGTTGAGCGCCACCGGTTTAAAGAGCTCAAAGTCGTTCGATAACGATCAACAAGGTCTGACCAGTCGTAGTGGGATGGATATGGCATCTACGTTAGAACGAATCCAGGAATCTTTCGTTATTACCGATCCGAGTTTGCCGGATCATCCAATCGTGTTTGCCTCGGACGGTTTCTTATCGTTTACGGGATACACCCGAGAGGAGATTTTAGGACGAAACTGTCGGTTTTTGCAGGGAAAAGACACCGATCAAAACAGCGTGAAAGCTATACGAGATGCGATCGATGCTGGAAGTGAAGTGACGGTCAGATTACTAAATTATACGAAAAATGGCCGTCCATTTTGGAACATGTTCACGTTGGCGCCGGTGAGAGACGACGAAGGCAAAGTGAGATTCTTCGCCGGAGTACAAGTAGACGTCACCGTCTACGACGACGACGGGACAGAAAGAACAGTGGCGTCCTTTGATAAAACCGAAGCCGCGGAGAGAGAACAAGAGGAGTACTCCAAAAAAGCCGCCTCGAACATTGCCACGGCAACGAACAATGACGCCGCGGATAAGTTACCGTGGGAAGATCTACTCGGCAGTTTGAACGGTCCAAAACCACACAGGATGGGCGAATGCGAAAGAGAGTGGAAAGCGTTGATCGACGTCGTGAATTCGGCGGCATCAACCGGGAAAGCAAAGGCCGCGGCGGAAGCAGGTGAGAGACAGCTCACGTTGGCGGATTTTAAGCCAGTGCAACGAATCGGCCAAGGCGACGTCGGATCGGTCCATCTCGTTACGCTCAAAAGACGAAACGACACTACTCGACAAGGACCAAATAGCAAAACAACCGAAACAAAAACAGAAACGACGAAAAATGAAGTAAACGGCATCGACGACGAAGAGAAACCGCTTAAGTTTGCCATGAAGGTGTTAACGAAGCAAGAGATGATTGAGCGAAACAAGTTGCATCGTCTGCGAACCGAATCGACCATCTTACAAATGTGCGACCATCCGTACTTGGCAACTTTGTTCACCGCGTTCCATTCTGAAACGCACGTGTACTTTTTGATGGACTATTGTGAAGGCGGTGAATTGTACGAATACGTCCAATCGCAACCCGGGAGACGATTGCCAGAGAAACACGCCAAGTTTTACAGCGCGGAAGTCTTGCTCGCGTTACAATATTTGCACTTGTTAGGCTTTGTGTATCGTGATTTGAAACCAGAAAACGTTCTGTTACGAAGCAACGGGCACTGCGTGATTACCGATTTTGACTTGTCTTTTGTGGCGTCGAGTCGACCACACATGGTCATGAAGGATGAAACGCCGAAATGGAGACCAATCGACCAAGCGCTCGTCACCGCGAAGAAGAAGCAAAGTAGTAGTAGTAGTAGTAGTAGTGGCAGAGGCAACGACGGAAAGAATAGTTCCTCGTCATCCGCTCCGGCTGCTGCTAAAGGAGCAAAGAAGAACAACAAAAAATCCGCTTCGCTCTCGAAACCACCAAAGTTCAAGTCTGGCACGCAAAATCCACTCTTGATTGCGGAACCGTTCGCGTTTACAAACTCTTTTGTCGGTACCGAGGAGTATTTGAGTCCAGAAGTTCTTTCTGGCGCCGGACACTCCGCGCCGGTCGATTGGTGGGAACTCGGAATTTTCATCTACGAATTAGTCTACGGCACGACGCCATTCAAAGCAAACAGGCGCGAACAGACGTTTGAAAACATCATGCACAAACAGCTCGCGTTTCCGGAGCGCCCGGAAGTTTCGCAAAGCTTGAAAGACATAGTGACAAAATTATTAGAGAGAGATCCGACGAGGCGATTGGGAACGTTTGGCGGCGGGGAAACTATCAAATGTCACGACTTTTTCGGCGACATAAATTGGGCGTTGATTCGGTGGGAAACACCACCTTACGTCCCAGCGGATGCTGCGGCAGCGGCAGCAGCGGCAGCTGCAGCGAAAGGAGATGACTTCCAGGGATAAAAATAGAAGGCATCATCTTCATCGACAAAAATGTATTTAATCATCATCATCATTGAACCATCGGCGCTTTTTCTTAACATCATCGAAAATTGATTTTAACGACCATACAAGTACAATACACACTAACAGCAAAACCGTAGTAACGCGCTACTTCTAAAAAAACTAGCTAGGCTCGTCGCTTTCCTGCGCTACTTTTTAAATCGGCGGCACGAACGGCTCGTCCGGTTCGTCGTCGATATCGTCGCCCGCCAATTCTTTGACCAATGGATGCTTCTTCAACTTTGGTTCTAACGTGACTATCCTATTGATTAATACTCTCGCTCCTTCTAAATCCGCACGACATTGCACTTTCAAAGACGCCCAGTTGAACATGACGTCCACGCTTTCCGGATGGTGGGTCAGCGCGTTCAAATAATACGCCTCCGCCTTGTCGATTTCCCCTCGCTCTTGCAACAACATCGCGATGTTATTCGACGCGTCTAAATGAGTTTTATTCGAACACGTCAAAGTCTTCTCGTACTGTTCGATCGCTTTCTCTGGCATCTCTAAAGTTTGATACACGTTGCCTAGCGCGAACTGCGCGTCCGCGTCGGAAGGATTCTCCTCCGCTTTCGTCTTAAAAAATCGAACCGAGTTCTCCACGATATCCTCGAACGCTTTGTGAATAGTTTCTGGAGGATACTTTGCCTCGTCCAAAGCGACGCGTCGAGCGGCTTTGAGACCTTCGAAAGAAGTTTGCCGAGAGACGCGAAGGATGTCTTCTGGCGATCCTTTCGGCGCGAACGGACTGTTGCTGTTGTTGTTGTTGTTATTATTATTGGCGTCGTCCGCACTCGCACTCGCACCCGCGCTGCCGCTGCTTCGTTGTCGTCGTCGTCGTCGTTGGTGAAGATGAAGACGAGAAGAGCTTGAAAAACGCTTCGAAGAAGGTTCTGTCGTCGTCGTCGTCGTTGCGGTTGCGCTTCTTCGTTGACACCGCGCCATCGTCAAATGCGTCGTCATCGATGTCGTCGTCCTTGTCGTCGTTATGGTCGCCATCATCGTCGTCGTCGTCGTCTTCGTCGTCGTCGTCTTTCTTTATCTCGTTCGCGGGGAGCGAGAAAGTGACAAAAAGGGCGAAAAGTGGATAAAAACAACTAACAAACGTTTCTCATCGCTTCATTCCACTAAAAACGCACGCGCGCGCGTTGTTCTTGAGACGAGAGACATTTGATAGAGAGAAAAGCACGCGCTCATCGCATCTTCGCCAACATGTTCTCTTCATCACCTTCTTCTTCTCTTTCTCCTTCTTCCTCTTCTTCTTTCTGCGCGGCGGAGACGAGGACTTTGAGAACGAGGACGGCGAAAGCTTCGAGCAGACGACGTCGACATCGACGTGGTGGTGGTGTCCTCTCCCCGCTGAAGGCAGCGGCGACAGACAATAACATCAACAACATCGATGCAAAAACAACGCCTCCTCCTCTTCTTCTCCGCGAGAGCGAGTCCATGAGCGACTTTTGCGATGCACCTTTGTCTAAGATCGATTTCAAAAGTCGCCGGTTTCAGATATTTTCAAAGTTTCCAAAGGGAGAGAATAACAGTCGATTGGTGTTTGCAATGTCCGGCGAGTTGCAAACTCGAAACGGATTCGAAGGACACACCGCGCGCTTTCGACAAATCCCGGATTTTATGTATTTAACGGGAATTAACGAGCCGGATTATTTTTTGTTGTCCACGTGCGGACCGAACGAAGAGGACGTGAAGACGGTGATATTGTGCCCGAGAAAGACGGAACAGATGAAAGTCTGGATGGGCGCGGGAAGAAGTACGGAGGAGATTCGAGAGAAGACGATGTGCGACAGGTGCTTTTATGTGGACGAAATCGATGAGGCGATGGAGTATTTGAAATCCAATTCGGATAATAGCGATAGCGGAAAAAGAAGTAGCGAGAGCAGCAGTGGCAGTAGTAGTACTAGTACTAGTGGTAGTGGCAACAAAGGAAGAAGGGCGTTTAAGATTGCGCACTCGACGGTTGTGTTTGTCGCGCCTGAACTGGACGACGTCGCATTGAAAAAACGATTGCAAAGCATCGATGCGTTCGTAGATTCGGAAACGTGGGGACCTTCCATCAGCGGGAGCGCGACGTCTTCTGATTTTCGTTTCGATTACGTGGCGTTGCCGGATAAAATCGCACGACAAAGAGCGATAAAAACCAAGGAAGAAATTGAGAGAATTAAACGCGCCAATGATGGGTCCTCGGACGCCCACATAGCGATGTGGCAATTCTCGAAACCAAACGAAACGTACGAGTTTCAGTTAGAAGCCGAGTTTATCGCGGCGGCGACGAAACGGAACTTGCGCGAACTCGGGTACCCGTGCATCGTAGGAAGTGGTAAAAACGCGGCAATCTTGCATTACGAGGAGAATAGCGCGTTGTGTAAGGAAAAAGAAATCGTATTAGTCGATGCCGGCGCAGAGTGCGACGGGTACACCGCGGACATCACCAGGTGTTTTCCAACCGACGGAAAGTTTACCGAAGACGCCAAGTTGCTCTACAATGTCGTCTTAGACGTGCAACTCGATGCGATTGAACGATACACAAACGGCGCTCTGTGGGCGGACATCGCTCGACAGGCAAAATTAAAAACTATTGAAGGATTGCAAAAGAAATTAGGCGTTGTGAATGCGGATGCGGATTTAAACGAGGCTTTGGAAGCTGGCATCTCAGAAGTGTTTTTGCCGCACGCGTTGGGACACTATCTCGGTTTACAAGTTCACGACGTGGGGCCGAACGCTGGGACGCCGTTACCTGTAGTGTTGGAAGTTGGTAACGTGATCACGTGCGAACCGGGGGTATACTTTGTCGAAGATTTATACGAGAAAGCGTTAGCGAATGAGAAACAAAAGAAGTTTTTGAACAGAGAAAACATCGAACGGTTCGCTAAAGTCGGCGGCGTGCGCATCGAAGACAATATTTGGGTCACCGAGCAGGGGCCGGTCAATTTAACGCGATGCCCGAAAACGGTGGAAGACGTCGAAGCTGCGTGCGCTTCTTCGTCGTGAAAGAGGAGAAAATGAATAGTTGTGTGTAGTTACTATTTTTGTACAGTTTCACATTCTTTACAGTAGTTCACCACGGTAGTATTTCGCGCTTTTGCTATTTACATTGGTATTCTTATTGCAGCTAAATTATTGTGGTGTTGATTTTTTCTAAACGTTGTTGCTCGGATCATCTTCTTCCTTGACTTGTTGCAAAGGCACTGGAGATCTCCGTCCACTGGGACTTTTCCCAGTATCGTAATCGCTCGGACGACTCGAGGTATCTCCGTCTCCAACATCTCCGCCATTAGCCGCGGCGAGATTCTCTACCATTTCTGACGTGTCCACCCCGAGCTCTTCCAACTCGGCTAAATCCATCTTACCCTCGGCCACGGAAGTCTTTCTAAAAAATGCCCCGGCGGTTTCAATTTCCGAATCTCTGGGCATGTGCTCTTTCAAAATAGCCTCGACGCCCATTTTTGCAATCGCGAATTCTCTCCTCTGGTTTTCGTCTTGGATGCTCTCTTCCATGTTGGCGATGATGGACATGTGTTTCTTAAACACCGCGGAGGTTGACCTGGGTAACATTACTTTCTTGTTCTTTTTCTTGTCTTGTTTTCCACCTCCAGGAGGACTCATATCTCCGACTCTGTTCTCGTAATCACCCCAGCCGTCTGCGTCATCGTTGTTGTCGTTATCATCGTTCTCGTCGTCTGATTGGTCGAAAGGCGTGTGCCTCGCCGATGGATTTCTCGAGGAAACCATGCTCGCAATTTTCGAAACGACTTCACCGGCGAAAGAGTTCCTTCGGACCGACGGCGAATCATCCATGGATCCTACTCGTTTACCATCCGCCGAAGAAGGTGTCATGATGTTTCCGTCGCTGCCTCGCATCAGCTCTCCTCTTCCTTCGTCATCGTCTTTTTTGTCTTCGCTTCTGGAGGACCCCGGCGCGACATCTGTAAACTGTTGGTTTTTCGTGTCCAATTGTAACCATTTCGGACCTAAATTCGAAATGATCAACATCCCAACCGGCGCGGTTAATATGATTGAAAACACCGCAGTCGTTAATATATCGTTGCCCCATTTCACCCACTCGTCATAATTCTCTTCGCCGCTTTTACTTTTCAAAATGCTTTCCAACGGGTCGCTCGCTAGCGCCGCTTGCACCGTCGCCTTCGGCAACCACGACAACGCGACAAACGCTCTCTCTTTCAAATTCAAATCCCCACCGCCGACGGCTAAATACGCGACAGGCAATCGTATGCACAAACCGATGAATAAAAGTAGCATAGATTTTGGAATAGTCGATGCGGTTAAATCTGCAAACTTTACCGCGCTTCCGATGACTCCAAACAGCAACGGTTGGAACAGCGTTCTCCACGCTCGAGATAAATCCACCTCCACGGAATGCGCCAATTCCGGTCTCGGTCCTAACGAGAATCGGTTTCGTTTAAATGGATTAATCGGAACTGGTAACGAGAACGTAGGAATAGGACATCTCCCAGTCGTCCACGCTTTATTCGCGGTGATTCCCATCGCTAGAGATGCCATCGCGCCGCCGCCGCTAAAATCATACTTCCTTCCGAGAAACATCATCGCCATCCCGAGTTCAAACGTCAACAACGATCGTTTCCACGGCTTGTTCCATATTGCCGTCGCGCCTAAAATAACGTATCCAGCGAACGAGCCGACGATAATTCCTAACGCCACGTCAGTTGGCCCGTGCATAATCGTCCATCCTAAATTATTGTGGTCGTCCGATTGAATGGCGAACGACTTCATGATCGTATATCCGGTGATAGCGACGACATCATCAAACGACGCCGCCGCGACAACTAAGCTCGGAATACCTTTCGCGACCCCGTATCCTCTGGCCTGTAAATCAAACATACCCCCAACGACGACTGCTGGCGACACCGCGGCTAAAATAAACCCCAGAGATAACCCAAGAGGCACGCTTAAATTGAACAACGCGGTCGCGACGAGCCCAGTCACGACTGCCTCGCTCAAGCCGGGCATCACCGTTAACCTCGCGGCGGCTAAACCAACCCTCTTAAAAGCGACTAAATCCAACTCCAAACCAGACCGCATTAAAATCACGGACAGTCCAGCCGCTCTCGTCGCCGAGCTCCACTCTTTCGGCAACGCCTCCACCAATCCTCCCGGAACGTTGCGCAAACACAACCCGCTCAACAACATCCCGAGCAGCGGCGGCACGTTCATAAACTTTGCCATCGTCGCCCCGACGTGCGCAGCGGCCCATATGAATATCAACGAAAATACCGCCCCTCCGGGTATCACGATGTTATCTTTCTCCTCGCTGTTTACGTTCGGTAATAAAATGTCCCCCAAGACGCAATACAGCATCACCCACGTGATGAAAACCAAAAGAATAGTCGCCGTGCCTTTTGGCACCGAAGGCGCAATCGAAGGAATGTACGCTCGAGCGATATTCGTGGCCGTTTCCGGCGGTTGTTGCTGTTGTTGTTCTTGTTGGCGGTGCTGCAAATCGTCGTTGGGCACCACATCGATGGTATTGTTGTTGTTATCCTCCATCGGTGCGTTTTATTTCTTCTTTAGGTGATTTTGCGCGCGCGCGTTTTTGTTTACTTTTACTCGCGACGGAGATAAAAATGTGTTTTTTTCAATTCGCGATTTTGAGAACAAAAGAAAAGAAACGCGCGCGTCTGCGCACGACGAAAACGACGACGTGTCCAAACTGTCTCTCCTCCTCTGCGTTTCTGTCGTTGCCGTCGGTCGGTTTTAGTTCTCTCTCTCTCTCCTGCTTCTATACTTTTGTGGCGAAACGCTTTTTCGTGTCAACGCTTTTTTTTGTTTTTTTGTGTCTTTTGTCGAGTGCTTTTTTTTGCGATTTGTGTCTTTTGACCGACCCGTTCGTTCGTGAGAGACTTTGAGATTGGAGAGAGGACACCTAAAAAAAATATCGAGTACTGTGCGGGCGAGAAACAGTTGCTACTATCATATGCATATATCGTATAAATAAAAACACGATCCAAAATGATGAGTGCGATTAAAACCAAGACTTGCTGTTTCCTTCGAATTCTCGCAAACGTTCTCTCAGGCGAAGATTTTCGCGGTCTAACCGCTCCAACTTGTCGTTTAATTGTGCTTTGATTTTTCGTTCGGATTTTAGGAGCGACTCGGCGTCGACGCGAGCTCTCTCGCAGACGTCGAGTTTGGATTGTAAGGAGGCGTGCGCGTCGACGACGAGACGAGCATCTGAACGAATTTGGTTCGCTTCTTCTCGAGCTTGCGCTAAGAGCTTTTCTAGTTCCGCTATTCTTTTGTTACCTCCATCTTCTCCTTTGTTGCCGGACGTCGACGAAGGTTGAGGGGTCGACGGCGTCGGCGCCGCGCTCTTTGTGCTCTTCGGGAACTCGCTCGGTAACTTGTACACTTGCAAATCGTTCCCGCACGATCCGTTGTAACCTCCAAACGTCATCAGAACGGATTCTTTACCGTCCGTAGATTCAAAACTCACCGCACTCATGCCTTCACCGACAAATTTTGGACTTTCAAATTTCATAAAATCGTCGTCGTCGGACGTGATCCACTTCACTTCGTTCAAATCTAAAACCGCGGTTTCCAGCACGCCGTTTTGGTTGTTCCCACCTCCAATGATTAACGCGTAACGATCGTTCTTTAACGAGGCCACGCAATGACCGGCTCGAGCTAATGGATTTTGATGTTGTTGTTGTTTACTACCGACGCCGCTGCTCGCGGTATTGCTGTTTGAAGAGGAAGTAGCGGATACCGCCTTCCATTTCCCACTGGACACGTCCAAGGCGTACAAGTCGTCGAAACATTTGAAAGAGGCGCCGGTACCGCCAAAAATAATCATCTTATCGCGCCCCCACGGAATGGCGACGTGCTCGGCTCGCGCCGCGGGAGTTACGAAATTCGCCGACGATGTCGCTTTATTATCCTTTTGATCCTCCGCGCTACTGTTATTACTATTGATTGTGTTTTCATCGCACGCGACCCAACTCATAGTTTTAAAGTCCAAGCGCCAACAGTCGTTTAAGTATCTTCTATCCTCGTCTTCGCCACCGAATACGACGACGTCGCCGTCTTTTCCTACTTTCGTGACGGACATACCTCGTCGAGCGCACGGACCTCTTTTCCCTTTTACGTGCACCGGAATCCACGCGCCCTTGACGACCCCGACGCCATTTTCGCCTCTCGCTGCTCCCAAAGAAGAAGAAGATGATGATGAAGTTTCTTCCATCAAAACCAATCGAAACACGGCTAAATCGGTATCGTTGGCCCTCTTTGAACTTTTTGAAAATTTACCTCCGAACGAATACGTGTACCCGTCTTTCAAAGTGATCAAGCGGTGACCACTAATCGGCGCTAAGCTCTCCTTCTCTTCCTGCTTAAAATTCTTTCCCCACACTTTTTCGTCTTCCGTGTATTCCATCTTACTCCATCTTTTGGTGGCGACGTCGAACGCGTACGTATCGGAGACGAACCGCCCTCGGTAACACCCGCCGGAAACAATCATTTTCGATCCGTCGCCGGTCAGCGTCGCTCCGTGTTGATATCTCGGACACGGCGGTTTAGACGACGACGACGAAGAAGAAGAAGAAGACGGAGAAAGTAAACTCGACGAACTTTCGCAACCTAAGGTTTCCCACCTTCCTCTTTCCATCGCTTCCGCCCACTTTGCCACTCTCTTCACCCGCGCGCACGCGCTCGCGTTGTTACTATTCATCCTCTCTTCCTCCGTCATCGCTTTACCAAAGTTCTCCTTTATTTCCAACGTTTCTTCATCGATTGCTTCCCACCAGTTCTTATCTTCCTCTTCGAGCAATTTCACGTACAATCGCATGGCTTCAAAGTTGGACATTTTCCCCAGGTTCGCCCACGTCTCGTATTTCCCTCTTTCCTCTCGCGTCATCGTCCATTTACTCTTGATTTCCGTCGGTCCGTGCAACGCTTGCGATTTCAACGCGTACAGTAATAATCTCGTCTCGTCCGTGAAAGTGGACTCTAAGTGTGGGAGTTTCGCGACTTTCGTAGCCGCGTGGAATCTGTTGTTACGGCGTGTGTTTTGTTTAAGAGAGAGAGAGAATATAATAATGAGATCCCGTTACGATATTATTTGGAAAAGAAAAAAAGAAGAGAGATGAGGGAAATCGAGAGAGAACTTATTAAAAACGCGCGCTCGATAAAAAAAAAACAAGGAACGAACGCGCGCACTTGTCCGGGTACGCCAGCGTGGCCATTCTTTTGTTGTTGTTGTTGTTGTTGTTGTTGTTGTTGTTCGTGCGCGAAAACAAAGACGTAGTATACTGATTAAATGAAGAGAGTTGTTCTCGTTTCCCTTTTTTCCCCCTTTTTTTTTTCAAAAAAAAAGGCGAGTTTTCTCTCTTTTTTCTCTCTTTTTTCTCTTCTCTCTCTCTCTTAAAAAAAAAACTGCCGCCCTCTCTAACTCGGTTGGCGGAGAAGACGCGCACGTAAAGAAGAGAGAGAGGAAGAAAGAACGAGAACGATTATGGAAGCGAAGATCGAGCGGTGCGTGGCACCGCTCTCTTCTTCTTCTTCTTCTTCTTCTTCTTCTTCTTCGCGCACTCCCCATCACGACGCACGTTTTCGTAAAAATCTTCAACGAGAAAAGCACGCGTTCTCGCTGCTGACAAAAGTGTACGCGTTGTGCGCGCTAAACGCGGATTTAGACGCTTCGAACGCGATCGAACGCGTCGACGTTCTCTTGGGAGTACTTTTGGACTGCTCGAACGAGGAAGACGAGGACGGCGCGTTCAAAAAAGTCGACGATGATCGTGGTGATAGTAATATAAGTTTTAAGCGTTGGACGAAGGCAACCATCGAGAAACAGTTGAAGAGGAAACAGTCGAGACTGAAAGAAAAACGAGAGCAATTTTCGGAGAAGGAGTGGGTGAGATTCATATGCACGCGAGAGGAAAACGCGAAAGATGTTCTGGAGGAGTTGTTTGCGACGTTATTTGCGAATGAGAGTGACGAAGGCGGTTCTATCGATGTGCGAGAACTGTTTTTCCACCGGTACGTGGTGACGTTCGTGATGAGAGAGAAATACGACGCGCGAGCTCGAGCAAGTTTACGAAGAATGGTGAGCGTTTTAAACGAGTATTACGAGGAGTATGATGACGCTGCTAATAATAACAATGTGAAGAGGAAGAAGAACGGGAACGATATAAGGAAGAAAAGAGTGCTCGTAGATTGGCGAAAAGACGTGTGCAAATTTGAAGCGGCGTTCGCGTGGCACGTTATTCGAGGCGCGAAGGAGCAGATGAAACGAATTTCGGAAGGAGATGGTAATGAGGAAAAGACAAAGACGAAGACGGCATCCGGAGGCAGTTGGATGATATCAAAAATACGTAGAAGAGGAGGAGAAAGCAGCGCGACTGGGAGTAGCGCAAGTATTATTAGCGAAGAAGACGCAAAGAACGAAACGACGACGACAAATAATAACGCCGGTGGTGCAAGTAGTAATAGTAGTAGTCATTTGACGTCTAAATTTGGTAAATATCTAACGCTAGGCGCCGCTGCGGTGGTTGGCGGTAGTTTATTGACGTTGACGGGTGGTTTAGCCGCGCCAGCTTTGATCGCCTCGGTGGGAGGTCTCGCCGCATCGGGCTCCGTTTTTGCTGTATTTGGCGTCGGAACGGCGTACGTTTTAGGGATGTTAGGCACGACTGGAGTAACTGCGATATTTGGCGTCACCGGTGCCGGTTTAGCCGCGCATAAAATGTCGAAACGAATCGAACAAAACCTGGAGATTTTCAGAATTTTACCGCTGCGAGACGGAGGATTGTTGCTCGGAAAAAAGACGAACAGTGATGAAGAAGATGAGGAAATAAAAGAAGACGTGCCCTCCGATGCCGTCATGAACGCATCCTTAAATATTGTTCTATACGTTCCGGGATTCTTAAAATCTGGACCAGATGAGTTATTCGACGCGTTCGGGTCGAAGAACGGGAATTATTATGCCACGATTGACGGGGACGGTCCTCTCGGTTTACGCGTGATGAAGGTTAAACCCAAAGAAGACACCGACAACTTCGCAAAGAAAAAAGAGAGGCTGAAGAAAATAGTGCATCTCGGTAACGATTACAACAACAATAACAAAAACGCGGATATCGATGCTGACACGCTGTTAATCGTGGAGCACGACCCGAATACTCTGAACGACGACAACGGCGTAGCGAAAAATGCAGGTATTTTGTGTGGATCTGCGATTCTTTCCTATCACATTCTCGAAACAAACGAACGCGTAGTTGTGGATGCTAACGATAGCAGCTATCGTACTCACGTGGAAACGTTGAAAGCCATCGAGCGTGCGCCGAGACCGGTGCGTTTGCAATTGCGCAAAATCCAAAAGCTCGAAATCGATCGCGAAGAGATTGCCGAAGTCGCGCTATCAATCACTGAAGATTTGGAGGAAATGGTTGAAAACGTCGAGAAAGAAGAGAAAAGGAGAACTGAAAAAGAAGCTGAATGCGAGTCACCATCATCTGATACGTCGGATAAACCGAAACCTCCGCCAAAGAAGGAGAATGTCGAGCAGGGTGACGCAAGTCACCAAAATCTTTTGATGAGAACGCTCACGCGAACGATATCCTTCGACACTTTCAAACACAACGAAAAGAATTCTGAATCATCTCCCACGACAACAGAGACAAGATCCACCATAACGCCATTAAAGTCGAAAGCGCAAGAAGAAGAGGATAATGCGATGGGTACAAACACTAATTGGCCGATTCAAAGTGGCGAGCAGTTTGTCCTGGAATGGGAAACAACCGAGTTGACCAATCTAGGCTCCGCCATCAATTTCTTTGCGAGAAAAATGCTAGTTAACGCGGCTGCGCCTCAGGCGATTGGGCATACCGTTTTTGCCGGTCTCGCGGCGTCGGTTTCGTGGCCGGCGATCCTTTTAGGCGGCGCGAGTTTCATCGATAATCCGTGGTCTGTTCTGAAAGAGCGCGCGCAAATCGCTGGCAAGGAATTGGCGACGATTCTCTTATCGAAAGAACACGGGAGAAGAGCGGTAACGTTAATCGCGTACTCTACCGGCACGTGTGTCATTCTGGAGTGCTTGAAAGAACTCGACCGAATGATTGAAGACGGGACGTGCTTGGAAAAAGACGCGTTAGGGATAGTCGAAAACGTTGTCTTGGTTTCCGTCCCTGTGCACGTGGGAAGGAAAGATTGGCGGAAAATTCGACGAGTGACATCCGGTCGTGTAGTGAATTGCAGAGCGAAAAACGACTGGATTTTACGATTTATTTATAGATTGAAGTCTTATGACGTCATTTCTTCGTTAGCTGGGGTCACGCGACAAAACTACGAAGGCGTCGAGGATATCAAGCTAGACGGAGATATTTGCTATGCGCACGGCGATATTCCGAAAGCCATGGGAGATATACTGAGAGTGGTTGGATTAGAAACGGATGAAAATATCAAT
>Ga0181561_10002411_pt1 | contig 16516 bp, 13 predicted proteins | sample 011ome_19_FD_133760 | JGI IMG/M metagenome (GOLD analysis project Ga0181561, IMG submission 133760) | Coastal salt marsh microbial communities from the Groves Creek Marsh, Skidaway Island, Georgia - 011510BT metaG (megahit assembly) | ecosystem: Environmental > Aquatic > Marine > Intertidal...
GAGCGTATAGGGCAATTTTTTATTATTTTTTTCTGAAGAAGAAGAAGAAGAGAAGGAGAAGGAGGTTAAAATTTTTTTTTTTTTTCGTCGTCGTCGGTCTGTCGGTCCTTTTTTCTTCTTCTTCTTCTTCTTCTTCTTTACGAATTTTTTTTTCCGCATCGTCGCCAAAAATAAGTATAGTCTCTCCCCACACAGGGTCGCTTCTTCGTTCGTGTGCGTGTGGAAAACAAGAGAGAGAGCGAGCGACAGGAAGAAGGAGAAGAAGAAGAAGAAGAAGAAGAGGAGGAAGAATTAAAGAGAGAGAGAGAAGAAAAAGTTTTCCACACGAGCGTTGGTAAAGAATGGAGCCACAACAACAACAACCGGAATTAGAGGACGCATCGGTGCAACAAAAAACAAACGTCTCGGCTTTGTTTGAGACGAGTTTTAAGAAAACGACGACGACGACGAACAAAGACGGGGAGAGAGATGGCAACAACAACAACAACAACAACAAGAACGCGGATGGTGAGAAAGAACTGCCGCCGTCGATGACGCCGGAGGATATTTTAGGCCACGAGGGCATCACGGAGACGGATTTGTATCGCTTCTTGGAGGATTTAGACGAGATGGCGCCGACTATTCCGGATCAGTACACCAATTCGGTGTTGAAAACGGTCGGCGTTTCTGAACCAGACGTGCGAGTGACGCGTTTAATTTCTTTAGCCGCGCAAAAGTTTATGCAACAGATCGCGGACGATTGCTTTAAAGTTCAAGCGAACAAACTCGCCGCGTTGCCGAAAGACGAAAAGCTGAGGAAGATCAACCAGAGAGTCGTGCTGACGACGGAGACGTTGGGAGAGGTGTTGAGCGAATACGGCGTGAGCGTGAAGAAGCCGAGCTTGTTCGTCGGTAGCGGGGAAGACGAGGAGATGGAAGCCGAGGAGGTGGAGATACAAGAAGGCGAGGGAGACGGCGACGCGAAATAAAAAATGTAATATAAAACACACCACACGCAAATCGAAACATAACATTGAATAAAACCGCCGGCTCTAGGTGCGTTTACATCGTTACAAAAAACAACTCCTCTCGCATCTTTCTCCGCGCACCGTTACCCACCACGATCCAGTTTCTCTCTCTCTCTCTGCGCGTATTATTATTTATATTCTTCTTGATGTACAAATTTTTTATCCAGCTTTGCTCTGTTGAAAGTTCACCGCAAAAATGGGAATAGAAACACCAACCCCGACGACGGCCGCGACTGCCATCCCGTATATCAATTTCGGCGAGGAGATGTCCCTGATCGAGTACATTTCTTTCGCGTGGATGTATTCTGTTTTTTTGAGAGAGAGAGAGTCAGTCGCGAGCGTCGGAAGAGAGAGAGACGGAGAGAGATCGTCGTCGTCGGGGTAAAAACGATTTAGAATTTGAGACGAGAGATGGCAAATACCTGGATCACCCGGGTTACCTCTCGCCGGCGCGGACGTTCGTAACCCTCTCGTCATCGATGACGACGTGGTCGTCGTTCGTGCCGCCAAGCGGCGCAAGGCTACGATTGCAGACATTTTTTATAGCGATGAATAATATACTATTATTGCGCTCAAAAACGAACGATTTAGTGGCGAAAAGTGAAGTGTGCTGGAAGAGTTTTTCCTCATATTTAGAGAAGCAAATGATGTCGTCGCGTCGTAAAAGAAACGAGCGACAATCATGAGCGGCGTTTTTGGCGACACCATCAAACGCAACAAGAGCAGCAAAGGATTACAGTTCCTCCGTCTCGGCGTCCCGTTCTTATCGTTCGCCGTGTTCGGCTCGTTCGGGCTTTCGAAATTGGTTCAAGGCCGATTGGAAATCAAAGACGCGAAGCAAGAGGTGAACGACTTTCGCGCGCCCGCGCAGACGCAACGGAAACGGGAGAGACGAAGGAGAGAAGACGCGAGGAGAGAGGAGATGATAGAGAGGGCGAACTTGGAGGAGTACGAGTTGAAAGAAGTGCCCCGGCCGAAAGGGAGTTGGTGGTAAAAGAGAGAGAGAGAGAGTTTTTATCACACGGAGAGAGAGAGATGTGTTATTTGTTCGTTAACCTCGCGCGCGTAATCGAGTTGTTGTAATACTACTAGTTTCATACGTATAGAGCGTTTATTTAGTGAGTTTATTTAAGCGTCTTTCAACGATGGCATGCGAGAGATGACGGTGGAGATGATCTCGGTGGAAATCAGGAACCCGTACGGGTCGGTCAAGCGCACGGCTTTGATTTTGTTCGTCTTCTCGTCTCGCGTTATTTCGTATAGCTTTGTCTCGTCGTCGTCGTTGCTTTCGTCGTTTGTAGTTTCTTGGACGAAGCGCAACGCGTCAAACAACTCTTGGACGACTTTCGCTCCGAACGAACGTTCGAGTTCTTGAACGTCCACGCCTCGCGCGGTGCGAAAACCGAGCATAATCCGCTCTAGAATTGCATCCGCGACTTCGTCTAACACTTCCTCGTCCGTGCAGTCTTTTCGCAACTGCGAATACGCCTCTTCGCTGCCGAAGGCGTTTTGCTCGAAATCTTGGACGAAACCGTAATACTGTTTCATCCCTCTCGGTCGCGCTAGACGTTCGTTATCGATGCGACTGGTGGCGGATAAACCGAACGCGTACCATGAGCCGTTTATGGCGTCCCAATAGTTTTTGTTGTGTTTGCATTCGTGTTCTGCGCCTTTGGCGAAGGAGGAGATTTCGTACCGGTGAAAGCCGCCGCGCGCGGTTAGGATTTCAGATGCCAACTTGTACTGCTCGGCGACGACCGTTTCGGACGGGAGAGGTAACCTGTCCCCAAGTTTATACGCTACTTTTTTATTTTGCTTTTCCTTCTCCAGCTTCTTTCTCTGTTTTAAGCTGTACTCGTCGTCCGTTTCTCGTCTGATTTCTTCCATCCGCTCTTCGAACGTTTTCGCTTTCGCGTCCGCTCTCTTCATCTCCTCCGTGCGCTTGTCTCGATTTTTGAAGGCGTCCGTCAGAAGTAGTGCGTCGTCAGCCTCGTCGTCGCCATCGTCGTCGTCGTTTCCGTACCATTTCCCAAAAGCTGTTTTCTCTTCGACTTGTAAATCGTACGCGGACACGTGCGGTGCCTCACACTCGATTGCTTCGTACAGACCTTTCTCCCATGTCTCCAACGTCGACCCAGGCAAACCACTGATTAAATCGATCGACCACGTCTCGATTGCATTTGATTTACCACCACCACCGCTGCTAAATTTACTATTGCTACTACTACTACTACTACTACTGCCACTACTACTACTTCTCCTACCGTTCCCTAGCAACGCGTGCACATGCTCGATGCTCTCGTAAATCTCCAAAACCCCGTGCGTTCTCCCGCACGCTTGCAAAACCCTCTCGTCAAAACTCTGCGCACCCAACGATATTCGATTGACGCCCAACCCGACGAAACTTCGCAAAGTCTCTCGCGTAAACGTCCCCGGGTCGCACTCCATGGATATCTCCGCCTGAGACCAATCGATTCCGAACGCGTTCTCCAAGCTCGCGAGCAAGCGTTCCATCTGTTTCGCCGACATCAGCGACGGCGTCCCTCCTCCAAAGAATATAGTCTCCAACTTTTCCCCGTTCGCTTTCGCTCTCGACGCCGTCCTGTCGTACGTCCCGCGCAGCCGTCCTTGGTGCGTGATTTCCCGGCACACGAAATCCGTGTACGCGTCCATCGCGTCCAAAATTTTCTCAGACTTTTGGTGATTCCCACCCACAATCTGCGTCGCGAAATCGCAATAGTGGCACTTCTGCTTGCAAAACGGAAGATGCACGTACGCGCTCCGTATCGGCGTCAGCGTCGTCGCTTTCGGCGCGTACAGTTTCGACTGGAAGCGTTTTGATTCTTCTTTTTCTTCGTCGTCTCCCTCGTTCCTCTTCCTCGACGACGACGACACCGAAGAAGAAGTAACGGAAATGGAACGAAGACTTTCCCGGTGTTGTTGAAAAGAGTGTGGACGAGAGCGAGAGCGAAAGAGAATATTTTGAAGCGCCGAAGAAGAAGAAGAAGAAGAACACGACGCCTTCGTCGCGATCGTCATCATGGTAGTAAAATCGCCTTCGTCGTCAACCACCGCCGCCCCGCCGCCTTTCTACTTTGTTCTTTTTTTTTTTTGCGTTCGTTGGACTTTTTTTTGTGATGTGGAAAACTTTTCCCGACAAATTTCAACACGCGATTTAAAAAGAGAGAGACAGAGAGAGCGCGGGAATAAGAAGCGCGCGCGCACACGCACGAACACACACACACACAGAGAGAGAGAGAAACGCGGAATAGTACTAACACTAAACAGTCGCTCTTGGAGTGAAAGAAGAAGAAGAAGAAGAAGAATTACAAAAAAAAGCACATGAGCGGAGTTTTTTGAAAAACGTTGTTTGTTTGTTGTGAAAAGAATGAATGCGGACGAGGATTCCATGATGATGATGATGACGGACGAGGACGAGGAGGAACCGTTCTACCGCGACGAGGTGATCACGTACGTGGATCAGAAGGCGCTGCTGCGGAAACAGAAGTACGCGACGGAAGATGATAAGCGACGAGAACAACAACAGCAACAACTAGAACAGAGTCCGATGCCAACCACGGCGAGGAAAAAATTTCAAAAGAACGAGAGGAGAGGGAAACAGCAACGGCAACAGCGGCAAGAGCAACAAAAGCATCAGCAACAGCGGATGTTGGCGAACGAAGGATTCCAAGGGTTTCAAGATTCCGGCGGGTTTGGGTTGTGGGGAAGTGGACACGAGAGTTTGGAAGCGACTGCGACGATGTCTACCGCGACTACTACTACGACGAATAACAATAACAACAACAACAACGGTATGGCCGTCGCGGCGACCACGACGCCGATGGCGAAGAATACGAACAACAGTAATAATAATAATAATAATAACAGCAGTGGTATTGGTTTGGATAAATTCGAGAGGAGGACATCGCCGCGCGCGCTCAAGGCTGGCTCGATAGTCACGAGAACAGCACCGAATGATAATACTGCGAGCGCAGTTGGTGTTCGGAGGAGCCCGAGGAAGCACAAAGGAAGTATGGATGGACCGTCGACGCAGATGATGTCTTCGCCATCCGGCGACACGGTGAACAAGACTAACAAGAAGAAACAGACGACAACTACCAACGCTCAATCGACGGCAGGAACTACTAAGGGACCCACAAATAATCAAAGGAAAAGAGGCGCGAACGACACGAATGCAACGACGGCGCCTTTGTCGAAAAGAGGTAAAATTACGACGACCAAAACCACTGCTGCCCGAGGAGGAAGACAAAGCCAACAACAGGCGAACGTGCGCAAGTCGGCTTTAGTCATGACCTCTACGCAGCAGCCGTCGAGCAATCGCGGGACTTTACCAACATCGATGCAAAGAACGCAGCAAAACAAACCGACGAAACAAACGACCGGAAGAACAGGGAGAAAAGATAGCGTCACCATCAATAACAATAACACCGCACCAAAGGCGTTACCACTGACAACAGTGGGTGCTAGTCAAGGAGGAACACTACTTCCTCGAGCGACGTCAAAGATGCCAACCTCGACGCGAGATAAAGTATTAGGCGTGGTTAAACCAGCTCCGGTCATAGAAAAAGTTAGATACGACAGCAAAAAGAACAGCAGCTTGGACGGTACGCAGTCGTCCTTGGGTAACGGCACGGAGGAAATAGAGGACGACATTGAAGACGACATCATCGACAGCGGAGACGACGAGGGTGGCGCTGAGGATGAAACCGACATGGATGTCATCGCGCTGCCTAAGAATGCCGTGACAACAACTCAGAAGAATAACGCGGGCAACAATAGCGTCGATGATGGTGCGCCCCCGATGTCGCAGCAGCAGACCCGAAAACAAGGAGAAGCGCAAGTTAAAGAAGAAAAAGAAAAGAAGAAAGTCACTTCTTTTCTACCAAAGCTCGCGTCGCCGACGAATGACTTGTTCTTGGATGGTGGCGGAGGTAGGAAGTCTAAAAGAGGCACTGAATTCACGGGAAGCGGTCCGAAAGCGCGTCTCAAACGCGCGTTGCAAAAGTTGAGAAACAACAAACAGCGGTTCGAGGAAAACGTAAAGAAAAATCGATTAGAGTACGACGAAGGATCCTCTCGAGAAAACGGCGTTACGTTTCACGTGCGTTCAGTAACCATGGAGAGAGGTATTTTCAGATGTTTTGGGTACGCGAAACCAATGACTAAGAAAAAGACTGAAGCTGAAGTCATCGGCGACATTTTAGAGGAGGAGGAGAACGAGCAAAATTTAGGCGAGGACGAAGATGATTTCGTGAAGAGAAAAGAAAAGAAAGAACTCCACGACCTTTTGAACGATAACGGAGAATACGACGTCACCGTCTTATTCACCAAAGATTTACAAAAAGAACTGAACGTTTCCATCGGAAACAGAGTTGAAATTTTCCAACCTTTTCATGAAGTCCTCGCCCGCAACGCGTTTGGCGAAACTGCGCGATGCATCGTTAGAGCTGATTTTTGTCGCGTACTCGATGCCAATTAGATTAGACACAGATAGAGAGAACAGATAGAGAAACATTCATAATAAACGCGCCATAGAGATGTAAAGTAATGCATACAAAAATAGAAATACACGCAAAGGCAGCTACAAATAAAACTAAAAACCGCCGAGAAACTCTTCGGCAACCGCTCTCCCTCTCGAGGACACCGATAACTTCTGTTCGCTAATCTCCCCATCCACCGACTTCAAAAAGTCCACCATAAATCCCACTAAACTCGAATTCACAAACTGTTTCTTGTGCTTCGCCGTGACGAGAAAACTCAAATCAAATTCATCGCTAATCGCTTTCTTCCGCACGATCGAAAACTGCTCCGCTCTCTGGTGCATGAATCGACTCAATTGCTTCGTCAAGATGGCATCTAGTTCGTCTGAATGTTTCAACTTCACGGAGAGACGGAAACTGTTCGTCGAACTCTCCACGAGTATAACTTCACTGTTGTTGTTATTATTATTATCATTCGCTATTTTATTACCCAAAATTCCGCCTCCAATCGTTCGTTCAATCCGTACTTCGGGGTACATCTGCTCGGGAAATTTGTCTTGCATTTCCACGAAAGGTGTTGGAATCCTCCACGAAGAAGAATGCGTTTGTCCTTCTTCTTCTTCTTCTTCGTCTCCATTATTATTACTACCGCTACCGTTCGCATTCTCGTCGTCTTCGTCTGTTTCAATCTTCGCCAAGGCGTCCGTTAACGTCTCGCGTATCTTCGCGTAGTGGTGTTCTCGAGTCGTCATATCCTTTCTTCTTCTTTTTTTTTTGCGGACAAATCCAAAACGAAATTCGTCAAATCCGATATGCAGCCTCAACGTTACTCCGAACAACGACAACAACAACAACAACGCGTGATCTATGCCCAACCGGGAGACGCAGTCGTCGTCTGCGAGGAGCAATATTTTGGCCCAGTTTCCTTGCTTTCTTGCCTTGGTTTAGGTTTATTCTTTGGACCTTTCGGTTTACTCGTGTGTTGTTGCCCGTGCGATCGACGACGCACCGGTTTGGTGCACGAACAACAACAGATGGTCGTCGACGCGAACGGGAACGTGATTCCGATCGTTGTTGCCGGTGAAACGACGACGACGATGTACGGACGACGCGCACCGCGAGCGCAAGCGATGGAACCGATGATGCCGGAGAGGAGAACGGCGGCACCGCCGCCGACGGTGACCGGGATGCCGACGACGGGCGCACCGGTTCTCCCGGAAGGGACCAACGCGCATTACTATCCGAAAGTTTGAAGGAAAAAGACAAGGCGAGCGCACGCGCGCGCACAAAGTGTAATACTAGTTTTTCTTTGTTTTGTTAGAGCTTTAGCCACGCGCGCGCGCGCGGAGAAAAAGGCCCGCGCATTATCTGTTTGTTTGTACTAGTTGTAAATCTATATATGGTAAATCATTGAAAGATGTCATCGCGTGTACGCGTAAAACGCCGCGCGTAAACGCGTGAATACCGTTATTTGAACACGAAGAGGTTGCCTTTTCGAAAAAAAGAGGAATAAAAAAATCCAAATCTATCCTCATTTTTCACCACACTCTTCTCTTCTCAAAAGCGATAAAAGGATCCCACTCGACGAAGTCGCGATTGAAGATAGAAAGAGAGAGCGCTCGTCGCGATGAGGGGCGCGTTTTTTTCTTCCTTTACGCTGCTCTCGTCGCTTTTATTGTTGTTGCTGCTCTTTGTGAATGCTCGGGAAATGCCTTCTTCTTCTCGTTCTTTTTCCCAAGAGACGCGCGGCGTTTTGGAGATACCACCGATATCTCCTTTAAACCCGTCGAAAGATTTCTCCAGAGCGGAAGCGTTGCGATTTCGCAGACTCTCTGGCGCGGCCTATTGCGAGCACGGGTTGCAGAATTGGACGTGCGAGTTTTGCGATCAGCAAACTCTGGTGGATGTGACCGTGTTTGAATCGGAGAAGCGGTTCGTGAAAGGTTTCGTCGGGTACGACGAAACGAGGCGACGAGCGGTGCTGTCGTTTCGCGGGACGGAACCGAAATCGTTCGAGAATTGGTTAGAGAATTTGGATGCCACGCATGCGGGGTTTCCGGTGGCTGATTTTGAAGGGAAAGGGCGAGTGCACGCGGGTTTTCTGGATGCGTACGTGCAGATTCGATTGAACTTGACGTACGCCATCGCGAGGTTGAGCGAAAAATATGCCGGTAGTAGTAGTAGTAGTAGTAGTAGTAGTAGTAGTAGTAGCAGCAGCAACAGCAACAGCAGCAGCAAAAGTAGCAGCAAAAGCAGCGCCACCTATAATAAGAATGTAGCGTTTCCGATTGAAATCACCGGACATTCACTGGGCGGAGCCCTGGCGACGATAGCGGCGATGGATTTGGAAAGCGGCAATCACGTTCCTGACCGGAACCACATCATACCGAGGAACGTGGACGTGAAGAGCGTATATACGTTTGGATCCCCGCGAGTTGGCGATGGCGTGTTCGCGGAGATTTACGCGGAGCGATTAGGTTTCAAAACGTACAGATTAACGCACGGAAGAGACGTCGTGCCCTCGGTGCCGAGTACTCTTCTCGGATTTCACCACGTCCCGACCGAGGTGTACGAAGACCGAAACGGAAACATCACCATCGGCGATGGAAGCGGCGAATGGAAAGGCGGTGAAGACCACGTTTGGAGACGTTACAGTGTGAGTGATCATTTGTATTATTTAGGAGAATATATTTGCGGGTGCAACTCGTGAAAGAGAGAGAGAGAGAGTGTGTGGTATTGATTTTACCACGAGGTAGGGGTTTTGTACGAGAAAACGCTGGAAAGCGTAGTTCTTCAACTTTGATGTGTTACATTATACATTTACAAAAATACAACTTCGTTCTATGCGCTAGATTCTTCACGTCCGCCAAGGCCAGTGCTTTGCTGGCTGCCACGCAATTCTCGCAGGGCACCCGCCTCCTATTCTCACCACGCTGCTCACCTTACAGTGCAGCTTCTTTTCATTCGTCAAATTTTTCACCTCGTCTAATCCGGGAGGTCCGTAAAACGTCGCTTTCTCCTTCCACAACAACAAAATCGCTTGGTGATAAATCCAATACGCGATTCTGTGCGGACTTAGTCCTCTTCTAAACAATAGACGTAAACTACCGCAATCGTTTCTACTCCCTCTGGTGTCGGAATCGTCTCTCTTTGCAATAAAAGCAGCGTGGAAAAAATCCCCGTACTCGGGATGTTCCACACAATCCACCGTTAACTTCAAATGTTTACTCAACGTAGGCTTATCCGACGCAAAGATGCGCCAATTCGATTCCATATCCATAAATGGGCTCACGTGTAAACTTTTCGGCACGTATGCGCCTAAAGGTTCGGCCATACCTTTTCTATTCTTCACGCTTCCTTTGCTACTGTTAAAGTTCATCCTCACGCTTTCGCCCCACGGCGTGTTTGTAACTTCCGTCACATTTATGAGACACTCTCCAGTTTCCTTCAACACCACGTAATAAACGGAAATCGGGTTCTGATGATACCCAAAACTCATCGGAGAGGTTAATAAATGGATCGCAACGTCCTTCTCTTTGACGAATGAAGGCAAATCCTCTCTCGTTCGCTCCCAAACCTGTTTCGCATTCAAGTGCAAATCCGCTTGTTTCTTTCTCCACCACGTGGGAGGATCGCTGAGGTTTACCAACGCCATCCTCAACGGGTACCGAAAACTCCTTTTCATGGGTAGTTTGCGCGCGTGCGTGACGATACCGTCGAAGAACTGTACCTTTGTTCCATCTTCGCGTTCTATTCTCTTCGTTTTGGAATGGATAAATATAAGCTTCCAAAAAAGCGTTAGGGTAATGCCGACCAACGCTCGGAACGAGTAATAGTAAACGTGGAGAAAGAGGAGCGCTGTTTGGGAGAAGACTTGAAGCATAGAGGAACTCGCGGTAGAAGCTGGCATTTTTTTTATCCTCGTCGTCGTTCTCTGAAGTGTCCCCTAAACGATGCTGAGACGAGGCGTAAAATAGTAGGTGATTGTGACGAACAACAACGCGAAACAAAATTTCCTCGTAAATACTCTCTTTCTATTTACAACAGAGGAACAAACTCTCTCTCTCTCTCTCTCTCAAACACATGAATACAGACAAAAATAATAACATTATATACTATATGAAACGTTCACCTCTTTCTAAGCGCTCTCAATACTCATCCCACGCTCGAGGTACCGTGCCGCAGCTCTCTTTTGAATCTTCCCGTAAGCAATCATCAAAATTAGACCAACCGTGTGCGCGCCCAAAACGATCCAACCATACAACGTAACTACATCCATCACCGCCACTTCGCACGCCACACCAAACTCTTTAAAACATTCAGTGGCTAAAACGGTCGCTACTTGGGCGCTACCGACAGAGAACACGCACGCAATACATAATAATACGCGTTGGCCTTTCGGCAATTCCTCCCACTCGGAAACTTTTTTGTACGCTGCTTTCATTTCCTCTTGCGACTTCTCGTATTCTTCGACTTCGACGTCGATTGGGACGGCGTCGATTTCATCCTTCCGACTGATTAAAGCTTTATCCATGAAGTAGGCGAAGCCAAACATGGTGACGCCCATGCTCACGGCGGAGAGCGCGAGCATGACGGCGTTTAAGAGCTGCCAGTAGTTCTGCGACATGTCTTCCTCAGTGACTACGGTAGATACCGTTGTCTCAGCTTCGCACCCGCCGATTTTCAACTGAATGGCTCCGGAAACGACGACGTACATCAAATATAAAACAATAACCGGGGCAGTACCTAACATGGCCTCGTGTAACGGAACGCGTATGATGCCGCACAAGACAGAGGTTGGCCAATCCGGCCCACCGCACAATACCGCGAGTTTATCGAGCGGTAAACCTTTCTGTAATAAGATGACTTTGATCGCGCGCATTTGAGGCGTATTCACCGCACACATAGCTCTAACTGAGACGCGGTTACCAAGAGGCTCGCCGATAGCTTTCTGTTGCAACATGCACGAAAAAAGTTTGACGAACCAACACATGGCGCCGCAAATCATAACGCCCGGCCAGAAACCCATGGAATCTTCCAAGGCACCGACGATGACGATGCCACCGGTTAAATACACCGGAGGACCTGGAATTGGCGGGAGCAAAAACATGAAGACGCCAATGCCAAAGAACACGAGAAATACTAACCAAACTTCTTGCGCTTTCAAATAGGAAACCAACCACGCCAAGAAAATCACCGCACCTTTACCGACGCCGATGGAGATTATGAAGTAGGAAAGAGCAATCCAAGTGGCGTAAACGATTGTCGTCGTCGGCGAATCGAAGAGCCACTGCAAAACTGCGCGACACTCGTGCGTAATTAAACCATCCTTTTCGCTCTCCGGAATTTTCTGGTTCAAAATTTTCGGTCGAAACGTGAGACCGATCCGTCTGCAGGCGGACGAAACGGCGGAAATTAAGATGCCGGCCGGTAATAACGGGCCAATCGCGCATAACAGGAAACCCTTCATGATGGGATGGTTCGTCGCCGCGGCCACTTTCGTCTCTACGCCCGTGGCTTTGATAATTTTGGAAATTTTCTTTCTCCCAGCTGCGGCGAACAAGAGCATGAGAAACATTCCGACGAACAACACAACAAACTGAATAATATCATCCGCGATACCCATTTCTACTCCCGAGATGGACACTTGGATGTACGTGCCAAGACCAAAAATCATCATCAAAACTGCAATCATTCTCACTGCCCCACCTGGTCGGGAGAGAAAATTCGCCGTCGCGCCGAAGAGAAACTCGAGGAACCCAGTCGCCCCGGGTAACATCCACATCATGTACACGCTGACGCAACCAGAATCGGTCCCATCCGCGGCAGACGTGTCACACTCGAACACGCGGTTTGGAAACGTATATTTTGTTTTATCCCAATTATTTTCCATAGCGAAGACCCAAAAGAACCACGCGCCGATAATCAGACTACCGGCGAAAAACGAGCATCTCGACGCGGCAACCATAAACGAACGCGTAGAAATACCTCTGCAAATGCTCTTCTTGTACACCGCGGTTAAGCCAATCTTCACCAACACGTAAATAACCACTGGTGCGGTCACGTACCTCCCAGACGCTAATAACGCCGCGCAGAATAGACCGACCCCGCAAATCAAAATGACCAAGTTCAAAGCCATCGCTTTCATTTTGTAATCCGTCTTCGCGTCTTCGCTTGCTTCGAGCAGATCGTTCTCGCTCAACTCTCTCGCGGACGGCAAAATTCCTCCAGAAGAATTACTCTTCTTCTGTTTTTTATCGTCGTTGCTTTTATTCTTACCCTTATTTTTCTTTGCGTCGCCGGCAACGTGCGTCCCCACACGTGCGTCGCCGTCCTCGTCGTCGCTACTCTCAGAGTCGTGCGTTTCCGTCACTTGTATCTTCCTCTTCCGTTCGTGTCTCAAAATAACATCCGCATCTAACAACCACAAAAGGAAAAACACGCCGAAGCAACTCACTCCGATGTACCACGCGGCGTCGTAGTGCGCGGGTTTATTCAAAAAGTCGTACACGTGAACGCCTTTCCCCATCAACGTGTACCCGCAAATAAACGCAATCGCCAACCCGAGCTCTAAACACAAGAACCCGAGCGATTTCAAAAGCGTGATCTTCGGTTTCATGGACACGTACCTCACGAACAAATACCCGTCGTTGACGTTGTTCTCCGCGCCCAAGTCCTCGTTTCGTTTTTGAAACGAGTCTATTTCTTCTTCGCCCCCCCCTCGCTGCTTTTGCTGCTTTTGCTGGTCGTTAACGAAGGAAACGCTGCTCTCCTTTTTCTCCTTCTTCTTCTTCGGAATCGAAACCACTCTCTCCACGCTCGTGAACGGGTTCACCGCTTCCTCGCGCTCTCCGAGACTGTTCATATCCGCGTCTTCTTCTTTGAATTGAATCGGTGGTGGCACGGTCGGCGGAGGTGGGCGCTTAGACTTTTTGCGTTTCAATTCCTTCGTCGTCGTCGTCCCTTTCCCACCAGCGTTGGTGGTGTTGGGTTTTCCCGAGGACGACATTTTCTCCCTCCGTCACAAACGCAGACAGACAGACAGAGACAGAGACAGAGAGAAAAAAGCGAGGAGCAAAAAGTCTCTTTTTTTTTCTCTCTCTCTTTCTCTGTGTGCGTGCGTGTGTGCGTGTGCTGCGTGTCAGCCCCCAGCGCGCGCGTTGTTGGTTTATGTGATGATGTTGAATTGATCGCGCTTTGTTTTGGGTTGTTGTTCTTTTTTACAACGACCTTTTTTTTTAAATTTTTTATTTTTTTTTGCCTTGGATTTGGACGCGCCGACACACGAGTCGTATGTACGATTTAGGATTTAGATATTTTATAATGCGTAAAATGCCACGCGCAGCAGCTTTTTAAAGTCAAGAAGAAGAAGAAGAAGACAAAGAAGAAGAAACAGAAGAAGAAGAAGAACTGCGAGAGAGAGAGAGAGACGCCAGCGAAGAGAGAGAGAGAGAGATTACGAGAGAGAGAGAGAGAGAGAGCGCTTTTTCTTTTTGACTTCACTCAGCGTTCGACGAGTTCGTTAGAGAAAGCAACTAACTACGCGCACAGCAGCAGCAGAAGATATACGCGCGCGCGCAGAAGACACAACCGCGCCGCGCAGAGCGAGAGAAAGATGACGACGACGACGAGAAGAGGGAGAAGCGGGGACGAAGAAGAGGACGAGTCGTTCGCGTCGTCGTCGTCGTCGTCGTCGTCTTCCTCGGCGGATTCGGGCGAATTCGCGGACGAGGGCGACTGGTACGAGTCTTTAATCGCCGGCGAGCGCGTCGGGGAGTGGCTGGACGTCGTCGAGAAAAACACTACTCGAGGCGGCGGAGACCACGGAGAAGAAGACGAAGAAAAGTTGCGACGGGCTTTGGAAGATTTCGCGACGCGCGTGGAAGAGGACGAGACGTACGGGGAAGAGGCGGAAGTCGCGGAGGCGGAGAAGATACTGAGAGAAGCGCTCGGGAGAGTGCGCTTGATGAGAGACGACGACGACGACGATGGAAATAATACGAACGAGAAGAAGAGCGGTAGGGAAAGCGGAGGAGAGGAGGTGCGACGGCTGGTCGAGAGAAGCTTGAGAGCGATGGAAACGCACAGAAACAAAAAAAACGTCGTCAAAACGTACGCGATTAAAAACGGACGCGTGGAAGTGTCGATAACGGAGACGAAGTTATCGAACGGCGTCGGTGGGAAGCTGTGGAAAGCGGCTTTGTTGTTGGCGGAGCAGTTGGAGGATGATTCTGAGAAGCGAGGAGGAGGAGGAGGAGGCGTTGAAGACGGAACGATGATCGACGTGAAAGACAAGACGGTGCTGGAACTCGGCGCGGGAGTTGGATTAGTCGGGTTTGCGGCGGCCAAGTTAGGCGCGAAAGAGGTCGTGTTGTCGGACTTTGAATCGCCACTTTTAGAAGCTTTGCGAGAATCCGTAGAAAGGAACGGGTGTTCGGAAGAGACGACGAAAGTTCGATGGCTCGATTGGCGCGCCGACGGCGCGACTTCTTCTTCGGACGAAGTAGGCGCGTCGTCGAAAAAGACGAAAACCTCGCTCCTCAAACCGCCAGAACATTTCCTCGAGCTCGAAGATAAAGACACGTACGACGTCATTCTCGGTTCCGATTGCCTCTACGAGTCCCACCACGCCGCTCTCCTCCCAAAAGTCATCAAAAAACGCCTCTCTCCGTCCGCGGACGCTCGATGTCGGCTCCTCGGCGCCGTGCGCAACCGAGAAATGTTGGACGCGTTGATTGAAAATTTCCGAGCCGAAAATTTGCGCGTTCAAGAAACCCCGGTCGCGAAAAGCGAGAGGTTGAACTACGACGGCGGGTACGTTCGATTAGACGTTAAGCGATGTTAGATGTATGTGTGTTTGTCCGAGCGCGGATGTTAGTATTTTATGTTTAGAGCTGCGTGTAGATTTTGTTAAAAAAAAGTTTCACTTCCTCACAAAAAAAGTCGGAAATACACACGCATGTCAGCTTCATCTACTAAAAGTTTACTCTTTGGCGTCTTCGCTTCGGCGATGATTGCATCTTTCGCGCTCGCGTCGGAAAACGCGCACGTTTTGTTGCACCAGGTGCGCGCGTTTCGTTTCGTTTCTTTCTTTCTTCTCCTTCTTCTTCTTTGCAAAAGTGTAATAAAGACGGAGAGAATTGGATCCGATTTTGCTCTCTTCGCGCGATCTCTCTGATTTTTTTCGCGTCTCGTTGCTCTCTCTTCTCTTTTGCGCTTGGTTTTACGTTCAAACGCTGACGACACGTTCGTGTTTCCCTCTCTTTCTCTCTCTTTTCGTGCGTGTGCATTCATATAACAATGATGAACAAAAAACAGACCGTATCGAAAGATGCATTCGTTCAAGGCGAAAACGTGACCGTGGCCGTGACGGCGACCAACGCCGGGTTGGCGAACGCGCGAAACGTGGTCATTAAAGCGCCTTCGAACAGAAACGGCGGGAAATGGACGCAAGTGAACGAAGAGAGTTTGGAAACAAAGTTGACGAATTTAGACGTCGGGGAGACGAAAGAGATGACGTACGTGTACAACGTGAAAGACGCGGGGACGTACACGGTGGAACCCGTCGCTATTCAATACTTTGCGAGCGAAACGAGAGAGGTGACCAAAGGCGAGTCGAACGTGGTCAAGAACGTCAAGGTGTTGACGCCGATGCAAAATAACGCGAGAAAGGTGCTCAGAGTGACTGGTTTCTTCTCCTTGGGGGCGTTGAATACCGTGGAGGATTGGGTAAACTTTTCCAAGTGGATCGCCGGGACGATTGCGTTGTTTTTGTTGAATTGGGTCGCGTTGAAAATAAAATACGGCGTGCAGTCGCTCAGACGCATGGCCGCGGTGAGAGGTTTAGAAGGCGACGCCAAGTTAGAATAATATAAATATATACTGAGGGAGGATATATCACATCGTAACAACAACCTACCATATAAACTAGACGCGCGCTCTTTCTACGCTCTCTCGTTCCCGCATTCTTCTTCACTTTTTTGTCACACACGTGTAGGGAAAACAACA
>Ga0181561_10002412_pt1 | contig 16516 bp, 7 predicted proteins | sample 011ome_19_FD_133760 | JGI IMG/M metagenome (GOLD analysis project Ga0181561, IMG submission 133760) | Coastal salt marsh microbial communities from the Groves Creek Marsh, Skidaway Island, Georgia - 011510BT metaG (megahit assembly) | ecosystem: Environmental > Aquatic > Marine > Intertidal zone...
CGACGCATACGACGCCGGGTACCCGAACGTACGCGACGCGCCGAGGGAGTCAGCGGGGTACGCGGCGTACCCGGCGTACCCCTCCGCCGACGCGGGCGTAGCCCGCGCGCGGTCCGCGCCGTCCGCCGCCGGCGCGGCGTACGCGGAGAGCGCGGGCGCTGCGTCGTACGCGGGCGCCGCGTCGTACGCGGGCGCCGGCGGGACATACGGCGTGACGCTCGCCATCGCCATCGGGTTCGCCATCGCGGCGTCCGTCCGCGTCGCTTCCGGTCCCGACGGCGCCCGCCGTTCGAAACCGCCGTTCGCGGTTTCCGCGGCGGCGGGGACCATGAACGTCGCCGTCGCGTCGCCGCGCGAAAACGACGCCGCCGGCGGGAGAAGCGTCGGCACAGGCCGCGCGCTTTGAAGCGACGCCTCGAACGCGTAATCCTGGGTCACGTACGCCGGTCGCGGCGCGTCGTACGCGGACGGCGCAAAAGCGTCGCCGTTCCCGTTGAGGTCGCCGACCGTTTTTTCAGTCGCCGTTTTTTCAGTCGCGGCGTACGCGGACGGCGGCGGCGCGTACGCCGCGGCGGTTTTCGCCGCCGGCCGCTCGAGCGTCTGAGCGTTCGGGTTCGGGTACGCGGACGGCGGAGGCGCGGCCGTCGGCGTCGCCTCGCATGCCATCGTTTCATTTTGTGTTTGAGACAAGACGGTATTCGGTGGCGGCGGCGCACCGAACGGTGGCGCGTCGTGCGTCTGAGCGTTCGTCTTCTTCGCGGGCGACGCGAGCGCGTCGAAGAAATCGTCGTCGTCGCCGGCGAGCGCCGACGCGCGGAAGGGCGACGGCGCCGTCGTCGCGGCGTTCGGCGCGCGCTTCGAGTTCTCGGCGTCACCGACACCCGCGAGTGACTCGAGTGAGACGTGCGTCTCGAGATTTTCGATCGCCGCGATCGCCGGCGCGTCCCCCCCGAACAGAGCGCCGAGCGAGTCGCCCGTCTTCCGTTCCACCCACCCCGCGTTTTTCGTCTCCGCGCGAGCATGCGGCGCGGCGTCCCCGACCGCCGGGGGCGCGCGCGCCGTCTCGTCCGGCGCGGGTCCGAACGCGGAAGCCGAGCGCGCGATGTGGAACCCGTGAGCGGGCAGGTCTTCCGAGGCCGGGGACGCGGCCGCCGACGCCGCGGCCGCCGACGCCGACGGACGCGCTTCGGACGTCCCTCCCGGTCGCGACCCGGACGAGGACCAGATCGGCGTCGTCGCGTCGCCCTCGTCCTCGTGGTCGCTCACGTCAGGCCATTCGTCGTCGCTCTCCTCCTCGCCCGCGCTCGCGCGGCCTGGACTCGACGCCCCCGGGCCAGTCTCCCGCGCCGCCATGGCTCCCGCCACCCACGCACTCGCGGCGTCTCGAGGAGTGGTTCGCACCTTTCGATGAGAGCACCTGCAGGCTTTCTGAGAGCGCGAACGTCAAACAGACGCACGTTTCTGGCCGTGCCGCGAAGCGGTACCGCCACTGCCGTCCGCACGCCTCTGCCATGCGGCCGCGGTCGCGGTCGCGGTCGCCCGACCGGCGGCGCGACTCCCGCGACGACGGGCTCTCCCCGGCGATGCGCGAGCTTCAGCGCCAGCAGCTCGAGGCCGCTCGACGGGCCGTGCGCGCGCGTGAGATGGGCAAACGCGCCCATCCGGCGTCGTCGCCGGAAGACGCGACGTCCTCGAAAAAGCAGAGGGAGATATACGTCGGAAACCTCGCACCGGGCGTGGACGTGGTGTTGGGAACGTTCTTCGACGAAGCCCTGGCGAGGCTGTTCCCCGAGCTCGCCGAGTTCGGGCCGCCGGTGCTGCGCGTGAACGTCGACCCCTCGCGAGCGTTCGGGTTCGTGGAGTTTCGTTCGGAATTTCTGGCGCACGCCGCGTCGCGGCTGGACAAGACGGACGTCGGCGGCCGACCGATACACGTCGGCCGACCGAGAGGCTACGTCGAGACCGAGCCGGGGCACGCGCACGACCGAACGCCCGTCGTCGCGGCGGCGCCGTACAAACTGGCGAACACGGAGATGGCGAGAAAGCGGCGATGAGATGGAATCTTCTCGTCGCGAATAAAGCATAGCCATAGGAGGATAGAGCTTCGTAGGAGACTGACTACCTACCGATTCGCGTACACCGCGACGCCGCGCGGTCCGTCGTACGGGAGCTCCTTGTTTCACACCGTCGCGCGCTTCGGCGCCTTGTGCTTCGCGTCCAGCGCTTCCAGGCTCGCGTCTCTGAGCAGAAACAGCCTCTCCGCGCGCTGCGCCAGCGTCCCCCCGCACTTCAAACCGCGCTCTTGAAGCTCGCGCTTCAAGAAATCGAGGCCGGCGGCTTCGAGCGCCGCCGCGTCGGCGAACGACGAAAGGTCCAGAGGCGACTTCCACTCGGAAGCGTCCTCTGACTTCAGTCCCGCCGCGCTCGTGGCGGCGGTCGTTTGAAACGCGGGTGACGAACCCGGCGATGCGGCGTCGCAGGGAGCGCGAGCTTCAAGCGCGGGCGGCTCCGGGAACGAGACGCCGACGCGCTCGTTTTTTTCGCCGACGTCCGCTGACGTCCGCGAACCCTGTTTCTTTTTCTTTTCGGCGGAAAGAAAAACGCGCCCGTTCGTTTCCCGCGCCGCGTCCGCGTCGCTCCCGCCGTCGTCGCTGTCGTCGCTGTCGTCGCTGTCGTCGCTGACGCCACCTCGCGCGAGCGGGTCGCCCACGTACGCGCGTCGTCGCGTCGACGCGCCGTCCTCGAACGAAAACGTCGCGGGTTTTTTTCCCTTGGCGTCGGCGGCGGCGGCGATGCCCGCGCGCACAGACGCGGCGACGCCGTCGACGACGGCGCCGCTGTCGCGCGCGTACCTCTCCTTTTCCTCCTCCTCGATCTTCGCGAACTTGCGCTTCGCACCAGTCTCCTTCGCCTTGATGTGCGCCAGCGCGAGTCGCTCCAAGTCGCGCTGGGGCTGCGTCCGCGCGTGCTCGCGAATCTTGCGCTCAGCCTCGACGTGGCGGATGCGCCGGCCGGACAGATCGCGGCACGCATCCTGGTTGGTCGTGGCGGCGCCCGAGGTGCCCGCGCCGCGGAGCAGGCTGCCGAACCCGCCCTTGCCGCCGGCGACGCGAAGCAGCAGGGTGCACGCGCTGCCCGCGGGGAGGCGCGCGCCGGGCTCGCGCGCGGGCGCGTACACGCGCGCGCCGCACGCCACGAGAAGCTCAGCCTCGGGCGCGCCCCACGGCGCGCGCGCGAGTGCGCGGGAGAGGCGGCCGAGGGAGACGCTCCGCGAGGCGTCGCCGGGGAGGTCCACGCATCGCGAGCGGCCGTCCAGGCCGCGGACGAACACCTGCGCCGGCATCCTCGACGGCGGCATCGCGGAGTCGGATGCGCCTGGAGGACTGGAGGGGGCAGGCCGGAGCGCGGGGCGAAAACGTTCATCTTACCGAACGCGCCCTATCGCCGAATGCCCAGCATGAGATGTACGATCTCGTCGGGCGTTCCTCCAGTCTGAAAAAACGGCACCTCTCGGAACCAGATCCCGGCAAACTAGCGGTGGAGCTCGTTCTCATCAGGCCCACATCTCGCCGCGCCCCCTTTCGCGATGACGGACGCGACCATGACGAGCGCGAGGAAGCACCTGACCGACGCGGTGCGACGCACTCCTCTGCTCGTAGTTCCGCTGGCGCTGGCGGCGCTCCTGCTCCTCGCCGCCGCGGTCGTGCTCCTGCCGTTCGCCGCGCCGCTGGCGATCGGCTACGTCATCCTGCGCCGGTCGGCGCCCGCGGACGCGCCGGAGGCGACCGCGAGGTCTTCGGCGCCGGCGAAGGGGACGCCCCCGGCCGCCTCGGCCTCGGGGGCACCGACGGAGGCGACGAAAGCGACGCTCGGGACGAAAGCGACGCCGCCGGACCCGACGGTCGGACCCGGCGAGGCGGCGCCGCTCACCGGCTCCGCCGCGCTCATGGCGAAGATGCGCCGATCCGGCGCGGTCACCGGCGAGAGACGCGCGCGGGACGCGGGCGACGAAAGCGTCGGGACGAAAGCGGTGAAGAGTGGTGATGACTCCTCTACGACTCGTTTCTTCATCCTGCACGGCGGCGAGGCGTCCACGCAGATCGCGCGCGATCTCGCCGATAAGGCGCTCGCGCGCGGCTTGCGCCCTCGCGTCGTCGCGATGGACGACTTCAAGTCGTGCGCGCTGGACGACGCGTCTCTCGGCGTCGCCGTCGCCGTGTTCGTGGTGGAGACGGTGGAGAACGCGCAGCCCGCGGAGGCGGCGGGGACGTGCCTGCGCTTCTTCAACCGCAAGCGCAAGGCGGGCGAGCGCGACTTGCTGCGCGGCGCGCTCTCGTACGCGGTGCTGGGCTTGGGGGACACCAACCTGCTTCTGGACCGGCAGACCACCACGGCGAAGGACTGCAACCAGGCGGCGCAGACGCTGGACTCCGCGCTGCTTTTTCTGGGCGCGGAGCGGCTCGTGACGCGCGGCGAGGCGAACGACGCCGTGGGTCTCGAGGAAGCGGTCGAGCCGTGGAGCGAGACGCTCTGGCCGGCGGTGGCGGCGGCGGCGGCGGCGGCGGAGACGAAGGAACGCGCGCGGCGCGACGTCGCGGTGCGTTTCCTGTACGGCTCTCAGACTGGCAACGCGGCGGACATCTGCAAGGCGATGTCGGCGGAGGCGGCGGCTCTGGGGAAAGGCTCCTTCGCGACGTCCTGCGCGTCCATGAACGAGACGGACGTCGCGGCGGTTCTGCGACCCGGAGCCGTCTCGGTGTTCGTGGTGTCCTCCACCGGCGACGGCGACGCGCCGGACAACTGCGACGCGTTCTTCACGCGGCTCAAGCGCGCGGCGAAAACGGGCGCCGGGAAGGCGGGCGCCGGGTCTCAGTACTGCGTGCTGGGCCTGGGCGACCAGAACTACAGCGCGTTCATGGCGGTGCCGCGCGCGTTCACGGCGGCGATGGAAAAGGCGGGCGCGACGGCGTTTTACCCGCGCGGCGAGGCGGACGACACGCTCGGCCTGTACGAGTACGCGGAGACGTGGCAGGAGGGTCTGTGGGACCCGCTGCGGCGCGCCGTCCAGAGCGCGCCGGCGTTCGCCGCCGACCCGGAGCGCGCCGCCGCCGAGGCGGCGGCGGCGAAGGCGGCGGCGAAGGCGGCGGCGAAGGCGCCTTCGAAAGCGACGACTAAGGAGGACGTCGGAAAGAAGGACGACGTCGGAAAGAAGGACGACGTCTCCTCGACGGCGCCCATCGAAGGCGTCCCCGCACTTCCCGCGTGCCGCGCGCGTGTCGCGTGGCTAACAGCGGAGGCTGACGCCGACGGCTTCTCGTCTCCGTACCCGGCGGGGACGGCGGGAGCGGCGCCCGAGGACGGCGGCGCCGTTTTTTCGGCGGCTTCGCCGTACTTGGCGCCGATCGCGAGACGGACGCTTCTGACGGACCCGCGGAGCGACCGGCGAGTGGTGCACGTGGAGTTCGACCTGTCCGGCGCCGGGGGGCGAGACGGCGCCGCCGCGTACGAGCCGGGGGACTCCATCGGCGTTTTACCCGCCAACGACCCGGCGCTCGTCGCGCGCGTCGCCGAGCGACTGGGCCTCGACCTGGACGCGCGCTTCGACCTGCGCTGGGCGGAGGGCCACGAGCCCGCTTCCGACGGTGCACACAGTGCGGGTCTTTTGCCGCACATCCGGCGCCCCACAACCGTGCGCGACGCGCTGACGCACGCGGTGGACCTCACCTCGCCCGCGCGCAAGTCGCAGCTGCGCGTGTTGGCGTCGTTTTGCGACGACGCCGACCCCGGGAAGCGCAGACTGCTCGCGCTGTGCGCTAAGAGCGGCAAGGACGCGTACGCGCGGGAGATCGTGCAGGAACGCGCCTCGACGCTGGACCTTCTGAACATGGCCCCCAGTTGTTTCGGTGGCACGCGCGGCAAAGACGACTTCGGCGCGTTCCTGGACGCGGCGCCGCCTCTGCAGCCGCGCATGTACAGCATCACGACCGCGCCGGAGACGGCGCCGGCGACGCCGGCGGTTGCGTTTTCGGTGGTGCGCTTCGCGTCGCCGGCGGGCGCGACGCGCGAAGGGGTCGCGACCAACTGGCTCGACCGGCTCGATGATTTGGAGACCGCACGCGTGCCCGTGTTCATCAAGCGGTCCGTCGCGTTTCGCCCCCCCGACTCGCTCGCGACGCCGACGCTGATGATCGGCCCGGGAACCGGCGTCGCGCCCTTCCGCGGGTTCCTGCAGCGGCGCGCGGCGGCGATGGCGCGCGCGACGCGGGCGGAGAAGGACGCGATCGGCCCGTGCTGGCTGTTCTTCGGGTGCAGACGCGCGGAGGAGGACTTTCTGTACCGGGAAGACCTGGAGGGCTTCCGGGCGAGCGGCGTGCTGGACGCGCTGCACTGCGCGTTCTCGCGCGAAAACGAAAACGAAGGTAAAAACGAGAAGTACGAAAAGACGTACGTGCAGCACCTGATCCGGGAGAAGAAACAATCCGTCGGCGCGCTCGTCGGCGCGCCCGGCGCGCGCGTGTACGTGTGCGGCGACGGGGGGGGTATGGCCAAGGACGTCCACGCGGCACTCCGCGACGCGCTCGCGACTCTCCCCGAGGTGGCCGACGAGAAGGCTGCGGAGGCTGCGCTGGCGGCCATGACGAGGGAGGGGAGGTACGTGCGCGACATCTGGTCGTGAGCGGGAGCCTGGATATAGTGTCGAAATCGGACGCATGTCCAGCGAAAATATGCCAACTAACTTTCGTCGCGCTCGAGGTTTCCGTAACCGCCCCACGACTTCCACGCGCGCGGTTCGGCGCGCCGCGTCGCGATGGCGTACGCGAAATCCCCCCGCGGGGAGGACGTCGCCGAGAACACGCCGCTGGTGCGTCTCCCGCACTCCGCTCTGTTTCCTCCCGCGGTCTCTCTGCTCGACACAATAAGAGCCGCGGCGGAAACACCCGATCCGCGGACGCGCCGAACACCTTCCGCGCGACCACGACGCGACGCTGACCGACGACCCCACCCCGTCCGCGTCGCGTGTCCCTCTCTCCGCGCCCGCACACCGACGCGCCCTCTCTCTCCGCGCGCTCGCCGCCGCGCGTCTCCCCGCAGCTCCGAGCTCCGGACGCGGCCGCCGCGGAGACCGGCTCTCTCGACGCCAAGACTCCCGACTCCCGCGCTGGACGAGACGCCGACGACGGCGATTCGTTATGCGGCGTCCGGCTCGGGTTCGACGGCGTGTTCGCGACGCTCTCGGTGACGTTCATCGCGTGCACGTCCGTGTCGTGCGTCGCGGAGGAGGCCATGTACAAGCACTTGCCCGGCTTCGATTACTTCTGGACCGTCGCGTTCGCCGAGCTGCTCGCGTTCAGTATAGCCTCCTTCGCCGGCGCGGGGTGCGTCGGAACGTTGAATGATGTGCTCAAAAACCGGCGAGCCCCTCTGCGTCTGTACGTCGCGCAGGCGATCGTGATGGCCGTCTACGCGGCGATCGCCAAGATCGCGTACAAATACCTGAACTACGCCACCGGGACGGTGCTTCGAAGCACGAAGCTGGTGTTCGTGATGGCCATCAGCGTCGTCTGGCTCGGACGATCGTACGCGCCCGTCGAGTACGCCGCCGCCGTCGCCATGATCGTCGCCGTCGCGTGCTTCGGTTTAGGCGAGGAGAGCGCGGGTACGGGAAACGACGAGAATCATTCGATGGGGTACGTTCTATCCATCGCCGGCCTCGCGCTCGCGGCGTTACAGACGAACATGGCGGAGCACGCCATGCGCGACCACGGCGCGTCGACTTTGGAGAACATGCTTTACGTCAATTGTATCGGTTTGGTTTTCGTCGCCGTCGTCGCGGCGTACGTCGACGGCGCCGAGGCGGTGACGTTCATGCGCTCGACGCCGCACGCCATGGAGCTGCTTTTCGTTCGCTCCGTCACCTTCTACTTTGGCGCTCTGACGTTCACGGAGCTCACCAGGCACTCGGGCGCGACGCCGGCGACGACGGTGGCCACCGCTAGGAAGGGACTCACCGTACTCGGGTCGTTTTTGTTGTTCCCGGGGGACAAACCGGCGAGCGCGTGGTTCGCGTTCGGGGTCGCCGCGTTCTTCGTCGCGATAGGGCTCGAGCTCAAAGGCCGGCTCGTGCGCGCGGAGAGTAGGAAAAAAGAAGCAGGCAATAGAGAGGGTAGTCATTAGAGGTTAATAGTTTAGTCGCGAGGTAGTCGTACGCATCGAGAGTCGTTTAGAGGCGTCGCGGACGAAAGAAAATGGCGTACTTTGTGTAAGAGATGAAGCCGGACTTTTTCAGAAACGCAAGACTCATTCACCACTTGTCGATTTTTCTCGGAAAAGGTGTTACAGATGATTTCGCCTCAGAGTCGCCGCGCCGCGCGTCACCGGCACACCAGGCGGCGCATCCGCGAACGACGAGCGCGTCCGTGTTCGGCGCTCGCGAGCGATGCGCGTCCACTTCGTCGCCGCGTGCTTCTCGGTGGTCCTCGCGTCCCGGGTGGCGTGCGCGGCGGAGGCGAGCGGCGCGGTGGGTTCCGATGCGGGCGGTTTCGGTTTCGGGAACCTCGTGAGGTTCTCCGCGTCCGACGGCCCGCGCGTCCCCGCGGCGGCGCGCCTCGGGGCGGTCCCCGGGTCGCTCCCGCCGACGACGTTCGGCGAGGACGACCTGTTCCCCGAGGACTTCGCGTTCGGCGTCGCGTCGAGCGCGTTCCAGATCGAGGGGGACGGCGGCGATCGCCCGCGCTCGACGTGGGACGACTTCTCCGACGCGCGCGGGCTCGGGGACGCCGCGCGGCGAGGCATCCGCCACTTCGAGCGCGTCGAGGACGACATCAAGTACATGGCCAGAGCGGGGGTGAAGCACTACCGCCTCTCCCTGTCCTGGCCGCGGCTGCAGAACCGGGACGGCACGCCCAACGATGCCGGGTACGCCTTCTACGAGAAGATGCTCGAGACGGCGCGCGCCGCGGGCATCGAGCCGTACGTCACGCTGCACCACTGGGATTTGCCCGCGGCGATGTGCGCGATGTCCGCGAATGTCCGCGAATCCGCGAGCGAAGAAGCGAACGAGCGTGTTTCCCAGCTCGCGTGTCCCGCGGTGGACTGGCTCGATCCCGAGTCCGTCTCCCAGTTTGAGTCGTACGCGTCGCAGGCGTTCGCGCGGCTGGGCGGCGGCGTGCGTTTCTGGGCGACGCTGAACGAGCCCAAGACGGTGGCGAACCTCGGGTACGGCGTCGGGCAGCACGCCCCCGGTCTGGTCTCCGCGACGGCGCCGCTCAGGGCGGGGCACAACATGCTCCTGGCGCACGCGGCGGCGGCGCGGACGTACCGCGAGCGGTTCCGCGACAAAGCACCCGGGGGCGCGGGGAAGATCTCGCTCGTGGTCAACGCGGATTGGCGCGAGCCGAGCGACGCGTCTGACGCGCGCGACGTCGCGGCGGCGTCGCGCGCGATGGACGAGGAGCTCGGGTGGTTCGCGGACCCCTTGTACTTCGGGGACTACCCCGAGTCCATGAAAGCGAGGTACGGGGTTGATTTGCCGGCGTTCACGGAGGCGCAGAAACGTTCGCTGAAGGGCTCCACGGATTTCTTCGCGCTGAACCACTACGCGTCCGCGTACGTCGTCGACGCCGGGCCCGCTTCGGCGGCGAACTCGTATCTCGGCCGCCCGTTTGACTGGGCGGAGCGCGACACGAACGCGCTGGGCGAGCGCATCGGCCCGACCGGGACGTGCGCGTGGCTGAAGCAGGCGCCGTTCGGCATGCGCGCGACGCTGGCGATGATCAAGGCGCGCTACGGGCGCCCCGCGACGTACGTCACCGAGAACGGCTTGTGTTCCGGACCGGCTTCCGGCGCGTCGCTCGAGGCGGCGCTGGACGACGCCGAGCGCGTCGCGTACGTGCGCGGCTACCTCAAGGCGGTTCTGGGCGCGATCGACGAGGACGACGCGGACGTGCGCGGGTACTTCGCGTGGTCGTTCTTCGACAACTTCGAGTGGGCGGACGGCGTCGCGCAGAGGTTCGGGATGGTGCACGTGGACCACGACGGCGAGCTCGGCGGCGCGCGGGGCGCGCGGCGGCCGAAGAAGAGCCTCGACGCCTACCGCGAGTTCATGACCGGGAAGCACAGCAAGAGAGGGGAGGTCGCGGCGATTTCCGAGCGCTCGGAGCTGGGAACGGGGTCCGTCTCCGAGGCGCGTCTGCGCGAGGGCGTCGACGGAGACGCGTACCAGCCGTTCGCGTGGGAAACGGGCGCCGGCGGCCCGGACCTCGCCGCGCTCGGCGCGTCCCCTCTCGGCCGCCGCGGCGGGCCCGCGGCGGCGGCGGCTGAGAGGGGACTCGGCGCGTCGTGGACGGAGTACGCCCCGGAGGCGGCGGACGACTACGAACGCGAGGTCACGAAGGCGGAGGACGCGCGGATCGCGCTCGCGGCGGCGGTGCAGGCGCTCGCGCGAGCCGAGCACCCGCGCGGCTCAGAGGCTGCGTCGACGCTGGAGATGGGGCGCGAGACGCTGGCGCGCGAGGGGGACGACCGGCCCAGCGCGGAGATGCTCCTCGCGCAGGCGGAGCGCGTCCTGGCGGTTGCCGAGGCGTCGTCCGGGGGCGTCGGCGACGGCACGGGCCGTCCCGCGGGCCGCGGGGAAGGCGCCGCCCCCGACGCCTGGACGTCCTCGACGTCCTCCTCCGGAGCCGTCTCCGGCGACGCCGTCGCGATGGCGTCGGCGGCGAACGGGGGCGGCGCGGCGGCGCTTGACGGATCCGCCTGGTCGCTTTTGCGGCCGCGGCGCGTGAGCGCGGCGGCGGTGGCGCTCGGGCCGGTGTGGATGGCCACGGCGGTGGGCGTGGTGTTCGGGCTGTTCCTGATCGCCATCCAGGTGTCGTGCAACCTGATGCGCAAGGGCAAGCGCGGGTGCGGCACGAACGAGGGCGAGGTGCGCTCGCTCGTCGCCGTCGCCAAGGCGGGCGCGCGCGACGCCAAGACCTACGGGGGGACGACGCCCGCAAAATCAGGCGAGCTTTAGCGAGCGAAAGTACGTATTAATACATGAGTCATCATATATATTTCGACGAGACATGTATTATCGATAATAGCTACGTCTTTTACGTGATACACAACGTGTAGCGCGTCGTGCCTGCGTCGAGCCACGCGAAGCGTATCTACTTAGGAAACCGCGTACGACCGCGTCGCGCTCCGCGTTCGCGGATTACGTACGGTACCTCACTCGCGCGGATGGAACACATGAGGTTAATTAATAGCCCCGCTCTAAAGTCTAACGGTAATACCACGGTACGTTCCTAAGACCCTTCACAGGTTTCACAGGTTGGCGCTCTTGGAGAGGTTGAGCTTCTTGAGCGCCAGCCACTGCACGGCGTCGACGTAGTTCCCGGCGTTGTGGTCGAACGCCGCGCGCAGCGACTGCGCCAAGTCGCCTTCCCAGGGCGGCGCCATCTTCAGGCGCCTCGCGTTCCCCCCCCGCCCGGCGGCGCGCGGCGGCGCGTCGCCGTCCCTTCGCTCTCCGCCCGCGTCCGCGTCCGCGTCCGCGTCCGCGTCTGTTTCGAACGACGCGGGCTCCTCCACAAACGCGTCGTCGTGCGCGTGCACGGCGAGCTCCGTCCCGGCGGGGCTCCACCGCAGCCAGTACAGCGTGCCGACAGCCTCGTACAGGAACCGCTCCGTGGAGAAGACGCCGGCGCCGAACATCGCCTCGCGCGCCGCCAGCGCCGAGAGCACCGTCTCGTTCGCGGTCGCCGCGCCGAAGAAGGGATCCGCGGCGAGCCACATGCGCGGCACGGGGTCGTTGGACAGCACGAACGCGCGCACGGCGTCGGGCGCGAACCCGGCGAGCCGAAGCGCGCAGGTACGGTCGTCTTCCGGCGTCGGATCCGGCATCGATCGAACGGTAGATGCGGTGGCGGATGCGGTGGCGGATGCGGTGGCGTCCGCCGCGGCGGAGACGGACGAAGGGCGCCGTACGCCGGAAGACGCGTCGTCGTCGCGATTCGGTCCGCCTCTCCCTCCGCCTCCGACGGTTCCGTTCGCCGTTCGCTCGGCGTCACTCTTCTCACCAACGCCCCCCCAGCCGACCGCGGCGGCGAGCTCGCCGACCCAGTCCCCCCCCCGCGCGAGCTCGCGCGCGACGCGCTCGGCGCGCGCGTCCGCGCCGGCGACCAGGGCGTCGCGCCTCATCGCCCACCGGTCCGCCGCCAGCACCGGCGGCGACCCGAACGTCCGCGCCGGCTCCAGTCGCGCCGGGTCCACGCCGCACCTGTGTAGCGCCCACGCCATGAGCAGCGTGGCCATGCTCCCGCCGAGCGAGTGCCCCGTGAACGACATGGACGCGCGCGGGTGGTTCCGCGCCGCGTCTTCGATCCAGGGTTCCATCTCCGGCCAGAACTGCTCGGTCATCTCGGCGACGCCGGCGTGGCACACCACGGGCACGCCCGCGTGAAGCGGCGCCGGCCAGGCGCGCGCGATCTGCGTCGAGAGGCGCACGGAGTCCACGTCGTCGTCGTTCCACGCCGCCCCGCGGACGATGAACCAGCGCCGCGTCAAGACGCGCCGCGATCCGCCGTTCGCGTCTGAGGGAGACGCCGCGAGACGACCGGGACGATCGTGTTCGTCATCCGCATCCTCGAGCTCGTCGCACACGAACCAGCGGGTGCACTCGGTGTTCCCCTGCGCCCTAAGCACGAACCCGTCGCGAGTGACCCACGGCTCGACGTCGCCCTGCTTGTACACGTACGACGACAAACGCACCGCCGCGGACGTGTGGAGCAGGTCGCGCTTGGAGATGTCCGACGCGGGGTCGGCGGCAGACGCGTTTTCGTCGCGCGTCTCCGCGGCGCCGCGCGCGGACGAAGCCGCGCGCACGCACCGCGTCTGCGCGGGCGCGCCTCGCGGCCGCGCGCACCCGCTCGAGCGGCGCAAGGAGCGGAACGAGGCGCGCACCAGGGGCGAAGCCGCGACCCGCACGAGCGCGGCCATGGCTGCTCGGCCCGAGATCCGCGAGATCACACGATCTGTGCGACGAACGTTCGACGGAAAAGTTCGTCCGGGGCCGGACACCGGGAGCGCTCTGGCGAGCCAGACACTCGAGACGCGTTTCGTGACACTGGCGGCGGGCACAGACACGCGCGCACACGTCAAAGATGGACGCGCTCGCGGGTTCCCGATCGCGCGCGACGGTGTGCTCACTCGCGTGTCGACCGTCGAGCGTCCGCGGACGAGTGCCAGGTGGGCAGTTCGTCGGTACGTACACGAAAATCGCGGGAAACGAAGTTGTTGAGACTTCGGGGGGCGTTCGCGCGTCTCGGCACGAGCGTCCCGAATCTCGCGCGCCTCGGCACTCCTTCGCGCGGAGGCCGGAGGGGTCCCCGCGCGATGGGCCCTCCGGGTCCTGACGCGAGCTGGTACCCGTCCGGCGGGCAGCTGCGCGGGCGCGAGCTCGGCACGCAGCGCCCGTCCGCGTTCGCGCAGGGCGTGCGCCGTCGCCGTCGGGACGCCGCGAGCCTGAGCGGGGACAAGCTCATCGCGCACAAGTGGCACGGCGGCGTGAACTGCCTCGAGCTGGACGGCACCGAGCGCCGGTATTTGCTCGCGGGCACGGTCGACGCGGTCGTCGCGGTGTACGACGTGGAGGTTCCGAGCGCGACGGACGCGATCGACGGGCGCGAGACGCACGACCCGGTTTTGCGCGTGGCGAAAGGGGACGGCACCGATCGAAGACCCGGCCACGCGTTCGGGGTGAGCGCCGCGGCGTGGTACCCCAAGGACACGGGCGCGTTCTTCACCGGGTCGTTCGACGGGACCGTCGGGCTGTGGGACACCAATCACGGAACGAGGGTCACGTCCGTGTCTTTTATCGGGAGCGAGCCCTCCGTCGACGGGAAGGTGTACGCCATCGCCGTCGTCCCGAGCGACGATGATCGCTCCGACGCGCCGCACACCGGCGCAGTCTCGCGCAACTTCGGCGGCGCCGCGCACGGACTCGTGGCGTGCGGCACGGGCGACCCGCGCGTGCGTTTGTGGGACCCCGTTTCGGGCGCCATCACGCACGTGCTCGCGGGCCACCGAGGCGCGGTGTGGGCGGCCGCGTGGGCGCGCGGGAGCGAGTACGTGCTCATGACCGGCGGCGGCGAGGGGCAAGTGCGCGTGTGGGACGTGCGAACCGCCGGCGCGCTCGCGAGCCTGGACGCTTCCAAAGTCTTCGCCGACTTTTCCGGCGAAGTACCCGGTACCGATCTCGCGGACGCGAAAAAGCTAAACGAAAAAAACGCTTGGGACCAGGTTCGCGACGCGACGCGTTTCTCCGAGGATCGATCCGCGCCCGTGTTCGTGCGCGGACCCGCGCCCGCCTCGCGGCGCATGGAGGACAACGTCCCCGCGCACCTGCGCTCGTACGAGGCGCGCGTCGCGCGAGGACACGGCGCCGGTCGCCGCGGCGACGCGTACCGGGGCGGCGCGTACGGCGCCTTCGGCGCCGCGGCGCTCGCCGGCGGCGGCGGCGGCGGCGGCGGGTGGGGTATGGGCTTTCGAGACTCAGCGCGGCGTCTTCGAGACTCAGCGCGGTCTTCGGGCGTGCTCGACGGCTCTTCTTCGGCGGCTCTTCGAGACGAAGGCGGCGGAGGACCCGAAGCCGGCGAACGAACGCGGGGGCGATTATTGTCGACTAAAAAAAACGCGCTCCCGGCTGGGCGCGCGCACGCGGGGCGGGTCACGGCGCTCGCGGTTTCGCCGGACGGCTTGCGTTTGGCGTCCGCGGGAACGGACGATCGCGTGCGCGTCTGGGACCTCGCCAGCGGCCTTCACGAGAACCTGCGAGACTTCGGCGACGCCCCCAACGACGCGCGCAAGGCGACGCAGCTCGCCTTCGACGCGACGGGCGCGCGTCTGTACCACCCCACCGCCGAAGGGGACGTGCTCGTGTTTTCGTGCGGCGCCGACCGACGACGGTTTCCGTCCGTCTCGCGGCATTCGGAAAGCGAAACAGAAACCGAACCCGAAACCGAACGTGAAGCAGCGGAGCGAAGCGCGCGCGGCCGCGCGGCCGGGTACGGCGGGTCCGGAGGCCGCGGCCGCGGCGGCGGGCGCGACTGGCCGCAGGGGCGACGAAAAAAGAAAAAGGCGGCGGGCGTGCACCGCGTGCTCCGCGGGCACCTCGCGGCGGCGTGCGCGGTCGCGACGAACCCCGACACGCAGGAGGTGTACACCGGCGGCGCGGACAGGCACGTCCTGGTGTGGCGCGCGGCCGCGACGCGGTCTAGTCTGGCCGGCCGGAGGCGGCGGCGAGACGAGCGCGGACAGCAGAACGAGTCGCGAATCGCGGCGGCGATTGAAAACGGCACCTTCGCGCCGTTCCGCGCCTCCGCCGAGTCGCGCGCGCGCGCGGCGGCGGCGGACGACGAGGACGACTGGAGCGACGAGGACAACTGGGGCGAAGACACCGCCGTGGACCCCGACCCGGAGGCGCGCAGGGGCATACACGGGCTGGGGTACCGAAGACGCTTCGACGAGTAGAGCGCGGACAACAAACGAGTTCACTCTATGCGTATAGCTCCCGTACGGCGCGTACCGCGGCGAAGGTCCCGTCGCGTTTGTAAAAGTCGGTCGTCACGACGCGCGCAGTGTCATGACACTGTTCTCGTGATTTCGAGTCGTGTCGGGCGGAGAAGTGGCCAAAAAACGAGAGAAGACCTTTCGATTCTTTCCAAGTGGCATCACGGGACCCACGTCCCCGTCGATCGCACAACCCGCCGCGACATGTCCTCGTTGGCGTCGGTCACCGCGCCGCCGCCTCTCTGCCGCGCGCGCGGACGCTGTTCGGGGGCGCGGCCCGGTCCGGCGCCGCGCCGCGCCGGTCCGTACCGCGCGGTGCGCGCGGACGCGTCGGCGTCGTCCACGCCTCGCCTCCCCGAGACGATCGCGGAGGCGCTCGACACGGTGGAGGCGCACTTCTCGTCTCGCGGCGCGGATCTGTACGCGGCGACGCCCGAGGTGACGGCGGCGGTGCGCACGATGGTCGCGTCGAAGCGCACCGACGGCAAGACCCTGTCCGAGGTGCTGGACGCCTCCGACGGGGTCTGGGAGGTGTTCGACATGCCGCACATGAGGAAGTTATCCTCGCCGGCGCGCGTCGGGTTCAAGCCCGTGCGGTACACCCTGCGGAACCGCAAGCTCCGGAGCGACGTGCGCTTCAAGGTGCCTTCCGAACGAGGTGTCATGGACGACGCGGGGTTCGGGGGGTGGCTCAGCGCCGCGGGGGGGGTGAAGGTATCCACCAAGCGCGACGACGCCGTGGAGTTATTTTTTTCGAGTTTCTGGGTGGCGCGCGACGGCGAGACGCCGCGCGATCCGCCGCGCTCGGCGCTGCGGTCGCCCGAGGAGAGACTCGGGGCGGGCGACGCTTTGGTGGACGCGGTCGGGAACGCCGGATTCGTCTCTTCCTTCGCGCAGTTTCCTCTGCACTTCTTCGACGAGGAACGCGGCCTGTGCGTCTTCGAGTTCCCGCCGATGTCCAGCTTCATCG
>Ga0181561_10002422_pt1 | contig 16491 bp, 7 predicted proteins | sample 011ome_19_FD_133760 | JGI IMG/M metagenome (GOLD analysis project Ga0181561, IMG submission 133760) | Coastal salt marsh microbial communities from the Groves Creek Marsh, Skidaway Island, Georgia - 011510BT metaG (megahit assembly) | ecosystem: Environmental > Aquatic > Marine > Intertidal zone...
AGCGCGCCAGCGCGGTGAGCGCGCGCTCGAGCGTCTCCATCCATCCCGGTCGCGGGTCGGTCATCGAAGCGAAGTGCGCGGGACGCAGTCGCGGCGCGGCGCCGGTGAGGAAACGCTTCGAGTAGTCGTGGCTTTTCGTCGAACGGGCCCATTTTTTTATGAACGGGCCCATTTCTGCGACACCCCCCTATTTGGGGGGGCTCTGATTTTTTAGCCCCCCCAAATAGGGGGGTGTGATTTGATTTTGGGCACCAAATAGGGGGGGCTCTTATCGATCGGCATAGCCTATACCCTATAGCTGCCTGCGTGCCTGGGCAGTCTGATTTTGAATTTCTCGGAGGGTGCCTAAAATCGCTCTGCGCGCCAGCCCCTCGACACACGCGCGCGCGCGCTTCCCGGTCATCGCCGCCTCCTCGAGCGCGTGTCGCGATGAAGGTGAAGACGTTGCAGGTGCTGTGGCACGAGAAGAAGCCCGTGCTGAGCGTGGACTTCGACCCCGCCACGGGTTTGCTCGCGTCGTGCGGCACGGACAAGGAGATCAAGCTGTGGCGCGTGGGCGAGGATGCGGACGGGAACCCGGACGTGACGCACGAGGAGACGCTCACGGCGCACACCAAGACGGTGAATTGCGTGCGCTTCTCCCCCGGCGGGGACGCGCTCGCGTCCGGCGGGGACGCGGGCGAGGTGATCGTGTGGCGTCCCGCGCCTTCGGACAAGCAGGTGACCAACCAGCACGGCGATCGGACGTCGTGGCGCACCTCCGCTGTGCTCCGCGGGCACTCCGACGACGTGCAGGACCTCGCGTGGGCGCCGGAGGGCGCGGGCATCGTCACCGGCTCCGTGGACAACGAGTGCATCGTGTGGGACGTGCCCAAGGCCAAGGGCGCGCTCAGACTGCGGGGGCACACGCACTACGTGCAGGGCGTCGGCTGGGATCCGCACGGCGAATACGTCGTTTCGCAGAGCGGCGACCGCACGGCGCGGGTCTTCGCGAGCCGCGGGATGGGCGCCGAGCAAAAAATGCTCAGCGCCCGGTGGTGCAAGCACTTGGCGTGCCAGAAGGTGCTCAAGAGCGCGGACTCGGTGCCGGTGCGCGTTCGAAACAGCGACGAGGCGACGGAAGAAGCGCCTAAAGCGCCTAAAGATGGAGAGAAACCGCCGCGCGCGCCTCTGTTCCACGACGACACCATGGGCAGTTTCTTCCGCCGGCCGGCGTGGAGCCCTTGCGGGTCGTTCCTGGCGGTGCCCGCGGGCGTGCACCGGGAGCACGCGGGAGCCAAGGAGCAGCACTGCACGTACATTTACGCGCGCGACGCGTTCCACCGCCCCGCGCTGCGCCTTCCCGGAATCGCGCCCGCGGTGTGCGTCCGGTTCTCGCCCGTCTTTTACGAGCGAAAAGGCGACGCGTTCTCGGCGAAGACGCGCCCGCGCACGCCCGAGAAGAAGGACGCGCAGTGCTTCGACGCGGTCGACGCGCCTGCTCTGACGGGGGACGATATCGCGGACGCAAAAGCTCACGGAGTCTCGGACGCGTCCGCCCCGAACCTCGGGAGCTCGATCGATTTGCCTTTCCGCGTGCTGTTCGCGGTGTGCACCACGGACACGGTGGCGGTGTACGACTCGGGATCGGACGCGCCGGTGGCTTTCGTCGGCGGGCTGCACTACGCCGCCATCACGGACGCGGCGTGGTCCCCCGACGGCTACACGCTGGTGGTGAGCTCATCCGACGGGTACTGCTCGGTGCTGCAGTTCTCCGAGCGGGAAATCGGCGAGCCGCTCGCGCCGGAGAAGCTGCCCGAGCACCTGCGGCGGCTCACGCCCGCCGCGCGCGTGCGCGCGGCGCGGGAGGCGGCGGCGGAGGCGGCGCGCCGCGCCGCCGCCGCCGCGGAGGAAGCCGCGGCCAAGGCCAAGGCCAAGGCGGAGGCCAAGGCGGAGACCGAGGCTCCGGCTTTCGCGGCGGTGGCTGCGGTGGACGCTCCGAAGCGCGTCGCGCCCGAGCCCGTGAGGCGCGTCGCTCCGGAACCCGCGACGGGCGTCGGCGAATGCGCGGCGGCGGCGACGGCGGCGACGGCTTCGTTCGCGAAGCGCGCGGCGCCCGACGCGGTTCCCGCGGACGCGCCCCCCGCGAAGGCGCCGAAACGCGTCGCGCCCACCGCGTTGTGAGGAAAGGCGCGGGAACGGGTGACGGATGGGCGTGGGACGTGGGACACGCGCGACGATCGATCGAATCGCAGTGTATTCATCGTATTCTCTTTTCGCGCCGCGCGCGTCGTTCGCGCCGCTCGCGTTTTTGTTTTTTGTTTTTTTCGTTCCGCTCGCCGGCGACACCGCGCCGGCCCGCACCCTCTCACCCTCTCACCCTCGTTTCCTCGCTCTCCCAATAGTTTATTACCTTCATTTTAGTGGTGGTGTTGAATCGTGTACATGTATGTCGCGCGAACGCGCGACGCCGACGCCGTGTCAACCGCACGGCGTCGGAGTGGTGCTCGTGACGTCCTTCGCGACGGAAGGGAAGGCTCGCGGCGAGGACGTCGAAGAAGAAAAAAGAGGGAGGGGAGGCTTCGCTCACGCCTCCGTCTTTACCCGCCGCGCGCGCGGCGTGCGCCGCTTGCGCGGCGTGGACGGCGAGTCCACCGGGAACGCGTCCGCGGGCACGGCGTGGCCGATGAAGCGCGACAGCACGCAGCTCGCCGCGCTCGCCACCTTGGCCATCACGGAGTCGACGCCGTGCGGGGGCGGAGGCTCGAGACGCGCGCGCTTCGCCGCCGCCGCGGCTTTGCGATCGGCGCGCGCCGCCGCGCTCCGCCGCCGCGCCGCAGCCTCCGCCCGCGCCGCCTGCGCGGCGATGTCCGCGAGGGTCAGGTCTGGCGACTCCTCGCGGTCCGCCAGCGCGGCGAGAGGCAGGTCGTCGTCGGACTCCCACTCGGAGTGCACCGCGGGCTCGGGCTCGGGCTCGGGCGCGGGCTCGGGCGCGGGCTCGGGCAGACACTCGGCGTCGGCGAAGGGTCCGAACGCGTCGCTCGGCGTCGTCGCGTCGCGCGCGATTTGAAGCGGCGCCTCGATGGCGATCTCCATCGCCGCCTGCTGCTTGCGCCTGCGCTTGGACGCCGCGGGGTTGAAGCACGCGCGGCGGCGGCGACGACGCGACGCCTCCTTGATGGCCTCAACGCGCGCGGCGCGCTCGCGCTGCTGCCGCTGGACGCCCTCGAAACCGAGCACGAATTGGTACTCGCCCGCCGCGGCGGCGGCCATGACGCTCGCCGCCTCCGCCTCGTCGTCGGCGTCGCCCGCTCCGGCGGCGACGCCGCCGAGCAGCGCGCGCGCGCGCAGCCGCGGCGGCGCGGGGCGCGCGAAGCGCGCCAGCAGAGCCGAGCCGCCAGCCTCCGCGCGGAGCGCGCGGTACCTGCCGAAGGCGAGCTCGGCGTCACGCATCGTCGGCACGACGCGCGCGCGGCCCGGCGGGTTTCGCGCGCGCGCATCGCGCGTCGCGGCGGGCGCGCCGCGCGCCGCGCGCGCCGCGCGTCGCGCGCCGCGCGCATCCCCCGCGCGCGGCGCCGCGCAGGCGCCCGCCTCGTTCTTCTTCTCGTGGCTCGCGGCGCCCTTCGCGCCCCTCGCCCTCGCCGCCCTGGCCGGCCTCGCCGCCCTGTCGCCGTCGGTCAAACGCTCGCTGAGCTCACTCGTCTCCTTGTTCACCGTAAGGAGGCCCGCGCCGGCTCCGGCGCCCCGGGCGGCCGCGCGTCGCGCGCGTCCGCTCGAGGTCACCGTCGCCCGCGCGGCGAGATCACTGCTCTTCCCGTTTCCCGACGCGTCGGACCCGAACACGGAGCCGTCCCCGTTGTCGGAGCCGTCCTCGGTGTCGTCGTCCACGTCCGTGTCGTCCGCGCTGCGCGACGGCACCGAGCCGCCGGGCGAGCCCGACGCCAGCGCGAAGCCTTCCACCGAAGCCGACGCGCTCTCCGCGCGCGCGAAACCCGCCAGCTCCGCCGACCCGCTCGGCGTGAGCGGGGGCGTGTACGAGCGGTCCGATCCGTTCTCGGACTTGAGCCTAGTCGCGGCGCGACCACTCGTCGCGCCGCCCTTGAGCGGCTCGACGCCGTCCCAGGCGAGGCCCTCGTGCCCCAAGCCGAGATGCGCGCCCGCGGGGGACAGCAGGTCCTCCTCGGCGGCCAAGTCCACGAACATCTCCCCGGACTTCACAGCCGCCTCCGCCTCCGCCACCGAGGCGCCGCCGTAGCCGAGCACGTCATACGCCTCCGCGGCGTCGCCGGGCACGGACCCCGAGTGCCAGCTCGCCTCCTCGAACACGTCGAAGAGGTGCTCGAGCTGACGCTCGCGCAGGTGCTCGTGCGCGGGGCGGCCCGCGTTGGTCTCCGCCAGCCACGCCTCGTCGGCGTCGGTGGCGTCGTACAGCGGCGCCGCGCCCCCAGGCGCGAAGCGCGCCTCCGCGCCGCGGGGGCGCGCCGAGATGTACGAGGCCGAGGGCACGAACGCGCCGTCGTTGCCGGCGTCGTAGTCCACGACGTCCACCGAGGTGGGCGTGAAGATGGTGCCGTCCGCGCCGACGTCCGCGCCGGGCGCGTCGAGAAGCGACGCGCCCCCCAAGCCCCGGCGCTTCCGCGCGCGACGCGCGGCGTCGTCCAGCGACTCAGCCTTGGCGCGCTTGGTCAGGAGCCCGGCGTTCCAGCGCGCGCTGCGGCGGCCCCCGGCGGCGTCCTCCCCGAGCTCCGCCGCCGCAGCCGCCGCCGCCGCCTTCTTCAGGCGCGCGGTGGTCGCGGCGGCGCCGGGCTCGGGCTTGCGCGGGCGCGGGCGCGCAGACGCGCCGCGCGTCTTGGCGTGCCGGCGGTTGTCGCGCACGCCGCACGCGTTGCACAGCGTCTTGGCGCCGTCCGGGCCGTTGCGCCACAAAGGCGTGGTTTGCGTGTTGCAGTGCGCGCAGCGCTTGCCGGCGATGCCGGGCAGAAGCCCGGTCTCGGCAGCGGTCTGTCGTTCGGGTCGTTCGGGTTGTTCGGGAAACGCGTCAGTCTGTCAGTCGGTGGCGTTGGCGTTTTTCTTTCCTCTTCAGTGAAAAGGAAAACGCGCGTGTAGACGCGATTCGGAAAATCGAGCGTCTCGCTGCCGACACGCTGGCGTCTGATCGATGTCTGCGACCCGAAGTTTCGCGCACACCTTCGGACCTTCGAAAAGGCCATCGGGGCACGCGTCGCGCCGGGGGAGCGCGCGCGGCGGCGCGCCGGGGGGGGGCGTCCCGGCTCGCGCGCGGGCACGAGCGGTCGCGCGCGCGAGAGATACGCGGAGTGACGGGTCGGGGGTAGCACGCACCGTGGCCATGTTCGAAACGCGCGCGCGAGCCGACTTCTCGACTCGTGCGCGTCACCCACCGCCACGCTGGTTCTCGTGACCGAGAAGCCTTCGGGCCGTGAGTGTTCTGCCAGGGCGTCGGAACGTCGGGAGAGACGTCAGAGACGGAAATCGCGCGGTCGAACGCGCGCCGGAAGCGGGCCGCGGCGGGTCGAGCGGGGCTCGTGTCGCGGTTTCGAGCGCGCCAGGACCCGCCCCGCGGAGCTGATTAGGTATCGCGCCGTCGTCGCCGGGAAATCGTGGAGCGCGCGCGCGTACCTCACGTGCGAACCTCGCGCGGAGGGTCGCGAGCGCGTTTCGATTCGCCGCGCACTTTTTGGTGGCTGAACCGTCAGTGGGGAAAAACCGAGCGACGAGGGGAGAGAAGGTCGGTCAGACGAGTGGTCGGGCGACGGAACCTACGGTCTGCGAACCGCCGCGAAGGGCCCCGGGGGAGTATCTCGCCGAATCGCGTCGCGCGGGAACCCACAGAGGCCGCGCCGCGGGCGTTTCCGCGACGACGAGCCCGAACCCATCGCGCGCGGCGCCGCGAACGACGAGGGGTGACGCGTTCCGGGGAAAACCGGCGAGAGCTTCCGTAAAAAACTCGCCATCGCGTCCCGTCTCGGGGAAGGCGGGAACGCGCGCATCGGGGGATTATCGGGCGGGGAAAACCCCGCGAAGCGCGTCTGAGGCGTGCTCAAGAGCGTAAAGCAGCCCCCCGGCCCGTGCGCCGCGCGAAACATCCGTCGCGCGCCGCGTTCGCTCGTCTGCGCCGCGGGCGGGAACGCGCGGCGATGGCCAAACCCGAAAGGCGGGAATATTGTCGTACGCGCGCGCACCTTCGGAAGACCGCCTTCCAGTCGCGACGCGTCGTTCCGTGCCCCGAAACGACTTCGCTCACGCCTGCGCTACCCCTTCGCGCCGCTATTTCCCGTGGCCCCGCTACAGGTCCCGACCCCGCGCCGTGTCACCGGCGCCGATGAGTGTGGGGTGTATCACGAGCGTGTGTCGAATCACAGGCGAGCCCGCACGACGCTGCGCCCTGCTTCGCTGTCGAGTCCAAAAAGATATTCCGAGCGCGCTCGGACGGAATTTCCAGACTCCGTGGGCATACGACGTGTGCGCGAAAAATCCCGCCGAAAATTGGTCCCTTAGAAAAAAGCTCTCCTGTCTCGCCCCGGGAAAAGACAGCTTTCGCAGGCGACGATTGGGCGACGGACTGTCGGGAGACTGTTTACCACTGAAACAAGAACAACGTCGACCGCTGACGTGGCAGACGAATCGGCGGCAGGTTCTGCCTTTCTCAGAACTGCGAAACCGACGAACGCAGGTCGGCAGGTGCCGCTCTTGAAAGTGCGAAAAATAACTTGGGCCTGTGTGCGCGCGCGCGATCTGCCCTCGACACCACACCGCTCGGCACGCGCGTCAGGCGGAGACTCACGAGTCGAACCGACAACGCGCGTACGTGCGCACCGCGTCGCGGCGAAGGCTGGCGAAGGCTGGCCCTGGACCCGCGGCGAGCTTCGCGATACACGATCCTCGGACGGGCCGACGCTGCGGGTATTTTTGAACCATGAGCAAGAGACCGGGCGAGGGCGGAGCCCCCGACGCTAAGCGCGCGTATGGCGGCCCCGGCCAGGAGTTCCTGGACTCCGAGCCCATGCTCCCCGAGGAGTACGAGGACCCCGACGACGAGGACGTGTTCCTGAACGACGTGATGGACCAGAAGGTACGCGTGGGAGGCCGATCGCGACGCGAGCCGGTCGGCATCTGACGCGCGCGTTTTTGAAACGTTCCGGACGCTCGGTCGGCGACGGACGTCGCGGTGCACGCGCGAATCCCCCCGGCTCGCCTCGACGATGCCCGCCGCGCGCGTCACGCCCCGTCTCGCTGACCCGACCGCCGCGACCTTCCGAACGAACTCCGAAAATCGAACGCCACCGAACGCCACCGCAGATGATCGTCGCGGATGCCGAGCGCGAGCACTGGAAACGCAAGCCCGCCCCCGCCATGGACCCCGCGAAGGACGCCATCGTGTTCCAGCAGCTGGACATCGACTACGTCATCAGCGAGCCGCACGCCATGCTCGGTCCGAAGCGCAAGGCCATGGGGCCCGCGGCGATGCTGCGCATCTTCGGCGTCACCGCGGGAGGCAACTCCGTGTGCGTGCACGTGCACGGCTTCGAGCCGTACTTCTACGCCAAGGTGCCCGACTCGTTCACCGACGGCATGTGCGAGGGCTTCCGCAAGAACCTGAACGAGGTGGTGTCGCAGCAGCAGCGGGGCGGCGGCCCGAACCGCAGCTCCGTGTTCATCAGCGCCGTGGAGGTTGTGCGCGGGAAGCAGTCGCTGATGTACTACCAGGAGGGAAAGACGAGCACGTTCGTCAAGATCACGTGTACGCTGCCGAACCAAGTCGCGACGGCGCGCGGCATTCTTGAGAAGCAGGGTCTGCACGTCCCCGGCCTGCACCACGCCGCGCTTTGCTTCCAGACGTTCGAGAGCAACGTGCTGTACACGCTGCGGTTCATGGTGGACCGCGGCGTGGTGGGCGGGAACTGGGTGGAGCTCCCCGCCGGCGGGTACACGCACCGAGAGAAGAAGCAGTCCATGTGCCAGTACGAGTGCGACGTGCGCTACGACGCGGTGGTGTCGCACGCGCCGGAGGGCCAGTACAGCAAGCTCGCGCCGTTCCGCATTTTGTCCGTGGATATCGAGTGCGCGGGGCGCAAGGGCCACTTCCCCGACGCCGAGCACGACCCCGTGATCCAGATCGCCACCATGGTCACCTGCCAGGGCGACGACAAGCCCGCGATCCGCGCCATCTGGACCCTCGACACGTGCGCGCCCATCGTCGGGTCGGACGTGCTGAGCTTTTCGGACGAGCGCGAGCTCCTGCGGTCGTGGGGGAAGTTCTTCCGCAGCACCGACCCCGACCTGCTCATCGGGTACAACATCGTGAACTTCGACTTCCCGTACCTCATTAACCGCGCGGCGAAGCTGGGCGTGGAGGACTTCCCGTACTGGGGGCGGATGATCGGCAGCAAGCTGCGCATGAAGGACACCACCTTCTCCAGCAAAGCCTACGGCACGCGCGATAGCAAGGAGATCACCATCGAGGGGCGCGTGCAGTTCGACCTGATGCAGGCGGTGCAGAGAGACCACAAGCTGTCGAGCTACTCTCTGAACAGCGTCTCCGCGCACTTCCTGGGCGAGCAGAAGGAGGACGTGCACCACAGCGCCATCTCCGAGCTGCAAGCCGGGAACGCCGAGACCCGCCGGCGCTTAGCGGTGTACTGCCTGAAGGACGCGTACCTGCCGCAGCGTCTGCTTGACAAGCTGATGTACATGTACAACTACATCGAGATGGCGCGCGTCACCGGCGTGCCTTTGTCCTTCCTGCTCTCGCGCGGGCAGTCCATCAAGGTGATGTCGCAGATCCTGCGCAAAGCCGCGCAGAGGGGCTTGCTCGTACCGCACATGCCCAAGAAGGGGCAGGGCGACCAGGCGGAGGGCGGCGTCGCGTTCGAGGGCGCGACCGTGCTGGACGCCAAGGCGGGGTACTACGAGGTGCCGATCGCGACGCTGGACTTCGCGTCGCTGTACCCGTCCATCATGATGGCGCACAACCTGTGCTACAGCACGCTCGTGCCCCCGGACGCCGTCGGGCGGCTGCCGGAGGCGGACCTCACCAAGTCGCCCACCGGCGACGTGTTCGTGCGCGCGAACAAAACCAAGGGCATCCTCCCCGAGATTCTCGAGGAGCTGCTCGGCGCGCGCAAGCGCGCCAAGGCGGACCTGAAGAAAGCGCAGGACCCGCTGGAGAAGGCTGTGCTGGACGGTCGCCAGCTGGCGTTGAAGGTTTCCGCGAACAGCGTGTACGGTTTTACGGGCGCGACGGTGGGCGCGTTGCCGTGCCTCGAGATTTCCTCCTCCACGACGAGCTTCGGCCGCGACATGATCGACCAGACCCGGGATTTGGTGCTCAAGCGATACAACACCGCGAACGGCTACGCCGCGAACGCGGACGTCATCTACGGCGACACGGACTCCGTGATGATCAAGTTCAACGTCGCCGATTTGAAAGAGGCGATGCGGCTGGGCGAGGAAGCCGCCGAGCACGTCAGCGCGACGTTCATCAAGCCCATCAAGCTGGAGTTCGAGAAGGTGTACTACCCGTACCTGCTCATCTCGAAGAAGCGGTACGCGGGGCTGCTGTGGACCAAGCCGGAGAAGCACGACTACATGGACACGAAAGGCATCGAGACGGTGAGGCGCGACAACTGCCTGCTCGTCAGGCAGGTGATCGAGACGTGCCTGCGCAAGATCCTCATCGACCGCGACGTGCCGGGCGCCGTGGAGTACGTCAAGCGCACCATCAGTGACCTGCTCATGAACCGCATGGATCTATCGCTGCTGGTGGTCACGAAAGGCCTGACGCAGGAGGCGGACAAGTACGACAACAAAGCCGCGCACGTCGAGCTGGCGAAGCGCATGAAAGAGCGCGACCCGGCGACGGCGCCGGTGGTGGGCGATCGCATCGCGTACGTCATCGTCAAAGCGGCGAAGAACGCCAAGGGGTTCGAGAAGTCCGAGGACCCCATTTACGCGCTCGAGAACAACCTGCCCATCGACTACCAGCACTACCTGGACCACTACCTGGACAAGCCGCTGTGCCGGATCTTCGACCCGATCATGAAGGACGCCAAGTCCAAGCTCCTGAAGGGCGACCACACGCTGTCCATCGCGCAGCCGACGCCGAGCAGCAAAGCGGGGGGGATCATGCAGTTCGCCAAGGTGCGCCTCTCCTGCGTGGGCTGCCGCGCGTCCATCACGGACGAGAAGCAGTCGCGGTCGCTGTGCACGCACTGCCTGGCGAAGGAGCCCGAGCACCTGCAGAAGGCGCTGGACGCCGTGAACGGCCTCGAGCGCGACTTCAACAGGCTTTGGACGCAGTGCCAGCGCTGCCAGGGCAGCCTGCACCAGGACGTCCTCTGCACGTCGCGCGACTGCCCCATCTTCTACCGGAGGAAGAAGGTGCAGAAGGACCTGCTCGAGGCGGAGACCACGCTGAGGAGGTTCGACTGGTAGACGGTGTGCGCGGGGGTGTGAGAGAGATCAAAAGGGCGTGTGGGTCGTAGAGCTCGCCGTCGCCGCGGGCGCGACGGCGGAAACGCGAACATTCTTTTCTCCTTCCCATCGATGAACTGTGCTCTCGTCCTTCTCCTCCACCCGCGCGCCCTTTCAAAGCGCACCCCGCGCTCGCCGTCCACAAGCAGAGGCACGCCACCCGTGCGGCCTCGGCGTTAGGCCCGGCCGTGGTCATGGCGCTGACGGGCGAGCGCTTCGAGCTGGGCTCGCGCATCGGCCGCGGGCAGTCGGGCGAGGTGCACCGCGCGGTGGACCGTCTGACCGGCGACACGGTCGCGGTGAAGCTCGTGGATTTGGAGGATGCCGAGGATGAGGTGGAGGACATCCAGCGCGAGATCGCGACGCTGGCGCAGATCGACAGCCCATTCGTGACGAAGTACCTCGGGTCGTGGCTGTGCGAGGGCTCCACGCGGCTCGCGATCGCCATGGAGTACATGGCCGGCGGCTCGGTGGCGGACCTGGTGCGCGACCGCCCGCTCCCCGAGGAGGCGTGCGCGGTGGTGCTGCGCGACCTGCTCATGGCGCTGGCGTACCTGCACGGCGAGGGTAAGATCCACCGAGACGTCAAGGCGGCGAACGTGCTGCTCAGCGCGGAGGGGCACGTCCGCCTGGCGGACTTCGGGGTGGCGGGGCAGATGACGCACACAGTGGGCGGGAACAAGCGCAAGACGTTCACCGGAACGCCTTTTTGGATGGCGCCGGAGGTGATTCAACAACGCGAGGAGGGCTACGACAGCAAAGCCGACGTGTGGAGCCTGGGTATCACCGCCATCGAGATGGCCACCGGCTCGCCGCCGTACAGCGACATGCACCCGATGCGCGTGCTGTTCTTCATCCCGAAGAACCCGCCGCCCAGGCTGGACGGGGACTTCTCGCCCGCGTTCAAGGAGTTCGTCGCGCAGTGCCTGCAGAAGGAGTCTGGGCGAAGGCCGCGCGCGCGGGACCTGGCCAACGCGCGCTTCATCGCGGAGGCGCCGGAGAGCAGAGACGCGCTCGTGCGCCGCGTGCAGGCGCGCATCGCGGGCGAACGCCCGATCGCGCGCGGCGACGCGCGACGCGCGGACGCGCGACACAGCCGCGCCGACGAAAAAGCGAGCGCGCGCGAACCCTTCGCCGGCGCTCACGACGGCGACGCCGAGAGAGTCTCAAGACCCGAGCCCACGCCTCCGGCGGCGCCGCCGCCGAGCGCGCCCGCGCCTTCGTGGGACTTCGGCGACGGGACCATCGGGCGTCGGTTTGGGAAGCCGCCGCCGAGCGCGCTGGCCGTGCCCAGCTCCAACCCCAGGGGAAGCCACGAGGGACAGGCGAGCCCCACGGGGTCGGGGTCCAGTCCGGGCGGCGGCGACCCCGGCGGTGGCGCCGCCAGGGCGCCGCGGGTGCCTTCGCACCCGCGGCGGGCCGGCGGCGGCATGGGCGTCTCTCCGCCCGCCGCGGAGAAGTCGGAGAGCAGGTCTTCCTCGGTCGCGGCTTCTTCGCCGCCGGAACCGACGCGAGAACCGACCGTCTCTCCGAACGAAAAAGCGCCTCCGGAACCGTCGCGCGCGTTGCGGCGCGTGCTCGCGCCCGCGGCGGCGGCAGCGGCGCAAAGCGCCGGGGACCCGCGCGCCGCCGAGGCGGCGGCGGCTGCGGTGTCCCGCGCCCTCGCCGAGCTCGAGGCGACCGCGCCCGGGGCGTGCGCGCGGCTCCTCGCCGGGTCCATGGAGCGACTCGCCGCGATAGGCGCCGAGGACGCGGCGGGCGCGCGAACGGACGCTGGGCTCGTCGCGGCTTTGGAAACCGGCGCTCGCGTTTTCGGCGGCGGCGACACGTCTCCGGCGCCGGCGCGGCACGAAGACGCCGCCGCGAATCGAAGCGTGCTCGGCGACTTCCTGCTGGCTCGGTGGCAGAGGGACTTGCTGCGATCGTAGTCGGAGACGGCGGCGCGCAGAAGAAGATAGGGTGGGAACGCGCGAACGCCGATCGAGCGGAGAGCGTTGTCACGAAAACGCGCGGCTTCATTAATCGTAAAAGTAGCTACGTAAATAGGTCGCGACTCCGTTCGACGCCCGTCGCTCTCACCTCAGGTCCGCGCTCTTCGCCTCCGGGATGCAGTGCGTCTCGAGCACATCGCGCGTCGCCTTGTGCGCGGACGCGCGCTTGAGCACGACCAGCAGCCCGTGCTCGAGCTCGAACCGCAGGCACTCCTCGGCGCACGCCTCCACCATCTGCGCGAGCTGCTTGAGGTCCTTGATCGGCGTCCCGTTGAACCCGAGCACGCACGTGTTCACGATGTCCTCGTACCCGATGGTGGCGTCCGACGCCAGCACCTGCGCCAGCACCACCACGTTTTGCCCCTTCTCGGTGACGTGGTCGTGCATCATGCGATCCAATAACTTGACGGGCGCGTCGTAGTCGTACTCCTTGCCGTACTCCGACTTCAGGAACGGCACGCACACGACGGTGAACACCAACCCGGCGACGATGAAGTACGTGGGCGGCGCGCCGTCGATGTGCACCGGTACCAGCCGCGGCGTCGACGAGAGCGAAAGCGTCGCGACGCGCGTCTTGCCGTTTCGCGCGAACGTGATCGTCGCGCGCTCACCCACGTACTTCTCCGACACCAGGTAGTGGAACGAGATGCGCTCGCCCGTGCGGAACGGGACGGTGCCGTCGTTCGCGATCGGTACGCCGTCGAACGTCAAGAGCACGTCTCGGGGTTTGATGATCTTCCCCGCCGCCGAAGTCGGCGCGACGCGGCGCACGTACACGCCGCCGTCGCGAGAAGAGGGGCGCGCGCCCGACGCGCGCGCCAGCGCTTCGCTCGCCTCGTGCACCTTGAGGTACTTGCGCATGTCTGGGTTCTCCAGCTTCTGCCACTCCAGGCCGAGCGTGGGGAAGCCGGTGTAGCGCCCGTTCCGCGCGTAGTCCTGCAGGAAGTGCACGATGACGGGCGAGGGGATGACGTAGCCGATGTTCTCGGCGTCGTCGTGCTTCAGGCTCTGGAACGCCACGCCCACGCACTCGCCGCGCGCGTTGAACGCGGGCCCGCCCGAGTTCCCGGCGTTGATCGCCGCGTCGATCTGCAGCCCGAGGAGCTCGGAGGAGCCGTGCGAGTACGCCGTGACCTCGATGCGGCTCACCACGCCCGAAGTGACCGAGATGGCGACGCCGCCGATCGGGTACCCCACGACCGTCACCGAGTCCTGCAGACCCGGCAGCTGCCCGAACCGAACGGGCGCGACGCCGTCGAAAAACGACGCGTCGTCCACGGTGAGCAGAGCGAGGTCGCACTCGACGCCGATGGCGAGCACGCGCGCGACGTACTTCTTGTCGTCGCCGCGCTTCTTCAGCTTCACCTGCGTGTGGTGCTCCACGGAGTGCGCGTTGGTCAAAACCCTGCGCCCGTCGATGATAAAACCCGAGCTCGTCGACGCGTTCTGCCGCTTGCGCTGCCACGGCAGCGAGTAGTTGGGCTCGGTGTGCGTGCAGAACACCTTCACGACGGCGTCCATCTGCGGCTCGTCGCGCACCACGTCCGCGCCCATGTAGTCCACGTTGGTCGCGACGCGGTGGTCCAGAAGCGTCGCGACAGAAGGGCCCGCGGGGAGATCCGCGCCCAGCCCCGGCGCGCGCAGCGTCGCGTTCGCGTACGGAAGCCCGAGACCGTCGGGCGTGGGCGCGGGGAGAGGGCTCGCGTCGGCGCCGAGAGACGCGCGGCCGCGGCCGCCGGAGAGACGCGCCCGCGAGAGCTTCGGCTCGCGTTCGGCGTGCTTCTCCAAAAAAACGCCGCCGGGGCGTCGCCGCGCGTCGCCGCGCGCGCCCTCCTCCTCCTCCTCCTCCTCCTCCAGATCGGAGTCGTCCGAGTATGCGCTGTCTGCCGCGCGAGCGTCGGTCTGCGCGTCCTGCCGCGACGAGCCCGCGCCCGCGCTCGGCGGGTTCCGCGGCGAAAGCGGCGACGCGCCGGGAGCCGTCCCCGTCCCCGTCCCCGTCTTCGTCGCCGTCCCCGTCCCCGTCCCCGTCGCCGGGGCGAGTTTCCGCCGTTTGCCCGGGGTGCCGTTCGCGGGCGCCGCGCGCGCGTGTTTGGAAGGCTTCCCCGCGGAAAGGCTCTTCTTCGTCGCGGGGGGAGGGTCAGGACGAGGCTCGGAGAGCGCGGCGGCCGGGTCGCCGAACTGGTTTCCCGCAGAGCGGGACACGAGCTGCGCGATGGGAAACGGGGACGTGATGGGCCCATTCGATGGACCCGCCGGGCTCTGCGCGCTCGGGTTCTTCCTCGGGCGCCCCACCGGGCGCTTGCCGAGGGGACGCCCGGAGGCGTCAGCGCGCGCCGCCGCCGCCGCCGTGGCTTCCGACGCCGTTCTCGCCGCCTTGTCCGGGTCGGGGGGTCGGCCCCGTTTCCTCGGCACCGGCGCGGCGAGCTGGTCCGCGCGCGCGGGGGAGGCGGTCGCCGCCGCCGCCGCGGGGCTCCTCGCCGCCGCCGCCGCCGCCGCGGGAGCCGCGGGTGGGGCGATCGGGTTCTTGCGGGGCCTGCCTCGCTTCTTGGGCTCCGGCGCCGGCATCGCCGGGGGCGCCGCGGGGCTCCTCACCGGGCTTCTGGCGACGGCAGAGACGGGCGTGAGCGACTTGCGCGGCCGACCGCGTTTCTGGCCCGGCACGACTTGCGCGGTCGGCGTCCCGACGGGCATCGCGACTTTGGGTTTGCTTTTGCTTCCCGGGGGGCGACCGCGGGGTCGCTTGGGCGTCTGCTCGCCCGCGTTGTGGGCGGCCAGCAGTCCCGGCACCGACATCGTAGGGATCGCGAGGGACGCGATCACTACCGCGGAGGGAAATCGAAAGTAATCCGACGATTCACGCGAGCGTTCGGACGGGCGCCAACACCACGAGCGTCGGCGCCTCGTCGGTTTCCGCGCTCAGCGGCGGTGCCGCACTCGGTCAGGCCGGAGGTGTGCGTGAGGACGGCGCGTCCGGGCCGAGGCTGCGGAGGAGACGCGCCCCGTGTAGTGCGTATCCGCGGGCACGACGTTCTACGTACGGTGTCTGCATATTCGCATAACCCTAAAAAAAGTGTGTTTGTATGGTTTCCAGTCTGTGCAAACTGGAAACACGTCGAAATTCTATCTATGAGAATGACCGACAGGGGAATGCGTAGAAATCTGAAGACAGCGCTTGTGCGCCATTTTTTTATTTCTGCGAGGGTCCTTCGTCCATACGATGAGCGCGAGCGCCAGCGAATTCGGCAGGTTCACGAGCATCTGGAGAACCAGCAGAAGGAGAGCTCCACCTCTTCGCGCACGTTCTTCGCGAGCGTAGTTTTCGCAGCGCTTCGTTCACAGCTTCTTCTGTGTTTTGGGACGAGTAGACGCGCGCGCGCTCGCGCGATGTCGCGCGGGGACGACCCTCCCCTGGCGCCGTTCGAGGAGCTGGTGCACACCAACGCCGACCTGAGCCACCTGGTTTTGGACGGTCTCCAGTCGATCGCGACCACCCCGACGCGCCCCCCCCGGGAGCTCAAGCTGGTGCGCGTCGAGGCGAGACGCCCCGCAGGCCGGCTCGACCCCGACCCCGAGGACGGCCTGGTGCGCATTGAGGTGCTCGCGCTGGGCGCGCGCGAGGTGGGCGGGCTCGGCATGCACGAGCTCAGGGCGGAGCTCGTGGAGTGTCCGAAACCGCCGCACGTCGTCGCGGTGTTCACGGATGCCCCGGAAGACGCCGCGCCCGAGCGCTGGGATGCCGCCCTCCCGTCGCTCGCGGACATCGAAACCGTCCGCGTCGAGTGGACGCCGAGCGGCGGAGGCTCGGTGGTGGTCGCCGTCGCGCTGGTGTGCTGAACACGCGCGACGGGAAAAGCGCGACGAAACACTCGTCGCGTACGGAAGCGAGACGACGGAAAACAACGTGACCACACGATGGGTCGTTCGAGAGACGCGTCGCGCGCTTTACGTCATCCGCGTCTTGTCTGCAGACCTTTAAGTAAGAACGCACGCCTCTATTACATAGTCACCCTACGCGCTACGCGTACCCCGC
>Ga0181561_10002427_pt1 | contig 16473 bp, 13 predicted proteins | sample 011ome_19_FD_133760 | JGI IMG/M metagenome (GOLD analysis project Ga0181561, IMG submission 133760) | Coastal salt marsh microbial communities from the Groves Creek Marsh, Skidaway Island, Georgia - 011510BT metaG (megahit assembly) | ecosystem: Environmental > Aquatic > Marine > Intertidal...
GACGCGTTGCCGAGAGAGACCGTCGTGGACGCCGCGACGCTCGCGGCGGCGAACAGCAAGTCGACCAAGACGGGCAAGGCGCCCGTGTCGCTCGTGCGCGCGCGGCAGGTGAGTAAGCCCGCGGGCGCGAAGGCAGGGCTCGTGCGGTTGAGCGGAGAGGTGAGGACGGTCGTCGTGAACTTGAAGGACGAGGCCGCGCGATTAGAGCGTCTCGCGGGGACGAAGAAGTAGGCCCTTTAGCTGAGCGTCGTTCGAATTAAAACTTTTAGCGATCAATCCACCGCCAGGGGACCGCCGCGGTACTACTGTATGCTACCGCGCGGGGACGGACTGGAACCCCGGCAACGGGAGATCGGACGCGTCCATTCCGCCCCCCGCCCCAGCCCCCGAGGAACCGTTCCTCGCGTGTTCGTTCCTCGTGTTCCTCTCGCCCTCTTCGATCCCGCCCTCGCCGACGCCGAGCTCGTCGAAGGAAAATGCGCGCGACTCCCCGGACCCGTCCTTCGTCAACGTCACGGACGCGTCCGAAAAGCTGGAGGAGATCGTCATCGCGTCGCCCTCGGAGACGAACCCGTCGAGGAGGCACTCCGAGAGCGGATTCTCGAGCAGCCTCTGCACCGTGCGACGCATCGGCCGCGCGCCGAATTTAGGCGAGAACCCCTCGGAGAGGAGCAGGTCTCTGAACGCGTCGTCCACGGCGAGCGTCACGCCGCGGCCGACGACGCGCCCGCGCACGGACTCGAGCATGAGCTCCGCGATGCTGCCGACTTCCGCGCGCGTCAGCGGCTGGAACACGATGATCTCGTCGAGGCGGTTCAAAAACTCCGGGCGGTACGTCACCTGAAGCTCCCTGCGGACGTCCGCCTGGACTTGGCGATACGCCGCCGCGTCGGAGGCGGCGTCGCCGTCGACGCTCGCGTCGATCGAGTTCAGAATCGCCTTCGAGCCGACGTTCGACGTCATCACGAGCATCGCGTTCGTGAAGTCTACGGTCCTTCCTTTGCTGTCCGTGAGGCGGCCGTCCTCGAGGACTTGCAGGAGGACGTTGAACACGTCCGGGTGCGCTTTTTCAATCTCGTCCAGAAGCACGAGCGTGTGCGGGTTCCTTCGCACCGCCTCCGTGAGCTGCCCGCCCTCTTGGTACCCGACGTACCCGGGCGGCGGCCCGACGAGCCTGGACACCGCGAAGGATTCCATGTACTCGCTCATGTCGATCCGCACCATCGCCTTCTCCGCGCCGTAGTACGACGACGCGACCGCTTTCGCGAGCTCCGTCTTCCCCACGCCCGTGGGTCCGGCGAAAATCATCGACGCCACGGGGCGGCCGCCGTCCGCGAGGCCGCTCCGCGCGCGTCTCACCGCCCTAGAGATCGCCTTCACCGCCTCGGTCTGCCCGATGACCCTCTTCGAGAGCGCGCCCTCGATGTTCAAGAGCGTCTTGCTCTCGTCCTCGCTGAGTTGCTGCACCGGGACGCCCGTCCACTGAGCGACGACGTCGGCGACGTGGGACGCGTCGACGACGACGTCAGCCACCCCGCCGCCCGCCGCGGACGCGGACGCTCTGAGTTGAACCATCGCGCCAGCTTCGTCGATGACGTCGATCGCCTTGTCCGGCAAGAAGCGGTCGGTGATGTACCTCGTGGAGAGACGCACCGCCGCCGGGAGCGCGTCGTCGTCGTACGTCACGCCGTGGTGCGCCTCGTACGTCTCCTTCAGGCCGTTGAGAATCTCGAGCGAAGCCGCGGGCGACGGCTCGCCGATCCTCACCGGCTGAAACCGTCGCTCCAGCGCCGCGTCCTTCTCGATGTGCTTCCTGTACTCCTCTATCGTCGTCGCGCCGATGCACTGCAGCTCCCCGCGCGCGAGCGCGGGCTTCATCAGGTTCCCCGCGTCCATGCCGCCGTCCTCCCCGGTACCGCCCGCGCCCACGAGCATGTGCAGCTCGTCGACGAACAGGATGATATCCGCCGCCGCCTTCACCTCCTCGATGACGTTCTTCAGGCGCTCCTCGAACTCGCCGCGGTACTTTGTGTTCGCGAGGAGTAGACCGAGCTGCAGCGAGATCACGCGCTTGTTTTTCAGGCGCTCGGGGACGTCCCCGGCGACGATCAGACGCGCGAGCCCCTCCGCGATGGCCGTCTTCCCCACGCCCGGGTCCCCGACGAGGCACGGGTTGCTCTTCCTTCGTCGCACTAAAATCCGCAAGATGCGGTCCACCTCTTCGTCCCTTCCCACGACCGGGTCGAGCTTCCCCGCGCGCGCGTCCGCGGTGAGGTCGACGCCGCACTCCGCGAGCGCGGAGCCCTTCTTCTTCTTCCCGAGCTTCTTCCCCGCGCCGACGAGCTCCTTCTTCGCGCCGTCGATCTCGTTCTTCAGCGCGCCGAGATCGCAGTCGAGGTCATCCTCTAACACCGTCCTCGCGCCGCACGTGACGTCGCTGATCATCGCGAGCGCGAGCTCTTTCGTCGTCACCTGCGCGTCCCCCGTCTTCGCCTCCGCCTCGGTCGCGACGCGCTCGAACAGCCGCTTGACGTCGTCCGAGAGCGGGAGCAGCCCGTCCGCGGTCTTTCCCGTCTGCTTGAACGGGTTCATGAGCTCGAGCTCGGATATCCCCGCCCGCTTCGCGCACGCCTTGCGAATCGCGTCCTCGGTCGCCCCGGCGCGGTGCATCGCGGACGACGTGTCGTTGCGCTGCCGCGCGATCGCGAGGAGGAGGTGCTCCGTGCTGATGACGCTCTGCCGCAGTTTCTTCGCCTCGTCCATGCCGTCCTTCACCGCGTTCACCGCGTCGCCGTCGAAGCGGTCGAACATCGCGCGCGGGGGCGCGACGCCGACGCCGCGGCGGCGCGCGGCGTGTCGCGCGCGGCGCGGCGCGGGCGGCTCACGGTGCAGCGCGCGCGCGCCGGGGGCGACGTGCGACGACGCCCCGAGGGCGAGCGACGACGCGCGCATCTTGTTTTATCTCCCTTCCGCGCTCGTCCCGTCGTCGAGTCCGCGCGGGAACCGTCGCCAGCTGGACGGGATGGACGGGCGCGGGGAGGGAGCGTCCACGACGCGGCGGGAGCGCGGCGGCAGGCGCGTGCGAGCGCGGCGCGCGCGTCGTCGAGAGAGGCCGAGCTCGAGGCGAACGAGGAGCGGGCGCGTGCGTCACGGAGGGCGCGCGCGTTGCGTGTGTCGAGCGCGCGCGCGAGCGTCGGGGGACTCGTCGACGTGTCACCGCTGCGTCGCCGTCCGCCGCTCGCGAGCGTCGATCTGACCGCTGATGTCCAGTCGGCACGCTGCGCTGCCGAGGAATTCCCCCCGCACTCTTCGCGCGCGCGTATCCCTCCGAGGGCTCGCACGCCGCGCGTCATGACCGCACCGCCGGCGTTCAAGACGCTCATCGTCGGCGTGAACGCCGCCACGCACGTCGGGACGCTCGCGCTGAACCGCCCGTCCAAGTCGAACGCGATCGACGGCGACATGTGGAGGGAGGTCCCGGAGGCGATGCGATGGCTGGACGAGAACGAGCACGTCCGTTGCGTGCTGCTGACGGGCGAAGGGAAGAACTTCTGCGCGGGGATCGACGTGTCGACGCCGGAGTCGCTGTCCTCGCAGCTGGGGCAGTCGAACGCGATGAAAGGGGCGTGCGCGGGGAGGAAAGCCGAGGCGCTGTACCGGTGCGCGCGACGCGGATCTCGGAGCTCCGAAAACGATCGATCAACCCTAGTAGCTACAGGGTAGTCGCACGGGGACTCTCATCAGACGACGACCGACGCGCTTGCGGATTCTCACCAGTCCCCGACGACCACTTTCCATCGCAGGCACATACGAAGGCTGCAGGACTCCTTCACGTCCGTAGAGCGGTGCCGCGTCCCCGTGATATGCGCGATCCAAGGCGCGTGCTTCGGCGGCGGCGTCGACTTGGTCACCGCGTGCGACGTCCGGTTCTCGACGCGAGACGCGCGGTTCTGCGTGAAGGAAGTCGACCTCGCGATAACGGCTGATATCGGAACGTTACAGCGCCTCCCGACGATCGTTGGCCACGGCGTCGCGACCGAGCTCGCGCTGACCGCGCGGGAGATATCGGGCGAGGAGGCGGAGAGGGTGGGGTTAGTGACGCGCGCGTTCGCGGACGCGGGGGAGTTGTCGCGGGGCGCGTCGGCGGCGGCGATCGCCGTCGCCGCCAAGTCGCCGCTCGCGGTGCAGGGCACGAAAGCGGCGATGTTACACGCGCGGGATCACAGCGTGAACGAGGGGTTAGAGCACGTCGCGGTGATGAACTCCGCGCGGTTGACGTCGGAGGATCTCACGGAGGCGATGAGCGCGAAGTTCCAGAGACGGAAGCCGATCTTCGCGAAATTGTGACGCCGAGATGCGAACGGTTTTCGCGTTAATAAACGTCGTCGTCGTCGCGTGCTACGCGCGTGCTATCATGTCGCGCTCGTTTCTCTGCTAACGGTGCTTCGGCAGCCGATCGAAGCTATCCCGCAAGGATAAGGTCGGCTTCAACGGAACCACCTTGTTCTTTTTCTTCCTCCCCCACCACCCCCCTCTCGCCGCCGCCGCCGCCTCCTTCGCCCTGAGCTCCTGCGGCGTCGGGCTCGGCATCCACTCCTCCTCCTCGCTCTCGTAGTAACTCTCCTCGTCCCACGCGGTCTCGTCCATGAACTCTCTCCCGGTCATCAAAACCTCGCCGCCCGTCTCCTCGCACGCGATCGCGACCGCGCCGGGCACGGGCGGCAGCTCTTTCGGGACCGATCCCGCGCGCATCGCCGCCGCCGACGACGACGACGACGCGCTCATCGCCGGCGCGTTCCTCCCCCGCGGCAAGTGCGCCTCGTCGCCTTTCACCCGCGCGGGCGCGGCGCCGTGCTCGTTCACGTCCGCGCAGAACCGTATGAACGACTCAAACTTCTCGTCGATGTCGATCTGCGGCTTGAGTTTCTCGTACCGGCGCTGCAGCGGGCGCAAGAACGCGCCCTCCGTGGACGGGTCGGACACGAAGTCGAACGTGATGAGCTCGAAGTCGCTGTCCAGGTACGTGAACCCCTCGCGCTCTTTCAGCGTCGCCCACCCGCGCGAGCTCATCCCGAGCTGGTGCCCGGCCAAGTACAGCGACCGCAGCATGTTCCCGGATTTCGTGGGCAACACCTCGACGTACCCCATGAGGTCTTCGCCCTCCCAGTGGTAGTCCAAGACTTGGTGCGAGATGTTTTCGCGATTCAGCGAGCGAAACGTGGGCGACGTCGGCGGCGGGTGGTCGAGCTCGCCGAGCGCGCGGTCGTGCCGCAAGTGCGCGTTCTCGAACGCCACGGTCTCGCGCTTGAGGAGGGACCTCGGGTAGACGCGGCCGTTCCTGTTCTTCGCGTCCGCGCGAGCGAGGATGCCTGTGGGCGGGAAGCGAGGACGTCAGCGCGCGCCGCGGGAGCTCGCGCGTCGTATCGTGGCGCTCGATCGATCGGTGTTTTTCTGTTCTCGCGCTCGAGGGGTCGAATCGTGCGCGCGCGCGAGGGGGCGGGTGATTCGCGCGCGGACGCACCGTAGACGATCAGCCTGTCGTCGTTCCAGAACAGCGAGTTCTCCGTCCGCTCCCGTCTCTGCGCGAGCGAGCGAGGAGGGGACGGTCAGCGGGCGTGTCGGAGGACCAAATCGGAATCGTGAGAAGGAAAATCGCACAGCTGTGCGCGAGGGAGGAACGCGAACGCGGCGGCGAGGACGGCGCCGTCGCGGCCTCGAGCGAGACGAGCGGCGGGGTGCGAATCACGCGAGCGCGCGTACCACGCGATTGTCCGTCTCCGTGGTCCCATCCCCGGTCACCGGGACGCTGCAGCACGCCCCCATGGCCGCGGAACGGTCGCGCCGGTCCCAACCCCAAGACGGTCGGACGCGCGGCCTCTCGCGAACCGCGCTCCGTTCCGCGCGTCCCTGACCGCGCCAAGGCTCCGGAGCCGGCCCTCTCGCGCGCCGCCGGCGACGCGCGACGAAAGCGCCGTTCCACGACGAACGCGCGAAGTCGCGGACTCGCGCCGACCGACTCCGCGCGCGCGGACACTGGCGGAGGGTCGACGAATCGAGCGCTCGAAGAAACAAAAAGAGAATTGCGCCAGCGAAGGACAGGCCCGGAGATGTCACAGTGCGCGTCATCTGCTAGAGACTAGACTATCTATCCATGCTCACGCGCCGGCTCGACACCCCCGGCGCGTCGTTCGGCCACATGAGAAACATCCCTTTGCTCACGACCCCCGCGCTCCACTGCCACCACTCCCCCCCCACCGCGGTGCCGGTGACCCACCCCGCCAAGCGCGTCCTCGCGACGCCGTGCGACGCCGCGCGAAACATCGCGCCGGGCACGCCGCCGCAATCGTCGTACGCGGCGTCGATGACCACCGCGCGCCCTCCCTCCGCGTTCTCCGCCGCGTCCACGCGCCCGCGCATCGTGAGGTTCCCGACCGTGTCCGCGATCCAGCCCGAGATGCGCCCGTCCGGGGTGACGCTCATCGTCGCTCGAAAGACGGACTCGACGGTGAGCGCGTTTTGCTTCGCGCCCGCGCCCGCGCCCGCGCCCGCGGCGTCGAGGCTTGGCGAGACGCGCACGCGGCATCCCGCCCACGCGCCCGCCATCGCGCCGACTGCCGGCGCCTTGGCTTGGCTCTCCATCCGCAGGCGTTGCCCGTGCGGTGGGCGGCCGCCGCGCGGGTACGGGCCGCGCCCGGGGAGCGACGGCGGGGAAGGGACCGACGCGTCGTCGAGGAGATCCGCATCCAGAAACGGGTGCGACCGCGCGCGCGCGCCGCGCGCGTCGACGCGCCCGAGTCGGCCGTACAACACGATAGGGACGTAGAACAGCGCCGTCGCGGCGTCGATCGAGGGCTTGAACCCGTCGTTCGGGGGGAACGGGTGCGGGTCCCGCGCGGGCGCGCCGCCGAGGGACGCCGCGAGCGCGTCGAGCGACGGCGGCGCCGCCGCCGACGCGCGGGCGGGCGGCGCCCCGCCCGCCGCGCGGAATCCTTCCGCGAACACCCCGCTCGTCGGACTTCCTCCGGGCGCGCGCAAGAACCGATCCAACGCCTTCGCGTGCTGCGCCTCCCTCGCGCAGTCGAGGTACCGCGCGCGCGCGGACGGGCACCGCGTCGCCACAGCGCCGAGACACGCGCAGACGGAGAGCGCCGTCGCCGCCCTCCGCGCGGCGTCCTCGCGGCGGCTCGCGTCGCTACCGCGGTCGACGGCGACGAGCGTGGTCACGAGCGCGCGCTCGATGTCCTCGCGACCCATCGTGCTGTCCGTGGCGCCGTCTTTCGGGACGCGCCACGACGCGTTCACCGCGGACGCGAGCTCGTCGCACGCGATCTTCGCGTTCGCGAACGATCTGGAAGCGTCGTCGCTTCCCCAGTCCTCCGGGCCGTCGTGGGCGCCCACGCGCGCGATGAACTCCAGCGCGCGATGCCGCGCGAGGAAGAGCTCTCTGTACGACGTCACCTCCCACACCGGCTCGTCCCACAGCTTGAGCAGCAGGCGCTTGAACACGCTCTCGTCCACGCACTCGCGGAGGTGCTTGCTCGCGCTCGAGAGGGAGAGCACGTCTTCCGTGGAGAGATGCGACAGCACGTTCGAGAGCGTCGTGACGTCGAGGTCGGTGATCTTCGTATCGCGCGCGGATTGGTCGACGTCGGCGCCATCGCACGACGGGTCGGCCATGCCGCCCGCGGGAGGGGCAGCGCGGGCGGTTGTGTCCCTTGCGAAAGGTGCCCGCTACTCTCGTCGGATCTGTCGGAACTCCGCAACTTTTGTTTAGACTTATCCGTGGTTTGAATGATGAGACGTCGTCGTCGTTATGCGTTCGCGCGCAGCTCTTCGAGCTCGGAACATCGTTCACGCTACCCGTCGTCGCAGCTCTTCGACCTCGTTCAGAACCATCTCTACGTCCGCGATGGGCAGAGACAGGAGCACCGCGCCTTCCGGGGCGCCTCTGAGCGCTCGTCTCAGCGTCTCCACCGGACTCGCGCGTCGGCACCCGCCGCCGCCGCCGCCGCCGCCGCCGCCGCTCGACGCGCCGGCGTCGGATCCGAACATCGAGTGCGCCCAGTTCGACGGCGCGGACGACGGCGTCGACGCGTCCGCACCGCTTTCCGCCGCCGCGTCGTCGTCCTCGTGACCGTCCCGCTCGCCGGTCTCCTCGGGGATGTCGCCCAACGCGGCGGCGGCGACGTTCTCCTTTCCCGACTTTGCGTTCGCCGCCGCCGCCGCCGCCGCCGCCGCCGCCGCGGGCGCGTCCGCGACGTCGAGTCGTCTCGGTCGAAGCGGCGACGGCGCGGGCGCGCGATGCAAACCCCGGTGGTTGTGATGCGCGAACGTGCCCTCCTCGACGACGACGCCGTCGTCGTCCTCGTCTTCGGTCTCGTCCTTCTCGTCCACGGCGGCGGCGGCGGCGGCGGCGGCGGTTTCTTCTCGCGTGAAGTGATACACGCGTCTCAGCGCCGCGGGGTAGGCGCTCGCGCCGGGCCGCTCTTCCACCGTCGCTTGGCGTATCGCGGAGCTGAATCGCATGCGATCCATGATGCAGCACCCCTCGACGGCGCAGACCGGGTAGTCGGACACGGAGAGCGTCACGAGCGGGCGCGGCTCCGACGCCGTCTCAGCGCCTTTACAGCTTGCAGAGGCCCTCGGCGGCGTCCGAGGGAGCGCGACGGACATGTCCAGGGGCTTCACGTAGAACGCGCGGTCGTCCTTCTCCGCCACGACGAGCGCGGCCCAGTCCTTGTCGTCGACGCGCATATCGTCACACAGGAGGACGACACTGCACGCGTCCGCGTCCGCTTGGAGCGGGAAGCTCGCGCGAAGGTCCGCCAAGAGGCGTCGGCGCTGCGCGTCGAGGCGAGGGGTCGCGCACGGATCGTCCCACAGAGGCGTGCGCGCGGCGCCGAGTCCGAGTCCACGCTTAATCTCCGTCGGTGGCGTGGACGTCTCGGCCGCGGCCGCGCTCATGACGGACGCCGCGCGGGCGCTGCGGTCGCGCGGAAGTGAAGTGACTAATAACAGCTGAGAACGCGCGCGAAAAAATCAACTCGTTTAAACGTGGTCGTTCTCTAGCTGTCCGTCCTCGGCGCTTTCGCCGCCACTCCGCCCTCCGCCTCGTCCTCCGCCGCGCGCTTCGTCCCTCCGCCGCTCACCGCGCCGCCGCCGTCGTCCGTCGCCGTCGCCTCCGGCGTCGCCGTCGCTTCCGTGGCCTCAGGCGTCGCCGTCGCTTCCGTGGTCTCCGGCGTCGCCGTCGCCCCCCTTTGCTGAGGCTTCGTCGCCATCCCCGCGCCGCCGCCGCCGCCGCCGCCCGAGGAGCCCTTGAGCCCAGCCCCGGACTCGCCGCGGAGGTACTCGTGCTTCAGGTCGTCCAGCATCGGCCCTTCCTCGTGCCCGTAGCGAACCGACTTCCAGCCGTCATCCGCTTTTTTCCCAGGGTTCGCGAGCCTCTTCACGTAGATCGCCCATGCGGATGGCGAGTTAAACGTCTTCCCTTGGAACGTTATGATCCCGTCCGCGCTGAGCTCGCCGCTCCACGTCTGGTTCTGGTACGTGATCCACAGCGCGTCGTGCCCTGGGTTGCACTTACCGTCGTCGACAAGCATCTTGAGAGACACCGTGGACCGTCCGGGCACGCCGCTTCGCGCCGGGCGTTTCGGCGCGCCGACCGTTCCCGCGCGCTCGGAGTTCTTCGTCGTCCGTCCCTCGCCCTTGACGAACTCGCCCGCTGGAATTCTGTCCGCGTTGATCGTCGGGATGTCGTGCCGCGTCCGCTTTCGCTTGGACTCGTGCCGGATCGCCCACGCGACTTTCGACTTTATGAGCCACTGCTTGGGGTTTTCCTTCCACAGCCTCGCCATCTCGAGCGCGATGTCCTTCCTCTCCTCGCGCTGCTTCGCGACCTGCCAGTCCTGCGACGACGTCGAGGGGGGTGGGCATGGGGCGGGGGTGGGCGTCGGCGAGTGATGGGGAGGGGTGGGTAAAGATCGATCTGAGCGACCGGAGACGAAGAGGCGGGACGAGATCCGATCAACCGCGCGGCGGCGCGCGGGCGCGACGACGACGTGTCAGGGCGTCGCGCGCACCTGTAAATCCACGTCCGCGCCGTCGTCGGAGTCCTCGTCGGAGTCCTCGTCCGTGGTCTCCCCGTCGTCCTCGGGGGGCTCCGGCGGGGACCCGATCCACATCCCGCGACCTGTGTTCCCGCTCACCGCGAGGTAAGGCAACGCCGCGCGCGCGTCCAGGGACCCATAGAACGCGACGTCATCGCGAGGGGGCTCGGCGTCGTACTCAACGCTCAGTTTCGGCGCGGACGCGACGGCGGCCGCCATCGTCGGATCCTGCTTCGTGCCGCTGCGCCCCGAGCGTGTGCGCCGCCCGGCGCCGCGATCTGCTCCAACTTGAAACAGAGCACCTGATACCTGACTCACGAGAACAGAGAGCCCGCCCGACTTCGCGCCCGCGCCGTCAGTCGTCGTCGCGCGAGTCGCACGATCGCGGCATCAAACGCCGTCGCGCGAGGTACCGCGGCGCTCGCGATGACGTCCACGTCGCAACACAGCGAGAACCTCGTGAAGATCAAGGACCATCTCAAGTCGTTGCACGCGCGAGGCGAGTGCGCGACGCTCGCGGAGTGCAAAGAATTCGTGAAGGAGGTCGTCACCGCGTCCGAGGCGCAGGCCGCGGAGGACTTCCACCTCCTCGGCGTCCTCACCGAGCAAGTTTCGCAGGTCGGCGCGGAGCATTTACTCCCGGCGCTGACCGTGGGCGCGCCGGTGTACAACACGGACACGCGAGACATGATCGACAGCATCCTTCACGCGCAAGAGCGCGGAGGGCCGTCGGAGAGGGAGAGCAACACGGGCGTCGCCGCGGAGAGCGTGCGACGGAAAGTGAACCAGCGGCTGATCGACTTGATAGACATCGTCGCCGTGTGCCGCGCGGAGCGGATCAAGCTCCTCGCGGAGCTCGTCACCGCGAGTCGGAACCGGCCGAACCTCGCGAAGTAGGCGAAGATGTGGGGGGGTGGGGAACGGGAGCCATCGCGAGCGAGGGAGGAAGGACCGCGTCTCGAGACATAGCAAGGCATAGCAAGTAGCTCTTTTACAACACGCGCGCGAACACGTTCGCGTCTATCGCATCACGAGACAGCGCGACCACTCACCGCCGGGTATACCGCGGATCGTTGTTCCCCCCGCGCGGAGGCAGGTTCCCCAGCGCCGCGAAACTGTTCCCGCCGCCGCGAGGCGGCCCCGGCGGCCCCGGATACCCCGGATACTGCTGCCCGCGAGTTGCGGCTGGACCGAGAGATATCAAACATGCGTGGGTTGAAAGTTGCGATACGCGACCACCGCGTAGAAGGGATCGGACGCGCTCCTCTTCACGAACCGTCTCAACTTCCCCACGATGGAATCGTCCGGGGTCACTCCCACCTCCGTGATCACCTCCGCGCGCGTGAACCCCTCCACGCAGTCGAAGTACTGTTTCACCAACCCAGCGCGGCTGTACCCGCTCCCGTCTCTCCACGCCCGGATCGCCTTCTCGTAAAACTGCCGGTTACTGAACGACACGATGAAGACGCCGCCGGGCTTCAAGACGCGGTACACCTCCGCGAACACCTCCTCCGGGCGCTGCAAGTACTGCACGGAGACGCAGCACAGGACCGCGTCGAAGGAGTTATCCTTCGCCGCGAACCCGGGGCTCTCGTTCAGGTTCCTCACGAAGAACCGATCGAGTCGCGGGTTCTTCGACAGCTCCTCGATATTCATCCCGTGCCCCACCACCTCCTCGTACGAAACCTCCTCCGGCAGGTGCGACACCCAGCTGCTGCACATGTCGAGCACGCGCGCGCCCGTAGGAACGCGCTCGCGGTACAGCTGCGTGAGCTGCGCGAGGAACTCGTCGTCCACGTGCGTCACGAGCCGCGGGAGCGCGTACCAGTTGGCGTCGTCCACCGTGACGATCTTCGTGCGCTCCTCTCGCGACAGCACCTCGCGACGGATGGCGCCCCCGGCGGCTCGCGTGACGACGACGACGGCGCGTCCGAGGGGGCGGCGCGAGGAGGAGGAGGAGGAGGAGGCGGCGCGCGGACGCGACGGGAGGACGGTCGGGACGAGCGCGGCGGCGGACATCGCGGCGCGCGTGTCGCGTCGTGCGGTCGAGAGTGACGTGTCGTGTCCACGCGTGTCCGCCTCGAGCGTTCGCACGTTTTGGCACGACGGCGTCGAAGGAAAGACGCGGTCGGTCGTTTCCGACGGCGCTGCGTCTCTCGTCGTGAGGGTGCTGTGTTTTTACATGCATGTACAAGAGACGACGACGGTGACGTTTCATCATCGTCTATCTCCAAATCATCCCCGCGCGCAGCGACACCGGCGCCGGCCCGGTGACGTCGTAAACGCTCCCCACCGTCACCGGCAGCGACTTGACGCCGCCGCCCGCGGGCTTAAACCCGACGCCGCACTTGAGCCTGTCCGCTCGGATCTTCTCCCGCCGCGCCTTATCCTTCAGGTCCCACGGGTCCGGAACGTACTCCTGGATCTCCGGCCCGCCGCGCGCGCCTTTACTCGCGGGCTTGAACGGCTTGGGGCGGTCGACGTCGTCGACGACGACCCTCTTCGGGTCGTTCCATACAAAGCGAAGTCGGGGTGGAGTTGAAAGGCGTCAGTTGGCGTTGAAAGGCGTCGATGACGGGGATTGAAACCGAGGGGTGAGCGGAGAGACGCGCCGGGCAAAGTCCTTAAGGAATGGCGTTCACCACGCCAACGCGGTCGTATGGGGACCGGTGTATAGAACGCGCCTTCTTCTCCGGCTCGGCGTGATCGCCCGGCTCGTACGCGTAAATGTTCTCGTCGAACAACCCCGAGCAGTTGTTCCCGATCTGCGCGGTCCGCCCCTTGAACGGCTTCTCGATCTTCTCCCTCGCCTTCTCCTTCGCGTCTCGATCGAGCTCCCTCGCGGGCTGGTATTCGTCCGGCATGGACTCAAACGCCGGCGCGATGGTGATCTTCGGCGTGCCGACGCACCCTCGCTTGCTCGGCGCGGTCTTCACGCCGCGGTCGCGCAGGTACTGCGGCGTGCCCTTGACCGCCTTGGGCGGCTTCGGCTCGGGCCGCTCGCCGTCCGGGAGGTACTCGTGGTGCTCGATCGGCATCTCGAGCGCGGGCGGGAACCAGCCTTTGCCCGTGCGCTTTTTCTCCTGCGCGAGCGCGTGCTCGCGCTCGTGCTTTCCCGGATCCACGTACGGCTCGCCCTCGCTCAGGCGCAGGAGCGTCTTCTCGATGAGGCCCTCCGGGTTCGTGGGGTAGTTCATCCCGCCGGTCATCTGCGTGCCGTTCCATCGGTCCGGGCGCTCTGCCGCGAGGTGGGGCGGGGGGGGGAGGGGTTGGGATCGATCGCGCGTTCAGCGAGGGGACGGGGCGATCGGTCGATCGGAATAATCGTGGAACGCGCGCGAGGATTGATTCATCGTTCGGGGCGGGCGCGCACCTCCGGAGACGTCCACGTACTCCGCGCCGACTTCGATGCTTCCGGGGTACGAGAAAACCCCGAGCTTCTCCTGGTGCGGATTCCTGTACGCGGGCACGCCCTTCGGGCCCTTCGGGGGGGGCATCGCGCGTGCGGACCGCGCGACCGCGAGTGGCGATTATCATCTCTCGCGGCTTTTGCCCACCGCCAAATTTGGCACTGCTTCAGTTCGTCGCGCGTCGGAGATTTCGCCGAGCGCGGTCGCGTCGAGTCGCGTTCGGCGTATCACATCGCGCGTTCGTCGCGTCGTTCGTCGTTTAAAGCTACGGACGAGTCGCGTCGTCGTCGCGCGTTCATCGTTTCCCCTTCTTCCCCTTCTTTCCCTTCTTCCCCGGCGACGCCGCGCTCTCGACCGCGGGCGCGGCGGCGGCGGCGGCGGCGGCGGCGGCGACCGCGGCGACCGCGGCGACCGCGGGCTCCGCCGCCGCCGCCGCGGGCGCCTCCTCCGCGCGCGCCTCCGCGGCGACCGCGGCGGCTTCCTCGGCGACGACCTCCTCGAACGCGGCGAGCGCTTCCTCTAAGATGGCGTCCTCCATCTCGAGATCAAAATCCTCCTCCTCCTCCTCCTCCTCCGCCGCCGCCGCCGCCGCCGCCTCCGCCGCCGCGACCGCGTCTCGCTCGTCGACCGCCGCGTCCTCCTCCTCCTCCTCCACCTCCACCGCCGCCGCCGCCGCGGTCGTCTCCTCGACGTCCTCCCTCGCCGCCGCCGCCGCCCCGGTCCCCTCGCGCGGCGGGTCCGGGTCCGGATCCCTCCCCAGCGCGCCCCCCGGGGAGTACATCGCCTCCGCCGTCTTCGCCATGTCCGAGTACGCCAGCAGCTCCTGCAGCGAGATGGAGTTGAAAGGCGTCAGAAGCGGAGTTGAAAGGCGTCGAGGACGGGGATTGAAAGCCAGGGATGGGCGGAGAGATGCGCCGGGAAAAGTCCTTAAGGAACGGCGTTCACCACGCCGACGCGGTCGTATGGGAACCAGTGTGAGATAGAACGCGCCTGCAGCGAGACGCACTCTCGCTTCAACGCGTCGCACTCCCGCGCCAACGCGCTCTTCTCCCCGAGCAGCGACTCCGTCTGTCGCCGCATCTGCTCGTGGAGCGGGTCCCCGCCCTCGCCGCAGTGCGCGTTCGCGAGCAGCCGCTTGTTCAGCGAAAGGTTCTGTCGCTTCAGCGACGCGTGCTCTTGGCGCAAGCCGTCGAGCTCTTTTCGCAGCGCCGCGTTGGCCGCGAGCGCGGCGTCGCGTTCCGCGCGCCACCCGCGCGCGACGGACGCGAAGCGCTCGAACTCGGCCGCGTCCTCGTCGCGCGCGCGGCTCTCTTTGTCTTTGGAGGACCCCGGCGATGCCGTGGGGCTCGCGCTGCCCCAGCCCCAGTCGTCGTCGTCGTCCGCCGGTTTCGTTTTCTTCGCGCCGCCGCCGCCGCCGCAGCGCGCGGGGGACGGTTTTCCGCGAACGCGGTTCCCGTCGACGCGTCGCAGCGGCGAGCGGTAGACGCGCAGACCGCCGCCGCTCGGGGATGCCCCGCCGCCGCCGCCGCCGAGGCGCGACCCGCGCGACTTTCGCGGCGGCGTGACGTTCTCGACATCGAACGCGTCGGGTTCGTACCCGAAGCCCCGCCGCGCGGCTCTGGCGCCGCCGCCGCCGCCGCCGCCGCCGCGTCGCGGACTCGCCCCCGGCTGGCCCTTCGAAGCCGCCAGCGCGGCGTCCGCGTTCTCGATCCCCTTCTTCATCGCCGCCGCGGTGCTCTCGATCGCGGTGCCCAACGTCTTATCCAGCGCGTTGCCCAAGAACATGACGGTCCGACCGAGGCCGGTGAACGCGTCCGAGGCGCCGGCGACGACGCCGTCGATGGCGTCGGAGAGGTCGTCCCCCGGCGCCGTCTTGGCGCGCGTCCCGCGGCCGCCGGAGGCGGAGGAGGAGGAGGACGACGACGCGAGGCGATCGAGCGCGCTCGCAGCGCTGCGGTGCGACCCCGCGCGCGCGACGCCGCCGCGCGATGGAAGAAGCGCGCTCGCCGCGGTGGACGCGTTGTTCGAGGACGCCGACGCGAACGAGGACGAGAGGCTCCAATCGTCCCATTCCTGACGGAGGAGGAGGGGGAAACCGAAAAAAACGTCGTCAGTCGGCGCGCGAGTCGCGTCGCGGAGGACGGACGGCGGACGGCCGTCGACGAGGAGCGACGCGGCGACGCGGGCGGGGCGACGACGCACCGCCATGTCGGACTTCGGCGGTTCGAGGTGTTTCGCCGCGCGCGATGCCGGCGGCGGCGCCGCGCGAGCGATCCCTGAGGACGACGAGGAGGAGGAATGAGGAACCGTCGGAACCGTCAGTCGGGTTCGAGGAAGCGGTCGAGCGTCGGCACTACGCGAGACGAGCGAAAAACCGTCGCGGACGCACCCGCGGGCGGCGCGACGTGCGACGCGAGCTCCGGCGTCGGCGGCGTTCGCGCGGTGTCGTTCATCGCGGCGGTCGTCGTCTGAGAGAGAAACGAGGAGGAGAACGTCAGCGTCGGCGTGCGTCGCGCGCGCGGCGGGCGGGCGGACGGATCCCGTCGCTCGAGGGGTATTCATTCCGCATCTTCGCGACGCGACGAGCGCCGCGGAGAAGGGAAGGGACGGCGGGACGCGCGGCGCGCACCGTGCCCTCGGGCGTGGTCGGGCCGCCGTCGATGCCGTGCGCTGCGAGAGTCGAGAGGATGCGTCGCGTCAGCTCAGCGGTCGAGGGGGGAAGACGGCGACGAGAGGTGAGATGGACGCGCGCGGGTCGGCGGTCGACGCACCGGCGTCCCCCTCGGCGGTGACGCGCGAGATCTGCGTCACGCCGAGCTTCCTCGCCTTGCCCGCGTTCAGAACGGGCGGGCGCTTGCGCATGAAGCTCGACGACATCGCGCGGGATTGACGATACGACGACGGACGCGCGTCGGGGAACGGCGTCTCGCGCGCGCGCCGAGTGACGCGCGAGGCGA
>Ga0181561_10002428_pt1 | contig 16472 bp, 9 predicted proteins | sample 011ome_19_FD_133760 | JGI IMG/M metagenome (GOLD analysis project Ga0181561, IMG submission 133760) | Coastal salt marsh microbial communities from the Groves Creek Marsh, Skidaway Island, Georgia - 011510BT metaG (megahit assembly) | ecosystem: Environmental > Aquatic > Marine > Intertidal zone...
AAAAGTGCGGCGTTACGTTCGGGGCGTTCGGAGCGTCGACGTCATCCCGGCGTCGTCGCGCCTGTCAGAGCGGGACGCGCGCGGCGGGCGCGAACACACGAGCGCGGGCATGTCGGCGTCGACGGGAACTCGCGGGGACGCGGTCGATGCGGAGGAGGGAGAGGGACGCGCGGGTTCGTCGCCCCCCCCCGATCTCGGTCACCCGATCTCCTGCGTGACCCGCGCGGTGAACTACCCCTTCCTGCCCGGGATGGCCTCCTGCTTCGCGGACTACCTGGGCATGGCCATGCTGACGCCCGCGCTGCCGTACTTCCTGTCGGACCTCGGCTTGAGCGCCACGGCGGTGGCGACGTGGACGGGCGCCATCACCACCGCGCAGTACGCGGGCGCGGCGTGCGGCAACATGGCGGTCGGCGCCATGGGCGACGCCTTGGGCAGCCGCGCGACGCTCGGCGCGACGCTTTTGGGCGACGTCGCGCTGTTCACGGCGACGGCGTTTTCAACGAACGTCACGACGCTCATCGTCGTTCGGTGCTTGGCGGGCGTTTCCTCGCCCCTCGTCGCGTCGCTGCACTACATTCTGCGAAGAGCGACGAGCAAGAAGCACACGCTGGAGGGCGTCAACGCGTACTCGGTCTCGGTCAACGCGGGCTACGCGTTCGGTTCGGTGATGGTCGGATTGGGGTACGACGCGTTGGGATGGGTCGGGCTGAACGTGCTGAGCGCCGTCGTCGCCGGCGGCGCGCTGGTGGCGGTGCTGGCGCTGGTCAAGAAAGAGCCGCCCAGCGCGAAGCGGTCGCCGAGCGTGCTCAGGGCGCTGGGGGAGTTGCGACGCCCGGACGCGGGCGCGGACGGTTCGCGGGACGCGGCGGGGCGCGGCGCGAACGACGCGAAAAAAAAACCGTTTTCGGTGTACCGCACGGGCGCGATGGTGAGCCACATGGTGACCGCGGTGAACGTCGGGTACCAGTTCATGGGCTTTTTAGTGCTGTTCGTGCTGATGGCGAAGCAGATTCTCAGGTGGTCCCCCGCGACCCTGGGGTGGAGCTTCATGGCCATCCCGATCGTCAACACGCTCGTGATGTACTACGTCATCCCGCCGCTCATCGCGCGTTTCGGCGTGCACGCGCTCATCACTTACGGCTCGGTCTGCACCATGCTCACGCTCGGCGCGTTCGCGGTGCCCGCCGTGCACACGAGCCCGGCGGGCGTGATGGCGGTCACGGTCTCGCTGGTGCTGTGCGTCGTGACCGTGCAGGTCCCGAACCAGATGCGCATCAAGCTCATCGCGGACGCGTTCGCGCCCGAGGCGATGGGGAAAATCACCGGCGCGTCGCGCGTGTGCTTCGCCGTCGGCCAAACCGCGAGCCCGGCGGTGTGCGCGGTGCTCTACACGATCCACCCCTCGCTCGCGATAGGGAGCATGTTTCTCGCCGTGGCCACGGTGCCGATCGCGTTTTTCCTGTGCGGGCAGGCCTTCTTCGTGGACCCGGTCGCGAAGGAAGCGGAGGAGGCGCCGAACGCGAGCTGATAGTACGCGCGCGCGCGCGCGCGAGAGGAGTTAGTCTAGCGGAAATAGCCCGATACTATCGTAGTAGCCCGTCGGAGGTCTCCGTTCCGCGCGCGAACCGGAGCGCGCCGCGGAGTGCGGCTCGAGGGTGCGATACATCGAAAACATGGTACGTATTAATATGGTATTCTTTTGCGTCGCGTTTCTTTCCGCCGCGCGCCTCAGCCCGAGGCGAAGGCGAGCTCGGGCGCAGGCACGGCGACTTCGCCGATGACGGCGTCGAGCGCGGCGGTCATGCCCTCCTCCGCGATGGTGTTGAACAGCTCCACGACATCGTCGCGCCACTCCTCGCCGAAGTCCTTGGACAGCTCGCCGAAGATCTCCTCCATCCCCAGGAAGCACGCGATGCCGCTTCCGCCCTCCTGGAAGCACGCCGTCACCGCCGCGCCGCCCATGTCCCGCACCTCGTTCCCTTCCTCCACCTCCCTCTTCAGGAAGTACGCCCACGAGGCGACGTAGAGCGCGAAGCCGCGCATTTCGTTGCCCTGCCGCAGGCCCTCGCACACCACGTCCTGGCCCTGCACGCGGAACTTCTCGCTGCCGTCCATGGCGATGCGCTCGAGCTGGTCCTTCACGGCGACGTTCTCGAAGCGCCGGAGCACCATCTCGGCGTACTCCTCGATGCCGTTGAGCAAGATGAGCGACTCCCCCATGGCGGCGTGCCCCTTCAGCGTGAGGCCAATTTCGTCCAGCTGCACCTTGCGCAGGAACGCGCGCAGCTTGCTGTGTGTCACCGCCTCGTGCACGTGCGTCAGGCCCGCGAGGATGCCGGCGTAGCACAGCGCGCTGTGCGTCACGTTCAAAAGGCGCACCTTCATGAGCTCGTGCGGCACGACGTCGCGCACGACGACGGCGCCGGCGTCCTCCCACGCCGGCCGCGCGTCGTCCACGAAGTTGTCCTCGATGACCCAGTGCTTGTACGGCTCGCACATCACCGGCCAGCCGTCCTCGAAGCCGAGCGATTGCGGCAGCGTCGCGACGTCCTCCATCGAGGTCGCGGGCGTGATGCGGTCCACCATCGTGCTCGGGTACCGCACCTCGCGCTGGAGCCACACCACGAACGCGTCCAGCGACGTCGAGCACAAACCGGCGCACACCAGCTCCTCGGCGGCGCTCGTCATGCGCCGTTTGCACACCTCGCCGTTGTGCGGCAGGTTGTCGCAGGACATGAGCGTGAACGGGCGCGTTCCGTTCGCGAACCGCATCGCGGCCGCCGCGCAGATCACGCCGAACGTCGTGGGCTCGCTCGCGTCCGGGTGCAGCGGCTCGTCCGCGTCGTCGAGCAACCCGTTGAGCGCCTGCTCGATGAGGGAAAAGTCCCCGTTCGTGAGCGGGACGCGGTAGCCGAATTCGGTGATGGTCAGCGAGACGATCTTGACGTCCGCGTTCGCCATCGCCTTGACGCACGCGACGGGGTCCTCGAACGCAAGCAGCATGTCGCGCAGCGCCACCACCTCCTCCACCTCGACGTCGAAGGAGTCCACCTCGGCGCCGGCGCGGCTGATGATGGGGTAGGTCCAGCCGTTGTCCTTGAGGTAATCGCGCATCTTGACATCCGCGGGCATCACGCCCACGCCGGTGTAGCACCAGTGCTTGGAGGTGTCCCAGTCCCGCGCGAGGAGCTCATTCAGGTAACACTGCGTCGTGGGGAACCGCAGGGAGCGACGGGTCAGCGGCGGGGACGGAGACGTCGTCGGGTCTCGTCTCGGGCGTCTGTTTTCTTTTTATCGCGAAAAGTGTCCGCGACAGCCGGCCGAAACCGTCGCCTCGACACCGAGTCCGACGGGAACTTCGCCTCGACGTTCTCGGACTGGGAACGGCCGAATCCGTCCGATTCGGTGGCGGCGCGCGGCGCGGGCGGTGCGCGCGCGGGGCCGCATCGCGGCACCGCGAGGCACAGCCGGTCTCCGTGGCTCACGCAGAACGTCACGCGGCTCTCGGCGCGACGCGCCTCGCGCCTCGCGGCGCGTCCGCGCGCGTCGGTCGCGCGACCTTTGGGAGTTTTTCGCGACATCTCGGGTCGCGGTTTTCGTGCTGAGTGGGATGTTTCGGGTACGGTAAAGGCGACGGGTCGGGCGCGTCTCGCGGGATGCGCGCGCGGGGAATTTCGAGGCACGCGTACCAGCTGATGCGAGCGGTGGAACCCGCCGACGCCGACGTGCATGATGCCCGTCTTCGCCGCCGCCGCGTCGAACGGCACGGGCGTCTTGAACGTCACACCCCGGCGCTCCACACTGCCGTCCGGCGCGGGGATCCGGGTGATTTCGGCGCGCACCGCGAGCGCGCGCCTCGGCGTGTTCCCGCCCGCGCGGCGCATCACGCGCGGGGGGAGGCCCACCGCGGCGCGCAGACCGTGCGTCGCGAGGTTCATGCTCGTTGCTCTTTCCTGAAACGACCGCGTCCCGAAGCGGCGCGTCGTCGGCTGTGACAAAAGCACCTGCTTTTCCCGGCTTTTTGCGTGGATGACGCACTTCCCGGCGGGGCCACCTGGCGCGAATCGCGAATCCCTACAGTCAGCACGCGCGAACGCGGGGCTGGGAAACGCCTCGGTCTGTTTCTTGAGTCAAAACGCCGGGTTAATTTTTTTTTTTCCCGAAGCGCCAAATCTGATTTCGCGCTTCGGAATTTCGGGTCGACCCTCGGACCGAGCGCGCGGTCCATTTTTTTCCTGCGCCGGCGAAAAAACGCGACCGCGTAATTCCGGAAACGAGCGTTTCGCGAGTTTCACGGAAACTCGGCGTGGTTTCGCGCATCGCCTACGGGCTTTTAGTCCGCGGCGAGACGAAATTATCGACGCGTTTTCGCGTTTCCGTCGAACGGGGAAAACGCGTGAGCCGCACTTCGCCGCCGGAGTCGTACTGCGTAAAAACGTCCGAGTCGGATGCATTGCGCGACGCACACGCACGCTCCTTCAGCACTCTCGCGATGAGCGGATCCGTGACTCGCGCGCCCGCGCTCGCGTGCGACCGCGCCGAGCTCCAGACGGGCATCGTGCACTTCGGCGTCGGCGGGTTCCACCGCTCCCACCAGCAGGTGCGTCTCCCATCCGTAAAAGCCTTTTTTTCAGGGAAAACGCGTTTCGCGTCAAGCGAAGGACGCGGCGCGAGGCGCGCGCGTCGCCGCGACGGGCGCGAACGCGCGCGCATCGCGACGAATCGCCTCGGATACGTCAACCGGAGCTTCCCACGTAGTCGCGCGCGCGTTTTCGGACGTCCACAGCTTCCCACCCCAGATCCGCCCGCCTTTCGGAATTCCTCTGACGCGTCGTTCCCCAATTGCGCTCCGATCCGACGCGTCTCGCGCGTTTCCCTCCCCTCGCGCGCAGGTGTACCTGGACGAGCTCCTCCGGATGGATTTCGAGGGCACCAAGGCGTGGTGCACCACCGGCGTGGGCGTGCTCGACTTCGACATCAAGATGCGCGACTACCTGCGCGCCAACGACTTCGTCTACCCGGTCGTGAGCCGGCTCGGCGAGACCCCCGAGCAGATGGCCATGCACGTGCACGACGTCTCGACTTTGCGCGACATGATCTTGAGCTTCGAGAACCCCGCGGCGGCGGTGCGCCTGCTCGCCTCGCCGAGCACGAAGATCGTCTCGCTGACCATCACCGAGTTCGGGTACCGCGTGCCCATCAACGAGGGCGACCGCGCGCTCGTCCGCGCCGCGATCGAGGGCGCGACGGACGACGAAAGCCCCGAAGGCGACGCGCGCGTCGCCGAGGCGGCGCCGGAGACGCGCGGCGCCACGGTTTTCGGCATCGTGCTCGCCGCGCTCGCGGCGCGGCGGCGGCGCGGCTTGAGGCCGTTCACGATCATGTCCTGCGACAACCTGCCGCACAACGGCGAGGTGGCGAAGCGCAGAGTGCTGGGCGCCGCCGCGGACCTGGACCTGTGCGCCGAGACGCAGCGGTGGCTGGAGGAGGAGGCGCGCTTCCCGAGCACGATGGTGGACCGCATCACCCCCGCCACCTCCCCCGGCGACCTCGCGTCGCTCAAGGCTGCGGCGGGCGTGGACGACGCGTGGCCGGTGATGTGCGAGCCGTACAAGCACTGGGTCATCGAGGACGACTTCGTGGACGGCGAGCGCCCCGCCTGGGAGCGCGTGGGCGCCGTGCTGGTGCCCGACGTGCGCCCGCACGAGCTCATGAAGGTGCGCCTGCTCAACGTCGGGCACAGCGCCATGTGCTACGCCGGCGCGCTCGCCGGGTGCGAGCACGTGCACGAGGCGGTGACGCACAAGCTGATCCGCCCGTTCCTGAAGCGACTGATGCGTGAGGAGATCGCGGCGAGCCTACGCGCGGACCCGAGCATGGAGGCGCTGGTGCCGGGCCTCGACGCGTACGCGGATCTCGTGCTGTCGCGCTTCAAAAACGTCGCGGTGAAGGACACGCTGACGCGCATCGCGATGGACGGGAGCGAGAAGTTCCGCGTGCAGGGCCGCGCGGTGGTGATGGAGGGCCTCGCCGCCGAGCGCACCGTGCGCGGCTTCGCGCTGTACGTCGCGGCGTGGGCGCACTTCCTGCGCAAGTCCATCATGCAGAATGTGCCCGTGCGGGACGCCTCGGCGGAGCTCGTCTCGGCGCCCTGGGCCTGGGCGCGGAGCGCCGACGTCGCCGCCGCCGACGTTCCGGCGGAGGGCGCCGTCGGCGCCGTGGCGCCCGCCGCCGCCGCCGTCCCGGCGGCGCGCGCGGAGGACGCCGCGTCCCTGCAGGCGTTCCTGGACATCGAGGAGGTGTTCGGCGTGCTGGCGCAGCACGAGGGCTGGCGCCAGGCTGTGGCGCGCGAGTTCGAGGACATCGCCGAGAGCGGGCTGGAGGCGACGCTGCTCGGGTACATCTTCGGCGTCGGGCACAACTCGAACGGCGACCTCGCCGCCGCGGACGTCTCGTCGGGCGCGCGTCTGTCCGAGCGCGTCAGCGGGACGTTCATCCTGGACGAGGTGTGCGCCCCCGAGAGTGCCGTGCCGGACGTCGTGGACGAGGCGGTGGCGTTCGTCAGCCTGTACTGAGGGCGCTTTGACGTTTTGCGCCTCGGCGTCCTCCGCGCGCGAGCGACGACCCGGCGTATGAACGCGCCGCGCCCAAAAGCAGGCGCGCGCGTTCGCGCGCGATAATAGACTCGTTTGAAATACGCGATATTCGCATAATACGACGTTCTATAGAACGACGCGTCGTTTTTTGACGCGTCGTCTCGTGTTTTGTTTTCGTTTCGTGGTTTACATTTTGTCTTTCTAGTCGCTCGCTCCGCTCGCGCGTCGCATTCGCGACGGCGTCAACACTTGCGCACCGTCGCGGCGAGCGGAGTTCTCTCGTCCTTTGTTTTTTTTTCGATGATGATATGGTATAGGGTTCGCGCGCGTTCCTGCTCGACGCGCCTTAAGAACCGTAAGGGCGTCTGGGACGCGGACGCTCTCGGTTGGAGAATCACCTGGGGTTGGAGTCGTCATCCGCGGGGGTCTTCTCCGCCTCCCAGAACTTGTCCCGCATGCTCGGCTTGATGTCGGAAAAGTCGAAGGCGCCCGCCTTGGCCTTCTCCGGGGCGTCCAGCTTCAGGTTGAGGAACGAGTTGACGATGGCGGGCAGGTCCTCCATGTCCCGGATGACGATGTCCGCGCCGCGCCCGTTCCTGGACTTCTTGCCCTGCAGCAGCTCGCGCGCCTGCGTGTCCTCCAGGTCGAGCTGCACGTGCGAGCCGCCGACGTACCCGACGATCAAGGCGATGTCGGCGTTGGCGGCGGAGCCCACGCCCGAGACGGAATCCTCCACGGCGATGCACGAGTCCACCTCGATGCCCTCGGCGGCGGCGGCTTTGAGGTACACGTCCGGCAGAGGCTTGTACCTGGGCGGGTCGAAGTCGCTCTGCCCGCTGTGGATCTTGTCTTCGGGGAAGAATTCCGACAGACCCGCCGTCTCCACGCACGCCGGAACGCGAGGTTTGGGCGACGTCGTGCTGACGCAGTACTTGAACCCCGAAATCTTGAGGAAGTTCAGAGCCTTGATCACGCCGTTGTTCGCCTTGGCCAGCGCCTTGAGCGCCTCCAACGTCTCGTCGCGCTGCTTCTCCAGCAACGTGGCGTGGTCCTCGCGGCACATCTCCAGCGGCTTCAAGCCGAGTCCGGCGCGCTCCGCGTTCACCACCTGGATGATGTCGAAGTCCTCGGCGTACTTAGAGCGCGTCTCTTCGATCGTCTCGAGCCCCACCGCGGCGCGCGCCTTCTCCACTTTGTTCAACATCAGCTCAAACGCCTTGCCCGCGTTTTGCCGGATGAACTCCTTCATGCGCTGCGGCGTCAGGTCCTCCGCCTGCACGTTGGGGAAGTACGGCGCGAGCTCCCAGAACGCCACCTCCATCGCGGGCGACTCCGTGTCCCCCAGCGTGCCGTCGAAGTCGAAGATGACGGCGATGTCCGACGCCGCCGTGGCGCGAATCTGCGTCTCGCGAATCTGCACGGCGGCTTGCTCCTCCTTCATGGCGTTTTCCAGCGCCTCCATGGCGCGCGCGCGCTTGTCCACCGCGGCGAAAGGACGCGCCTCGTCCACCAGGTTCCCCAGCGTGGCCTTGAGCTCCTCGAAGTCCAGCCCCGCCTCCTCCAGGAGCAGCTCCTGGGGACACCCCTCGGTCCAGCCGGTTTGGAAAATCTCCGCGTTGACCGTGTCGTACGTAGGCACCAGCCGCCCCTCGTAGCGGAGCGACACGCCGCCGCCGAGCACGCGCGCGGTGGAGTCCTCGATGGTGAAGAAGCGGTCCAGCGTCTCGCGCAGCCCCTGGAGCATGAACGAGACGAGCTCCTCGTCGCTCTCCTTGCCGTGCACGCGCTTCATGGTGGTCACGCCGTGCTCCCACATGAGCACCAGCAGCTGCGCGACGCCCCAGGACCAAATCTCCTCGCGCTGCTCGGGCGTGATCGTCTCATCCGACAGGAGCGGCAACGCGGGGCACTTCTCGGGTGGTTGGAAGCTCCTCTGGCTCGCGGCGTAGCTGCTGAGCGTGCGGAACGCAATCACGGTGTGCATGCCGTTCACCGTGAGCAGTTTCTTGCGGTACAGGTACTGGGAGTCGGCGTCGTTTTCGGGGCTCTCCACCATGTCCCCCGCGAGCGGCAGCGATTCGTCGTCCCCGCCCGGCGCGTTGAGCATCACGATGCTCCCCTCGTGGCCCTCCGCGGTGACGTTCACGGTGTTGGCGTCTTCGGACACGGTCAGATCTGCGCAAATCCGGTCCACCATGCACGGCACAGCCTCGATCTTCGTGCGCAGCGCGAACTGCAGCTTCTCCACGGACGAGTGGTCGTTCTCGCACGCGTACAGCACCGGACGCGCCTCATCCTCGCAATCCGGCAGGTTCACCAGGTGGTCCGTGAGCTTCTCCACCGCGGGGCCCATCGCGCAGGAGAAACTCGTCGCGGCGTTCATCAGCGGCTTCAGCATCTCGACGTCCATGGTCAGGCACAGCATGCCGCGCGCGCCGGCGGCGACGGCGTCCGCCACTACTCCAACCACGCCGTTTTCGTGCGCGGCGATGTCATCCTCGGTGATCACGTACAGACCGCGCCCGCCGCACGAACACTCGCCGTTGATCTGTGTGTTCGGGTGACAAACGAAAAGAATTTGTTCGGTCGAGATTAAGACGGGGTCGGGTCGGTCAGAGGCGTTCGCGCCTTCGCGTCGAGGCGGTTCGCGCGCGCGACGGCGTTCGGAGAAAAAAAGCGCCCGCGGCACGTGCCAGCTGGCATTTCCGTAAAAGCGAGACTCGCTGTCGGTCGCGATTTTTCCCAGGAAACCCATACCGGCGTCGCTTCGTGCCGTCGAAGTGCCGAGAAAGGTGACGATGGCGATGGAAGGTCGGGGGCAGGGCACCCCCCGCGTCTTCGATCGCGCGGGCGGACGCGCCCGTCCCCCCGCGTGGCGCGGGATCGTCGTGAACCCGGCCGGGTTCGCGCGGTTTCGGGGCGAACCGCGCCCGGATCGCGCCGATGCCGCGCGGCGCCGAGGCGCGGGCCGCGTTTGAAAAACAACCGACGGTCAAGGAAACGCGAGGAATGAACGGGCGCGCACCTTCACCCCCACGTGCTGTTGCGTCTCCTTCTCTCTGTCGATGACGGGCGTCCACACCGCGCTGGGGCGGTTGAGGATGACGTACGGCGAACTCGCGTTCTCCAACGCGGGGAGGACCAGGCCGAACCCCAGCCGGCCGGCGCCGAAGTGCACGTGAAGCTTGTCTGTTTGGCAGGGAGGAGAGCGTCAGTGGCGAGATCTCGGGGATTTACGTGTGTCACCGGCGGGGGCTCGCGTCGGGAGACGCACCGTCGGGGGACTTGAACACCGAAGCCAGGGGATTGACGTCCGAGATGAAGTTCATCATCGCGCTGAGCGGGTCGCTCATCGAGGTCTTCTCCTTATCCTGCTTCGAGGGCGTCTCGCTCGGCTCCTTCGACGTGAGCGCGCGTCGCACGAGGTTTAAGGCGCGCGTCTTGGGACGGCCTCCTCCGGCTGCGCAGCGCGCCGCGAGCGCGGGCGAGACGGAGGGGCAGAGGGCGGTGGATAGCGACATCGTTTACTTATTCGTCACTTGCATCAAGCAGATCAGAGTCGTGAGTGTCGTGTTCGTCGTGCGCCCGCGTCTTCTTTTAGTGACGAAGCATGTGCGCCATCGGAAGGTGATAAACGAACACGTCGTCGAAACTGGCCGTTCCCGCCAACGCGAGGGGCTTTTTACTGACGTCATTGCTTCTTCCTACTTTTCATAGACTGCTTCTCCATACGACAGTTTTCCGAATCGCGTCGAAGATTCGGTCACGTTTCTCGAGTCCTAAACCTTAGCGCGCTGGTGAAATATCGTGATACGTTCCGCGACGAAGAAGGAACATTTCTGGCCGGTCGCGCAGTCGGCGAAAACGAAAAAAAAGGGACGCGCGCGTTGACCGGAAAAAGGACGCGACGCCGTTGAAATCACGCGGGTTCACCCACGCAATCGAGTCGGTCACGCGCGTTCGGCCGGTTTCGGTCGACCCTCTGACTTCGAGCGCGATTTTTCCTTCCTATCTCTCTATCTCTTCAAACACGCTCGCGCGTTCTTCGCACGCCACACCGCACCTCTGTTTTCGCGCACGCCCGCGGACGAAAGAAAAGAAAAGAAAACAGAAAAGCCCGTCGTCGCGTCGTCGCGTCTCTTTCGGTCGCCAAAAAAGTCTCCCTCGCCGACGGCTCCGCGCCGGCGCTCACGGGTACCCCTCCCCACTGGTGGTCTGCGCGGGCTCCGCCTCGCCCCGCGCGCGCGCGCGCGCCTCGGCGACGCCGCGCGGCGAGTACCCGCGCAGGCGTTTCCAGTCCGGCAACACCGAGCACAGCGCGACGTCGTGGTAGACGTGCACGGCGACGACGAGGCGCGGGTCGTCGTCGTCGACGAGGTAATCGGGCGACGCCAGCACGAGCTCTTGGATTTTGCGTATCAGACGCTTGCGGTCGATGTCCGTCTTCCCGTGGTGCTCGTAACGCACCGCGAACGTCACCGGCGACGCGAACGGGTCGAGGTGCGTCTTAGACGCGGCGCGCGGTGCCACGAAGCCGCCCAGGCCCGCCTGCGGCGCCAGCGCCGCCGCCGCCTCCAAAATTTTAGGCTCCGTCGCCGCGCACACGCGCTGCACGGGCAGAAGCCGCGAGAGGCACTCGGGCGTACCGGCCGGGGGCGGCGGGTCTGCCGCGAACGTCTCCAGCGCCGAGACGCCCAGCGCCGTCAGGGGGTGGCCGGCGGGGAACGGCGTCGCCGCGGCGGCGGCGGAAAGCGCCAGGGGGAGGTACGCGCAGCCGACGGCGCCGCGCGGACGCAGGGGGAGATACAGCGCGTCGTCCGACGCGGAGGTTTCGGAACCCTTCTCGTCGCGGTGAATGAGCAGGTCCTCGACCGCGCCGCCGAGCGTCCTCGGCGGGTCGCGCGCCGACTCGAGCAGGTACACAGCCTCCGCCACCGCCTTTTTCGTGTCCGAACGCGCGTCGCCAACCTTCCTGGTGAAGGCGGTCACCAGGAAGCCGCAGGGGTGCGCGAGCAACGCCTCGGGGTCGTACAGGTCGCACGCGGCTCTTTCTCCCGCGGACGGCGCCGAGGCGGGCGCCGAAGGCGCGGAAGGGGCGCCGTCGTCGGCGGCGCGCCAGTCGGGGCGCCCGGCGGGGGGGGGGTGGAGCACGCACCGCACGTGCGGAGGGTACCGGAGCGGGTAAAAAAGGCTGGGCGCGTTCCGGGGAGCGCCGCAGCGCGCGTGGTTCTTGTGGTGGTGGCGGCGCGTCGCGACGCGCGTGGCGGCGCGCGCGACGACGGGCGCGGCGCGGCCGGAGGACATGCTGGTCGGTCGACGCGCGTCTCGGTGTGGCGAGGGCGGCGGTCGTGGCTTTTCGTCGAGCACGAGGAAAGCGTCGTGTGTTTTCCGGTTCGCGCGAAACGGAAGCGATTTGGAAACGAGAGCGTTTACGAAAAAAGGGGTCCGTACGGTCTACGCGAACTCGAGGTCTCCCTCGTCCTCGATGGCGGCGAGCAGCTTGCTGTCGACGCCCGAGTCGCGCGGCAGCGCGACCCTGCCCGATCGTGCCACCTCCAGGATCCCGTACGGCTCCAGCAGGGACTGCATGGCGGTGATCTTGCTCACCTTGCCGCTCACCTCGATGGTCACCGTGTCCTCGGACACGTCCGCCACCTTGCACCGGAAGATGTTGCACATGTCCACGAGCTCGCCGCGCGTCGCGCGCGCGCACACCACCTTGATCAGCATCAGCTCGCGCTCAACGTACGGCGTCTTCGTGATATCGTCCGCGCTGATCACGTACGGCACCTTCAGGATCTGCTTCAGCAGCTTGGACACGTCCTCGTACGTCCCGGGAACCACGGTGCTTATGCGCGACACGTCGAACGTCTTCTCGGGGCCCACCCCGAGCGACTGGACGTTGTACCCGCGGCGCGCAAACACCCCGGTCACGACATCCAGCACGCCGGGCTTGTTCATGACCACGATAGAGATGGTGTGCGGCGTGTACTTGGCGTTCGGGTCGAGTTTCCGGATGTCGTCCTGGCTGCCGGTCGCGTTGGCGTCGAGCGCGTCGCTTCCGAAGGCGGGCGACAGGAGGGGCACGTCCCACACCCCGCCCGCGCCCGCGCCGCTGTCCATCGCGGCGTAGGTGTCTCCGACGTCGAACGCGCCGTCCGCGTTGGTGTCCATCTCGGACACCACGCGCACGATCTTGTTCGCGAGTGCGCTGTCGTACTCGTCGTCGCGCGCGCCGCCCATGCCGCTCACCGCCGCGCGCGCCTCCTTCATCGCCGTCATCAGCTTCACGCGGCGGCGGCGCGACTCCGAGAAGACGGGCTCGCGCTTGAGCGCGAGCTTCCCCGTGCGCGCCACCTGCACGATCCCGAACTTCAGGCACGCCTGCTGGAACGCGCGGTTCTTGCCCGGGTCGCCCGTCGTCGCGAACGTCAGGGTGGTGTCCGAGGTGTCCACCACGCTCGCGCGGAACACCTTGCCGAGCTCGACGATTTCCGGCCGCTGCGCGGGCGACGCGCGCACCTTGATGAGCATCAAGCCTCGCTCGACGCACATCTTGTCCGTGACGTTCTCCACCTTGCGCACCTTCGCCAGCTTGTTGATCTGCTTGATGAGCTTCATCGCGTCGTTGTCGCTGGCGATCACCACCACCGTGAAGATGGCCTTGTCCACGTTGAGGCCCACGGCGAGGGACTCGATGTTGTACCCGCGGCGCGCGAACACGCCCGCCACGCGATTGATCATGCCCGTCTCATCCGCGACGTAAATGAGCATCGTCTGCCGGCGCAGGCCCTCCTTCAAACGCGCGGGGCCGCCGTACACGCCGACCGGGTCAGCCGCGCTCTCCCCGGTGGCCGAGTCGCTCGCGGCAGCCTTCGGCCCTGAACCCGCGGCGCCGCGGCGGCCGCGGCCGGAGGAGGAGGATGCGCCGGCGAATCCTTTGCGGACGCCGAACCGCGCGACGGAGGCGGTCGGCACGCGCGCGGCGGAGGGGACCGCGGCGCGACGCGAGGTGACCTGCGGCGGCGACGGGTTTCGACGAACGCGTCGGAGGCGAGAGTGGGCGTCGCGTGCGGTGGGGGATCGCGGTCAGCCGGGGGCTCGTCGTCGCTCGTGCGGGTCCCTTCGAGGACGCGGCCATCGAGGACGGCCCTGCTGCGGGGCGCAATTCGCGTTTTCGCGGACGCGTCGGGCGCGACGGGGGCACCGCGCGACGCACGCACCTGCGAGGCGAGCTTGGCGGGTGCGGCGGCCGCGAGGCCGCCGTGAAGCGTGAGCGCTCCAGCCATGGTCGGAAACGGAACGCCGGCCCGTGGCGCGGCGTGTCTCTGTCGCGGCGCTGCGATCTGCGATCGGGAGATAAAAAGCACCCGAAAAGCGGCGGCTGCCGCGAACAGATTTTTCCGCCCGGACCGAACCGTGAATCTCGGGTCTGTTCTTCGCGAGTTTGGTGACAGAAGTGCTTTCGGCGCGCCGCGCGCCAGCGACCGCACCTCGGAAAGCGTTTCGCTCCACACCGCGTTTCCTCTCGTTCCCCCCCGAATCTCGCGCGCGCGCACACGAGGACGCGCGACCTGTCGCCGGTTGTCGAACTCGCGCTTCTCGCGTGTACCGTCGCCGCGTGCCGCGACGATGGCCACGGCGTGGCTCGTCGAGGCCGGGGACGATGATCTTCTGGACCTGGGGGAGCTCTCCCCCGTCGCGCCCGAGAAGCGTCCGACCGCGACGCTGGACGTCTCGCCGCTCGGGGAGATCTCGCCGGTCGACGCGAACCGACAGCGCGTCCCCGCGGCGCGCGCGGGATCGAAGCCCTTCCCGTTCGCGCCTAGCCCGGCAGTAAAGGGCGCGACGCGCGCGGCGACATCTGCGACGGCGGCCTTTCCTCGATCGCCGGCGTTCGCGCCGTCGCCGCTCGCGCCGAAACGCGCGGCGCAGCGGGAACCCACGAAAAACAGTCCCGGGACGCTCGCCGGCGCCGCGCCGGCGCCGGCGCAGGCGCCGTCCCCGATATTCAAGCCGCCGCTCGGCGGCTCGCGGGCCGCCGTCGCCGCCGCGGAGCCCGTTCCGCGACGACGACCCTCGGCGGCGGAGCCTCCCCGCGGCGGCGGTCTGTCCCGGCACTCGCGAAGGCAGAGCCTCGGGCTGGACGCGTTCCAGAGCATCTCCAAAGGCTTGCTCGAGGAGGACGACGACTTCGACTTCGCGCCGTCGTTCACGCCGAAGGCGGCGAAGGGGCCGGGCGCATTCGCGCCCTCGCCGGTGCGAGAGGAGGAGGAGGACGTCGCAGAGGAGGAGGCGGCCGTCGAGGAAGCAAAGGCGGGGGCTCTCGAGGAAATCGTCGAAGAGGAGGAGGAGGCGGCGGCGGCGGAGGCGGCGGTTGAGCCCGCGGTGGAGACTAAATACCCGTACGCGCCTCCCGCCGCTCCCGAAGCGGCGGAAGACAGGGCGCCCGTCGCGCCGGAACCGCCCGTCGCACCGGAACCGCCCGAAACCGCGGAGGCGGACGACGCGTTCGAGCGGAAATTGCGCGCCGCCATGGAGGCGGCGGAGCGCGGCGGCGGGCTCGCCGGGTTATCCGGCGGCGTGCAAAACTCTCCGCCCGGGGGATCGACGGCCCGACCCGCCGCGGCGCTCTCGCCGGTTCCCGACCCGGCGCTTTCGCCGGACCCTCGCCGCGACGAGACCGAGGTGCACTCCGAGGTGCACTCCGACGACGATACCGTGGAGCTGCAGGCGGACGTCGACGTCTCCATGATGGACGTCGAGACGAGCGCGCCGACGCCGGTTTCCGGGACCCGAGGCGGCGCCGCGCCGCGCGCGCCCGCCGCCGTGCTCGCGGCGCTCGCGTCGCCGGCGGAGGGTTCGCGAACCCTCGCGGAGGAACCGTTTTCGATGCCGATGCCAGCCTCGCGAGAAGAGAACGCTCGCGAGACTAACCCTAAACCGAACCACGACGAAGCGCCTTCGAAGGAGAGCGCGCCCGAAACCGCGGAGGCGGATGACGCGTTTGAGCGGAAACTGCGCGCCGCCATGGAGGCGGCGGAGCGCGGCGGCGGGCTCGCCGGGTTATCTGGTGGCGTGCAAAACTCTCCGCCGGGGATCCCCCCGCCAGACCACCGCGCCGCCGGAGTGACCGAGGACGAGACGCGCGCCTCGGGTCCCGTCCCGGACGAGAAGGAGGAGACGAGAACGGCGGAGGCGAACGCGTCTCGAAAGCGGCCCGTTCCGAGCGCGAAGGCGAAGGGGAAAGGGAAGGCGCCAACCGCGCCCGATCCGGAACCGGAGACGAAAGAAGCGTCCGTGGATGACGACGCGTTCGAGCGGAAACTGCGCGCCGCCATGGAGGCGGCGGAGCGGGGCGGGGGACTCGCGGGTCTGTCCGGCGGGATGCAGAACTCTCCGCCGGGATCGAAACCGGCGAAACCGATCGAAGCCGCCGCCGCGCCCGAGATATCGGGCTCCGGAGACGCCGCGGACGCGTGCGGCATGGACCACGACGCGCCGCCGACGCCGAAGGAGCCCCAGGACGTGCTCGCGCTGTCGCCGGTCGCGACCGCGCCGGCGTCCGCGAAGAAGCGGGACGCGAAGCCTCCGCGCTCGGGGAAGAAGTCGAAGCGGGCGAAAACGCCGCGGCGCGCGCCGAGGCGAGACGAAAACGAAAAAGCCGAAAAAGACGAAAAAAACGATACGCGGTCGGTCGAAGGCGAAGACGAAGACGGTCCGAGCCCTCCCGCGGCGGATTTCGAGGCCATGCTCGCGTCCGCGATAGCCGCCGCGGACGGGGGGGACGTGGACGCCGTGCTCGGGGGCGCCTCGAGCAAAGTGATGAACTCGCCGGCGCCCGCGCGCCGCCAGACGCGTGAGCGTACAGTC